>WNFB01003519.1_pt1 | contig 13815 bp, 13 predicted proteins | sample 5400501 | NCBI WGS metagenome assembly WNFB01 (sample SAMN13153341, study PRJNA577476) | soil metagenome | isolation source: 200 cm saprolite under Douglas fir tree site 2 hole 1 | place: USA:California | collected 2015-04-18
AACTGCGCTTTTCCGTCGCTGGATGCGTCACAGCGGACGGCCCGCTTTGCGCGCCCAGCTTGGCGCGCAGGATCAGCCGCGCTTCTTCAGCTCCGGCATTCAGGAAGCTGATGGCGATGCGCCCATCCGCCTCCGGCAAGATTTGCGAGGGAACGTTGCAACCCACCAATTCGAATCCTGCAGGCAAGACCACCTTGTTCCGCCGAATGCCCAGGCTGCGATTGAAAACGATGGTCTCGCCCTCGCGGTAGTAGCTCTTCGCATCCTTATATGTCTTGACGATCAGGATGCGCCCCTGGCCCTCCGCAGGAACGGGCCGCGCCAGTTGCACCTTGATGTAATTCCCGCCGGCATCGGCGCCGGCCATCAGCGGATCTTTCGCCGCCTCCGCGCCGCTCACAATTTCAAAATGCAGCGGCTCCCCGGTCATCGCGTCGTAGACAGCTTCATCGCTCGCGGTGCTGCCCTTGCGGATCGGATTGAAGTACACCTTGGCGCCCGGAGTAGTCGCCGTCACTTCATAAAATATCTTGAAGCTCGCCGTCTCCGGCGCCAGCAATTCGTAGCGCGTGTATTCGTCCGCTTCCGTTTGCGCCGCAGCGGGAGGAGCTGCAGCGGCCGCAGGCTGTTGAGCGTGCAGGCCCGCGCCGCAGAAAAGCAACGTAAGCGCGGTAATGGCAATTGCAGATGGCTTGGTCATGCGGGTTCTCTCCATCGGTGGCAAAAAATCCATATTCAAGTCCAAAGGAACCGATGCCGTCATCCAATCAAGCCTAAGACTATTCTTGGTACTTTGATTCGCGTTGAAAGAAAGCCGGTTTTGTCCCTTCTAACACATCCACTGAATGACGGTTTATCGGTGAACTTTCTAAAGCTCCACATTCGTAAGTAACCTTGTTCCCCGCGATTTTGTCGATATGGCAGTGGATTATCTGATCAGCGTCGCACACCACAGCAAGGTTTGGGTTGTGAGTGACTAGCACCACCTGCCGTCTGTTTCGAGCTTCTTTGATGCAAGGCACGAGAAGTTCGTAAACCGTCTGGTTGTCCAGGTTCTCCTCGGGCTGATCAATAATCAACGGAACATTTCGTTGGTCAATTAGAAGATAGAAGATAAGCAAGAGAGCTCCTCTCTCGCCCGGAGAGAGCTGCTCCAAATTCTTCCCAGCCCACCTAAGCGAGTATCGAGGGGCTAGCCATTCCAGAGAAAAGACGGCGTTTAGCACATCTAGCTCAGTGCTACCCTTCCTCAACTGATCAGCTAGCGACACCGGCGGACTCGGGAATTCTCGTTTATCTTGCGTCAGCGATTCAAGAAGAGTGCCAAGAAACGAAACTGTCCCGTCTTCTGTATCAAAGTCCGCTTTCTGCAGGAGCTGATCAAGCTGTTTTCTTCCTTCCTCTGTTCCGTTGAACGTACCTCTTCGGTTCTGGCCGATGTGTTGGAAAAGGCGCTCAGCCAGGTTGGAATTTGCGATAAATGCCTCAAACTCAAAGCCGAATTTTCCCGAAAGCAATGCGTGTTTTTCGATGAACAGTTTTACGGGATTATAAAGCGAACGATATGTTTCTACTAGCTGTTGCAATTCTCTATGGATCTCGCGAGCTTTGTCTCCCCGATCCTTGAGTTTAGCTTTGAGCTGAACAGGGACATTAGCGAGGCTGGCAATTTGGGACTGCACGTAGTTGATGCTTCCGACCTTTTCGCTGTCCCCAAGTATCGAGTTTCTTCGGTCTTTCCATTCCTGAAGACTCCTCAGGTACGCTTGATATTGCGCGTTGGGGGCGTCTAGCTTGGATGTGAGAGTCCCCAAGGTACTATTTGCACTTCTACCTCGGTTTTAAGCCTTAACTTCTCTGTGTCCGCATTTTGCGTGAGTATGTGTGCATCATCACGGATTTTGGTTGGAGTGGCAGAATCGATTTTGATCTCGGCCAAGCTGCCAGGCTTGAGCCCTAGTTGGCTGCAGTCGGCTTCGGACTCGTTGACAAATTTGTCGTACAAAAGTTTAAAATTGCGCAGGCGGCCCAAGATGCGATCGGCAACTGCTCTACGCAGCTGCGCTGCGCGGTTCTCCTGCTCCGCTTGGTTCATCTGGTTCATGAGCGTCGAGATAAGGGCATTTTGGGTTTCAATTTCGGCACTAAGTGCCTGCATTTGTTCCTGCGTTTGAGGGTCTTTCACTGGCTCTTTGATCTCAGGAGGTTTTGCCTTATCGTGCGCCTCAAGTTCCCTCGTCTTCTCGGTAAAGAGATTTTGGAGGGTCTGTTTTGTGTCATCTGATCCTAGCCGCTGCAGCTCGACAATTTGTCTGTTGATTTCTCGAAGTTCCGTCCGAATCTGCTCCATCCTGGAATAAGTTTGCTCTGTCAGATATTCGAGTAAGCTATCGAGCGATTCCGCCCCGAGGCGTTCCGCGTCAGTCACATGAGAAAAGATGACCGCCTTTAATTCCTTCTCAAAGCTGCTATTTGCCGCCTGGAGCTCATTGCAGATTCTCTCGATATAGTGCTGAGGGATGTACGAAACGGTTTCGACCGCGTCACTCGGAGTGTCGTCCGATAAGTTCTTGGTGAAAGACTTCCCATCAAGCCAGCTAAGAGACGCTTCAAAATGAATGGCCTTGTTTCCCTTCGGAAGTTTGAACTTTGAAGTGTTTAGAAAACTGAAAGCCCGATGTTGGGCTGTATTTCCAAGCAGCCCTATGCTCTCTGCCAACGCAGTCTTACCCATACCTTTATTACCGATAATGGCTATCAAGCCTGGATTTAAGGGTACTGAGCCAGAGAACCAATCCTCGTTGAGTGCCGAAGAAGGCAATTTTCTAAACGAGACTGATTTGAAGTACTTAGTCGGGTTCTTATTGACACGGTCCATTGATGGTGGAAGTTCACCCAGATAGACGCGGTCGCGCGGATCGCTCAAAACCTGCTGAAATGCCTCAAAAACTGGATCAGCCTTTATCCAGCAGGGAGATTTAAGTTTATAGTTTGCGATATCGTGATTGTCTGAACAGATAACGATCAGTCTTTCCAAGCCGATTGATGGGAAAACGATTCCGTAGTAGTCGCTGGCATCTTCCAGCCTACCTATTTCGAAGAGATCAATATGAGATTTGACGAGGTCGGTCTTGAATTCTTGTTTGTAGGGGTACTTATTCCCGATGTTTTCCAGGGAATTACTTTTTCGCCCGGCGTGAACTGACACAATCCCATTGAGACTATGAATTAGTTCGGAAGCCTGCTCAAACTTCACGTAAACCCGATCATCTCCCCTTGATGACACCTCTTGGGGCGTGAGCCCTAGGGGGCCCTGAAGTTTGTTCCATATAAAAGCAGGGTCTTGCCGTTCAGAAAATATCCCGATCAGGTGTACTGATTCCTTTCCCCCCAATTCGGAACGAAGCTCGATGCCCGGGAAGATCGTGAGGTCCGGGCCAGCAATTCTCTGCAGGTGAACTATGCGATCTACATCGATCTTGTGGTGGTCGGTGACAGCGACGGCGACCATGCCACTAGACTTTAGGCCCCCGACGATCAATTCATCCGTTACCGCCCTGTTTCCGTAGTCATATGAAGATGGGGTATGAAAATGGAGATCCCACTTTCCCCAGAGTGACCCAACCGGTCTATTGGTCATTTAATTCTCCTCACCCCTTATCTCGATGCTGATCCAACTCCAGGGGGAGTCCGTTTCCTCGGCTTGGGTACAGGTCGTTTCCTTCTGTGTCTTGGTTCTAGCCGCTGGACTAGATGAGAGCATACCATCTCTGCAATTAACCGCGTTTGAGAAGCGGGCGGTAAGCCCTCAACGGAACGGCACCCACATCTCCTGCCTACCCGGAATAGTGCCGGAGGATCTACTCCCTCCGCGCCACGTGACAAAACAAATTCTTCCAGTAGATTCTCTCGCCCACCCGCCCGCTTAAATCCCTACAATATTTGCGGCCGCCATTCGTCTACCGAAGTGGATGGATGGACGGGTGAGCGTCACCTCGATGATCGAGCCAGACCGTCGAATCTCCGAAATCGTCGTGGGAAAACGCCCGCCTCGCCGGTGGATCACCCTTAACGCGCTAGGGCAATTCGGGGTGGCTTTCGATCAGAGCGAAGGCCACCCCAGCCCGTGCCCTTTTATCAGTCCGCGATGACGTATGGCAGTGGTATCCTCATCGCGCGCCCGAAGAAACCGATCTCCGTCGCACCCATGTGCTACCCGCCCGGAGCGATGCTATGACACAGATTGGAATGGAAGACAGTCCGACGGAAAGAACGCAACGCATTTACGCGAGACTTGCGGGATTTCTGTTTCTATGGCTGATCATCACCGGTCTGGCCGGTACACTCATGATCTCCCATATCGTTGGGTCTGGGACGTTCGCAGAAAATGCGAAGAGAGCCGTGGCGTCCGAACACTTATATCGCGTCGCGCTCTCCAGTGAGCTGATTGAGACTTTAAGCGCAGCCTTGCTTGCCTTCGCTCTCTATGTAACGCTCAAGCCCGTCGATAAGCTCCTTGCGCAGATCGCCATGTTTTGGAGGTTGGGAGAATCATTCATCGGCGGCGTGGGAATGATCGTCGGCTTCGTGAGACTGCATCTTTATAGCTCACAGTCGATCGGGGCATTCGGAGCCGGCCAGTCGCAGGCCCTAGTGGACCTTACACGCAACGCCGGTTTCGCCGCATACAACATCAGCGCGATATTCTTCAGCATCGGCTCGATCCTCTTCTCTTATCTGCTTTTCAAATCGAACTATATCCCCAGGATCCTGTCGGCATTCGGCGTATTTGCCTCGGTCGTGGTGACGATCATGTGTTTTGGTAGTCTGATCTTTCCCGAGCACGCAGCGACGCTCCAGTATGGTTGGGCGCCGATGGCCATCGCCGAAGTCACAACCGGCATCTGGCTGATGCTGTTTGCGGTAAAGACCCAAGCCCCTGCGTGATCAGCAATCCGCCCGACCGGGAGTCGTCCCCGGTTAACCGGCTGGCCCCATGTCCCGTGCACTCTGGGCCTCTGCCTCAAGTATCTCTTGCTGTCGCATAGTCTGTGATGCTAAAATGCATCACATGAAGAAAGCCTCCGTGCGCGACTTGCGCTACCGCTTCTCCGCCGTCGAAAGCCTCCTGCGCGACGGCGAGGAAATCCATATCACCAAGCGCAAACGCGTTATTGCCCGCTTGCTCCCCCCGGATCCTGCTGCCCCTGCCATTTTTCCGGACTTCCTGGCGCGCCAGAAGAAAACTTTCGGCAAAAAGCGCCTGAAGGTTTCTGGCGCCCAGCAACTGGCCGCAGAGCGGGAACGCTTTTGATCGTCTACGCGGATACTAGCTTCCTCTTCTCGCTCTACGTGCCCGATGTCAACTCTTCCGCCGCTGCAGCAATCATGAAGCGCATGAAGCCGCCTCTTCTCGCTACGGACTTCGCCGAATTCGAGCTCATCAACGCGCTTAACCGCCGCATTTTTCGCAAAGAGTTGCGGGCTGCCGAGGAGCAGGCCGTTCTGCTTTCGTTCTCCAGGGATATCCACGCGGGCGCGATCCGCATCGTGCCCATTTCCAGCACTACCTTCGCACACGCGCGCCGCATCGCTCGGACACATACCCGCCTCCTCGGAACCCGCGCCTTGGACGCCCTGCACGTCGCCTCCGCTCTAACTCTTCGGGCCAACTCCTTCTGCACCTTCGACAAGAATCAAGCTAGGCTCGCCGCCGCCCTCGGCCTCCGCATTCCGTGAAAGGCTCTCTTTCGCAGCCTTTACTTTCAACTTTTAACTCTCGGCCGTGAACCTTCCCTCCTCGTCATTGTCGCCATCCCCGATGAACTCTACCCCTTTGTTTTCTTCTCTTTGCAAAATCCTTCGAACAAATGATGTCACTTTGCTAAATACTGGTACTATAGTGGTAGTTGACAAATAATATAATTCATGATAGCATGGGTCGTGATTGATCGACGACAACTCCGCCATTCCACTCCAATACCTTCCTCTCCGCTCCCTCAAAATCTCTGCACTAGATTCACACTTTCTCCTAAGTCCTTATCCCACAATCCTTTCGCCGACCCCCACCCCATAAACCCTGTCGTGTCAATCCTTTACAAAAAAGGTGGGGCGTGGGGTCCTCTTGACGCGCTGCTTTTCTCCGAATCCTTCCCATCCAAGGCTACGACACTCTTGCCAACGATCGCCCCCGTAACTCCTTTAGCTGCAACACTTACAGATATCCCCGCAAGTGTTGCAAACAAAGGACTTACGTCCGAGCTAAGCCCTTTAGATGCAACACTTACAAAAAACCGGGGGGTACCCCCTTCAAGCCAAATGCCTTTCTCTCTCCGATTAGCTGCGCTAAACTATCCGCCGCCATGAATTCGATTACCACGCTCGACAATCTCTGGACCGGACGCCCGCACACCATTGCTGCCGGGCTTCTGGAATCGGACGGACACCGCTCCATTGTGGACCCTGGCCCGGGCTCCACGCTCGAAACTTTTCGGCAAAATCTTCGCGCCCATGGCATCGGTGTGGGCGATCTTGATGCCATTCTTCTCACGCACATTCACTTGGACCACGCCGGAGCTACCGGCGCGCTCGTGCGCGAAAATCCCCGCCTCGCCGTGTACGTCCACAAGATTGGCGCGCCGCACGTGATTGATCCGTCCAAGCTGCTTGCCAGCGCCCAGCGCCTCTGGCCCGACGATCTGCAACGGCTGTTTGGAGAAGTGCTTCCCGTTCCGGCCGAGAATTTGCGCATTCTCGAGGGCGGTGAAACGCTTACGCTCGGCTCGCGCAAACTCGAAGTCGTCTACACCCCGGGCCATGCCTCGCATCACGTCAGCTATTTCGATCACGCGGAAGGCATCGCTTTCGTCGGCGATACGGCGGGCGTGCGCATCGAAGGAATGTCCTACGCCATGCCCGCGACTCCCCCGCCCGACATCGATCTGGAGAGCTGGGAAAAATCCTTCGCCGCCATTCTGGAGCGCAAGCCGGCGCGGCTCTTTCTCACGCACTACGGTTATTCCGACAATCCTTCGGAACACATTCTATTGTTCCGCGAACGCCTGCACCGCTGGGCCGCGCTAGCCGCGGAAATCCTGCGCACCGCTGCCAACGATTCCGCCGCGATGGATTCCTTCATGTCCGCAACATTTGCCGAAATCTCCGAGCATCTCCCTGGCGGTGAAGCCGAACACTACGCGTTCAGCGCCGGCCTGAATCTTTCTTTTCTCGGCCTGGCGCGCTATCTGCGCAAACGCGCCGCTGCCGCTTCTTGAACGGCGCGCGAAATTTTTTTTGTGAGGAAAGACGAAACCCAAACGTTTTACGCGGTCGTTCCTGACGAGGACACTTCTTCCGGACCCGTCGCAGACTCTGCTGCAGGCGCCGCCAGGGCTTCGAGGCGCGCGGAGAGCGCTTCGACCAATAGATCGACGAGCTTCTTTGTGCCGCTGCCGTCGGGGTCTTTGTCGGGATTGTACTGGGCTAGATCGAATCCCACGAGGTTCTTGTGTTTCACGAACTCGATGAACGATGCGCGAACTTCCTCGAAGCGCAATCCGCCGCTGCCGGGAACGTTCACCGCGGGAAACTCTTCCGCCGCGATGACATCCACATCGAGGTGGAGGACGAATTCGCGCGCATCGGCGTGCACTTGCGCGAGTGCTTCGTACGCCGCTTTGCTGCCACCTTTGGATTGAATATCGGCGGCGTAAATATGCCGCATCGGCGATTTACCGAGGAACTCTTGCTCGGGCGGATCGAGCCGTTCCAGTCCGAAGAGAGTCACGTCCGGCTCGCGCACCAGCGGCGCTTCGCTCCAGAAGCGCACCAGCTCTGGCGCGCCCCTGCCGATGATGTGGGCCACCACCATTCCGTCGATGCGGCCCGAGGGAGTGGAAGCAGGAGTATTCAAATCGGCATCGCGATCGAACCACAGGAGATGGAGGTGCTTGTAGTAGCGCCGCGCTCCGGTGAGCAGGCCAATGGCTTGCGCACAGTCGCCGCCCAGAACTAGCAGCAGCGCGCCGCTTTTCACTGCGAGCTCGGCACGCGTCTTGAGATCGTTCAGGCCGGCGACGATTTCGGTCAGATTGCGAGCGCGGCGGTGTTCTTCATCGTCGGCAAAGAGACGCGGAGCGCAATCGCCGTAATCCACGACCTCGTAGCCGGCAGCCTGCAATTTTTCGGCAAGCCCGGCAGCGCGCAGCGCCGCGGGAGCTTTCTCCGTCCCGGGCGCAAAACCGGCGGCGCTAAAGGGCGCGCCAATCAAGGCAATCTTCTTCGGCTGACGGACGATTTTGACCGCCAAGGTCTGGCTCCTTATGTTGTGTTTCCCGTGTACCGCGCTTCGGTACCGATGACCGGATCATTTATATATGACTCAGGCCGGCAAATCATTCCGGTCACGAACTGCGCGCTTCCCTGCCGGGCACTGCAAATTCTTTAGCGGCGCGGCGCCGCGGCGATGGTCGCTAGTTCCGGCGGCAGCGTGAAACGCACGTCTTCGCGGATCAAATCCAGATCGCGCTGATCCGTGAAGCCGAACTCCGCCAACCTTTCGCTGACCTGCTCCACGAGGACTTCCGGAGCGGACGCCCCCGCGGTCAAGCCCACGCGCGAGACACCTTCGAGCCACTTCACGTCGATGTCTTTTGCCGAGTCGATCAATTGCGCTTTGACGCCGCTGCGCTGGGCGACTTCCACGAGGCGGTTGGAGTTCGAGCTGTTTGGCGAACCCACCACCAGAATGAGGTCGACGTCCTTGGCAACTTGCTCGACCGCTTCCTGGCGGTTTTGTGTGGCGTAGCAAATATCGTCGCTTGCAGGCCCTTGGATGAATGGGAACTTCTGGCGCAGGCGCGCCACAATTTCCTGCGTGTCATAAAGGCTCAGGGTCGTTTGCGTGAGGAACGAGAGCTTGCCAGGGTCGTCGACTTCGAGAGCGTCCACGGCGGCGACGGAGTCCACCACGATGGTGCGGTCCGGCGCTTCGCCGGAGGTGCCGACGATCTCTTGATGGTCGCGATGACCGATTAAAATAATGGTGCGCTTTTCACGGGCGAACTTGAGCGCCTCGAGGTGAACTTTGGTAACCAGCGGGCAGGTGGCGTCGATTACTTTCAACTCGCGCGACTTGGCTTCCTCGCGAACCGTCGGCGGAACCCCATGGGCGCTGAAAACCAGCACCGCGCCGTGCGGCACTTCCTCTATGGCCTCGACAAATATGGCGCCGCGGCGGCGCAACTGCTCTACGACATAAGTGTTGTGGACGATTTCGTGGTGCACGTAAACTGGCGCGCCATAGGCTTCCAGCGCCAGCTCGACGATATCGACGGCGCGCACGACACCTGCGCAGAAACCCCGCGGCCTTACCCTCAGCAGAACTTTTCCATTCGTTGCAGTTTGCATTGTTGTCCTAAATATATGATTTCCCAAGACTCTATCATACCTTACGCCGCGCCTTGGCCGCATCTCGTTTCCTTGTTCAGCATACCTAGGACACGCGCGTGACCAAATTGGCGCTCGCTGAGGTAGTGGGCTGTGCTTAGAATGCAGCGATCATGACGGCAGAAATGATAGTTATGCCGGTGACGCTGGAAGGCGCGCACGTGCGGCTGGAGCCGCTGGCGAAGACGCATCTGGAGGGGCTGGCTGCGGTTGGTTTGGACGAGGAATTGTGGCGGTGGATTCCTACATCGGTAGGAACACGGGAAGAAATGGCGGCTTACATCGAAACGGCGTTGAACGAGCAAGAGCGCGGCGTGTCGTTGCCGTTTGCGATCGTTGAGAAGGCCACGGGTCGAACGATTGGCAGCACACGTTACGGCAATATCGACCAGACGCATCATCGCGTGGAGATTGGCTGGACGTGGGTGGCGCGCGAGTGGCAACGAACGGCCATAAATACGGAGGCGAAGTACCTGCTGCTGAAGCACGCATTTGAAACGCTGGGCTGCATGCGCGTGGAGCTGAAGACAGATTCGCTGAACGAGTGCTCGCGCGCGGCGATTTTGCGCCTTGGGGCACGGGAAGAGGGCATTTTCAGGAACCACATGATCACGGCGAGCGGGCGCATCCGGCATACGGTTTATTTCAGTATTATCAATTCCGAGTGGCCGGCGGTGAAAGCCCGCCTCGAAGCCAAGCTGAGTTCCCACAAGCACTAGAGCCAGGAGGGCCGGCGCGAGGCCCTGCCTTTTGCGCAACGGCAGGCCATTCGGCCAGCGTCCCAAAAGCGTCAACTAAGGTAAAATTCATCGCAGAATCCAGGTGATTCCTTCACTGGTTTCTTGACGGGTTTCAATAGAACTGACTTGGAGGAGCGATTTACGGTCCGTTGTGAACAGCCTCCAAACATCATGTGATTGAAGCAGTTGAAGTTGAGATTTCTTCGCGCATCCTCATCGGATGCCCTCAGAATGACAATTTTGGCTTCTTCTGCAACCTGTCAAGAGTCCGGCGAATTCGCGGACTTCATTTTGGGAGAAGAGCTTGGCAAGTCCTGACAATCCAATCAACCGCCGACGCAGCGAGCGCGTGATGCTGCAGATGAGAATCACGGTGATCGCGGAAGACATCCAGCACAAGCCGAGGAAGGAAGAAGCGCTGACGCTGATCGTGAACGCCCACGGCGGGCTGCTCAAGATGAAGATGGATGTGCACGTCGGCCAGCCCATGCGCCTCGTGAACCCACAGAATCGAATCGAACAGAGCTGCCGGGTTGTCCGCGTGGAAGATAGTTCACCCGAATATTTTTCAGTGGCCTTCGAGTTCGACAGACCAAATCCCAAGTTCTGGCCGGTTGTGTTTCCGCCCGCGGATTGGGATGCTCCGCGTGCATGAAGCCACAGCGGGCGGCGTGAGGGGTTCGGTTTAGCCTCTTCCCTTTGATCAGCCAAGCTGTCCTTCGGCGGCCGCAACTCTTCCAAGAATTCGGGGTTGAATAGAAGCAGGGACAGTGTCCGCCTTGGAGGACGCTCCGATGAATTATCGAGTCAAAGGCATTGGAAAATCGCCGCTACTGGCGGCTTCGATTTTGATTTGCGGACTGCTAATGGCCGGGTGCGACGATCACATCACCGTGATTCGCGATCGGGACATCCCCGTGGTGAAGGGGAGCACCTGGGCCTGGAAACCACTCGCGCCGCCGAAGGACGCGGACCGGCGCCCCGTAGTTTCGCGTGATGTGATCTCGCGAGGAGAAACCATTGCGCGCGAACCAGGCGCCAATAATGAAATCGTTCGCCAGCGCATCCGCACGGCGATTGAACAAACGCTTTCATCAAAGGGATTGCGGCAAGTGAGCGACCCGCAAGCGGCGGATTTCCTGGTGGATTATCACGTAGCGGTTCGGCGGCATGACGTCACGGTGCAACGCGTATACCCTGGCGGATACCCGGGGCTGGTTTGCGGCCCTTACGGCTGCTGGGAATCGTGGGGCTGGGGACCGCCGGCAGTCGGCTACGAAAATATCCGCTTCCGCGAAGGCACGGTTGTATTTGACTTCGTGAAGCAATCGACGAAACGGCTGGCGTATCGCGCGATCGGTCAGAAGCCGGTGCACCGCGATACATTCAACCAAGGTGAGATTTCGGAGTTCGTCAGTCACATGCTAGGGAAGCTGAAGACCAACGGATAGAGTTGTTCCACTCTTGCCGTGAACGTTCGCATTTGGATCGCACCGTGGCGGAAAAAATCTGGCCTATTTACCTACGGGCACTTCCTCTCTATCCTCTTAGCCCATGCTTAGTCCACAACCGGTAGTTCTCATCACCGGCGCGAGCAGCGGCTTCGGACGGCTGATCGCGGAAACGCTAGCGCGCCGGCAATATCAGGTTTTCGCGACGATGCGCAACGTGAGTGGCCGTAACGCGGCAGCGGCGCGCGAAATTGCGCAACTTGCCGAGCGTGAATCCCTTTCCTTGCAAGCGGTGGAACTCGACGTCACGGATGATGGCTCGGTAGAACGCGCGGTGAACGAAGTGACGGCGAAGTGCGGCCGCATCGACGTGCTGGTAAACAACGCGGGCTACGGGATCATGGATCTTGCCGAGTCCGTGACGATGGCGCAGGCGCAGCGGCAGTTTGACACGAATTTTTTTGGCGTCCTGCGAATGAATCGAGCGGTTCTTTCGACAATGAAACGCCACGGGAGCGGGTTGCTGCTGCACGTCAGCAGCGGAGCGGGGCGTCTGGCGATTCCCGGCATGGGCTTGTATTGCGCGAGCAAGTTTGCGCTGGAAGCGCTCGCGGAAGTCTTTCGCTACGAACTGGCTTCACAGGGAATCGACTCCGTGATTATCGAGCCAGGAGCGTATGCCACATCTGCCCTAGAGAAGCTGGAACGCGGAGAAGACCAAGGGCGCAAGAGCGGATACGGCGAAATGGCGCTGGTACCCGAAAAAATACAGACAAAGCTTGTAAGCACGCGTGCGAACCCGCAGGAAATCGCCGATTTTGTGTTGCAAATCATCGAAACGCCCGCCGGCCAACGGGCACTTCGTTATCGTGTGGGATCAGGCGGGCCGGGAGTGTCGAGAATCAACGCGCTCACGGACGAGGTGCAAGTTCAGCTTCTCGAAGCGTTCGGCATTACCGCACTGGCGAATTTCAAGAAACAATCCAGCGTGGCGCCGTAACGTGGCTCTGCGAACTCGTGGCACGAAGATGGCCGCACGATTTTAGAGATGCGGCTGGATATTTTTGCCCAAACCATGCGATTGCCTGCGGCCATTTCGAACAAGCTCCGGTGCTGGTCGTTTTATGCGTTTGGATGCTACCGGGGAACGGGCGGAAGGCTGAAATACATCGCCGAAGATTGGAGCGAAGTGCAGCTGGATTTGCCGCTTTCCTGGCGCACCCGCAATTACGTCGGAACGATTTTCGGGGGCAGCATTTACTCCGCCGTCGATCCCATCTACATGCTGATGCTGATTCGCCGGCTGGGCCGGGAGTTTGTCGTGTGGGACAAATCGGCCGCTATCCAATTTAAGAAGCCAGGCCGAGGAACTCTACATGCCCGATTTTTCATCACCGAAGATGAATTGGCGGCAGTACGCTCAGCGCTGGAGTCGCAGCGATCCGTCGACCGAACCTACACGGTTGATCTGGCAGACAGCTCGGGAGCCATTTGCGCCACGGTTGAAAAAGTCATCTACATCCGGCGGCGCGAGCACCGCCCGCCAGCAAGTTAGGGCAGCAGACCAAATACGGCACGGCCGGGGAGGCCGCGACTGTAGCATTCGAAATTCGAGGCTCCCAGCTTGCCTCCTTACCGGGTTCACTCTATCCTCGTTTTCTCTATGGAACTCCAAGATCGCGTTGCCCTCATTACCGGCTCGGGACGCGGAATCGGCCGGGCAATCGCTCAACTGTTTGCGAACGAGGGCGCGGCAGTGTTTCTTACGGCGCGCACGGAAAAAGAACTCGCCTCTGTAGCAGCAGCGATCACGAGCGCCGGGGGAAAAGCCGCATACGTCCCCGCGGATTTAGCGCGGGAAGCCGATTGCGGGCAGGTCGTTGCAGCGGCGCGGGCGAAATTCGGCAAAATCGACGTTGTGGTTAACAATGCGGGACATTACGGCCCGGTGGCGCCGGTGGAAGAGTATCCGCTCGCAGAATTCGACAAAGTGATTGCCGTACATCTTCGTGCGGCGTTTCTGCTGTCGAAACTCGTGTTGCCGGAGATGTACGCGCGGCAGTCCGGCGTGATCCTGAATATCTCCAGCCTGTCGGCGAAAGCCGCCTACGCTTGGGGCTCCGCCTATGCTGCGGCGAAAGCGGGGATGCTCGGGCTGACGCGGGTCATGGCGGCGG
>WNFB01013338.1_pt1 | contig 13814 bp, 11 predicted proteins | sample 5400501 | NCBI WGS metagenome assembly WNFB01 (sample SAMN13153341, study PRJNA577476) | soil metagenome | isolation source: 200 cm saprolite under Douglas fir tree site 2 hole 1 | place: USA:California | collected 2015-04-18
CAGGTGGGTCTTGACTGTAGTAGCGCTTCAGGCCTTTCGGCATCTTCCGACCGTACGAGTAGGCCGCTGCTGCAGGTCAAAAATCAACCCGACAGCCGCTGATGTCCGCATTGGGAATGCCCACCTTTGCAAAAGCGCAAGGGTGCGCCATCCGCCATATCGTACCTCACCGCGCTATCCGCACAATCTCCGAGAGCAGCATGTCGAGTTGTTGCGCGCAGTTGACTTGTTGTGCGGTGGGCAGCGTTTCGCTCTTACGGATGGGTATGTGCAATATGGAATCGGCAACTTTCCGCGAGGCGCTATCAAGATGCTGCATGGCGTCCTTGAATGACCTCCCGTCGTAGTTATTAGCCACCTCGCTGAATGTTTTTTTCCCAAACAGAGGCGACACGTGGTCGAGCAACGCCCGTGTGAGCATCGCTGTGGCGAAATAGCACTTCTCGCTATAATTCGTGTTGAGTTCCTCGCAAAGCCGGATGAGCTTCCTAAAATCGAAATCAGCAGAGACGAGCTTGCGCAACTCGGCCAGCCGACTATCCGCTATGATCGTCAAATCGCCTGCACCGGCAGGCGTTCGCGCGGGCAGCTCTGCCGATTTGAGCAATTCCTCAACGTCGTTAGAAACAATGAACCAGTCAGCAACTTGCTCGTCGTTGTGAATCAGCAGTCCCTGTCTCTCCAGCCAGTTCCACGCCGCCATCATCCGCTTTGTCACCTCAGGCTGGCGGGCTCCATATTCCGGCTCCTTGGGCAACGTCCCAAGGCCCACGTTACGGTTTTCAAGCATGGCCCGGAAATAGCTCCGATTCACTCCGGCATGTTGGTAGACCGTGTTCAGCCCTTCATAGCTTTTCAGGTGCGTGAGTAGAATTTCGCCGAGCGTAGGCAAGTCCTGCCGCAGCAGGTCATCGGCGACAAGGAAAAATGATTTCAGGGGGCGGAACGGCATATAGGGTGGCCACCACCCCCTTTGAGGCTAGCACGAATCCCGGGTAGCCCATCCTGATCTCGAAGAGATTCTTACTCGTACCGAAGGCTTTCCACCGGATCCAGTTGCGCGGCCCGGGTGGCAGGAGCTGTTCCGAAGAGCACGCCGACCACCGAGGAGACCACAATCGCGATGATCGCGGAGAGCCCTGAGATGGGGATGCGGTATTCCGTAAGGAAGCGGACTGAGTAGGGGATGGCCAGGCCGATTACGATTCCGGCTATGCCGCCGATCAGGGAAATCATGATGGCTTCGGCGAGAAACTGGAAGCGCAAGTAGGGGGCAGGTCAGCGGCATCCTGTGATCGCTGGGCGGGCTGCGCGTGCGAAAAGTACTCCGGCGCAGGTTGTGTTTGCGTTTGCGCGTGCGGTGGGGATGCTGCCGTTGACTGGAACTTCCAGCGCTGAGCATATGCGGCAGGATCTGGCCAGCCGGGACTTGGAGCTTGCGCCGGAGGCGGTGGGGGCGATTGAGTCGCTGGCGGGATAGGAGCGCCCGCAGATGCCTGTGTGCACGCGCCCGGAAAATGGGTCAGTCCCGTCTGTCCCCGGATTCCGTCGTGCTCGCGCACCGTTTCCGCAAATGGATGTCTGGCCAAGCTGCCGCTTTGGCCACTATGCAGGGTCGCTGGCCGTTCGCTAACTTATCCCCACCATGCCCGCTTCGAGAGCCCACTCTTCCAAGCGCAAGGAGACCTCCGTCTCCTCTTGACTTTTACTTATCATGGATGTCCCCGCATTTGTCGCGAAGACGATCCTGCCGAAGGATTTGGAGAAGGCGCGGGCGGTGTTTACTGAGACGGTAGCGGCGCTAGTGCGGTCGGATCAGAGGATGTGAGCATCCCATGAAATGGGTCAGTCCCGTCTGTCCCCGCATTGTTCCCGCATTGTTCCCCCGCATTGTTCCGCAGCCACGATCCTTCAATCGTGATTACCAACTTCCCTACACGTAACACCTTGGACGTATTGTGCAGGGGTTTTGTTAGAAGCTCTGAAAGGATTTGAGAATGACGCTATATCTGGTGCTTTCGACATTCGCTTGGAAGGTGGCTTTGTAAGCGTCGGGCTCCGAGCTTATCACCTTGACGCAAGGGAGGAGTACAATTCGCCCGTCAGGAATCCGTCGATTCTTGAGGCGCGGACCGGATACAAAATTGCGCAGTGGGGCATTGAAATGAGAAAGCAATATTTATTGAGGCGAGTGAATAGTCAAAAGAAAAACGCTACTACTTGTACACCTTCTGACACCGGCACTTCCTACCAACTGTTGCACAGGCTTAATTGGCAGCACCTCGCAATCGTGTTGTTCCTCCTGCTCGCGATGGGAGGAACATTGGGCACCGGGACGGCACATGCTCAGACCCGAGCCTACGAGTCCAACAGCGCTGACAACACCGTCTCTGTCATCGACACTGCAACCAACGCCGTAGTTGCCACCATTCCTGTTGGCGGATTTCCTTTGGGGGTAGCCATCACGCCGGATGGAACCCGGGCCTACGTGACCAATCAAGAGTCCAACACCATTTCGGTCATAGACACCGCGACCAACACTGTGGTTGCGACCATTCCTGTGGGCGGCGGTCCCAATGGAGTAGCCATCACGCCGGATGGAACCGGAGCCTACGTGACCGATCTTTTCTCCGACAGCGTTTCGGTTATTGACACCGCGACCAACACTGTAGTTGCGACCATTCCTGTTGGCGGAAGTCCTGATCAAATAGCCATCACGCCGGATGGAACCCGAACCTATGTAACCAATGTGAACTCTAACACCGTTTCGGTCACAGACACCGCGACCAACACTGTGGTTGCGACCATTCCTGTTGGCGGAGGTCCTGTTGGAGTAGCGATCACGCCGGATGGAACCCGAGCCTACCTAACCAATGTTTACGTGTATCCCAACACTGTTTCCGTCGTCGACACCGCTACCAACACCGTGGTTACGACCATTTCCTGTCGGCTTCGGTCTCCCCGTTTGGGTAGCCATCACGCCGGATGGAACCGGAGCCTACGTGACCAATCCGGACTCTAACACCGTTTCGGTCATCGACACCGCGGCCAACGCTGTGGTTGCGACCATTCCTGTTGGCCTACTTCCTCGCGGGATAGCGATCACGCCGGATGGAACCCGAGCCTACGTAATGGATCTTGGAGACAACACCGCTTCGGTCCTCGACACCGCTACCAACGCTGTGGTTGCGACCATTCCTGTTGGCAAAGCCCCTTTCGGCGTAGCTATTACTCCTGCGTCCCATGTTGTGACGTTCGCTTCAGGAACAGGCACGCGGGTATACAAATTCAACCATATATTCTTGGGGTTAGCAGAGAACGTGTGCCTAAATGCTTCGTTTCCGGCGAACTGTCCAGCCGGAGCAACTCTCTACGGCCACCAGGGAAGTGGCTGGCTGGCTGACTTATCGAGCATTCCGAAAGCGACCTGGATCTACGCACCGGGGATCACGGGGGAAAGTTCGCCGGCTCAACTCGTTCAGTATTTTTTCCAGACAACCTTCGTTATACCCGCGACTCCGACGGCTGGTACTCTATTTGTAGCGGCAGACGATGCCGCGCAAGTAATGGTAAATGGAAGTGTCGTGGGTAGAATCGGAAGCCTCGCAGATGTGAGCAAGGCGTCCGACGCTCAGAACCGTATCCACAAGTTTGACATCACACGGTTTCTTGTCAAAGGTAAGAACAGGATCAGAATTGGTCAAGAGAATGGGCCTGCACGTTTTGGTGGATGTGCGGTGCCGGACAACTACACGTGTAATCCTTCTGGCGTTGTTTTTGGGGGTTCCGCCACATGGTAGTAGGTAGACGAATGCAGGGACAGACGGAGACGAATGCAGGGACAGACGGGAGTGGCACCATTTCTTCTCCCCATGTGGGAACACGATAATTTTCCCGTAGAAATTTCGCGCCGCTTCCGCCGTGAATTCAGAAATCTGAGGACAGGCGGGAGATTCCCATTCTCTCTTGTCTAGGCAGCGAAGATAAAGCCATCCTGCTTGGCATCCCGCACGCGCTTCGTGGGCCTGCCTGCCTTCCGGGGAGCCAGCGCCCGCAGAGTGGAATGTTCCAGGTTGGCAACAAATTCTTCCGACCCGAGCGGCCTTCCCGTATGCGTGTATTGCCGCACCGTCGCCACATCGCTGGCCGATTCCCCGGCGGCGAGATGCTTCCTCCATTCTGCCACCGTCCAGCGGTTCCGCCAACGTTCCATTTCCAGCAGAGCCTCGGGAGGGCCACCTCCGCAGTGCGCCGCGACGGGAATGCAGGGACATCCATGATAAGTAAAAGTCAAGAGGAGACGGAGGTCTCCTTGCGCTTGGAAGAGTGGGCTCTCGAAGCGGGCATGGTGGGGATAAGTTAGGCAGGCTGGCCCACCCCTTCCGCTCTGTTTCGCTTGAAAGTCTGCTCGGGTCGGGGTGAGCCCGTCAATCATGAAGAATCTTGCGTACCTTGTGAACTGGGCCACGCTTCGCATTCTGGTCAGGCGCCACCAGGCAGAAGCTGAGGGGGTAACCCGTCTTTGTCTTGCCGACACCATCGTAACTGAGGCTGCCCCGGTCTTCGCGGTTTTCGAAGGCCGGGGATTCGGGCTGCGAAAATCTATGTTCATTCGTCACCGACAGCGGGCCCGCTTTGGCCTGGGCTTCGATCGTGCCCCGACTGAATCGCTGCTACGGCTATGGCTTTCTCCACTTCGTCACATTTAGTTGTTATCGCAGGCTCCCGCTGCTCCAACCAGGGCCGCGGCGTGATCTGTTCTTGCGCGTTCTCGAACAGGTGCGACGCCGTTACCGCTTCGTAGTGGCCGGTTACGTGGTGATGCCAGAGCATGTTCATCTGCTTGTAAGCGAACCGGAAAGAGCAAATCCTGGGACCGTGATCCAGGTGCTCAAGCAACGGTTCGCACGCATGGTGTTGCGAGAGTCGCGGTGTCGCAGCGTTCCGGAGCAAGGTTGCTTGTGGAACAGCCCCCTAACGGATGCACATGTCTGGCAGGCCCGATTTTACGACTTCGTCGTATATACGAAGAAGAAACGCATGGAGAAGCTGCACTACATGCATCGCAATCCGGTGCAGCGGGGTCTGGTCCTCGAACCGGAGCAGTGGCGCTGGAGCAGCTTCCGCCACTATGCCTACGATGAGCGCGGGCCGGTTCTGGTGGACGAGCCACTACGCGCGGCGATGAAGGTTCGCGATATTCCTCAGAATGGTTCCTCGGCGGCATAGAGCGTGGGGGTCATCCTCGACAGGAGAAGCCAAAAGCTCACGATGTCGTCAGCCGAAATCCCCGGCCTTCGAAAACCGCGAAGGCCGGGGCAGCCTCACTCGTGGTGATTCCCAAGTTCGAACTGGGAAAGGGTCAGCCAGCCAGCCCTTGGAACGCTGTGAATGTCAGTCCAGTCCCAGCTCTTTCGCCAGTGCCTTCCACTTGCTGTCCACTAAGGCTTTGGTCTTTGTGTCCATGAGGATCTCGTCGGGCCAGGGGCGTGCGAAGCCTTCAGTGGACCATTTGCGCGTGGCGTCGATGCCCATTTTCGAGCCGTAGTTAGGAAGACGGCTGGCGTGGTCGAGCGAGTCCACGGGGCCCAGAGTGAACTGGATGTCGCGCTCCGGGTCGATGTTGTTGGAGACCTTGAGCGTGACTTCCGCGAGATCCTGCACGTTGACGTCTTCATCGACCACGATCACGCACTTGGTGAACATCGCCTGGCCAAGCGACCAGATGGCGTTCATCACTTTGCGGGCCTGCCCGGGGTAGGACTTGCGGATGGAGACGATCATCAGGTTGTGGAAGATGGCTTCGATCGGCAGATTGATGTCGACTAACTCCGGGATCGTCAGCTTCATAAGCGGTAGGAAGATGCGCTCGACAGCTTTGCCCATGTAAGCGTCCTCTTGCGGAGGCTTGCCGACGATCGTGGTGGCGTAGATCGGGTCTTTGCGGTGCGTGACGCAGGTGACGTGGAAGACCGGATACAAATCTTCCAGCGAGTAGAAGCCGGTGTGGTCGCCGAAGGGGCCTTCGGTGCGCAGTTCGTCGAGGTTCACGTAGCCTTCGAGGATGATCTCGCTCGTGGCGGGGACTTCCAGATCAACCGTCTCACACTTCACCAGCTCGACGGAGGCTCCGCGGAGGAAGCCGGCAATCAGGTATTCCTCGATGTCGGGCGGGGCGGGGACTATGGCGGAGAACGTTAGAGCGGGGTCGGTGCCGATGGCGACGGCTGCTTGCATTTTGCCGGCGGGCATATTGCCTTCTGCCGACTGTGAGCCTCCGGATGTGCGAGCCATGATGTCGACCGAAGAGCGGGCGAAGTCTGTGCTCGGAGCCGCCTCGCTCCGCTTTGGCGGGACAGCCGAGGCGGCTGTCCCCACATGAGTTGTGGTTGCTGCGGCCCTTCGCAATGACTCGCGGTAGTGCTCGGCTCCTACCTTCTGTCTTTGCCAGTGCATGCCGGCGGTGCGTTCGTCGTAGACCTGCATGCGGTACATACCTACGTTGCGTTTGCCGGATTTCGGATCACGGGTGATGACGCACGGAAGGGTGATGAAGCGTCCTGCGTCCTTGGGCCAGCATTGCAATACCGGGAAGTCGAGGAGGGAGAAGTTATCGCGCTTGATGACTTCTTTGCATGGACCTGTGGCGACGGTTCGCGGGAAGAACTTACCCATCTCCGCGAGCATGGGAAGCATTTTGATTTTGTCGCGGAAACCCTGGGGGGACTTCACATCCATGAACATACGAATGCGGTCGGCGATCTCGTCCAGCGAGTTCACGCCGAGGGCCAGCTTCATGCGAGATTCGGAGCCGAACTGGTTGATCAGGAGCTGGGAGCCCGGATGACCCTTAATATTTTCGAAGAGGAGTGCGGGGCCGCCAGGGTTTGGTTGTGTGGCGCGGGCGCCCCCGCCCGCGAGCTTCTCTTTCGAGGCATGCATCTTGCTGACCCTGTCGGTGATTTCGGCGATTTCGAGTATCGGGTCGACTTCGGTTCGGATGCGCTTGAGTTCGCCGGCGCGGTCGAGCGCGGCGATCCATTGGCGGAGGTCGTCGAAGGGCACAGTTTCCTCTCGGGATGCGACGGACGATTATAAGGGATTCGCTCGCGGAACTTCCTCGCCACGGATTTGCACGGATCGTCACGGATTCAGAAAGGCAGCAAGTGCCGCCGTAATGCCGTGGTTCGGAATGACAAGAGTTTCTAGGCTGCCAGAAGAGGCAGGATGGTCTCTTCCACCTTTTTCATTGCCGGCGTGCGGGGATCGATTAGGTCGAAGTGGTCGGCGCCAGAGATTTCCAGCAGGTGGACGCCTTCCTTTTCTTTCCCGGTTCTCTTTTGTTTGGCGGAGACGTAGTCGCGGCTGAAGGCAGGCGGAATGACGTCGTCGGCGGAGCCGTGAACGAGCCATTGACGGGCGTGAGGAATCGATAGTTGCATGGGATCGGCTTCCCGATAGTGATCTGGGACTTCGCTGGGCGTACCGCGGAGAAATTCAGAGTTGACCTCCCGCAGAGTGACCCATGACGACCATCCGCTGCGGGTCGAGGTTGTGCTTGGCTGCGTGTTGTCTCAGGAACTGGTAGGCCGTGCGGATGTCGGCGAAGGTGTTGGGCCAGGCTCCTCCTTCGTTGCCGACGCGGCGGTATTCAAGGTTTGCCGTGGCGAGACCTTTTGCGGCGAGGGCGGCGCAAAGGTGGCCAGCGTGGTCCAGGTTGTATTTGGCTCGCCAGAATCCGCCATGGATGTTCATCACAAAAGGATGTGGGGCTTTGGTTTTGGGCATGCGCAGGTCTAGAAATTGATTTGGGTCGGAGCCGTAGGTGAGTCGCGTGTCGGCCGGAGGAGGCGGGAGATTGAGGATGTCTTCGGACATGGATGATTAGTGATTCTATGCTCAATGCTTCCCGGCTTGGCTCATACAGCACTTACGACAGCGGGAGCCGCGCGGGCGAGGCGCCCGCGCCACACTCACACAAACTTATTCGTAGCGGAGGGCTTCGATGGGGTCGAGGTTGGCGGCGCGCATGGCGGGGACCATGCCGCTGATTACGCCGACGACGGCGAGGATCGACGTTGCCACAACCAGGATCATCGGCGAAACGATCAGGCGAATGTCTCCGGCTTCGGCGTGTTTCGCGAGTGCGCTGTAAAGAGTCAGGCGGCCAACGGAGAGAGAAACGGCATAGGAGAGCAAGATGCCGAGTACGCCGCCGACCGCAGTGATGACCATCGCCTCGGAAAGAAATTGCAACAGGATGTCGCGACGGCGGGCTCCCAGCGCCTTCTCCACGCCGATCTCGCGGGTGCGTTGGGTTACCGAAACCAGCATGATGTTCATCAGTCCTACCCCACCAATGCCGAGGGTGATCGTGCCGATGAATGCGAGAAGGACTTTCAGGGCCATGCTGATGATGCCGAATTGTGAGAGTTGCTTCTGCGCGTCGAAGACGAAAACAGCACGCGGATCGTCGGGCTTGAAATTGTGTGCGACGGCGAGGGCTCCCTTGATCGTTTTTGCCATCTTGTCGTGGTCGAGCCCGGCGGAATCGAGCCACATGCCGTCGAGATAGTGGTTATCCTTGACGACGTCCATGGTGTTGTAAGGGAGGTAGACGACGCGGTTGTCGTCGTTGTCGCCTTCCTGCATGCGGGGTTTGAGAACGCCGATTACCTCCAGCGTAACGCCGTCAATCCGAATCGACTCGCCGATCGCGGGCATGCCGGAGAACAGCTTCTCCCGAGCCTCGGAGCCGAGCACGGCAACCAGGCCGTGCTGCATGTTGTCCTTGTCGTTGAGGAAGCGGCCCTCATCCACATTAAGGTTCCAGATTTCCAGGATTGCGGGGTCGAGTCCCATCACCGGGAAAGTGAAAGAGCGATTATTGTTCTGGACGGTGGACTGTTTTTGCGACATGCGAACGACGTGCTTGGCCAGCGGGATATTGTTGCGGAGCACTTCGATGTCGTCATTGGTGAAGCGGATCTGGACTCCGGCTTTGTTGCCGCCAGCCTGTTGCGATGTGCGTCCGGGAAACACCCCCACGGCGGTGGCGCCGAAACTTTCGAAAATGTTCTGGATAGCGCGGCCAAAGCCGTTGCCGTAGGCGAGCAGAAGAACGACGGTGGCGATGCCCCATGCCATCCCCGCCATGGTGAGAAGGGTGCGGCGAAGGTCGTGGCGCATGGCAGAGTAGGCCTGCTGAAGCAAGTCGCGATACATGATGAAAACTGGCGACACGGGACGATGCTCGCGGGGCTGAACCGCATGTTGGGGAGCGTCGACTGCCGCGCCGGCCTGCGCATCGACCATCGTTGCCGTACCTGTATCGTTTGAAAGTTCTGGCATCGTTATTCGTTATTCCTTATTCCTTGCGCAGTGCTTCCACGGGTTCGAGCAGGGCAGCCCGGCGGGCGGGGTACAGGCCAGCGGCGATTCCGGCAATCGCGAGCGACAGCACGGCGAGGGCAGCCGTGGCGGGGACAAGTCTGGGAGCATCGAATCCCGGGCCGAGTTCGACGCCCGAGAACGGGGCCATCAGGGCTGCGGCCCCGGCAATGCCGATGCCTCCGCTGAGCAGGGTGAGGAAGGCTCCCTCCACGAAGAATTGGAACATGATGCTGCCGTTGGTCGCTCCCACGGCTTTGCGGAGCCCGATCTCGCGGGTGCGGTCGGCAACCGCCACCAGCATGATGTTGATGATACCGATCGCGCCCAGCGCCAGCGTCACTAGGCCCACGCTTCCCAGGAAAAGGTTCATAGCATCAAAAATCTTGCCCACCTGATCGACAGTCTTGACAGTGTCCCATTCGTCGAAGGAATCGGGATTGTTGGGATCGAAGCCGTGGTTGCGGGCAATGATCTTGTGCACCTCCTGCTTGGCAGCTTCGTGCAAGGCTCGCGATTTGGGCTGATAGTTGATGAAGGAGATCACGTCGGGTGCAGTGCCGACGTTAAAGGGCCGAAAGTACTGCTGCATGGTATGGAAGGGAACAAAACTGCGCAGGTTCAGATTCATGTTGTCCCCGTGTCCCACCTTTTGCAGGATGCCAATCACCTGAAAGCGGATCCCATTCAGCAAAACGATGCTGCCGATGGCAGGCTTGCCGGGGAACAGAGTCCGGTTGACTTCGTCTCCGATGACGATAACCGCGCGTTTCTGGACGTCATCCATATCGTTGATCCACCGGCCCTCGCTGAGTGGAAGGTTGCGGATCTGATTGAAGATGGCCGGAACTCCCACGACCTGGCCACTGGCCTGGAAGAAATCGCTGACGGAGCGAATGTCGCCGCGGGAAATCGCTGGGGCGGCGGCGCCGACGCTGGGACACTCGCGGAGAACGTCCTGATAGTCGCGGTAGGTCAGGTAATACTGCCGCAGGGCGGTGAAGCTGCCTTGCATAACGGGGGCACGACCGGACCAGATGAACATCACGTTCTCGCCGAGGGTGTCGAACTGCTTGCGGTTGCCGGAGCGGAAACCCTCCCCAAGGCCGACCAGCAAGAGCAGGGAACCGACTCCCCAGGCGATTCCGAACATGGTTAGAAGCGAACGGAGCTTGTGCGCCCAGAGGGTACGGAGGGTCTGACCGAAAATGTCGAGGACTAAGCGCACTGATTCATTATAGGGGCTTCGGGACCGGGACTTCGGGCTTGCTCTGTCTGGGAAACCGGCGCGATTCCGGTGCTCAGTTCTTGAGACGTGTGACCTGGAGATCTGTCATCCGAACCAACCTCGAGGCCTGAGGGGCGGACGAATGCGTCCGCCCGTACGTGAGACTTTCTCTGCATTTCGCCAGAAAATCATTTCGCATCAGCTGCCAGTTGAGTATTCTCTAGCGTGATGACGACGCTTGCTCTGAGCGATTTGTTGGGCGCGACGGTGTATGAGCCGTCCGGCGCGGCAGGCGGACGTGTGCGCGAAGTGGCCCTCGCGCCCCAGGAGGACCGGGCGAGGATTGCTTCGCTGATCGTAAAGACGAAGTCGGGCAACCGGGTGCTGCCGTTCGCCTCCGTGGCGTCGATCAATGGCGGGGTGCGCGCTGCTACGGTGATTGGCGAGTGGTCTCCCACGAACGGCACCGAGGGACTGTTTCTGCTGGAGCGGGATCTTCTCGATCAGCAGGTCATCGACATCAATGGGCGCAAGGTAGTCCGCGTCAATGACGTTGAGCTGCAAATTGAGGCGCAAAAAGAAGCTGGGAAAGCGGCTCCGGTACTGCGAGTTCATTCGGTCGATGTAGGGGCTCGAGGAGCGGTGCGCCGTCTGCTGCACGGGATAGCGCCTCGCGCGGCCCTGCAGATTCTCCTGGCCAAGATTCCTCCACGCAGCATTCCGTGGAACTTTGTCGATCTGATCGAGACCGATCCCGCCCGGCGGGTGAAGCTGAAGATTTCGCACGAAGGGCTGGCGAAGCTGCACCCGGCTGACATCGCCGACATCGTCGAGAATCTGGCGCCGGATGAGCGCGAGGCGGTGTTCGAGACACTGGACCATGGAACCGCGGCCGAGGCTCTGGAAGAAGTCGAGCCCAGAGTTCAGAAGGCGATCGTTGAGTCGATGGACTCCGAACGGGCGGCAAACATCGTGGAAGAAATGGATCCCGATGCGGCCGCCGATCTGTTGGGCGACTTGCCGGACGAACGCACCGAACAGATTCTGGTTCAAATGCAGCCCGAGGAGCGTCAGGAAGTTGTAGAACTTCTCGAGCACAAGGAAAAGACGGCTGCGGGCCGGATGACCACAGATTTCTTGGCGCTGCCGCTCCAGGCGACGGTGAAGAATGCGGTCGACTCGATGCGCGAATTCGAAGGCGGGGTTGAGACGCTCAGCACGATCTACCTGGTGGACTCGAATGGAACCCTGGTTGGAGCTGTGCCGCTGGCAAAGCTGGTCCTGGCGGAGCAGTCGACGCCGCTGCTCTCTCTTACCCAGGAGCCGCTGATCTTCAGCCACCAGGGCGTGAACGATAATGAGGTCGCCGAACTGTTTGACAAGTACAACCTGCTGATGCTGCCGGTGGTCGATGAGAGCAGCCGGCTCACGGGCGTGATTACTTCTGACGACGTGATCAGCATGCTAAGGGCGAAGCTGTAGGACCGGGCTTCGGGCTCCGGCTATCGGGCTTCGGCTCTCGGGCTTCGGCTTTCCGTTATACCCGGGCACGCGAATTTCATCCTTCCGTTCATTTTTTGTTGTGTCGCACACTTTTCCTTTGGCCAGATTCACGAAGTGCGTTTATTCTGTTCGGTCGTTTGTGGGTGTAGTTGTTCCATCCCTATGTCTGCGATAAGTGCGCATGAAATTCCTGAGACGTTCGAAGAGCCGGATCCTGCTGTTCTTTGCCGTGGTGGGTCCGGGGTTCATTACCGCGAACGTCGACAATGATGCCGGCGGCATCCTCACCTACTCGTCCGCCGGGGCGCAATTCGGACATCTTCTGTTGTGGACCATGATTCCGATCACGATCTCACTGATCGTGGTGCAGGAGATGTGCGCTCGCATGGGGGCGGTGACCGGCAAGGGCCTGAGCGACCTGATCCGCGAGGAATTCGGACTGCGTATCACGTTTCTGATGATGCTCGGGATTCTGATTACCAATTTCGGCAATGTGGTGACAGAGTTCATCGGGATTGCTACCAGTCTTGAGTTGTTCGGGCTTCCGCGATATGCGACGGTGCCGGTGTGCGGCGTGATCGTGTGGCTGATCGTGGTCAAGGGGCAGTACAAGAGCGTAGAGAAGGTTTTCTTGGCGGCGTCGTTCTTCTATGTGACTTACATTTTTGCCGGCATACTGGCTAAGCCGGCGTGGGTCGAAGCAACCATCGCGACCGTGAAGCCTCCCGCCTTGAAGGCTTTTCGCGATCAAGCGTACCTATACATGGTGATCGGCGTCGTGGGAACAACCATTGCTCCGTGGATGCAGTTCTACCTGCAGGCCTCGATCGTGGAAAAGGGCGTAACCAGGCGGGGATTCAAGGCTTCTCGCCTGGATGTAGTGACCGGATGCATCTTCACTGACATAGTCGCGTGGTTCATCATCGTGGCCTGTGCAGCGACGTTGTATGTCCACGGATATCGCGACATTAAGTATGCGGCGGATGCGGCGCAGGCGCTGCGTCCTCTTGCGGGAGATTACGCTTACATCCTGTTCGCGGTGGGATTGTTCAATGCTTCCTTGTTTGCAGCTTCGATCTTGCCGCTTTCTACCGCGTATACCGTGTGCGAGGGGTTGGGGTTCGAGTCCGGGGTTGGTCGGCGTTTCGGCGAAGCGCCACTATTTTACTGGCTTTACACACTGCTGATTGTGGCCGGCGGGGCGGTGGTGCTTATTCCGGGTTTGCCGTTGGTGAAGATCGCGGTATTGTCCCAGGTCGTCAATGGTGTGGTACTGCCGTTCGTACTGATCTTCATGCTGCTGCTCATCAACAAGAAGGAATTGATGGGCGAGTATGTGAACCGGCCTCTATTTAATGTGATTGCTTGGGCGACAACAGTGCTGATGATCGTCCTGACGATCGTGTGGTTCTGGACCTTGCGCTCGGGATGAAGAACCGCGAGTATTTATTGGGATCGGAAAAGAGAAAATGCCGAACCGTCCACGGCATTTGCGGATGGTTCGGCATTCGCAACTCAGAAATACGTCTTGAAAGATCAGTGACCGTCGAGACAGCCCTTCTGTCCTGAACTGTTTGGGTATCCCGTGCCTGCGTTGTAGGCGTTGTTCGACCACTCGCCCTGAATCTTCCACTGGGTGCTGTTGCTGAACGTCACCAACGGCACATTGAAAGTCCAGGCGCACTTGTCTCCG
>WNFB01003521.1_pt1 | contig 13813 bp, 12 predicted proteins | sample 5400501 | NCBI WGS metagenome assembly WNFB01 (sample SAMN13153341, study PRJNA577476) | soil metagenome | isolation source: 200 cm saprolite under Douglas fir tree site 2 hole 1 | place: USA:California | collected 2015-04-18
CCGCCTCCTCGCTTGCAATAACGGGGGATCTCACTCTGGATGCCAGAGGCAACCCGAATGCCGTCTGGATCTTCCAGGTTGGGTCCGCACTGACGGTAAATGGGGGCGCCCGGGTGGTCCTGAGTGGTGGCGCGACTTCTGGCAACGTCTTTTGGCAAGTTGGCACTTCAGCCACCGTGGGATCGCACGCTGCATTCAAGGGAACCATAATGGCGAATGCTTCCATAACAATTGTCTCGGGCGCAACGATGGACGGCAGAGCGTTGGCGCGAATTGGGGCAGTCACATTAGATACTAATAATGTTACAATCGGGCTATCCCGGAACACGCTGGTGATAGAAGTGCCCCCACCACCACAACAGCGGGAGAACTAACACGGTGTTGCGGCTTAACACGAACGCAACGCTGAACGGCAGAGCGTTGGCACGAGTTGCCGCAGTTACCTTAGATGCTAACACTGTTTTATCTCCAACTGGGAGCACACGAAGCGACTAGCGGCTCAGTTTGAATAATGTGACCTCTCCGTCCCAGAAAACACGGGACGGAGAGGTCTCCACATGATCGCTCCTTGCAGATGGCAGTGATTTTGTAGGGGCCGCCCGCTTTTTGGGCGGGCAGCTGTTTACGCCGCCCAGACCTTAGCTGAGTCACTACCAAGAGCTACTGTAGCTGGTGGCGCCAGGCCACGCGTCGGACCGCCCTTGCGGGCCGGATTCATGAAGCTCTCTGGAGAAATGCGGGCTAACTCCAATACTGTTCACTTAAGAGAGGATTCTTGGTATCCTCTTTGGGAGGAGGATACCAGAAATGGCGCGCACTTCTGCCGATCTTTCTACTGGCACCCGGATCACGGATTACATCAGCCTGGGTGTGGTGACGAAGTCCATTCCCTTAAGCACGGTGAAGTCTGTTCTTCGGTCTGTCCAGAAGTTGAGCCGACGCGAGCGAGCCTTGCCAGCGCATGTGGTGGTGTATTACGTGATCGCGCTGGCGCTCTATATGCAAGTGGCCTATCGGGAGGTGCTGCGCTGTCTGCTGGAAGGAATTCAGTGGCTGGTGAATCCGAGTGAACCTTTGCGGGTGGCTGGCAAATCGGGCATCTCGCAGGCACGCACACGGCTGGGCTGGGAACCGTTGCAGCAACTGCATGAACGGGTGGTAGGGCCGGTGGCGAGCCCCCAGACCAAGGGAGCTTGGTATCGTCGTTGGCGATTGGTGACTCTGGACGGCAGCACTCTGGATGTGGCCGATGAACGCGACAACGCCCGGGCGTTTGGCCGACCCGGAGCGAGTCGCGGGAAAGCCGCCTATCCGCAGGTCCGGTTTGTGTCGCTGGTGGAGAACGGAACCCACGTGCTGTTTGGTTCCCGCCTGGGCGCCTATGCCACGGGTGAGACGACCCTGGCTCGACAGGTGGTGCCGCGTTTGACCAAGGGCATGCTCTGCCTGGCGGATCGCAACTTTTTCAGCTACCGCTTATGGCAGCAGGCCGCGGCCACCGGAGCCGACCTGTTGTGGAGAGTGAAGAAGAACATGCGCTTGGACTGTGAGAAACGGTTCCCCGACGGCTCCTATCTCAGCCGGGTGTATCCGGGCGAACGCGATTACCGGCACAAGAGCAACGGAATCGTCGTCCGGGTCACCGACTATGAGATCAGAGAGGTGGCCGGTGCGGAACCCGTGTATCGCTTGCTCACCACGATCGTTGAGGAGGCCAAGGCGCCAGCGCCCGAATTGGCCCGTCTGTACCAGGAACGCTGGGAAGTGGAGACGGCACTGGACGAACTGAAGACCCATCTGCGAGGTTCCCACATCGTTCTCCGCAGTAAGACACCGAACTTGGTCCGGCAAGAATTCTACGGGCTGATGATGGCCCACTTCGCCGTTCGCAGTCTGATGCACGAGGCAGCGATGAAAGCAGGGGAAGATCCCGACCGGCTGTCCTTTGTTCACTCCGTCCGCGTGGTCCGCCGCAAAATGACTCCCTACGTCGTTATCCCCCCCTCGGCAGAAGAGTCGATTTCATGATCTGGTGCTGGACGAAATCCTGCAGGAGCGCGTGGTCTCCAGCCGCAACCGATGCAACCCACGCGGCGTGAAACGCAAGATGAGCAAATTCCCTCTCCGTCCGAGGAAGCGGCGACCCACAACCGCATTCCGTTTCAGTTCGGCGATCCAAATCGTTAAGTGAATAGTATTGGGGCTAACTCAGTTCGAGGGGATCGCCACGCCCTCGGCCCAACTTGGAAAATCGGCATCTGGCTAGCCAAGGTCGTAGGAACGCTCCTTCCCACTGCGCCGATGGCCGGCGATTTCGCCTGGAAATTATTCTTGGTACACCCAGGCTCCAGCGAGCGAGCCTAGAATAATTTCCACCAAGCCGACCAGAGTTGTAATCACAAGAAGCCGTGACGGATATATCTGCAGCGCCGCAGTCACGACGTTGGGGAACACATAGCCAATCACCCAAAAACCGAACCCAGTCAAGACAGCGGTCTTGGCGCCGGCACCGAATCGGGGGCGTGCGGCTGCGTATAGCCAGATCGCAGCGATCCCTACAAGAAAGCCCCACACAATAAAAATGGGTACTGCGCTCGCGGGCATGGGATGGCCCAGGGCGCTCGAGGCCGCAGCCCAATCTGCCGCGAGCACGACCCCATTGGTGACGTATTCAAAAACGTTGACCACCAATCCTGCGAGCAGTCCACCTAGCAATACGCGGGCCCAGTTGATTTTTCCCATGTTTGCCTCCGGGACAATAGAAGTCTGAACATCCGTGTGCTTGACGGGACCTGTGGCCGGAAGCTTACGAGGCGAGGGGGGGCAAGTCAAGGGCCAGCGCCCCAAAAATCAGGGAGCTGGAAGGAACACCAAAGCGCGAGTGGCATTTCTGTCCATACGATTGGTGGTTGCGGCAAGAGTGAGCATTTCAGTGTCTTGGGAGAGCGTCTTCAACCATATTGAGATTACTGGGGGTGAAAATTTCAGATGCAAAGGAATTTGCGTCCTAATTGCGGAGATACCCTTCTCCCTACGCCCGTCTGTCCCACTTGCGGTACTCGGGCTTGATGGCCAGCAGCGGGCGAAGGCTGGCAAGATTTTTCAGCACGTTGTACCAGTAGGGAGCACCTAGACTGAGGAGAGCTACGGCGACGAAAAGGCCCGGCAGCTCGTGTTTGGCCGGCTTCCAGCCCGGCCATTGTTCGGGGAGCAGGTGAAACTCGGAGCGAGCGAGCTCGCGTTTCATCGAGGCGGAGTGATCGAGCAATTTGTCGGCGTCACTGACGAGCTCGGCGTTAACCTCCTGCTCATACATGCCGGCAAGATTTTCTGCCGCGGGATCTCCGTCCAGAGTGTCACGGAGCCAAGAAACTGCGTCCTCCCGGCTGGCAAAGCCCGGCCGCGCCTCGAGCGCCTTAGCTGCCCGCGCTCTCGCCTCGAGAGTGGCCTTGTCCTCTTTTGATGCAGGTGCGGCGGCGGCCTTTTCTGGTGCCGGAGTCTTTGGCTTCGGCGGCGTAGCGGCCTTCGTCTCCTCTTTTTTCGCCGGCGCCCCAAATAGCCCCACAGAGGCCGATAGCGCAGTTTGAGCAGCGTCCCGTGTTGGCTGAGTCTTGCTCGGCGAGGGCGGGACAATGGCGCGTGGGGCCTGCCGCGGTTGTAGAACGGCGGCCATCGCCTTGCGGTAGACGTCGGGCACGACACCCCGCCCACCTTCCCGCGTTGCCTGGAGGCCTGCTCCCTGCCTTGACGAAATTTGCTCTGCTTGCTTGGTCATCGCATCGGCGCTGGCGGCCAACTGCGCACGCAACTGTGCGTCGGTGGAAAGTGTTTCGAACAAGCGGATCGCATCCAGGTGGGCGGCAAATACGAACACCAGGGACAGCAGGGCCGTGATCACACGGGCTTGCACCGTGAACCGTTGCGAGGCCCGGGCCATCGAGTGTTCGAACCAGGCTCTCAACCCTTCGGTCCGCGCTTCCTCAATGGCCGAAACCTGCGTGACTGCCTTTTCCAAGGCGACGGCTAATCCCCCGTCACCGGGATCGAGCATCTCGTCGTCTAGCCTTTCAACGTGCGTGGACACCGCCTTCGTTTTGGGGCGTGATTCAGCTTGAGCCGCCCCAGCGATCACCAGCATCGCGCGTTGGGCGGGGTCGGGCAGAGTGCCGTGCGGCGGCTCGGACACTTTTTCGAGCGTGTGGACCAGCTCTTCGAAACGGATGGACGTGGCCAGCCTCCAGCGGCTGAGCAGCCCCACAAAAATCGCCCCAAGAATCGCGCCGCTGCGCCAGGGATGTCCACACAGATTGATCACGGGCACGTAGCTGGCGACAACGTCCGAAAACTGGCAGACCTCATCGAACGCCAGGTACTTCACGACCATCAGAGTCATGGGCCAGAGCAAAAATCCGCCCAGCGCACCCGCCACCCAGGGCCGAAACGGAATGCTACACGTCGCCCACTGGAGTTTTCCCGCCGCGTCCGCCGGTACGAACGGAAATTCGTCCAACTGGAAGTAGAACCGCGAAAATACCGAGTCGGAAATCAGCGGGTGACGCAGAACTCTGCGGGCGATTTCTTTGGCGTAGCGTTTCGCCTCGCGATCCGGGCTTGCCGTCTCGAATAGGTCCGTCAGGCTCCTCCGCAGGTTGGTGCCCCGCAAGCCAAGCAAGCTGACAACAATCTGCGTGCCGACGGTGATGACAAGACTCACCCCGAGCATCACAACGGCAAACGCAATGACGGCATCGAGGTGTTGGAGCATCATAATCCTCAGTTACTAAAAGTGTAGAACAGGGAAAATAGGAGAGGAGAGAAAAAGCCAGGAGCGTTTCCTGTTCGTCAAGAGAGGTGCGGCGTCAGGCTTCACTGGGATGCCTGACCGGGTGTCAACAGGATCGCCGCGCGGCGGAGCCGTGAAATCAGGGGTTTGTGGGCTGTCTGCTGGACACCTTTATGGCAAACCACTTGTGTACTTCAGTGGTGGTGCACTGCGAATCTGCACCAGCCCATGGAGCAACGCTGGCCGCCTGGGGGAGAGGCGTGCTCGCGCGCAATAGCTCGCGGGCCTTCACGATCATCTCCGCAGCGATCTCCTGCGCCCTGGCGCCGCTGGGCGTCACGCTCCACTCGTCCACGAGCTCCGCAAGCTCCCGACCGAGGCGGCCCGCTTGGTTTACACGTCCCGTGTCGCGTTGATCTGCTTCTGCAAGGCTATTCATGGATGCTCATCCGCTGCGTCGTATTCTAAGCCGTCAGAGTCGCAGTGCATCACTCAACGAACGGACGATTGCTGAAAGCGCCAATGCCACTAGGGTGAGTTCCAGCTGGCGCCTAGGGCGCACGCAAACCACGGAGCCGGCAGTATCGATGAGCTCCATCGTTCGCTTCGGCTGATTCAACCCCGGCGCAGGAAATCGCTGGCAACTCCTTGCCTTCTTCGCGAGGACCTTCCATAAAGGACCAGCTTGTCGTATGCTACGCGCGATTTGAAAGGTAGGAGGTAACATGCCCAAATTCCTGATCGAGAGAGAAATACCCGGCGCTGCCGCACTATCCCGGCAACAACTCCAGGCCGTGTCCGAGAAGTCCTGCTCGGTCCTTCGCAATCTGGGACCCCAGATCCAATGGGTCCACAGCTATGTCACCAGCGACAAAATTTATTGCGTCTACATCGCGCCGAACGAACAAATGGTCCGGGAGCACGCCCGCCTAGGCGGTTTCCCCGCCAATCGCATTTCAGAGATCAAGTCGGTCATCGACCCAACCACCGCCGAGCAGGCCTAACGGCAAAAAACAATTCCGAACAGAGGAGAACAGACATGGAGCTTTGGCGACCCGATCCCACCTTTTATCCCTCGCCGCGCATGGCCATGCAGGCCCCCGCGGAGAAGCTCGGCTACGTGGCGATTCTGAACGTAGCTCGCGAGAAGCCCGACGTGCTTGGCGTGGTCGACCTCGACCCGAGGTCCTCGACCTATGCCAAGCTTATCGGCCGCGTCGACATGCCGAAGGCTGGCGACGAACTGCACCACTTCGGCTGGAACGCCTGCAGCTCGGCGCTCTGCCCCTACGCACTGCATCCGCACGTGGAGCGGCGCTACCTCATCCTCCCCGGCATACGCTCCTCGCGCATCCATGTGCTCGATACCAAGCCCGATCCTAGGGCACCCAGGATCGTCAAGGTCATCGAGCCCGAGGAGGTGTTTCGGCGCGCCGCTTATTCGCGACTTCACACCGTGCATTGCGGCCCGGACGGCATCTACCTGAGCGCGTTCGGCGCCCCGAACGGGGAGGGCCCGGGCGGCCTCTTCCTGCTCGACCACGACAGCTTTGATGTGCTCGGCCGTTGGGAGGTGGACCGCGGCACCCAGTTCTTCGCCTACGACTTCGCCTGGCACCTCGGCCACGACACGCAGATCACGAGCGAGTGGGGCACACCGAAAATGTTCGAGAACGGCCTCATTCCCGAGCAGTTGCTCGCGGCCAAGTATGGTCGCCGCTTGCACGTCTGGGACCTGCGGCGGCGAAAGCACGTCCAGGAGATCGATCTCGGGGCGGAGTACCAACTGATCCTCGAGCTTCGGCAGGCGCGCGACCCGACCAAGGCGTACGGCTTCGCCGGCGTCGTTATCAGCTTGAAAGACCTGTCGTCCTCAATCTGGCTCTGGCACCGGGCGAATGGGTCGTGGGCGGCCAGGAAGGTGATTGACATCCCGGCCGAGCCGGCCGAGCCGGACCAGCTCCCGCCTCTCCTGAAGGGCTTCAAGGCGGTGCCGCCGCTCTTGACCGACATCAACTTGTCGCTCGACGACAAGTTCCTCTATGCGTCCTGCTGGGGCACCGGCGAGATGCGCCAGTACGACGTGTCGGATCCGAACAAGCCGAAGCTCACCGGCTCGGTGCGCATCGGCGGCATAGTCAAGCGTTCGCCGCATCCGGCCTCTGGTCCGGTCAACGGTGGACCGCAGATGGTCGAGGTGAGCCGCGATGGCCGGCGGGTCTATTTCACGAACTCGCTCTACGGGGCGGTGGACCCTCAGTTCTATCCGGAAGGTATCTCGGGTTGGATGGTCAAGGCTGATGCCGATCCGAACGGCGGCCTCAAGCTGGATCCCAAGTTCTTCCTGCCCTTCGAGGCCGGCTACCGGCCGCATCAGATCCGGCTCGAGGGGGGCGACTCATCGTCCGACAACTTCTGCTATCCGTGATTGGGATGGGGTGGGGCGGTGGCGTGACCGACCTCTGGCCCTGGCTGGGCCTGTTGGGCCTTGGCGCCTATCACGGCATCAACCCTGCCATGGGGTGGCTGTTCGCAGTCGCCCTCGGAATGCAAAAAAAGAGCGGCCGCGCGGTTTGGCTGTCTCTGCTGCCGATTGCGACTGGGCACGCCGCAGCGATCGGCCTCATTGTAGCTGCCGGTGTCCTCGCAAAGGCTGCGCTGCCCATAAAATATCTCAAACTAACAGTCGCGTGTATTTTGTTTGCCTTCGGCGTCTACCGGCTCTTACGAAGGGCCCACCCTCGCGGCGCCGGAATGCAGGTGGGGTTTCGCGACCTCTCCATCTGGTCCTTTCTGATGGCTTCCGCTCACGGCGCCGGCTTCATGCTTCTGCCCATTTTTCTAGGAATGTCAACGATGGCATCTCCAACTGGACCGCTCGGTTCCGGACAGCATCTTCGTATCGCAGGCTCCCCAGCTCCGTGGATCGGATTGATCGCCGTGATTGTGCATACGATGGGATATCTGCTAGTGACGGGACTGGTCGCATTCGTGGTCTATGAAAAGGCTGGATTGGGCCTCTTGCGGAAAGCTTGGCTGAATCTTGATCTGGTCTGGGCCCTGGCGCTGATGGCCACCGCTGTACTTACTCTTCTGATTCCAGCGTAGAATTGATTCCACACCGTAGATTGCGATTACCGGCTATTGGTGCGGCGGGAAGACCATAAGGTACAAATACGCATCAGCGGCTTCATCCTCGCTCAAGTAGCGAAACACCGGCATTCTGCCCCTGTAAGAGTCTCTATAGGAGAATGGCGGCGTGCCCATGATGACAGGCGCGCCGTGAGTTACTTTGCGGATGAAATCGGGCAAACTCGTCCGCGATGTGAGAGTACTAAGCGGCGGGATCGCCCCCTGCAGAAGCTGCTGGGGGTCGGGGTTCGGCCCTGCTGCGCTGTGGCAGATGTGACAGGTAGATTTTACGATGTGCTCACCCACTCGGTGGGAGGATTCTTTTACCGCTATTTGACTCCTTTCCGCGCCGGGGACGCCAGAAAGCTGTTCCAGATAAGCGACAATCGAGCGAATTTCCGCGTCGCTTAACTGGGGAAATGGCGGCATGTTCTGCCCCCCCTTGTGGAACCGATCTAGCAAGAGATCTTTGGCCTGCTTTGCCAGCACTGCGGCGTCCGCCCGACTCGTGTCCTGACCGGTCTTCTTCGCTCGCGCCATGATGACAGCAACGGAAGTCGCCCGGACGGGGTCGATGACGGAGTTGATTTCCGGGGGAGCGCCGATGCCCGACGCTCCGTGGCAACCCTGACAATTCAGCCGGTACAGGTCCGAACCATGGAGAGTTACGATGTTTGTAGCGAGGCTTGGCGATAGCTGCGGTTGCCAGTGAGGGGATTCTTCCCACGGCAGAAGCGCAGGTGGTCCCAAATCCCATGTCCTACCCATACTGGTCTCATCGAATGGCCTGTGGAGATGCCGGAGCCAGCTTTCGCCTACCACGGCCGTAACGGTAACATCTTTAGTCCCAACCGTCTGGCCAGACAGCGAGGATGTCAAAATGAAAAGCGCCACCAGGCTTTTCAGATTGAGGCATTTCTTGATCACTGGTTCTCTACCCTAGACGATAGTCATTCGACGAGCTCTAAGTCGAGGTGGATCCGCACGCCGTTGACGAGCACAAGGCTTTGGTTAATCAAATCCTGGCTGGCAATTTCATCCTCGATGAAGGATCGAACTGCCCTCAGAGGGCAAATGAATTCAACCGCCTCAGAAGAATCCTTCTCGTTGCCCAGGCGATTGAGAACGGAAAAATCGAGCGCATCAACCGGGAGGTCCACCGGAAGCTTCGGGACAAGCGCTTTAAGCTGCGGCGCCAGGAAGAGGTCGAAGGTCTGCGCGGCGCGTCTGTAAATCGAACTTGTACTTTTCTCGAAAGCCAAGGAATTTCGCAGCGTCAGTTGCAATACCAATTGTTTATGATCAATGGCAAATGATGGGGGCGCATAATCTACGAGATGGAATGTTGCACCATCTTCTTTCAGGAGCGCGTCGAGTTGGGACTGAAACTGCGCCTGCAACTTCTCGGCATCGGCTGGCGAGGCGGCCGCCTTCGGACCGGCCGTCGGGGCCGAGGGGCTGACGATTCCCTCGGCTCCGCTGTCCGCCGGTGCGACGTGAGAAGAGCTCGGCGAGGCCGTTGGCGCGAGTCGAGGATCCGCCAGGGATAGCCGCCCGGTTGCGGCAGCCGCGGAAGCAGGGGACGTTGTCGACCCGGCGTCTCCGGAACCGGGTTTCCCGAGGGCCTCAAGATTTAGCGACTCCCTCTGCCCCAGTGCGAGCCCAAAGGGTCGGGCATCCAAGTAAATTCCCGAGCGATTGAGAATCGCCTGTCGTTGCTCGTTCCCCGGCTCGTTCAGAAATGCGAAGGCGTCGGCGCGATCGAGCACCACCGCGAGGATTTCTCTCCCCTCAAAATCGGAATCCTTGCGTGCAGCACGGGCGTGATACGCAATTTCGAAGCCGATGTCGTCACACCTCACGTCAGAGGGAATCTCATGCGCAATGAGGCGAAGGATCGGAACGATGACTTCCTGAAAAGTTCGGCTGGCGCGCTGGTTCTGTGTGAGCTGCTCCGCATTGAAGGCGGCTGTGTAGAACCCCGACATTTTCAAGACCATTCGGTTCTGAAAATAGACGAATTCCAGCCCGCGCGTATCCAGTGAGGCCTGGCGGGCCGGATCCACGCCTACATAACGAGTGAGAATGAAAGGAAGTGGAAATTGTGTCTCGCCAATCGCATGTTGCAGCGATCGAAGCTGAGGAAGGTACTCTTGTTCTGCGGCTTTTAATTTTGGATTTGCGATTTCGGCAGGACTCACTTGAGCGAGCGCGGAACTAGCCATAAGGAGAACGAAGGCAAAGCTGAGAAGAGCGTACGGGAAAGCAAAGGTTCGGTTTCCGCGATTCATCGACTTACCTCCCCGAAAATACTGGACTCGACCGGGCGGGGGCCGGACAGGTCTTCATGCACCGGAAATCCGGCTCCAGCCAGTCCAGGTCCATCAGGTTGTTGCGAGTTTCCACGCGCAGTCCCCAGCCCGGCCCACTACTTCTTCACGGTCAGTTCGACGTTTGCTGCGCCGCTCGCCACGGTTACTGACTGTGTGGTGACCTTGCCGTCTTCGCTCCAGGTCTTCAAAGTGTAGGTCCCCGGAGGAATGTTCTCGATCTCAAACGATCCATCCGAGTCCGTCACCGCAAAGTACGGGGTGGGAGCGATCACAACAAAGGCGGACATCTCCGAATGGACGTTGCAGAGCAGCGAAGCAACGCCGGGGTCGTTGAACTGGAACGACTTTTTCTCACCCTTGGGCCAGATCCCCAGGTTGTGCGCCAGCTTCTTATTGCCGCTGATGGACGGCCAATAAACATTGTGGCCGACAGCGTCGCTGTTCACAAAATCCACCGTCGTCCCTCCCAACACGACCGTCACGCGCGGCACGAAATTCATCTTGCGCTGGTCGACCACCACGTGCTCAGCGGGCGGATCAAATTTCTTGCCGGGTAGCGCGTCCACATAGACAGCGATGTTCTTGGCCGAAGCCAATCCCTGCACCGACACCTTGCCTTTCACCTCTCCCGCCCAAGCAAAACCGGCTAGGAACAATCCCGCTGGAAAAATGGCGCCTACCAACATCGTTCTCTCGAGCCTGGTCATTAGGCCGCTCCTCTCGTGTGAGTGCCGGCCCGTTGGGGCCGGGTTTAGACAAAATGTCAGAACAAGAAATCGGTGCCGACGACGAATCCATTTGGACGGAAGAATTGGTTCGAGCCCGGGACTGGCTCCTCGAAGCGCCGCTGATACTCGAACGCGAGCTTGATGTTCGCCCGCACCAGTAGCTGGACGCCAGGGCTGAACCGGTTGCGCGTCTCTCTTCGCGAAAGTCCAGCCTGGAAATCGGTTGGCGAATTAACGGCATCGTACCGCATCAGCCCGATGAGCCACGGATAAACCCAGTATTCCGCCTCGCCGAATCCCCCGGCGAATGTCACCGGGGTGGCGGACATGAACCCAGTTCCGCTCCCATTGGGGACGAGGTTTGTGTCGTGACCAAACATGCCCAGTCCCCACAACTCGAATTTGCGGTACTTAAAGCGGAAGTCGCTCCCCGCACGGTAGAACGGTTCGTGAATCGTGGGCAGCGTTGGGAACAGGGAGCCGCCGATGTTGAGCGCGTTCCGTCCGTAGTAACCGAATGCGCCAACCCGAAGGGAAGTATGGTCGCGCGGACCGGTTGGGCCGGCAGCTTGCACTTCTTTTCGCACGCTGGAGTCGCGCTCGAGATTGAAGGTCTGGGAAACCCGAGCGTAGACGTCTTTCGAATTGCGGAGGGCAGGGTCGTGATTGTTGCCGTCCACAAGGGCCACCGACCAAGTGAAATTCCCGTCCCTCGGATAGCCGCCGAACTCAATCCCACGCTGCGGGATACCGAAGACGAAGGGATTACTTGTCGTACAAGGCGCGCCAGTGGATGTGATAGCAAGAGCGCACAATGCGGGATTCGCCAAAGACACGCTGGCCTGGTCGTAGATATCGTAGTCGGATAGGTTGATGGTGCGCGCTTGGCTGAACGGGAGATCGAGTTCGAATTGGCCGAAGCGAACATTCAACGCATCTTTCGGCAGGTGCAGGTAATGCCCGATGTCGCTGGCCTTGAAGTACCCGTCGCCCAGACCACCGTTCGCGCCAGAGCCGCCGGTAGAGATGTCGTCGTCAATCCAGAACGAGAGGTTCGTTCCGAAACTGCCAGCGGCAATGATCGTAAACGTGTTCGGCGCGAACAGATCAGTCCGCGGCACAAAGCCCGCAGCCAGTGGTACTTTGCTATTGTATTGCGCAAAGCCCGAATACCGGAAGGCGATCGGCAGATTCCCCGGCAGTTCTCCCGGATAAAGCGCACCTGGAAACGCTTCCTTCTGCGCCTTCGCGCCGAGCAGAACCGGGGGCTCTTTTACAAAAGTTTCGTCATCCTTCGGGAACTTGAAGCCATTCTTCTTGAACGCTATCCCGAAGTCGTTCAACTCCGGAAAATTGCTGTGGCACGTCGCGCACGACGTCTGGTACTTCCGCGAGAACGCAGGTATCGCCGAAGCCCGCTGTGTCAAGGCCAGAATCCAGAGCAGACAACCAGCCGTTAGGATGATTGTTATCAGACCAGCTTTCGGTGCTCGCCGCATATTAAGGCTCCCTCCCTCTTGCCTTTCGCGCATTGGACCCAGGACTGAGAGTCCGTTGCCCGCTCATTCCTTCGCCATCATCGCTTGCCTCTACAGGCCCCGCTGTGACTATCGTCACAGTCGGATGTGACGATTGGCACAATCACGAGCTTGGTGCAATACTGGGTAAGGTCGCTGGGCCGTAACGGCAAGCGAGGCGGGAACGGGCATGCACCCGCCGCTAGCGTTCCAGTGTCGCGCGTGACGGTTCTCAATAAGAAGCCCGTGGCGGCCAGCAATCCAAGAATGGCTATGCTCCGCAAACAACTACTGCGCTGGTCAACACACTCGAGTAACAGGAATGCAACTCTCACTCTCCTATCTGGGCATCCGAATGCCCGAACTTGGCCCTTACGACCCCCTGCTCAAGAGACTTCAACGTGGGAAGAGCTAAGATCGTGAAGAATCTGAAAGTGGAGAGTCACGCTGAATCGTCGTCCGCGGGCGGCATCTCGTCCAGCGCCGTCTGGCCCGGCGCAGCATGACGAATGGTTTCCATTCCACTCGACCTGTTCGGAGGGACAGTTTCCGAAGCGAACAACCGCACGATTAATTAGGATTGCGTCCGTTTCTCCCAACCGCCTAAAGTGGTTATACGTTGCTCTTTGGCGACTAAATCCCAGCTATGGATCGAAACACGGAGGTACCATGTTGACCAGCAATCCCTCACCGCCCAATTTGCTTAACTCATCTTCGACCCCGCGGCCAGGCGCTCCAGTCACGCCCGCGAGCCCAACGGCCGCCATCCGCCCAACGACTGCGGTCGCTCGCAATGTGTCGTTCTTGGGCTCAACCATGGAAATCAAAGGCCAAATCTCCGGCGAGGAAGACCTACAAATCGACGGCCGAGTCCAGGGGCCGATCTCACTCCAGGGAAAAAGGCTAATCGCAGGGCGCACCGCGCAGCTTACTTCCGAGATCGTCGCCGCCGAAGTCATTGTCTATGGCAAGGTCACCGGCAATCTCCTCGCCGATGAGCGCATTGAGATCAAAAAGGATGCCTCGGTGATCGGAGACATTACGTCCCAGCGGGTCATGATTGAAGATGGAGCTCATTTCAAGGGTAGCGTCGAGATTGATCGCGGTAAAACGCCGGCCGCTGTTGAGTCTGAGAGTCTCCGCGCTCCGACCGCTGTCGGATCGATCTAAATTTTCGCCGTGCAACAAGCGCTTCGCAGGCAGGGTCGCCAGGATCCATGCCCGGGAACGGAGCAGTGGAAAACTGCGCTCCCTCATCCTGAGTCCGATGCTGGAAATTTATTCTTGGTGTTCCGTGTTTCTTCTGAGATCTCTATTCAA
>WNFB01003522.1_pt1 | contig 13810 bp, 12 predicted proteins | sample 5400501 | NCBI WGS metagenome assembly WNFB01 (sample SAMN13153341, study PRJNA577476) | soil metagenome | isolation source: 200 cm saprolite under Douglas fir tree site 2 hole 1 | place: USA:California | collected 2015-04-18
CGGGGGCGGGGGAGGGCGGGCGGCTGAGCCGGGGGTGCTGGTTCATCCCGCGGCGCGGGAAGCGCGGGGCAGCGATGCCGGCGTCAAGCCGCGAGCGGCGAACCGCGATCGCGTCCAGGCGGAAATTGACCGCGTCCTCGACAAGATCTCGGCGCGCGGCATGGGCAGCCTGACGCCGGCGGAACGCAAATTCCTCGCGGAGATGAGCCGGAAGATGCGCGACCGGCAGTGAGCCGATGATCGCCCTGCTGCTGGCCCTCCTACAACAGGATGCGTCGTTCGTGCATGCCGAGTCCTTGCTGGCACGTCAGGATCTCGGCGCCGCCCGCCACATCGCCGAGCAGCTCGTCCGCACGGACCCGAGGGATCCCCGTGCTCACCTGCTCCTGGGACGCATCTGGTACGCCTGGCCCGTAGTCGGCCGCTATCAGGCGCTAGTCGAGCTCCGCACTGCCGCCCGGCTCGCGCCGGCGGATCCTGAGCCGCTCTATTGGCAGGTGAAGGTCGGGACCTACCTCGGCAGCGATGAGGGTGAGGGCATCGCGCGCGACGCCATCCTTCAGATCCTGGCGCTCGAGCCCGATTACCGCGACTGCTGGTCGCTGTTTGAGCAGTTCTATCATGATGCGAGGATCTGGCATCGGGCGGACTCGGCCCTGGGCCGGCACGCGGACGACCCGACCGCCCTGTTCCGACGCGCCGAAATCGCTTTGGCCCTCGACCAGCCTGAGCGCGCCGATTCGCTGGCCGCGCTGGTGCTGGCGCGACGCCGACCGGACCTGCCGGCCTACCTCGCCCGCTCGCGCGCAGGCTTTCAGGCACGACGCGACTCGGCTGGGTACGCCTGGTACGACTCCGCCCTCGCGTACGCCGATCTCGACTCAACCGGGATCTTATGGGACGGGGTGTGGATGATCGCCTCGCGCGCGGAGGTGGTGCGACACGACAGCACGCCGCCGGAGGAGCGGCGGCGCTTTTTCGAGTGGTTCTGGGGCAAGCGAGATCCCAATCTGCTCACGCTCTATAACGAACGGATCGCGGAGCATTACCGCCGGCTCGCGGAAGCCCAGCGGATGTTCCACCTGTTGCATCCGTTCACGATGTTCCAGCGTTCCCGAACCGCTCGGGCCATCGCCGCCACGTACCTGAACGATGCGGCGCCCGACAGCCTTGCCCCGAGCGGACTCCTCCTCCCCGACCTCCGAGACAACGACGACACCGTCGGCGCCCTGACGGCCTACGCCGAGGCCAACCTCAATGCCATGGGCCTGGTGTGGTTGCGTCACGGCCCGCCGGATGTCTGGGACCGGGACTCCGGCCCTTTCAGCACCGGGCACACGTGGACGTACTACACCTCCGACGGGCCGCTCAGCATCAGGTTCATGGGCGTTCCGAGCCCCTGGGGCAGCCATGGTGACTTGATCGTTGCGCCGCCGAGGAGACGTCGCGACGCGGAGCAGAGCAGGACCCTGCTGACGACTGACAGGACGAGCGTTCCCGCACCGCTCGTCGCCCGCGGCTGGTCCGCCTTCTTCAAGAGCGCAGCAGCAGGCAGGACCGACCTGTACGTGCGTGCCGCTCACGAGAGCGCGGCGGCGGTGCTGTGGGATGAGCGCGGCGAAGAGATCGGGCACGTGGCAGTGGGGGCGGGAGTGGGGGGGAGAGGGGGAGGGGGAGGGGGAGGGGGCGTTTTGTTGCAACTCACCGCATCGCCCGGCGTCTACCGGCTGGGGCTCGACGTGGATTCGGCCGGGACCCTGGGACGGCTGCGCGCGGCCGTCCGTCTTCCGGCTTTTTCCTGGGATGTGCTCGGCATCTCCAGTCTCGCGCTTGCCGCGGCCGACTCGGGTCTCGGCCGCGAGGCGACGTTGCACGGCATGCCCGCCGACCTCGTCTATCCCGCCGGTCGTCCCCTCGCCACCTATGCCGAGGTTTACGGGCTCTCGCCCGACGCGGAGGGCCACGCCCGCTATCAGGTGCGCTACACCTTCGCGCCGGTCCGCTCGCTGCCGCGGCGCCTGCTCGGCGGCTCGGCCCCCGTCGTGTTCGAGTTCACGCGGGAAGCGCCGGCGCGCGGCACCGTGCCCGAGCGCATCGTCATCGAGCCCGGGCGCGTGCCGGCCGGACGCTATCGCTTGACGCTGGCGGTGACCGACCTCGCCGCAAATGTCAAGTCGCAGACCGTCGCCCTCGAGATCACCATCCGCTGAGCGAGGCTTGTCTCGCGCCTAGCGGCTTCCCAAATTGGGGCCGGCCACCGGCTCCATGCTCGTCGATCTCGTCCCGGAGTTCCTCGCCTGCGTGTCTGCGCCCGACCCCGTCGCGGCGTACCGTGCGTATCTCGACCGCCACCAAGTCGTCCTCAAGAGCTACTGGCACAACTACGTGCTTGATCCCGCCTCGCCGCACGCGGAGCGCATCATCGTGGATGCGCTCCGGGCCGACCGCGCCGACCTGCAGCGACTGCTCGAGGACGTGGACGTCGCGCAGATTAGCGACGATGCCCTGCGCCGCGCCCTGGACCTGCTCGAAACCGATTGCCCCGTCGACCTCTACCTCATGGTGGGCGTGGGGGCGGCAAACGCCGGCGAGCTCGTCGTGGCCGGCCGGGGGATCGCGTTCGTGTGCCTGGAGCACTTCACCGGCCGCAGCAACCCGCAGACCAACGGGCTCGGGCTGGCCCCGCACCTCTTGCCGCTGTGGATTGCCCACGAGGTCGCCCACGCGGTGCGCTACACGTCCCCGACGAGCCGGGCGACGCTCAAGCGGCTCGTGGCCGAGGGGGGCGGACACTACGACTACTGGGAGACCGGGAGCCGGGCGACGCTGCGAGAGCTCCTCGTCAACGAGGGCGCCGCTGTGGCCGCCGCCCGGGCGGTGGCGCCGGGGTTCGAGCCGTGGGAGTACCTCGGCTACACGCGCCGCCAATACCGCCGCATCCGCGAGCTCGACGCGTTCCTGCGGCGGGCGGCCGCGCCCGACCTCGATCTCAGCGGTCTGGGACTGCGGCTGCGGTTTCTCTCCGGCGGGATGAGCCCGGCCGCACGGCTGGTGGGTGGCAAAGTGCTCCCGGAGCGCTCGGGGTATTACCTCGGCCTGCGGCTGGTCGAGGAGTACCTGAGCGAGCGCGGCCCCGCATCCACCGTACGGGCGGCAGCCGCGGAATTCCAGCAAGCTGATGGGCGCGCCCTCGGGATCCAGACCGCGTGAGCCCTCGCAAGAAGGAAGTGCCCGAGCGGCGCAGTAACCGTCCGCTGCGCGAAGTGCTGGAGGAGTTCCTGGGGCACGCCCGGGACCTGGCGCGTCGGGCGCGGGACATGAACCCCGCGGAGCTGGACTACGCCCAGCAGCGCCTGGAGTGGCTGGCGGACGAGGTGTGGCGTGTGGCCACGGGACAGGAGCCCCAGCCGCCGCAGTAGCCCGCGGGACCCGGTGTTATCTTCTCCTGCCTATGAGCGCGCGCGGTGAGTTTCGCATCTCCATCACCAAGGAAGACCTCGTGTTCGCGGCCGCGCACTTCATCACGTTCGCCGGTCACCGCTGCGAGACCCTGCACGGACACAACTACCGGGCCAGGGTGACACTGCAGGGCGCGCTCGAGGCCGACACATGGTACGTGGCGGACTTCGCCGTCGTGAAGCAGATCATGCGGCGGCTCACCGACGAGCTCGACCACAAGGTGCTCTTGCCCACGCAGAGCCCGATCGTGGCCGTGGAGCGCGAGGGCGCCCGCGTGACCGTCGCCGTCGGTGGTGAGCCGCGCTACCTGTTCCCGGACCGCGACTGCATCCTCCTCCCGATCCCCAATACCACAGTCGAGATGCTCGCCCGGCACTTGACGGGGCGGTTGCACCAAGAGCTGACGGCTGCCGGTGTGAAGCACCTGCAGCTCATCGAGATGGAGGTCGAGGAGAACTTCGGACAGTCGGCCACCTACCGGGAGACCCTGTGAGCCCCAAGGAGATTCCCTACACCGACGCCCAGATCGCCGACCAACTGAAGGGGTTGCGGGGCTGGCGCCACGAGGGCGGCGCCATCCGCCGCACCTACAAGACCGACGGCTGGCCCACGACCCTGATGCTGGTGAATGCAATCGGCTTCTACGCCGAAGCGGCCGACCACCACCCGGACCTGCAGGTGAGCTGGGGGAGCGTCACGGTGGCGCTCAACACGCACAGCGCCGGCGGGATCACCACCAAGGACATCGAACTCGCACGCCAGATCGAACAGGTGGCGCTGTTCGAGGCCGGGGCACCGTTCCGACCGAGCGGTAAGTTCAAGCGTACAGGCTCGTGAGACGCTCTCCGCTATCCGTGCGAAGGACGGAACACGGATAACGGAGTCGTTTCTACTTCCCCACGCAGAAGCTCGCGAACACACGGTCCAGCACGTCGTCCGGCGTCACCACCCCGATCAGGTCGTCGAGCGCTGTGACCGCGGCGCGTAGATGCGTGGCCGTGGCGGCCGCGTCCACGCCGGCCGAGCGCGCCGCCTCGAAGCCGTCGAGCTCGGCTAACGCCCGCTCCAGCGCTGCGCGGTGGCGGGCTCGCGTCACCACCGGCTCCACGTCGCCCAACTGCAGCAGCCGCCCGAATGCCTCCGCCGCCAGACGACGCTTCAGCTCGTCGAGCCCCTCTCCGGTGACCGCCGACACGCACACGTCGGAGGGGCGGACGCTTGGACGCTGGATTGGATCCAAGTCGACCTTCGTCCGGACGCGCAGCACCGGTGAGCGGACCTGCGAGAGGAAAGCATCACTCGCCGGATCGGTCCACTCCCCACTCCCCACTCCCCTCTCCCCCTCCCCTCCCCCCACGGCTTCTTCACAGAGCAGTACGAGATCCGAGGCCGCGAGATATCGCTGGCTCACCTCGATCCCGAGCCGCTCCACGCGGTCTTGGCTGTGGCGCAGCCCGGCGGTGTCCACGAGGCGGAAGGGGAAGCCCGCGATCACCGCTGGCGCCTCGATGGCATCGCGCGTGGTGCCGGGAATCTCTGTCACGATCGCGCGCTCGGTGCCGAGCAACGCGTTGAAGAGCGAGCTCTTTCCGGCGTTGGGTCGCCCAGCAATCACGCACAGCGCGCCTTCGCGCAGCCGCTCCCCCTCGGGCGCCGTGGCGAGGAGCCCCGCGACCCGCTCGCGCGCCACGGACCACGCACGACGCACGCGGTCGGGAGCGACCGGACCTTCGTCCTCTTCTGGGAAGTCGATCTCGTAAGCAATCAGCGCCTCGAGGTCGAGGATCTCTCCGCGCAGCGCCTCGAGGCGTGCCGACAGTCCGCGCTCGAGCTGCTGCAGCGCGCGGCGCCGCTGCGCCGGCGCACCCGCATCGATCAGGTCGGCGGTCGCCTCGGCCTGTAGTAGGTCCATCTTGCCGTTGAGCACGGCGCGACGTGTGAACTCGCCCGGCTCGGCCGGCCGGGCTCCGCCGGCGACCAACGCGGCCACCGCCGCGCCGGGGACGACGAGCCCACCGTGCGTCGAGATCTCGACCACGTCCTCGCCAGTGTAGGAGTGCGGCCCGGGGAAGCAGCAGGCGAGGGAGTCGTCGATCGCCTCGCCGCTCGCCGGATGCCGCAGCTGGGCCCGGAACACGGTGCGCGCGGGCTCGACGTGGAAGGGGGAAAGACAAGAGGCCGCCAGAGCGAACACTCCGCGGCCCGAGATGCGGATCAACGCTACCGCCGAGCGACCTGGGGGGGTGGCCAGCGCGACGATCGGATCAGTCAGCACAGGGCCCGAGTCCCGCTCCCCCTCCCTCCCCCTCCCTCCCCCTCCTCCTCCTTCCCCAGACCTCCGTCACAGCTTCCCCTGCTCCCGTAGACGCCGCCGGGCGAGCAGATACTGCTGCGGAATGCTGACCAGATTGGAGACGAAGTAGTAGAGGTTCACCCCGGAAGCGAAGCGCAGGAACAGGAACGTCATGAACCCCGGCATCACGTAGAGCATCGTCTTGGTCTGGGGATTGGGCGGCATCCCCATCTGCCCCACCTTGGAGAGCGCGTACATCGACAGCCCCATCACGATCGGGATGATGTAGTAGGGATCCTGGCGCGACAGGTCCGGCAGCCATAGGAAGGGCTCGCCGCGGAACTCAATCGTGTTCGCAAACACAAAGAACAGCGCGATCAGCACCGGCCACGGCAGGAGCATCGGCAGGCACCCGCCGAGTGGATTCACCTTGTGCTCCTTGTAGATCCGCATCATCTCCTTCTGGAGCTTCTCCGGTTCGTTCTTGTAGCGGTCCTGCGTCTCCTTGAGCAGCGGCTGCACTGCCTGCATCCGCAGCTGGGAGGCCATCGCCTTCTGATTCAAGGGCCAGAGTAACAGCCGCACGAGCACGCCGAACAGGACCAGGACCCACCCGTACGGCATGCGCAGTCGCTCGTGCATCCACAACAGGATGTTCACCACCAACACCGACACGGGCTTCACGATCGGCCGGAACACCCAGCCGTACGGATTCGCGTCGGTCAGGTCGTGCCCCAGTGCGGCGAGGCGGCGGTATTCGAGCGGCCCTGCGTACACTTCGTAGCGGAAGCCCCCCGACGGCGGGACTGGGAGCGTCAGCGTGACGGCGGTGCGCGTGGCGAACTTGCCGCTGCGCGGCTCGCCCACCGCCACCGCGCCGGCGAACTGCGGCTGGTTCTCTTCGAGGGCGAGCGCGGCCGCGAAGAAATACTTCGACTTGATGCCGACCCATTCAAATGGTCCTTCGAGCACCGATGTCGCCCCGGCGTCGATCGAGCTGAAGTCCTTGCGCTCGGTCTTCGATGCCTTCGTCACTACCGAGTAGTGCCGGTAGTCGTCGACCGAGTCCGCCTCCACGCATCGCAACCCGTCCCCCAACCCGACCAGCAGGACCGCGCCCGAGGACCCGAGCCCGCTCACCTGTCCCTGGACCTGGAAACGGTACTCGCTGGGGGAAAAGCGGTACGTCAGAGTGACCCGGGCGCCGCCCCGCTCAGCGGTAAATACCAGAGGCGTGCCGGCGCCTACCACCCGCACAGTCGGGCTGCTCGGCTCAAACTCGAGGTCGGCCATAGAGACCGTGTCTCCCCCCCCGCCACCTCCCACCACGAGTCGATGGTCCAGCCAGGCCGCCCCATCGCGCACGAGCTCGACGTTCCGGCTCGAGTCGCCCGGTGCGAAGGAGCGGTAGCCCAGGAGCTCCACACGCACCAGCCGGGCGCCCCTGGTGGTGAAACCCAGACGATATACCGACGAGGTGACCCAGACGGTCTCGGCAGTCGCGATCGGGCGCTGGGGCGCTCGGGCGATTGCGACCGGCGTGCGTGTGGGCGTCGTCACACTCTCTCTGGTCGCGACTCCACTGTCGGCCGTGGCGCTGGGCCGTCTAGCCGGCGGCTTCTTCGGCGGGAAGAGGATGCCCGGCACGACTGCCACAACAATCATCAAGACGATTGCCAGAATGACGCGTCGATCCACGATCAGTCCTTTGGGTGTCCGGGCATATCGGGGTCTGGGCGTCTCGGAGTCTGGACGTCTTGACGTCTTGGTATCGTCGGCACCGGGTCGTAGCCGCCTGGGTGAAACGGATGGCAGCGGAGGATCCGTCGTACTCCCAGCCAGCTGCCTTGCAACGCGCCGTAGCGCTCCACCGCTTCGTACGTGTAGCGGGAGCAGGACGGTGTGAAGCGACACTGCGTGAACACCAGATGCGACAGTGTGAGCTGGTATCCGCGGATCAGCGCCATCACCGTACGACGCGGCCAGAGCGATGGGTTCATGCGATCCGGGCGGTGGCGTCCGTCAATTCGGCGCGCAGGGCTGCAAACGGGGCGGCATATGCCGAGCGTTTCGCGCGCACGACCAGATCCACGGTCGGGAGGCGGGGGAGCACGTCGCGTCGCAGGATCTCCCGCACGCGGCGCCGCAATTGATTGCGGGCCACTGCGGTGGACTGGAAGCGTGGAACGATGATTCCTGTTCGTGGATGGCCCGCCTGATTGAGGCGCCAGGCCAAGTCGAGGTGCGGGGTGCGCAGGCGTTGCCCCTTCTCCCAGCAGGCGGTGAGCTCCGAGCCCCGCGCCAGGCGGAGGCGTCGCGGGTACCGCTCGCGCGTTTACCGACTCCGGTGCTTGGACGGCAGCCGAACGGTGAGGCGCTTGCGCCCCTTCTTCCGGCGGCGGGACAGGACTGCGCGGCCCCATTTGTCTTTCATGCGCGCTCGGAAGCCATGCTTATTGATGCGCCGCCGATTGCGCGGCTGATACGTCGGGCCCATACAGTCCTCGCGTGAGGGCGGGAAAACTACTCGGGCCAGCGCGGACCGGTCAAGGTTGACTTTTCCACAAGGGCCCCGTACTTTCGGGCCGCCCTTGCTTGACGTCCCACCTCTTTTCAATCGTCGATGGAGCAGTCAGCGAAAGAAGCCTGGAAGCGCCTGCTTGAAGAGGCGCGCCGTGAACTTCCCGACGCGACGGTGCGGACTTGGCTCGAGCCGGCTGAGCCGATCGCGCTGGACGAGGGGCAGTTGATCCTCGGCGCTCCGGACCAGTTCGCGGTCGAGTGGAACGAATCGAAGCACGCCACGGTTCTGGCGCGCGCCGCGGAGCGCGTCTTCGGTCGGCCGACGGCAGTGGTGTTCCGCGTGCAGGTAGACCGCCAACAGCGTCCCCAGATGGACTTCTTCGTGGCGCCGCGTGAGAGTGCGGTCGCGACCGCGCGAGCGGCCGCGAACACGCCGCTCAACGAGCGCTACACCTTCGAGAGCTTCGTCGTCGGCAAGTCGAACGAGCTGGCCGCCGCCGCCGCGCACGCCGTAGCCGAGGCCCCCGGGCGCACGTACAACCCGCTGTTCATCTACGGCGCCACCGGGCTGGGCAAGACCCACCTGATGCAGGCGATCGCGCACGCCGTGTTGGACCGCAACCCCGAGACCCGGCTGCTCTACGTCGGCGCCGAACAGTTCATCAATGAGGTCATCGAGAGCATTCAGGCGCGGACCATGCCCGAATTCCGGCGCCGCTATCGCAACGACATCGATCTCCTCCTGGTGGACGATGTGCATTTCCTGGAAGGCAAGGAAATGACCCAGGACGAGTTCTTCCACACCTTCAACGCGCTATTCGAGGCACGCAAGCAGATGGTGCTCACCTCGGATCGGCCCCCCAAGGAGATCCCCGGTCTCGAGGACCGGCTCATCTCGCGGTTCGAATGGGGGATGGTGGCCGACATCGGGCAGCCGGACCTCGAGCACCGCATCGCGATCCTGCGCAAGAAAGCCCAACAGGACCACCTCGAGCTCACGATTCCCGACGACGTGCTCCGCTTCATCGCCGAGCATATCCGCTCCAGCGTGCGGGAGCTCGAGGGCTGCATCATCAAGCTGCTGCTCTTCGCATCCCTCAAGAACCGCGAGGTGACCATCGAGCTCGCCCGCGAGGCGCTCTCCGACAAGATCCGCCAGGGAGAGGACGCCGGCAGTTACAGCGGCCAGCCGACCCCGAGCATCGATCGGGTCCAGGAGGTCGTGGCCCGACGCTGGGGGGTCACGCCCGAGGGGCTCCGCTCCAAGGCTCGCACCAAGACCCTGACCATCCCACGCCAGGTCGCGATGTACCTGGCGCGGGACATGTTAGGCATGCAGCTGGTGGAGATCGGCCAGGCGTTCGGCGGCCGCGACCACTCCACCGTGATCCACAGTGTCGACAAGGTCGAGCGGCAGATGGTGCGGGACCGGACCTTCAAGGAGCGGATCGAGATGGCCCGGCAGGAGTTGTCCGCACTTTAGCCAACACGCAGGACGGGAAATGTGGGGGATGTGGGGTAGTGCGGGGGCCGGCCGGATCATCCCCAAGTCTCCAACACTGCCCACAGGGCACTAACACTGCGCGGACCACACAGGTCGTGCTGGTGGCAGAGCTTGCCGGTTCGCCACACATTTCCCCGGTCTCTACTACTACTACTAGTATTTATATGTAGATATAGAAGCAGTACTACCTTCCCCACTCGAGGAGAGGCAAGATCAGCGGCATGAAGTTCACGATCACGCGGGAGCAACTGCAAGAGGGGCTCACGGCAGTCGCTGCGGCCATCCCCGCCAAGACGACACTGCCCGTCCTCTCCAACGTCCTCGTCGAGGCGACCAAGCACGGGCTGCGGCTATCAGGCACGGACCTGGATATCGCCGTTAGCACGACCGTAGCCGCGGATGTGGACGCCGACGGGGCCGTCACGCTGCCCGCCAAGAAGCTGATCGACATCACCCGGGAGCTGCCTTCGGCGCCGATCCGCTTTGCCGCACTGGGGGAGCAGCGGGTGTCGATCGAGTGCGGCCGCTCCAAGTTCAAGCTGCTCGGCCTGCCGCGGGAGGAGTTTCCCTCCTTTCCCGCCGTGAAGTTCGACGGCGCCTGGCAAGCCACGGCCGGGGTGGTGCACAAGCTGGTGGGGCATGTCGCCTTCGCGGCTTCGACGGAGGAGAGCCGGCCGATCCTGAATGGCGTGCTGTGGGAGCTCCGCCCCGACCGCATGCGGATGGTGGCGACCAATGGACACCGGCTCGCCAAGATGGACGTGCCGGCGACCGGCGGCACGAGCGCCGACCTGATCGTGCCGCCCAAGGCGCTGGAGCAGATCCGTCGGCTGTTCGCCTCGGACGCCGCGATTGACGTTGCCAAGAGTGACAACCACCTCGGGTTCCGCTGCGGCGGTAAGTTGGTCTTCTCGCGCCTCATCGAGGGCCCCTACCCGAACTACGAGCAGGTGATCCCGCGCGAGAACGACAAGGCCGCCACCATCGACAAATCCGCGATGGCGGGGGCGCTGCGCCGCATGAGCGTCGTCGCCAGCGACCAGACGCACCGCATCCGGCTCGCCTTCAGCGGCGGCACCGTGAAGTTTTCGGTCCAGACACCCGACCTGGGCGAGGCGCAGGATGAACTGCCCGTCACCTACGAGGGCGAGCCGCTGGAGATCGGGTTCAACGCGACCTACTTGCTCGAGATCCTCAAGTACATGCCGACCGACGAGGTGCGTCTCACCCTCAAGGCCCCTGAGCGCGCGGCCACGGTGGAGCCTGTGGGGTGGGATGACCCGGCGAGTTATATGGCGCTGGTGATGCCACTGCGTCTCGTCGACTAGGAAACCGGGAGGGAACAAGAGAGGGTCCTAGGCCTAGCAACTACCAGACGCACAGTCGCGCCATCGCAAACTGGTAACGGTGTTCGGGACCTCTCTCCTGGGCACCGTTTTCTTTTTACCGCTGTGTATCTGTGCGTCTAGCCTTGCTCGTGTCCCGTGCACTGTCCGCGGGAAGCGAGTGCCTCGGGGGTTTTGTCAGCGAGTCGGGTACGGGCACCGCGACCGTATCTGCGAGCCGCGGGATGATGGGAGGCGTGATCGGAGGGATCGCGAACAGGGAATCGGGCTCCTCCTCCGGCGGGATGTAGACCGGCACGCCGTGGTAGCGAGCCAGGATCAGATCCCGCCGGGCCAGCATGCGCGCAGGGGCGAATGCCGGGTTGGAGGTCAGCGGATGCGGGAGCGTGGCCGCAAGCTCGGCCGCCTGTGTCTCGGTGAGCTGCGAGGCCGGCACGCTGAAGTACTGCCGGCTTGCGGCGTCGGCTCCCCAGATGCCGGGCCCCCATTCGGCGAGACCGAGGTATAGCTCTAGGATCCTGTCCTTGGGGAGCGCCAGTTCGAGTCGCAGCGCAGTGACCGCCTCCTTCAGCTTGCGCAGCGGGTTGCGCGAGGGCGACAGGTAGAGATTCTTGGCGAGCTGCTGTGTGAGGGTGCTGGCTCCGCGAATGCGGTCACGCCGCTGCCACGCGGCCCGGAGCCCTCCCCCTCCGCTCAACCCCAGCGCGTCGGCGATCTCGGCGAGATCGATCCCGTGGTGTATGCGAAACCGCCAGTCCTCGCCGAGGATCACCATGCGCTGCAGCAGCGGGGAGAGGCTGCTGAGGTGGGCCGGTCGCCCGCTCGGACAGTCGGGGCGGGACGCGGCTGCACGGGGAGTGCTGTCTGAGGGTCCGAGCGTGCGACCGGCCGACAGGCGCAGGCGCATCATCGCGGTGCAGCGAGGCCAGTGACTGCGCCACCACACCGGCGGTGGCCACACGCCGAGCAGCCACACCACGGCGAAGGCGGCCAGCCCTAGCGCGAGCCGTTGGCCGTTCCTACGTTTTGCGTCCGACATGGCCCCTGACATCATCTCCCTTCAAGAGCGCCTACAGGCGGCGCTGCGAGCCGAGGGGGAGGAATTTACCGTCGGTCCGTTGCTCGGGGAGGGTGGCTTCGCGGCCGTGTTCCGGGCTCGCGACGACACTCTCCACCGGGATGTCGCGGTGAAGGTCCTGGACCTGGAGATCGCTCCTTCCCGCACCCTTGCGGAGCGGTTCCTGCGCGAGGCGCGCACGGTCGCCCAGCTCGAACACCCGAATATCGTGCCGATCTACAAAGTCGGCCGGCAGGGGACCGCCCTGCTCTACATCATCATGCGGTGCATCGACGGACCGTCGGTGCGCCAGCTGCTAGCGATCCGGCACCGCTTGTCGGTTGGCGATTCCGCGCGCATCACGCGGCAAGCCGCGGATGCTCTCGCCTACGCCCACAGCCGCAGCGTAGTCCACCGCGACGTGAAGCCCGACAACATCCTGCTCGACAAGCAAGGCCACGTCTTCGTCACTGACTTCGGGATCGCCAAGGCGGCGGAGGCGGTGAGCGCGGCCGCGACGAGCCAGCTCACCAGCGAGGGCATGATCCTCGGGACCCCGCAATACATGAGTCCCGAGCAGGCAGCCGGCGACGTGGTGGACGGCCGCTCGGACATCTACTCACTCGGCATTGTCCTGTATCACATGCTCGCCGGCGCCCCGCCGTTCGACGGCCCGACGTCCGCGTCGATCCTGGCCAAACAGCTCACCGCCACCCCCGAGCCGATCCGCCGGCTGCGGTCCGACGTTTCGCCGGAGCTCGCGACGATCATCGACCAACTGCTGCAGAAGGACCCGGGCAGGCGCTACCAGTCGGCTGCTGAGGTGGGCCAGGCACTCGTTGGGGTCCTGCCCACCGCGGCCCGGGGCCGTGTGAAGGTGAAAGGCTCGCTGATCAGCACGCTCGTGAAATACGCGGTAGGGGCGGGCCTCGTCGGATGCCTCGCTTTCGGGGCGTTCGCCGCAGGCGCGGTAGTCGTGGCCTGGTACGCACTGTCGAGCAAGCCGCGACTCTCCGTGGTTGCCCCGGTACCCGGCACCCTCGCCGCCACGCTACATCGTCAGGGTGCCCTCCTCCCGGGGGACACGGCGAGGTACGTGTTTCAACCAGGCGGCAGTGAAGAGCAAACCCTGTTAGTGCTGACGACGCGAGGCGGCGCAGCCGTGGTGACCTCCGGCGGCGTTCGCCGTTATCGGCACGACACCCTGCTCGGCTTTGGCGACGAGACCCACTGGGACAACGGGCCGCGCTTCCGCTTTATGCTGGAATTGCGAGGCGGGCGACGCGATACCGTCTACCGCAGCCTGTCAGCGCGGCCGTTCTTCGAGCTGTCGCGTCGCGTGGGACTGATCAAGATCCAAACAGATGGTGTCAACGGCGGGATGCGGATCCGGTCGGGAGAGCGGTCGCGGCGTTGATCAGCGCCGCCGGACCATGGAACGAGTAGAAAGACCGTACAGGCTGAGGGCGCTCAGGCTGCTCACGTCCCCCGGTGTGGCGACGACCGTGCCGACCACGTCGGCGGCACCCAGCGACAGCCCGAACGCGAACGCGGCGCGTCGCAGGGCACGGTCGGTGTCGAGCCGTCCGAGCAGCTGCAGCGGGGCCCACCGTCCCCCCCCCCCCCCC
>WNFB01007444.1_pt1 | contig 13806 bp, 9 predicted proteins | sample 5400501 | NCBI WGS metagenome assembly WNFB01 (sample SAMN13153341, study PRJNA577476) | soil metagenome | isolation source: 200 cm saprolite under Douglas fir tree site 2 hole 1 | place: USA:California | collected 2015-04-18
AGCTGGAAGGAAACCTGACCTTGGAGGTAGTTGACTCGACCGACTCGCCCTGACGGATCGTCGTCCGCGCGCCCGGAGACGCACAGCGCTGCGGTCAAGGCCACCGCAAACAGCGCTGCCCAAGATATTCGCTTCGCGGGTTTCATTATTTTTCTCCGCAAGCACCTGCGTCAATCCGCAGGCGCCTCCTACGCTCTACTTCCTTAGAGTACTACCACCTCTAGTAGCAGCCAACGCCTCCAGCGAACGCGCGTACCTATTGCATACGCGATTCCCATACTTACCTTCTGGCCGGCCTCCAACGTACACCCAGCCACCGAGGGGACGGTCTGAGATTGACGGAAAAGGTGAGCAAGCTTATGGTCTTACGCAGGGCTCAACAGAATCTCGAGTGAGCAATTTAATGGAGGGGCGGAAAATGAAAAAGTATGCGATGGCGCTGGTGGCGTCAACGATTCTTCTGGGTGCGGCGTTTGCCAGTCCGAAGGATCAGACCTTCAGCGGCATGATCACAGACAGGTTTTGCCAGAAGGCCAACTCGCACGAAGAGATGATGAAGAGGCACAACGCGACTAACGTCAACGACTGCATGGTCGCCTGCGTGAAGGCGGGCGGGAAGTATGTCCTCTTCGACGCCGCTACCAAGACGATCTATTTATTGGACGATCAGCAGAAGCCCGAGAAGTTCGTAGGACAAAAGGTCAAGATCACAGGCACCTACGATCAAGCGACGGATATACTTCATGTCACGAACATCCAACCGGCTTCGTAGGGCTGGTTGACCCATTTTAGCTCTGCTTTGCCGCGATCCCGGGAACGCCATTCTCCTGAATGGCGTCATGCAAACCGCCAATCTGGAGATTGGCGCACCCGGATTTCAACCCCAAGCTCCCACCTCAACTTCAGAATTCAGGTTTAGTTCTTGCGTCGAAGACAGCTCGCGCATAAATAATTTGACGGCAGCGGCGGTCAGTCTGCCCCGCCGAGTCTATTCCTCCGCAAGCTGCTTCAGTAATGCATCGCGCAGACGGTTCTGAAGCTCAGCGGTGAGCTTTCTGCCGGACGACGTGAGGTAGAAAACGTCGATGGCCGTTTGCCCTTCGGTATCGATAAGCGCGATGTCGATGTTGCAGTCTTGCTGCGCCAATACGGAGGTGATTCGATAGAGCAAACCTGGTTGATCCTGCGTAATTACCTCGACCAGGGTGCTGTGGGGCGAACATTTGTCATCGAGCAGAACCTGCGTTGCTTCTCGCGGCTTCGCCGGTTCCCCCTTATCCTGGCGAAGCCCCTCGCGCAACATCTCATTCAAATTTCGCTTCCCCGATAAAATGGCATGAACGGTTTCCTTAAACCGCTCCCAGGCTGGCAGATTCATTTCGAGGGTTCGAAAACGGTCGGTGAAATAAAACGTGTCCACCACCGTGCCACTCTGGTTCGAATAGGCGCCCGCCTTGCCGATGTTCATTCCGCAAGCCGCAAGAGCGCCCGCCACGGTGGCGAACAGAAACGGGCGGTCCAGTGTAACCAGCGTCAATTCGTACCAGTGACGGCTGCGCTTGAGCGCCAACTGAACCCGGTCATGCCCGAGGCGGTTGGCCATCTCGAAGTGCCTCAAGATCTCATCCACAGGATGCGTTCGGAGATACCGCCTCGGAAAACCTTCCAGAAAGTTCTGCAGCTTTTGCCCGGCGGCGGCAGCGAGAGTGCGCAGATGATGCAAGGCCTCGTCGTTGGCATCTGCATGAACGCGCTCATCCACGCTGCGGTCCAGGTAATTCGCCGTGGCGATGTAGAGTTGCCAGAGGTCTTCCGCTTTCCACGGCGTCAGGGCCTCTGGATTGACCGCCTTGAAGTCCGCATAGGTGAAAAGGCAGAGCATTTTCAGACGGTCGGGCGTCCCGACCCAGTCGCCGAACTGCATGATGGTGTGTGGATCGTAGATGTCCCGGCGAAGTGTCGCGCCCATGTCGCGATGGTGCTCGATCAGGAAGAGCACCGTGTCGCGGCCCGCCGGGCCCAGTCCCAAACGGTTCGTGGACTTCTGCGCGGCCGCCAGGCTTGCGGGAATGGGATCCGCGACGGTGACCGCCTTCCCCGCGTCATGCAACAGAATGGCGAGATAGAGCAGTTCCGGCTGCTCCAGTTCCTGAAGAATTTCTGCGTAGCGTTCGTCCCACTTGGACTTGGATTGCCGCAAGCCGTGGACGTTTTCGACAATCCGCAGGGTGTGCTCGTCCACTGTGAAACGATGGGAGAAGTCCCGCACGGCGAGTGCGTCGATTCCCTTCAGTTCCGGCAGAAACGAGGTGAGGAGATGCAAAGAGTGCATGGCGCGCAAGGCGTCCGCGGCATGAGGCTCTGGGAGCGTCTCCCCGAGGAATCGCCAGACCGCGTTCCCAGCGGGCAAACGCTGGGCCAGCGCCGGCAGAGTCTCCTCCAGTTGATGCTCCGCCGCGGGACTGAGTTTGAATCCGCGTTGCGCGATCAGGCGAAACAATCGGAAAAGCAGCGCCGGGTCGGCAGCTTCGGCGGGCCGGTGCAAGTCTCGAGCTGCCGGTAAAACAAAGTATGCGCCGCGGGCGTCTCCTCGAGGAGGCGGTTAGAGATGCGGTGAACCGCGCGCGCATTGCCAAAATAAAGACGCATCCACGCGGCGGAACTCTTGCTTTCCATCCCGGCTGCGCCGACGTTCTGCGCGGCCGCCTCATCTTGCGCGTCCCAGGTCAAGATGTTGTCGTCGCGGCCGGCGCGAAAATGGAGGAAGCACCGCACGGCCGCCAGGAAACTCCAGGCTGAGCTGAGGGCGCCGCCGATGGAGGGGGAAAACAAGGCCTCGGATTCGGGCCAGTGGTGTTGCCTTTCGATGGCAGACATGGTGGCCAACCAACGCGCGAGGATGTAATCCCGGCCGCCGCCCGGGCCATCCTTCACATTTGGTTCCACGTGGAACACCGTGTGACCGAATTTATGGTGGCGGCCTCGGGTAATTTCCGCCAGATGCTGGACCAGGACCTGCGAGTCACGCGCAACCACCCCCGGAACCAGTTGCTCTCTCAAATTCGAGTACAGGCCGTGGTCCCCGGCAAGATAGCGGCAGTCCAGCAAAACAAGGAAGGACTCAGCATCCTCGGGAAGAAGCTGGCCGCATCCGGCGGGGGTCCTCGAATTTTCGTTCAACTTCCACGGCAGCGAGCTCATTGCCTGTGAGAAGCACCCCAGGGACTCCCTCCACTTTTCGGCGATCTCCTCTGAGGCAGAAAGAAACAGGAGGTCAATTTCTGAATACGGGAAGAGCGACTGCCGTCCGAAATCTCCGCAGGCGATCAACGAGATTCCTGCGGGAGCGTGGGCTTCCTGGGAAACGATCTGTTCCCATAACCGCAGGGCGAGAGATTCCACCAGGCCGGAATGCTGACGCAGAAAGCTCAGGCCATCCTTGTTGGCGCCAAAATTCTGGCGCAATTTTGAGGATTCCGATTCGTACCGCTCCCTCAATTCATTGGTCAGTGAGGATTGTGTGGGCATGCCCGCTTTCTGGCCTCTCACCCGGGCTCTTTGCTAGGCGGGGACGGAGTCGATGGGCCGGTCTTCAAGATCTCAGGGATGCTAACGAGGATGCGCTTGGAACTCCCGGCAACTCCTTCCCCGCGGAGGAAAAAACCAGCGCAAGACCTGTCGGCCTGACTGTCTCAAGCGTTTAGAGAGCAAACGATATCAAATCTGAGGTTGGCGGACAACGCGGCACGCGGGCGGAAGGCGATTTGCGGGAGGATGCGGCGCCGATGGATTGAAGTCGAGGTTCAAAAAAGAGCCCGGGTTCAAGTTAAGCCAATCTGCGAACGAGCTGGCCGGTCGAATTCTGCCTTTCGAGGCCCAAGGAAATTCCACCTCTCCGCTTTTCAAGCGGGGAACAGATCTTCCCCCCAACCATGAGAGCCGCAAACTGGCAGACAAGTGCTCGGTCGAGCTTACCGCACTCTACCTCGTCGAAGAGCACCAGTAGGGCAGAGGGCAGCGGCAAACCCTTCCGGTAGGGGCGGTCAGAAGTCAAAGCGTCAAAGATGTCAACCACCTGGAGGATACGCGCCGCTAGCGGGATGCTATCACCCTGCAGGCCGTCCGGATATCCGCTGCCATCCAGGCGTTCGTGATGGTGGCGAATCGCAGGAAGGACCCGGCGGAGCGATTTGACCGGCGCGCAGATTTGCTCTCCGAGACTGGGATGTTTTTGGATGATGCGCACTTCTTCGGGATCGAGGGCCGCGGGCTTTTGCAGGATCGCGTCCGGAATAGCTGCTTTGCCAATGTCGTGGAGCAATCCTGCAATCCGGAGACACTCCTGATCGCTGCGATTGAAGCCGAGACTCGCGCCGAGACGCACGGCGTGGTTCGAGACGCGCGCGCTGTGGCCCCTTCCATGGGGATACCTCTCCTCGACGCTCAGTGAAAGAGAGTAGAGCGCGGCTTCCGCTTGTTCATCCAGGAAGCTCTTCAAACGCAACAGGGCCTCAATCCGGTGGAGGGACTCCCACGGACTGGGCGCGTATTCCAAAAGGTCGTCGGCGCCCGCCCCGAACGCCCGCGCAGAGTCGGCGAGTCCTCGGGACACGGTGACCATTACAATGGGGGTCAGGCGGCAATGTGGATCGGTCTTTAATCGTCTGCACACTTCCGGCCCCGGGACATCCGGCAAAGACTCGCTGAGCAAGATCAAGTCGGGTTGAACGCTGGGTCCGATAGCCAACGCTGCTTCTCCGCTTTGCGCCGCCACGACTTCGCACCCGAGAACCTCGAAGAGACTTTGCCATTCGGCGCACTGCGCTTGGGTGGAGATCACAACCAATACAGTGGGTGGCACTGGTTCATCTCCTTCACCCTGGCGCCGGGCTGGAGAAGCGCGGGCGTACCTAGACTGCCCGGGAAAACTTCCCGGACTGCCATAAAATGCGCAAACTTGTGACCCTTTCTGGTGGCGCAGTTTGTGTTTAGCTGCGGGGACGACGGAGACTGTGACCGCGCACTCCTCAACCAACGCAAGGCTTCTGCCATACCTGTGGGAACAGTATGGTCTTGGGAGTTTAGGGTTTATGTCGTATTGACAAACAGAGCTGGCCGGTGGGACAGGTCAAAACTTCATGGAGCGAGGAAAGTTTACCGGTCTCCGCGAGGTTTTTGAGCGAGTCCCTCGCTCGGCATCGCGGGTTTAGATGAGGTGCAGCTCTTCCGCTACGGAATTAATAAGAGCTTGCCGGTGGTCTTTCGCCCTTCGAGGTCGCGATGGGCTTGTTGCGCGTCGCGCAAGGGATAGATGTGCTCGACCCGGAGCTTCAATTTGCCCTGGGCGATCATGTTCAACATTTCCGTGGACCGATGTACTAGCTCTTCGCGCGTCGCGATGTAATTGAAGAGGCTGGGGCGCGTGAGGAACAACGACCCCTTTTGAGCCAGCTTGGCGATGTCGAAGGGAGGAACCGGCCCGCTGGCGGCGCCGAACATCGCCAAGTACCCGCGGGGGCGAAGAACATTCAAGCTCTTGTCAAAAGTGCCTTTGCCGACTCCGTCGTAGACCACATGTACGCCCTTTCCGTCGGTGAGGCGCTTCGTTTCGGCCTCGAAATCCTGCTCTTTGTAGAGGATGATTTCATCTGCTCCCGCGTCGCGAGCGAGCTTCGCTTTCGCCTCGGTGCCGACGGTGGCGATCACGCGCGCGCCAATGTTCTTAGCCATCTGCACCAGGAGCAAGCCGACGCCCCCTGCCGCCGCATGAATCAGCGCTGTTTCTCCCTTCTTCAACGGATACGTGTCATAGAGAAGGTAGTGAGCGGTCAAGCCTTGGAGCATCGCCGAGGCGGCCTGTTGGTCCGTGATGGCTGCGGGAGTCTTGATGAGCCGGTCCTCCGGCACGGCCACGTACTCGGCGTACGAACCCAGGTTGCCCGTGTAGCAAACGCGGTCGCCGGCTTTGAGCGTCTTCACGTCGCTGCCGATTTCGTGCACGACTCCAGCGCCTTCGAAACCATCCACGAACGTTGGGGGAGTCGGATACCGGCCTTCGCGGTAGTAGATGTCAATGTAATTGACGCCCGCGGCCGCGAGCTTGACCACAGCCTCATTCGGCTTGGGCTTAGGAATCGGGAGATCCACAAACGCGAGAACCTCGGGACCACCGTGTTTTTGCACTTGAATTGCTTTCATGACAAATCCTTTGCAAGTGGGATGCGAATGCGCAACTTATGCCGGTTGGCTGATCGCGCCGGTGGGAATCATACCAGAGCGTTCCGGAATTTTCCGCACGCGCAGGCACACAACAGCAAAGAAACCGCAGATCACCCGTGTCAGTTTCCTGAAGATGCTACTTGCTGGCGCGCTCGTTTGTTCCCGTGAGGTAGAAATAGCCTACCCGGTTGTTGGTGGGCGTGCCGAACCAGATTCGCCCCTGCGAGTCCAGGAAAAATTCCCTCATCATGGCCTCGGAATGTGGGAAGGGATATTCCACGACCTTGCCGGTGCTCGGATCCAAATGGCCAATCAAATCCTGCTCGGTGGACGCGTACCAAACTGTATTGTTCTTGTCGACTGCGAGGGCATAGGGAGTTGCGGACGGGCCGGGCAGCGGATACTCTTTGAACGTTTCGGTCTTGGGATCGAACCGGCCGATCTTGTTTCCAAGGCGCTCCCCGAAATACACGATGTCATTGGAATCAATGGCCAGCCGCTGCGGGCGTCCATGCGTCGGCGGATTCCACTGCTTGACTTTTTCGGTCTTCGCATCGATCCTTCCGATGGTTCCGTCGTCCTTCAGCACGCAGAACCAGACGTTCCCGGACCTATCAAAAGTGATGCCGTAAGACGAGGGCACCTCCATAAAGTGGGTGAATTTCCCAGTCTCCGGGTCGAACTTGCTCAGCGGACTCCCGGAGGTCCACGCGTTCCCGCGGGCGTCCACGCGGATGGTGTGCTTGCCGGGACGCTCACCCGGCACGTCTCCCGAGTCCTGATACTCGGTGATTTTTCCTGAGCGGGGATCGAGCTTCGCGATTCGATTCAGCGCAAATTCCGTGAACCAGACGTTGCCATCGGGAGTAGGAAATGCCGAGTGAACGCCGGCCGTTTGCTCAAACGGCAGTGGGAAGCGTTTCACCTCGCCGGTCTTCGGATTCAGCCGCGCGACTTCATTCCCTCTTCCGTAGAAGGGCATCCAGAAATTCCCGTCCTTGTCCGGGGCCGCGCTCCAGGGCAAGCCCTTCGATCCCGACACATCGTATTCCACGTACGCGATGTTCATGGCCTCTTCGCTGAACGGGCGCACCGTGTCCTTGTATCCCGCGACGTCGACCGGAGACTGCGGCACCGTCGGATCATCGCCGAAGACGTGGGCAAGGTAAGAAACCACAGCATTCGCCTTCTCGTCATCGAATCGCGCCGACAATTGGAAAGCCATCGCCTCTCGCATGTAGTTCACGCGGTCGCGCCATCCGTCTTCATCGCGGCGCACCGAGGCCATGCGCGTTTGAAACCCGTGGCACACGTAGCAGTTCGCCGAGAGGACCTCTTTGCCCTTGCCTTCCGGCATGAGCTTCTTTCCTTGATACAGGTTCAAGTCGCTCCAGCGCACGGTCCCCTGCTGCAAGGCGAAGTCGAAGGACACGTTCTGCTCGGCCGCAAGCTTGACGTCGCTGTGGGGATCCACCTTGTAGCCAATGGCCCGGATTTGAATTTGGTACTGTCCGGCGGGAACATTTTCGATCCGGTAGCGTCCCAGCTTGTCCGACAACACGCTGATCGACATGTGGTTCTGCTGGTTCCGCGCCTGGACAAAGGCTCCCATGAACGGACTGCCATCGGGCCCCTTCACTGTGCCGGTAACGGTGGCCGCGCGCGCGGATAAGAACCCGCCGCGATCAAACACAGAAAGGTCAGGAAATAACGGAATGAGCGCATGGCTCCCCCTCTTCGGTGGTCTGCCTCAGAATAGTCGGGCGTCAAAAGGGCCTGAGATCATCCTCTTACTTACCACATTTCTCGGGAAAAGTCTTGCGTCTCGAATGGCTCGGAGTGAGTTAGTTCGCACTGCTGACGCCTGTTAGCTGTACAGGTACTGTTACAAGATTAGATATCTCACGCAAAAAGGTATGGTAGCATGAGCCTGTCCTTCCGGAGGTGTAATTCACAATGTGGCTATCAGCTTTCTCCAACCTCATTCATCGGTCATGGAGCTATTTCTTGAGAGTCGAAGGCACCAGCGGTTTGGGATTTTCATCCTCCATTGTGTCCGCACTTTTGACAATTGGTGTCACACTGATTTTTCATTGGAGGCGCAAAGAAAAAAAGGCCTCACTAGCGATTGGAGGGAAGATTCCATTGTAGCGACAAAAACATTCCTAATCGTTGCCAGCGTGCTCTATGGACCTGTACTCATTTGGAGTGTCTGCGCGACGGTGTATACAGATCACTTGAAGTTGGTTTCACAAAATCAATCACTCGCTCAAGAGAACAACAATCAAAAAATACAACTGCATCAAGACATCACCAAGATAAGCGGCTTAGCTGACCAAGTGGCGGCATTAACGGTCCAAGAGCCAGAAGATTCGTTGCGCCGAAGAACATTCAAATTGGCGGACGAGTTCACATCTTTTCTAATTGAAAGACAAAAAACTAAACCTCCTGATGCAATCCCCAATTCCGCGGACCCCAATCCTTCCGAGGAACGGAGGACGGAAATAGAGAAATCTCAAATCTACTATCGAAGAATTGAGGAATATTACTTCAAGAATTTTAAGGACCGATTCATCGGAATCCTCATAGAATATGATTCACACGGAGTAAAAACAGGTTATCTGAAGTCGGACTTTGCTCAACGAGTTCCATATCTTCCCTCGCCAGGATCGATAATGGAGGGAATGGACGAATTGTCACTATTCCGTGACCTTGCGTACCATGTGGATGCGAGAGACCATTTGATTGTGTTTCAGATTACGCGACGTCCTTACTTGTCGCCGGGTGCCGCACCCCAGATTTAGAGGGGTGGGCGGTCCCCGAAGGGTTCTCAGGCGCTTGGGGTGCGCCGCTGGCGGATGTCCGCGAGGTGGTTGCGCAGAGCATCAATGATTTCCTGGCGGCGGCTGTCGTGGATGTCTTTGCGCAACTCGTCGAGCGCGAAGTGGACGACGTCGTGGTGATGGAGTTCCTCCGGCGCGACCTCGTTGCTGAGCTCGAGCCAGATGCCGTGCAGCAGGTCAACTTCTTTCGAGGTGAGTTTCGGGGGGTGCGGGCCAAGATAGAAGACGTGCACTTGGCCGCTCGGCGAGAAAATCTCGAGGGTGAGTTGCGGCCTGGGTTCGGGCAACGCTTCCCAAGCCAGCCCTGCGATGCGGGCTTCGTCGGCGACCGCTCTCCAAGTGGACAGGCCGAGAGCAATTGAGGAGGACTGAAGCCCCTGGGCGGCGCGCAGGATTCCGTCCCACTTTTGGGTGGCGGGAGCGACGGCCAGATGGATGGACTTGCCCTTGGCCTCCGCCAAAGAAAGCGCGCGGGTGAACAACTGCTGCTCATTCACGCTGAAGAGGTCCCCGGCGGAAAGCTCGTGCTCGCCCGCACTGGCGCGCGCCAGCAGCCGGAGATGAAAAGCGACGACGTCCTGCTCTCGCGTATCAACCACGTCCAACACGGCGCTCAAATTATAGAGTGTATTGGAATTTCGGACCATCACGAGCACGTTGCCGGGGCGCACGCCGAGTGTGCTGGGGGTCAGATCCTCGCCTGCCTCCAGGTTGAACTGGTCAAGGTCCGCGTGGGCGGCGCCGCGTTTGCGAGTGTATTTCTCCGAAATCTCAAACACAGAAAAAAAGATGATTGTGAAGGCGACTCCGGCGACGGTGGCCACCTGCTTCGTGAAAAGATTGATCATGCAAAGAGCGACCAGAGTGAGCGTGATCAGTCCGAGCCCCACAGGAAGTTCTATGCCATTCAGCTTGAGGTTTCCGGGAACGCGAAATTCCCGTTTGCCGGGCTGCTTGAAGCGGAGCACCAGCACCGCCAGCCCCTTCATCGCGAAGCTCCACATCACGCCGAACGCGTACGCCTCGCCTAAGACAAAGATGTCGCCGCGGCTCAGGATGATGGTGAGGAGCTGGAGGCCGACGACCAGGTTCAAGATGCGATACGAGGTCCCGAAGCGAGGGTGCGGACGCCGGAACCAGTCGGGAAGGATCCCATCCTCGGACACTCGATTCATGACGCCGTTCGAGCCCACAATGGCGGTGTTGACCGCTCCGGCCAGCATCAACGTCCCGACAATCACCACGAACGCCCGAAACGCCAGCCGAAGGGATATGGGTCCGACAAGGTACATGGCGAGGCCGCCGATCGGATTGTCGAAGAAATTCTGACGAACCGAGTCGGGGATGATCATGACCGCTGCGAACGCCACACCGGCCGTAAAAAGAAGGCTGTAAAGAAAAATGACGAAGCCCGCTTTTTCCAGATTGCGCAGTTTCGGATGCTCAATCTCCCGATACACCTGAGCCATGGTCTCTTCACCACTCATGGCCAGCACGGAATGGCCCAGGCCGATCAAGATCCCGACCAGCCCCACCGTGTACGGCAGATTCGTGAGGCGCAGCCAACCCAGCGCATCAGGCGAATACGAAATGGTTTTCAGAGTCGGCCACGGCGGGAGATGAGCCCCTCGCACCCACAGCGTATAGCCAACCCAAGCGAGCATCATCACGACCATCACCGTGGTCACGTACATGATGCGCAGCGCCTTCTCACTGGATTCAGGGATGCCCTTGATGTTTTCCCACCAGAAGTAAAGCGTGACCAGGGCCGCAAACACGGCGGCCGTCCAATTCACAGGCAGCACGAAGTTGAGGTGTGCATAGTGGAGTAGCTCGTTCAGCAGTCCGACCAGATACAATCCTGCGGACACTCCGCTGATCGGCCCGGTCAGGATGTAGTCGAACATGAGGGCCGATACCGAGAACTTGGCAAGCGTACCGCCCATGGCCTCCTTGACCACGCGGTACACGCCCCCGCGCACGAACATGCTGCAGCTCTCGATGTACACCGAACGCACGGCATAGGCGAGCAACATGATCGCCAGGATGAACCACGGGCCGGTCTTTCCGATGAAGTGTTCTGCAATCGCGCCGGCGTAAAACGCCGAGGAACCCATGTCGTTGAGGACGATGGCTGCCGCCCGCCAGAAAGAGATAAAGGCGAGCATGGCGGTCGTGGCAACCAAGACCCTTGGCAAGCTGGACCGCTGGGCCACCGTTGAGGGCTGTGTAAGATTTTTGGTGGACATAAGAGTTTTATCGGATTGGCACGCGCTCCGACGCGGCAATTACCATGCGAAGCCCCACTTAAGGAACATATGCGACGACCCATAAAGAAAGCATAAAGATTCTTTAGAATTTCCTTATGGAGAATTAAGGCCCGCCAGTTGGAGACCGGGGGGCTTGAATCGCCAACGGCGCCGTTGGATTCTCTGCGGGTGATCCAGGAATGAAATATGAAGCTGTCAATCGGATTGCGCGGGAACCCGGGCGACGGCAGGTACAAGCGCGGGGCGGTGAGTCAGTGCGTAGGATAACGCAGCACCAACCAGCATGAAGGCGCCGAGCAGGGCGAAGCCGGTGTCAAAATTTCCTGAGCGCTTGTTCAAGTAGCCTACCAGCGCCGGACCGAAAAATCCTCCCAGGTTGCCAATACCGTTAACGAACCCTACGATGGCCCCCGCCATTTTCCGGGAAAACATCTCTGTCGGGATAGCCCAGAACGGCCCCAGTGGCGCAAACGCGCCGATCGAAGCGAGGCACACCAAGATATATGCCAGCACGGGTGCGCGTTCGCTCGTGAGAACTCCGCCGAACAACGCCAGCCCGCCAATGATCATCGGCATGGCGACATGGCCGCGGCGCTCATGCTTCTTGTCCGAGCGGGCGGAGAAGAAGACCAATGCGGCCGCGCCCACGAAGAATGGAACCATGTACAGGAGCCCCGAAATGAAGTGGCTCGTGCTCTTGGCTTTTTCGAGGGCGCTCGGCAGCCAGAAGGTATACCCAAGTTGGCCGCTCAACATCAGCAGCTTGATCACCGTCAGCAGGAGCGCTTGCGGCGCGAGCAAGGCCCGAAAGAAAAACTCGCGGCTCGCGGGCTCCCGCGCAGCGACGTCACGGTGAGATAGTCGTAGATGCACAAAATCCAAACCAGGACCCACACGAGAGGGAGCGTCCCCTCGGCCGCCAGCATCACCCGCCAGTTCCAGCGGTCCAGCAGCCAACCGGAAAGCGGCGCAGAAAAGGCCAGGGAAAGCGGCACGGCAATTGAAAACAGAGAATTCGCCCGGGCCCGCTCCTTGCGTGGAAACCAGTGGGAAATCAGGATGAGCGTCGCCGGGTACATGCCGCCTTCGGCAACGCCCAGAAGCAGCCGCATCACCCACAGCTCGCCATAGCTCCGCGCCAGGCCGCAGCCCACAGCGGCGCCTCCCCAAAGCACCAACAGAATGCTGACGAACCACTTCGTGCTCCAACGGCTGGCCAGGTAGCCCCCGGGTACCTGCAGCACCAGGTATCCCCAATAGAAAACGCCTGCGATGGTGCCCGCTTGCACGGCGTTGATGTGGAGGTCCTTGCTCATGGAAGGGATCGCTTGCCCGATGTTCGCCCGGTTGATGAAGGCGAGCGCGTACGTCATGGTGGCAAACGGGATGACTCGCAGCCAACGCTCTTCGTGCATGTAGTCTCCGCAGAGGTGTGAGAACTGCCGAGTATTATATTTTATTGGCGGGGATTTGACGAGAAGCCCAAGCGAGAGATGACTGCCCCAGTTGGACGTCGGCAGAATACTTCAGGGTGGCGCCCGGGAACGGCTCGATCCCAGGCGTAAGGTATACTCGCGTGTCGCGCGCAAGCGCTTCATCTCGCATCGCCCTGCTGGCGTGGAGGATCCAGAGACTCGATGGACCAGTACGACGTGATCGTGGTGGGAGGAGGCAACGCCGCGCTGTGCGCGGCCCTGCAGGCCCGCCGCATTGTCCAGCGCGTGCTGGTGCTGGAGCGCGCCCCGGAGCACATGCGCGGGGGAAACACTAGGCACACGCGCAACCTCCGCTGCGCCCACTCCGCGGCTGACCAGTACTTCTCCGGCCCCTACCCAGAGGAAGAGTTGCTCCAAGATCTCATTGGGGTCAGCGGCAGCCCTGCCAACCCGGACCTCGCCAAGCTCTGCATCCGTGAATCGCGCAAGCTGCCTGAGTGGATGAGCGCCCACGGGGTGAACTGGCAGCAGCCCTTGGCCGGCACGCTGCACCTGGGGCGCACCAATCGCTGGTTCTTGGGAGGCGGGAAGGCGCTGCTGAACACTTATTACCAGATGGCTCGCCGCATGGGAATCGAGATCCGTTACAACGCGGTGGTCGAGGACCTGATCCTGGACGGTGACCGGTTCGAGGCCGTGCGGGTCAAGTGCGGGGAAAAAGAAGAATTGGTTCGAGGCCGTGCGGTCGTGGCGGCCGCCGGCGGGTACGAAGCGAACATCGAGTGGCTCAAACGCCACTGGGGAGACGCGGCCGACAATTTTGTGATTCGCGGCACGCCGTACAACGACGGCTTGTTGCTCGCTGCACTATTGCGAAAAGGTGCGAAGGCGATCGGCGACCCCAAGGGTTTTCACGCGATCGCCGTGGACGCGCGCGCGCCTAAATTCGACGGCGGCATTGTGACCCGGCTTGATGCGATCCCATTCGGCATCGTCGTCAACCAGCTCGGCCGCCGTTTTTATGATGAGGGAGAAGAC
>WNFB01003524.1_pt1 | contig 13803 bp, 8 predicted proteins | sample 5400501 | NCBI WGS metagenome assembly WNFB01 (sample SAMN13153341, study PRJNA577476) | soil metagenome | isolation source: 200 cm saprolite under Douglas fir tree site 2 hole 1 | place: USA:California | collected 2015-04-18
TGTAGCTCTGATGGTTGGACGAGAGGATAAATGGTCCAGCCTTCGGCAATTTTTCCAATCCGCGGACGCGCAGGCGAAACCGATCGAGCGCAAATACCTGCAAGACTCTTGAAAAAAGGTAAAGCAATGCTGCGCTGACGGGGCGGGGTTTCGTCAACTTGAGTACGTCGGGGTCGCTCGGTTCTTCCGCAAGGATGGTGTTCCATGCAGCCGACGGTCGCCGCGCACTCGAAGTACTCTTTCCCTGAGCTGCGCTCTCCCGCACCGCATTGACCAGTTCGCGGACCGTATAAATTTCTGACAATCTTGACTCCTCCACGTCGCCCCCGAGCTGCTCTTCCACCGCGACCAGCAATTCCACACGCTGCATCGAATCCAGTCCTAGATCAAGTTCCAGATTGTCAGTTGGGCGAAGATTCTCAGGCTTCGTCCGTGCCCGCTCCCGAATGACTTTCAAGGCGCGCCGCACGTCGGTCTCCTCCATCCAAGCCCGATCTTCATTCCTTAATGTTGCTTGCTCAGCCAGCTCCGAACCGGATTTTGCTTTGTCATCCCGGCCGGCGCGTACGCGCTTTTCAATCTCGAATCGCTTCAGCTTGCGGGTGGTCGTGCGGGGCAGGTCATCCTGCCAGATTTCATAACTGGCAATGCGTTTGGTCGAAGGCAGTTTTTGCGACAGTCCTTCTATGTCAAAACGGATGACTTCTTTCGTATTAACTATTTTTCGTTCCCTGAGAGCATTGAAATTCGGTACGATCACTGCGTGCAGTCGCTCGGACGTTGCGTCGCCCGGTTTGCCCTCCAGAGCCATCACGCAGACTTCCTTGATGTAGGGCGATTTCAAATAGTGAGTCTCGATTTCTTCCGGATAAATATTCTTGCCGTTGCTGAGGACGATAAGTTCTTTCCGACGTCCAGTGATGAACAGGTTGCCCTGGGAATCGAAATATCCCAGATCTCCCGTTAACAACCAACCGTCTTGCATGACTGCCCCGGTCGCATCCGGCCGATTCCAATAGCCCTTCATCACAATCGGCCCGCGAATCACAACTTCACCGCCGCAGTTCCCTTCGTCATCGTCTTGCGAGTCCACGCCGTTAAAACCATCTTTCTTCGCTTCAACAATCTTGGCCTCGACTCCGGGCAGGGGCTTGCCTACTGAGCCGATCACGATATCGCTGGGACGATTGACGAATGCTCCCCCCGTAGTCTCGGTCAGCCCGTAGGCTTGCAAAATGTCGATGCCCAACGCGTGGAAGTCGCGAGCTATCTTCGGATCAAAGCGCGAGCCACCCGTGACCAGATAACGCATCTTGCTTCCAAAAGTCTGATGAATGCGTCCGAAGAAGACTGGTCCGGCATTCCCACCGAATTTTCGAAGCAACCGGTTCAGGCCCATCAACAGGCGCAACCCTCGTTTTGCAAAATTGCCGCGCTCGGCAACTTCCTTCGATATGCGTTCGTGAATCAGGTAAAAAAACTGTGGCACTACGGCGAAGGCGGTAATCTTGCGGTCGCGCAGTGCTCGCAGCAACTCAGTCGTATTCAGAGTTTCAAGATAAACTACGCGAGCGCCCGCGGAGAGAGGCAGCAGGAGGTTGGCCATTTGCGCTAGCGAATGGAACAGCGGTAGCACACCCAGGACCGCATCCTCGGGGCCAAGTTTCAGAATTCCAAATACACCCGATGCTTCAGCCATCAGGTTAGCGTGAGTAAGCATGACCCCCTTCGGGTCGGCTGTGGTACCCGAGGTATACAGCAAGGCTGCGATATCGTCACCGGAAGATGGAACCGGCGTGAAGTTGCCCGGGCCTGCTGCGAAGATGCTGTCGAGATCGCTCGCCGCGCCCGAGGCAGGCTGCTTTCCGGGACTTCCAAGATCGGTGAGTACGATCCTCACCTCCAGATCCTTAACCGCATCACGCGCAATCGCGAGGTGCCTGGCATCCGTGAACAGGAGTGAGGCCTCGCTATCCTGCAGGAGTTTGGCGACCTGGTCGGCATGAAACGCGGTATCGAGGGGAACCGCTGTGCATCCCGCCGCGATGATTCCCAGATAGGCTGCTACCCAGCGAGGGTGGTTATCCGCCAGAATAGCCAGCCGCGATCCCGCCTCGAATTTGTTTTCGTTGATCCAGCGCGCGATCGACTGTGACATCTGCCGTAATTCGCCGTAGCGATAGCTTTCCACTTCGTCGTGCCGTTGGATCTCCAGAGCGACATTCTGTGGCCATTGAGCGGCGCATTGTAGAAAACTATCGTAAAAAGTAGGCATGTTCGACGCCGAATATACTGAACTGCGTGCTAAGTTACAATTTGGAGACTACCGGGAAAAGGCAAAACAAAGCCCCGGCCCGCTGTAGTTTACTGTTCGCGCTCTTCCGACTTCCGCAGCTACTTACAGACTCCACCGGCATCTAATATGCTAGGCTTCTCAGTAACGGGGACGAGTGTGCCCGCCGAGGAATAGGGATTGATCAACACTGTAATAGCAAAGGTCTTCGGGACCAAGAACGAGCGTGAACTCAAGCGCCTGATGCCGCAAGTCGAGGCCATCAATGCGCTTGAGCCGCAGATACAAAAGCTGACGGACGCGGAGCTGCGCGCCAAGACCGAAGAGCTTCGCGGCCGCATTCAGGAGCGACTGAGTCATATTCAGGACGAGCCCCAAGCCGATCCCGCGCGCATTAAGCAGATTGAATCCGAGCGCGATCAGGCACTCAAAGAAGCGTTGGAAGAATTGCTGGTGGAGGCCTTCGCGGTGGTGCGCGAGGCCGGCCGGCGTGTGCTCAACATGCGCCACTTCGACGTGCAACTGATCGGCGGCATGGTTCTGCACCAGGGGAAGATCGCCGAAATGAAAACTGGCGAAGGAAAAACCTTGGTCGCCACTCTCCCTGTCTACCTGAATGCCCTCAGCGGACGCGGCGTGCACGTTATCACCGTGAACGACTACCTGGCCAAGCGGGACTCGGAATGGATGGGCAAGCTCTATCACTTTCTCGGTCTGAGCGTGGGTGTCATCGTTCATGACCTCGATGACGAGGAGCGCCGCGAAGCTTACGCAGCCGACGTCACCTACGGCACCAACAACGAATTTGGTTTCGATTATCTCCGCGACAACATGAAGTTCGACTTAAAGGATTGTGTACAGCGTGGCCATAACTATGCCATCGTGGATGAAGTTGACTCGATCCTGATCGACGAAGCGCGTACTCCGCTGATCATCTCCGGGGCGAGTGAGGAATCTACCGACAAGTACTATCGTGTGAACCGCATCATCCCCAAGCTGGAAAAGGGCGAGGAAATTGAGGCCGCGCCGGGCGAGGCGGTAAAGCTGACCGGGGACTTCGTCGTAGACGAAAAACACAAAACCATTACGGTCAGCGATCAGGGTTGGGAAAAAGTCGAACAACTTCTCGGCATCGGCAATATCGCGGACCCGGAAAACTGGGATCTCAAGCACCACGTAGAGACCGCCATTAAGGCCCATGCGCTGTACCGGCGTGACGTGGAGTATGTGGTCAAAGATGGAGAAGTCCTGATCGTGGACGAATTCACCGGCCGCCTGATGCCTGGCCGCCGCTGGTCCGACGGGCTGCACCAGTCGATTGAAGCCAAGGAAAACGTCAAAATCGAGCGCGAGAACCAGACCCTCGCTACCATCACCTTCCAAAACTATTTCCGCATGTACAAGAAACTCGCCGGCATGACCGGTACTGCGGAAACGGAAGCGCCCGAGTTCGAGAAGATTTACAAGCTGGAAGTAATGGTTATCCCGACCAATAAGGACATGCGAAGGATTGAGAATGCTGACACCGTCTTCCGTACCGAGAAGGAAAAATACTTTGCGGTGGCTGACGAAATTCAGCGCCTCAATCAGACCGGCCAACCTGTGTTGGTGGGAACCACGTCAATCGAAAAATCGGAACGCATTTCCGAGCTGCTGAAGAAAAAAGGTGTGAAGCATGTCGTGCTGAATGCCAAATACCATGAACGTGAAGCTGAAATCGTAGCTCAGGCAGGACGCAAAGACGCAGTCACAATTGCCACGAACATGGCCGGCCGCGGTACCGACATCCTACTCGGCGGCAACGCCGAATTCATGGCCAAGCAGGAGTGTGTGAAGAAGGGAGTCGCTCAACCGCTGCGCGTGGCCCAGGGCAAGATCGAAGGCAATGTCGAAGATGGAAAAAGCACTGTCTTTTACTACGCTGGCAGCGAATTCGTCGTGCCCACCGATAAGTGGAACGAGGCCTTCGAGCGATTCAAAACGGATATTGACGCTGAACACGAAGACGTAGTCTCGGTCGGCGGATTGCACATTCTGGGCACCGAACGTCACGAAGCCCGCCGCATTGATAACCAGCTTCGCGGTCGCGCCGGGCGCCAGGGTGATCCTGGATCGTCCCGTTTTTACTTGTCGCTTGAAGATGACCTGATGCGCATCTTCGCCAGGGAGTGGGTCTCCAACCTGCTGCAGCGTTTGGGCATGGAAGAAGGCGTTCCGATCGAGTCGAGGCTCATCACCAGACGCATTGAAGCCGCACAAAAAGCCGTCGAGGCGCAGAACTTTGAAGCCCGCAAACACCTTCTCGAATACGACGACGTCATGAACAAGCAGCGCGAGGCGGTCTACGGCCTCCGCCACCAGTTGTTGGAAGGTGTGGAACAGAAAGAACTAATCCTCGAAGACTACGTTTCTGGAATTCTCAGCGACTTGATGGAACAATTCTGCCCGCCCAAAGCCCACGTGGACGATTGGGACACCAAGGGCCTGCGGGACGCGATCTTTACCCGCTTTGGCGTTGACATTTTTGCCGAGGGAATAAAACCTGAAGCCCTCAGCCGGCGGGAATTGGGCGATGCCATTTTCGACAAGTTGAAGGAACGCTATGACGCCAAGGAGAAGCTGATCGGTCCTGATGCCATGCGTTATCACGAGCGCATGATCATGTTGAGCGTGCTCGACTCGCAGTGGAAGGATCACCTGCTCAGCATGGACCATCTCAAGGAGGGAATCGGCCTCCGCGGCTACGGCCAGCACGACCCGCTCGTCGAGTACAAACGTGAGTCGTTTGAAATCTTCGAAGACATGATGAACCGCTTCCAGGAGGAAACGGTCCGTTATCTGTACCTGATGCAAATTCTTGAGCGCCCGAGCGGCGATTTCGTAGCAGCGGGTGCTCCCCAGGAAGGGCGCACCGCTGGTGATGGTGCAGAAGGGGGAGCGTCCGTGTCGCACTCTGGCGGCGATGGCCGGCGTCCGCGCGGGGTAGCGACTTCAGTGGACGATCTCGAAGAAGCCTTCCAACGCAGGAAGCGTCGCGAATTGGAATCGGCGCGCATGGCGGGAGCCGGCGACCGACAACCGGTACAGCAGGTAGTTCGCGGCGCCGCCAAAATTGGACGTAACGATCCTTGTCCCTGCGGCTCCGGTAAGAAATACAAGAAGTGCCATGGAGTAAACGCGTAGAACTCCGCCAGCAGATGCTGCCGTTTTAATCGCTAGCTAGCGACCGCTCTTCCCTGAAACTGCTTTAAAGGTCATTTCTGTTGCTCGGCTTCGTGTCGATCGTTTCCATGCCAAAAACAACTCGGAATAACTTTGTGTGATGTAGTGGCGACGTTCAATGCCCAGTAGCTTGGCTGTGTGGTCAATCCACCGGGGCGGGCCTTCAATCTCTCCAAAAATCCCAATCGGAGTTTCATCAATGACCACATGCCCTTTTCCATCGCTCCATTCTGCCCTGAACTTCTCGTACCGAAACACAGGCTCGAATCCCAAAGATTTGAGGATCATCTCCATTTTCCCGCCGTCAGCAACCTCGGTCTCGATCTCCTCGCGTGATTTATGACGTCCCGCGACGCCTTTCGCCTTATAAGTGAGCAACCATTCCTTCCCGTATTTGCGCAGCCGCAAAAGCGCGCCCCGTTTGCGAAGTTTGTGACCGTGCAGATCGTAGAGCGTATTCATCTCGTGGGTGCGCGGAGTCACCTGCCGAAATTTCGCGGCTCGCAAATTCCGAGCGAGCTCCCGCAGATTCTGCATGCGGAATTTGATTTCAACTTCTTTCTTGGATCCCATTTGCAATCTAGGTAAATGTTGGCAGCTTCACCAGGTCGTCGAGGGGCACGATCTCGAGGGGATTCCCAGCGTCGCGCCAGGCGCGCAATCCGCCGGCAATCACGAACGCCTTGAATCCCTGTTCCCGCAGTAGATGCGCCACCCGGGCGCTTGTGGCTTCCCGGGCTCAAGTACAGTAGAGATAAATCTCGCGGTCCTTGGGCAGATTCTTTATTTCTTGCAGCAAGTTGTTGGGCTCAATTCGGATTGAGCCCTTAATGCGTGAGGCATCAGCGTCGTAATAACCATGGCTGCGGACATCCACCAACAATATGTTGTCCGCGTCTTTCGCGGTAAGTCGTCGAGCGACTTCCTCCACCGGTACTCGTGGGACGATTCTGTACAACCGGTATTTTCGGTAAATCCAGATACGGTATAGGACGTATGCCGCAATCCCAAGCGCCACCACGGTTTCCATCGCGTGCCCGGCAGAGGCGAGGCTGTGGGTGATGGTCCGAAGAAAATCGCTGAACCCGAATCCCAGAGCGCCGTACGCCAGCACGTAAAGGGACGCTCCCGCAAGGTCCAATTGCAGGAACTGCTGCGGCCGCATTTTCATGCTGCCAGCCAGAGGAGGCGCCATGGTATTGATGCCGGGGATAAATTTGGCGAGCACCAGGGTCATCTTGCCGCGCCGATAGAAAGACTCTGCCGAGCGCAGAATGCAACTCTCAGGATTAACCGAAAGCCGGCAGAGAAGGCCCAGCAAACCCCAGCCCGTGTAACGGCCAACCAGAAAAAGAATCGAATCGCCCAGTAATATCGCCACCACCGACACTCCGATGGCGACGAACGGATTCAACTTGCCATAAGCGCTCGCCGCTCCCGCCGCCAGCAATGCCAATGCCGCTGGCATGGGAAAGCCAACCGCTTCGAGGAACGCGATTAGCGCCAGCAGACTGTATCCGTGCCGCGCAATCAATGCAGACAGATCATCCATATATGACTAAGCTTGGATTCTGAACAATAACAAACGGACGCGCCCACGCGGTCCAGCGCGGACATAATTGTGTTTGAGGATTGGGCTCACTTTTCCCGCGCCACTACAAACTCGGGAGCCCACAACAGCGCTCGCTTAAACTCAGAATCAGGAAAAGTACAAATTGCTTGGCGTGCTGATTCGGCGTAATCGGCTGCACGCGCCAAGGCAAATTCGAGCGATCCGTAGCGGGTCAGAATATCTAAAATCTCGGCATGACTCACGCCGTTGAAGGTGCGATCGCGAAGCACAGCTTCGATATAGTATTTTTCTTCCGGCGTGCAGCGCTCCAGGGCATGGATCACTGCCATGGTGACTTTGCCCTCTCGTAGATCGCTGGCCACCGGTTTGCCCAATACATTCTCCGAAGCAGTCAGATCGAGGACGTCATCCACTATCTGGAACGCCATCCCCAGATCGTGTCCGTATTTTCCCAGGCTCTCTTCCTGCTCGGCGCTCGCCCCCCCGAGAATTCCTCCCATCCGCATGCAGACTGAAAATAGACAAGCTGTCTTACGATAAATCAGGTCAAAGTGCTCAGCCAGCGTGATCAATTTTCCCAGTTTTTCCATCTGCAGCAGTTCGCCTTCGACCATCTGCTGGGTCAACTCAATTAAAACGTCCAGCACCCGGAAATTCCGCTCCTGCACCGCAATCTTGAACGCCTGCATGTAGAGCCAGTCGCCCGCCAGAACGCACTTCGAATTGCCCCATTGGGTATTAGCGGCTGGTCGGCCACGACGAGTCTGAGCCTCGTCAATGATGTCATCGTGCACCAAGGTGGCGGTGTGAATGATCTCTACGACCGCTCCCAGGCGGATCGCTCCACGCCCCTGGTAATCGAACAGCTTGGAGGAAAGCAGCAACAGAGCCGGCCGAATGCGCTTGCCGCCGCCCTCGCGCAAGTACTCGCCAATCTCGGTGATCGCCGGGACATCTGATACCGTGTCACGGCCAAACTCACGCTCGATCGCCGCGAGATCATCCCGCAGCAGCTCGAAAACTTCTTTACCGTTAATCGCGGCGGATGTGCTCAATCCTGTGCGGCCCTTCCAGCCAAACTTTGCATCATTATTGTCTTCTCTGCTAATTGGTTCTGTAGTTCGTAAACTGCATATCAATCCCGAAATCCTGCTGCTTCAGCAAGGCGATAATCTGCTGCAACGTGTCGCGATCCTTACCGCTCACGCGTACCAGGTCCCCTTGAATCGATGCCTGTACTTTATTTTTCGAATTCTTGATCACTTTCACGATCTCGCGCGCTTTCTCGATCGGAATACCCTGCTGCATCGTAATACGCTGCTTGGCCGTCCCTCCCAGGGAAGTCTCGACCGCGCCATAAGTCAACCCTTTCAGCGGCACGCCGCGCTTCACCAGCTTTTGCTGAAACACATCATTCACTGCTTTCAGTTTGTACTCGTCCACCGAGTGCAGGACGATGGCTTCTTTACCGTCCAGCTCGATGTTCGATTTTGAGTCCTTCAAATCGAAACGGGTGTGCACTTCCTTCAACGCCTGCTGAATGGCATTTGTAACTTCCTGCAAGTCAATCTTGCTGACGATATCGAAACTGTTCTCCGGCATGGTCGTTTGCTTCTAAGTTGATAGATTACCTTGCGTGATGCAAAGATGCGACATACCAAGCTAAATGGACTTGAGCTTTTCGTGAAGCGAAAAGAAACGGTAAAAGTTTTGCGCGGTTTGCAGTCCCAGTTCTTCCGTTGAAAGTCCGCGCAATTCGCCGAGTTTCCGGGCTACTTCCTTCACGAATGCGGGTTCGTTTCGCTTGCCGCGATAGGGCACGGGAGCCAGAAAAGGAGAATCGGTTTCGATCAGCATCCGCTCCAGTGGCACTTGCTCAGCTGCGTCACGAATCTGCTGCGCCTTGGCAAAGGTGATATTTCCGGCAAAAGAAATCATAAAACCCATGTCCAAAGCTCGCTTGGCATGCTCCCATGTTCCGGTGAAACAGTGGAGAATTCCGCCTAATCCGCTGGCAGCCCAATGTTCGTCCAGCAGCTTGAGGCAGTCTTCCCAGGCATCATCGCTTCGGTCGGAGGGGCGGCAGTGAATCACGATTGGCAGTTTAGTGGCTCGCGCCATTTGAAGTTGTCGTAGAAAAAGCTGCGATTGCACGTCGCGTGGAGAATGATCGTAATAGTAATCGAGCCCAATCTCACCCCAGGCAATGACTTTCGGCTTCCGGGAAAGCCGCTCCAGTTCTTCGAAATCCGCATCGGCAGCCAGTTTCGCCTCATGCGGATGGATCCCGATAGTGGCGTAAATGAAATCGTACTGTTCGGCAAACTGGATACCGCAATCGAGCGACCCAGGTCCCGTCCCACTGCCAATTGCAACAATCGCTTCGATACCGCCCTCCAGCGCCCGCGCGATTACCTGCTCGCGGTCGGAATTAAACTGTTCCATTTCGAGATGCGCGTGGGTATCGACGTACATGAGAAATCGGTGGATGCGATTCGGATCGTCAAGCTCCCCTCTGAAGAGCACGAATTTGCCACTATTGTGATAACCGCTTGGAACGGATTGTTTACTCTGCCATCTGACTTCTACTTCAGCCGCGCTCCCACCGGCACATCTTCCAGAAAACTGCACAGTATTGGCTTCCCACCTTCAGGCGATGCCGCAACAATCATTCCGTTGGATTCCAGTCCGCGCAGCTTGCGTGGCGCGAGATTGGCCACGATTACCACTTTGCGCCCAACCAGGACTTCTGGCGCATACGCCTCCGCAATGCCCGCCAGCACCTGGCGCACTTCCGTGCCAATATCCCCCTCGAGCCGCAATAACTTGTCCGCTCCTTTTACCCGCTCCGCGAGCTTGACCTGACCCACGCGCAGCTCGATTTTGGCAAAATCGTCGATGCCGATCTTGCCGTCAGGAATTATTGCTGCAGCCTTCGCTGGCTGCGCCGGTGTTGCTGTAACCGCTTGCGTCGCAATTGCTCCTTTACCGGTACCGGCGGCTGCCGGTTGCGCTTCGGTTGCGGGCACGGCGGCTTGCTGCTCCTCCATCTTCTGCATCCTTTCAATTGCGGTCTTGTCAGCACGCGGGAAGACAGCTTGAACATTGCCCAGCCTGGTGCCCAGGCGAAGCTGTCCCCACTTCAACTCAGAGAGTGGAAACTGTTTGATGTCGCCCAACCCGAGTTGCGTCCAAATCTTCGCGGTCGCCTCTGGAATCACGGGATGCGCGAGCGCTGTCACGATACGCAAAGCCTCCGCGCTGGTATAGAGGACTGTTGCCAAGCGTGCCAGGCTTTGTTCGTCATGCTTTTCGCCCAGTGCCCAGGGTTCGTTGTCTACAATGTATTTGTCGACTGCCGCAACCAGCCCCCAAGCCGTTTCAAGTGCGCGCGAGAACTGGTACTGATCGAACAGCGCGTTACATTCAATAATGGTTTTACCCGCCAGTTCTGCAATCGCATCGTCAGAAGCCCCATGCGCTGCCTGTTTTGATGGATAGGGCACCTCACCGCGGAAATAGCGCGTGATCATGGTCAAGGTTCGGCTGGCCAAATTTCCCAGACCATTGGCCAGGTCGGAGTTGTAACGCTGCACCAGCGCGTCGAATGAAAAAGAACCGTCCTGTCCGAAGACAATTTCGCGCAGCAGAAAGTAGCGCAGCGCGTCCGCGCCCAGCACATCGAGAATGGTTTCCGCGCGTACGATGTTGCCGCGCGATTTCGACATTTTATTTTCTTCAAACAACAGCCAGCCGTGCGCCATGATTCCCTTGGGCAGAGGCAGACCTGCCGCCATCAGGAATGCCGGCCAATACACGCAATGGAAGCGCACGATTTCCTTGCCGATCATCTGCAAGTCCGCCGGCCAATACTTCTCGAACTTCTGCTGATCGGCCTTTTCCGGCGATCCAAAACCTATCGCCGTGATGTAATTCGCTAGCGCGTCCAGCCAGACGTAAATCACGTGCTTGGGATCGTCGGGCACAGGAATGCCCCAGGAAAACGTGCTGCGGCTGATGGAAAGGTCGCGCAGCCCGCCGCGCACGAACGACATCACCTCATTGCGCCGCGTCTCCGGCCGAATGAATTCCGGCTGCCCCGTATACAACTCCAGCAGCTTGTCTTGAAAGGCCGAGAGCTTGAAGAAATAGTTTTCCTCGTGCACCGTTTCCGTCGGACGCCCGCACTCCGGACAAGGCGCGCCGGGACCGACCGCATCCACATACAGTTCATCAAAGACGCAGTACTGTCCGGTATAGGTTCCCTTGTAGATGTAGCCGTTATCGCGAATTCGCCGGAAGAGTTCCTGTACTCGCACTTTATGACGGTTTTCGGTGGTGCGGATGAAATCGTCATAGGTGATCCCCATCCGGTCCCACAATCCGCGGAACGCCGCTGAGACTTCATTGGTGAGGTCTTGCGGCGTCTTACCTGCGGCCTGGGCGGCGCGTTCAATCTTTTGTCCATGCTCGTCCGTGCCGGTAAGGAAATAAGTATCCGCGCCCAGCATGCGTTGACGGCGCGCAATCGTGTCGCACGCAAGCGTGGTGTAGGCGTGACCAATATGCGGACGCGCATTGACGTAATAAATTGGCGTCGTGATGTAAAACTTCCTGGTCATTTCTGCTTTATATTCCCACCGTTATGAAACTGCACTGCGCCGCAACACACCCAGGCAGTTGGTCTTCAGCCTTTGAGGTTATGGACGTAAGTCTTGACCGCCTCCTGCATCACGCTCTTCAACGGCACATGATGCTGGGCCGCGATCTTGCGGCAGTCCTCATATTCCGGCGCATAGGTTGTGATCGTCCCATTCATGCTCGCAATCTTCATTCGCACTTCACCCCAGGGCGTCGCAACGTTGATCCAGCGCCGCGCCAGCACTCGCCGTTTTTCTTCTCGCTGTCGCACCCCCAGCGTCGTAGTTTCAGCGAACACCAAGTGGGTGAGCCGCACGGCATCCTCGGGACGGCACAACACGGTCAGCAGCGCCCCGGGACGATTCTTCTTCATCTGCACCGGCAGACAGAAGGCATCGAGCGCACCCTCTTCCAGCAACCGATCCATTACGTAGCCGACAACCTGTGGATTCAAATCATCCAGGTTCGATTCAAGTACAGTAATTGTTTCCTGCGAAGTGTTGGTCTCAAGATGCGGCTGGGCCTCGCCAATCGTCAGCCGCACTACATTGGCATGGCCGGGGAAATTACGAGTACCCGCCCCGTAGCCACTCTTCTCAATCTTCATCTCTGGGAATGCTGAGAACCGCGCGGCTAGAGTTTTCACAATTGCCGCTCCCGTCGGAGTTACCAACTCCGCCTGGATTCCCGACGAATAAACCGGCGCGCCGTTCAGCAACTCCACCGTGGCTGGCGCAGGCACCGGCAAATCTCCATGCGCGCACTTCACCGTGCCGCCTCCGACATTCAGTGGCGAGCAGATCAGTTCATCAACCCCTAGCGCCTCAAATCCCACCGCCGCGCACACGATGTCCACTATGGCATCCACCGCGCCGACTTCGTGAAAGTGCACGGCTTCAATATCAGTGTTGTGAATCTTCGCTTCCGCCGCCCCCAGCGCCTCAAAGCTTGCAATTGCATTCCGCTTGGCCCCTTGGCTGATCGGAGCTCCGGAAATAATCCTCTTGATCTCACGAAGGGAACGCCCATGAGAATGCTCATGCTCCTGTAACGCCGCTTTCGCGTGTTCATGGCGATGATCATGACCATGTTCGTGCTCATGCCCATGGCCAAGCTGCTCGCGCTGCTCCCAGTAAACTTCTCGCGGCAAATCTTTTTCGCCGTGAGCGTAAACGTCCACCTTGGAAGCGGCAATTCCGCTGCGATCTACTCGCGAGACCTCCAACCGTGCTCCGACGTTAAGCGCCGTCACCGTTTCTTCCAACAGTTTTACCGGCACACCGGCGTCCACGAGTGCGCCCAAGAACATGTCGCCACTCATCCCGGAAAAACATTCAAGGTAAGCGATACGCATAATTCAAAGTCTCGAAGGACTGCGCGCGATACTCTTTCTCCCTCTTCGTGTCTTTTGCGGTTAAAGCTGAAGGCCGCATTCTCTTGATCCGCATCACATCAAAGCTAAAACCTTCATCATAGGGAACGTGGATATAACCGTCAAACCGTGGCCCACGCCGCGGTTTGTTACAATCACTATTTTCTTCAATAGCTTAGAGGGATTCCTTGTACCGACATTTGGAACGACGACTGGCCGATCATGTACGCGACTTCCTACGCCGAACCTATGGCGTCGATCTGCCCAGGATCGTCATCGAACAGCCGCCCAAGGTTGAATTCGGCGAATACGCGCTTCCGCTTGCGTTTGAGCTGGCAAAAAAACTCCGCAAAGCGCCACGCAAGATTGCAGAGGAAATCGTAGCTGGCATCGGATCGGTGGAAGGGTTTACAAAACTCGAAGTCGCGGGCGCGGGATATATCAACGCGTATGTCAACCGCCAGGAACTGGCCGCTGCCCTGGTCAAAGGTGAAGAAGCTAAGAGCGATACTGCATCCGGCAAGATTCTGGTCGAGCATTCCAGCATCAATCCCAACAAAGCCGCGCATATCGGACATCTCCGCAATGCCGTGCTGGGCGACACTTTCGTCCGACTGCTGCGATTTGCGGGCAGGGAAGTGGATGTCCAGAACTACATCGATAATACCGGTGTGCAAGTGGCTGACGTGGTAGTGGGGTTTC
>WNFB01003525.1_pt1 | contig 13803 bp, 7 predicted proteins | sample 5400501 | NCBI WGS metagenome assembly WNFB01 (sample SAMN13153341, study PRJNA577476) | soil metagenome | isolation source: 200 cm saprolite under Douglas fir tree site 2 hole 1 | place: USA:California | collected 2015-04-18
CTGAGATCTCTATTCAAGAACGATATGTGCTCTACTCCGACCGAGAACAGCGCGTGACGGCTTCCCTTTATTTTTAGTTTCCAACTGGGTGAACGCGATGGGCAGTCGGCGATCAACTAGGCAGAAACGAACCGAGCAAAAAATGCCGGCCCCGGCCAAGGATTACCAAGCGTGGTGCATATGACCACTGTGAAAGCAGACGCTCGGCCTGGAGTAAATCTCCACCAATCAGCGGCTAGAGTGATTTCGATTTACGAGCACGGTCTGGAGCTATTCGTGCTCACCTCTCGATTAATCGGGAGGCATCCATAATGAAGAACCAGTGGTGGTGCGTCAGCTGCCTGACACAAATCGGACTTGACAGCCATGGCCGGTGCAGCAACTGCGGCTCAGATGCGGTGGATAGGATCGAGCATGGCGCCTTTGAGATGAAAGTGACCACGTCTCAAAGTGCGCCGCTTTCCGGGCTTTACGCCGAACCCCCTCGAATGGTCGCTTTGTCGCGGGACGGAGAGACCCACCGCTTTTGAGAAGTGGGGGCACGGTACACGCAGCTTGCTAAAGTGTGGAAAATTGGCCCCAGGTTGTGCCAATGGATGGATTTTGAAATCGCGCCCTTTCGGCGCCGGATAGGCTGATTGGACAAAATTCAGGCTCAACCGAAGCCCGAGCGAGGTCCTCTGGCAAGCATCTTTAGGAGAAACTTCAGATCATCGGAAGCCACTAGAGCCATGAGCATACTCTTCAACGCCCTGAAGCGGGCCCAATTGGTCCGCCCCAAACCCAGGAACGCCGGAACTTCCCGGACAATTATCGCGACGCTCCCCAAGCGCGGGCAGGCCGCCCGGATATATATCCAAATCCCGTTGTTCGTGTACGGTTACACGCTGCGCGGCGACCCGTTCTGTGAGGAAGTACACACCATCTCGATCAATGCAGACGGGGGAGTGCTGTCCCTGGAGAGCGCCGTCCGGCCCGGCCAATCGATCCTGGTAACGAACAAGGGAAACGAGCAGGCTCAGGCGTGCGAAGTTGTGTCCGTTGTGGCGCGGCTAGGGAACAGCTTTGACGTCGAGTTCAAATTTCCTCTGCCGATGCCGCAGTTCTGGCGCAATGTGGAAATTGGCAAGACCCCCGCTCTCGTGGGCTGACTCTGGAGATGGTCGGGGTCACCCAAGCCGCCGACAATGCCTTTGTCCAGTGTCCGCTACCGCGCCATTCCTCCTAATTATAAATTGGCTCAAGAAACCTCCCTCTCAACACGATTTGCCTCCAAAATCAAACACCCGGGCCAGGCAGCAAGCCGGAATTTCCCTTTAGACTTCCGGGCCGACTGATAACGCGCACCCAACGCCGTCAGCATGCAATGCTTCTGCCCGGTTTTTGGAGTGCAAAGCCCTTTCGGCGCCGCGGGAAATTCCCAAAGCCCAATACTGCCGCTTTTCCGACCCATTCCTCAGACACTTTTCTCTGAGCTGCCTCAGGCGTCTTCCCAATCTGCTCCGACCCACGGCTCGCCTATCCCGCTAATGAGGTTAGGGCTGCCCGCGAGATAGCAGACCCATCGGCAGGAAAGGAGCCGACGAACAGGCCCGAAAGGATGTCCGGGTGTCTGTGTGTTCAGGCTTGTCGGGAAGGGCGGAACGAGCCGTTTCGGGCACCCCTGGCTGCGAGATGGAAGGAAATCAAGCTGGAGTTGCCCACAAGGAGGCAGTGTGGTGAATCCTTGCAGTTACCAAGAGCCCGCAACGGAAATCCTGGCTTAAGCGGTCAAATAAGTCGAGTACTAGCCGTCCTGTAAATACTTCTAAGTAAATGTAACTTGACCTAGAAGCGTTATAAGAGGATTGTGTGCGAACCCGAATCAAGTAGTTTGGGCCGTGAGAGCATATCCGGTGTCAACCGACAGGAGGATCCACGATGACAGCCCAGCCACATCTGAAAGTGTTGACGAAATTTTTCTTAGTATCGGCCCTCGCTACTTCGTTTCTATCGCCCGCAGCGCAGGCGCAGTTGGATTCGGCGTTGGTCCCGAAATTTGTGGAGCCGCTGGATCGTGTCTGTGGCCTGGATCCATATACTTTCAATGGTACTCCATGCTTGAAGATGCCTGCGACATCGACCGCGGGAGGGAAAGACGTCTACGATGTGGCGGCAAGGGAGAAGTACCAGCAGATACTCCCGGGCAATTTCCCGAAAACAAAGGTCTGGGCCTTTGGACCAGCGGCCAGTCCTGCGAGTTCCACCAATTTCCACTATCCAGGCAGCACGATCGTGGCGACGGAAAACAGGCCCGTCCAGGTGAAGTGGATCAATGACCTCAGAGACCCCGCTACGGGGAACTTCATTCCGTCCTTTCTTCCTATCGACCAGGCGAATCACTGGGCGAATCCACCGAGCACCTGCGAGAAGCAAGATCACCAACCCCTCGCGACGGGGCCCGATTGCTTCGGGCAGGGCCCGAACTACACCGGGCCGGTTCCCATCGTGGTGCACCTGCATGGCTCCCACACAACTTCTGAGAGCGACGGCATACCCGAGGCATGGTGGCTTCCGGCGGCGAGTAACATTCCCTCCGGCTACGCTAAACATGGCTCAGACTTTTGCCAGGTCAACTCGGCAGGAACGAGGAGCTGCACTTACAACAACGACGGCACAGCGATGTTCCAATACCGCAATGACCAGTTTCCGGCGACCCTCTTTTACCACTATCACACTCTCGGAATTACCGAGCAGAATGTCTACGCCTGGCTGGTCGGATATTATTTGATAAGTGACCACGGAACAGGGGCGCATGACGTGAACTCCCTTCCCTCAGGCCCATATGAGATACCCCTCGTCATCCACGACAAGTCGTTCAACCCGGATGGTTCCCTACTTTTTACGACGTCTGGGAACATGATGGTGGTGAATGGGAAGACTTGGCCCTTTCTGGAAGTCGAGCCGCGGAGATATCGTTTTCGCATCGTGGACGGGGCCGACGAGAGCTTTTACAGTCTCAGTTTCGAGGACAGCGGCCAGTCGCCGCCCATCACGCAGATCGGGGGCGATGCTGGGTTCCTGCCAGCTCCCGTCAGGCTCAACCAGATTGACATCACGCCGGGAGAACGAGTGGACGTGATCATTGACTTCACGGGATTGCAGGGCAGTACGATCGTCCTTGGCAATAACGAAAGCGGGGATCTGGGGAAGGTTCTGCAGTTCAGAGTTGACCTACCCCTACAGGGAACCGACACGACCGTTATTCCCAGTACATTCCCCTCCCGGGCTCCGCTCGGAACGGCGACGGTCACGCGCAAGGTGGCCCTTTTCGACAGTGGCCTCGGCATTGTTACTACCGCCGGGAAAGCCGTCCAAATACCATGGGACGCACCCGTCACCGAAACCCCTGGGCTGAACAATACCGAGACCTGGTGGATCTACAATGTCAGCGGCGATGCTCACCCTATTCACCTTCACGAGGTGGGCTTCGAGGTCTTGGAGCGCGTAAACCTCAAGACCGGGAAGACGTCAGGACCCAAGCCCGGAGAGACGGGCTTTAAGGACACCGTGCTGGTCCAAGGGAACACGATCACGAAGATTAAGGCCAAATTCGACATCCCAGGTCTCTTCGCCTGGCACTGTCACATCATCGAGCACGAGGACAACCAGATGATGAGGCCCATGTGTATCTTGGATCCGAACGATCCGACCGGGTCAACCAAATGCGTGAATAACCCTTAGGAAAATGAGAGCAGCTTGCCCGTTTCCCCTGAGCCTGTAAACAGGATGCATCGGAAACTCAGCCACCTCCGTTCGGGGTTCAACAGGCTCGCCACGAACGGACTTGGCAAAGCTTCACGAGCCTGGATTTTCTCGGCAAGTGGCCGTGGAAATCCAGGCTCGTTGATTCATGATTGCAGTACCGTACGTCGGCAAGTTGCAGCGAAAATTTTTCGGCAAGCAGCTCCTTGAGGTCTCCATGATGAGGAATGCGCTCTACGGAATCTTGGTGTTATCAGCGATCGTGGCGGGCTTCGTTCTCGGCCAACATCGCAGCGGGGTGCTGGCCTCCGGCACTTCGCGCCGGGTCCTCTACTACGTTGACCCGATGCATCCGGCGTACAAATCCGATAGGCCGGGCATTGCTCCGGATTGCGGCATGCAACTCGAACCCGTTTATGCCGACGAGGGAGTGCGAGTTGCAGATTCCGGCGCGCCCACGCAATCGATTCCGGGCGCTGTCCACATTGACTCCGAACGGCAACAGTTGATCGGGATTCGTGTGGCCGCCGTCGAGAAGACCGTGAGAACTCGGACGGTGCGAGTTCCAGGCAGAGTCACAGCGGATGAAACTCGCGTCTACCGCGTCAACGTGGGCGTTGATGGATTCGTTCGAGAAACTCACGAAGATGCGCTCGGCAGTCAGGTCAAGAAAGACCAGCGGCTGGCCATCATCTATTCGCCCGAGTTCCTTTCCTCCATCGGAGGTTATGTTTCGGCCCTCGAACATCCACCGGGCGGCGCTACGGCAGGAAATCAAGGCTTGGCGGGAATTCAGAGTTGGGCCGACCGTTTGCGTTCTCTCGGGATGAGTGATACACAGGTGAAGGAAATCGATTTAACTCGCACGATTCCTCAGGATATTTACGTCCTCTCTCCGGCGGATGGCTTCATCGTCTCGCGGAATATTTCGGCGGGCGAGAGATTCGCGAAGCATATGGAATTCTATCGCATCGCGGACCTGAGCCACGTCTGGATCGTCGCCGATCTTTTCGAGAGCGAAGCTCAGGACTTCCATCCTGGGGCGGTCGCGCGCATCACGCTCCCGAATCTGGAGAGAAGTTTCTCCGCCCGTGTTTCCAACATCCTGCCACAGATCGATCCCAGCTCACGCACCCTCAAGCTCCGTCTGGAAGCCGACAATAGAGATTTTGCCCTGCGTCCGGACATGTTCGTCGATGTCGATCTGGCGGTCGCAACTCCTCCAGGTTTGAGCGTGCCGGCAGATGCCGTGCTCGATTCCGGCCTCTCCAGGCGCGTGTTTGTGGTCCGGGGCAATGGAATTTTTGAACCTCGCCAAGTGGATACCGGCGAGCCCTACGGCGATCGCGTGCAGATCCTGAAAGGATTGGCAGTAGGCGAGAAGGTGGTAGCTTCCGGGACATTCCTGTTGGATTCGGAGAGCCGGCTGAGATTAGCCACCGAGCGCGCGCATTGACCAGCAGCAAAGCACGCCAACAACGAAGCGTTGAACGAGAGGTGAAAGGCCCGATTTGGTTTATGACCCACGGGGTGTGCACCTCCGCAGCGGCTTCATCGCATTCCCACCCCCAAGAATACAAATGATGGCGAACACCCGAAGATTCATAGAAGAAGTTCAAATTGGAAATCCGGGGCAAGATGATGCTAACATGGGCTTTGATATTGTCTGCCGAATCGTGCGGCCCCAAGTCTTTTTCTCGGAGATTCAATCCGACTCAAGCCCACAGAGTCAAACGCAACCCAGCTTGCGTGAGAGACACAGCCCAAGGCGATCGGCGAGAGTACCGAACGAGCCATTCCGGCGCCCGCGGTCTCTCCTCCCATTTGGACTTGACATAGAAGAGTGACTGGGAAGACTGTGCTACGATCAAGGAGGGCGAGGATGATGGGCTTGGGCGACTCAATGAATCGCATGCAGCTAGGAATTCAGAGGCTTCGCCGAAGCCAGCGCAAGACGGCATCCTTCCCGGTCTGGGTGCGCAATGAAAAGCTGGGCCCTATGTGGGAGGAAGAGACCGAGACCCAGGATGTGAGCCGCTATGGGGCGGGATTGCGCTGCCGTCATCTGGTGCAAGCCGAGAATTTGCTGGTCATCGTACGAAGAGACAATGGACGGCGCGCAAATGTCCGGGTGAGGTACTCTCGGTCAAGCCCAGAGGGGGAACGGCAGCTCGGGGTCGAGTTTATCGATCACGACAATTTCTGGGGGCTGGATTGGGACTCGTCTGAGTCCGAGGCGCCGAGGCTCACTCCTATGAGCACCCCTATGCGACGGCGGGCAGAACCTGTGCCTGCCCTGGCTGCAGAGCGCAATCCAGTTCAGCCTGCGAGCACCACGCCAGAAGCTGTTCCGATTGAGAAGGCTGTTGAAGGCGTCATGATCGCTCCCGTCTTTGCTTCTGCTGAGACGACCTCAAACACCGGTGCTCCTTCGGTCCCCCCGGAAACTGAGGGCGTGAAGCTTGCTCCCACTTCCCTGCCCGATGACCGCGCCGCGGAGATTGCCGCAACTCCGGCTCAAACGGAAGCGGAGAGCGGGGAGATTGCCCCAAGTCCAGCGACTGACGCCAGTGCCACGGACGCCGGCGGTCGTGAGGAGCAGGAAATAGCTGTTTTCCCGATCGCTCCCCCGCCGAACGCCGGGGCCGCAGAGAGCAGCGCAAATCCCTTCGAAGTGGTAGCTGAGAGCGTAAAGCTTGCTCTCAGCTCCGTCACTGACGACAATGCCTCGGACGCCAGCACACTTGCAGTCGAGGATATCGCTGGGGTCCCTGTCGCTCCTCCGCCGGTCACCGATGACAGCGCCGCAGAGAGCAGCGCAATTCCAATCCAAGCGGAAACTGAGAGCGTGGAGTTTGCACCAAGCCCTGTTACTGACGACAGTGCTCCTGACACGAGCGCAACTGCGGAGCTGGAAATAACTGTTTTCCCGATCGCCCCTCCGCCCTTCACCGACAAACGCGCCGCAGAGAGCAGCGCAATTCCAGTCCAAGCGGAAACTGCGAGCGTGGAGATTACCCCCAGTCCCGCGCTCGATGAGAGCGACGCGACTACTAGCGTTCCCTCGATTCAGAGAGCAGTTAAGGTCGTGCGCATCCTGCCCAGGCTCGGCACTGAAGACAGCGCCGCAGACGCCAGCGCACGTGCCGAGCAAGAAATGGCTGCTGCCCCGACCCCTCCTCCGCCCATCGCTGAAGAAGTTGCCCCAGACGCCAGCGCGCTTCCGCCCCCGGCAGAAGCTGAGAGCATGGAGATTGCTCCCAGTTCCGTCCTCGATGAAAGCGCAGTAGAAACCGGCGCACCTCAGATTCAAGAAGCAGTTGAGGTGGTCGTGATCGCGCCCACTCTCGCGACTGACGCTGCCGAGGCCAGCACCTATGCGGCGCAGGAGGTAACTGAGGTTGCGCAGGTCGCTCCTGCGCCCGTCACCGAAGAAATTGCCACCGGCGCCAGCGCGCCTGTATTCCAGTCAGAAGCTGAGAGCGTAGAGACTGTTCCCACTCCTATCCTCGACGAAGCTACCGCGGATGTCAGCGCTCCCGCGATCCACAAGCCGATTAAGGTCGTCGTGATGGGGGCCAGCCCCGCCACGGACGATAGCGCCGCAGACAGCAGCGCGCCTCCGGTCCAACCAGAACCGGAGCGCGTGCAGATGGCCCCCACTCCCTTCCGCGATGAAAGCACCGTGGATTTCAGCGCATTGCGGGTACAAGAAGCAACACAAGAGGAAGCCCCGCAAACTCTGCTGGTTGCTAATCATAATCACCGTGAAGAGCCTGCCGCACCCAGCTTCCTCAGCTTCTACGGCTTGAGCGAGCAGCCCTTCGACGTCACCCCGGACCCTGAATATCTCTACCTCAGCCCATCGCACCGCGAGGCGCTCACCTTGCTCGCCCATGGAATCCACAACCTTCGTGGGTTCATGGCGCTGATCTCGCCACCCGGCCTGGGTAAAACGACCCTGCTGAACAAACTGATGGATGATTTGCGCGATTCGGCGCGCGTCGTGTTCCTGTTCCAGACCCAGTGCAACTCTCGCGAGCTGCTCCGCTATCTTCTCGCGGAATTGGGCGTAGAGGAGGCCGGGAAAGACGCCGTCGGCATGCACAAGGCGCTGAACGAGATCTTATTTCATGAGATGCTCAAGGGCCGGCGCTTTGTGCTCATCGTGGACGAGGCGCAAAATCTTCAGGACTCCGTGCTGGAGACCGTTCGTCTGCTGTCGGACTTCGAGACGACTCATTCGAAATTGATCCAAATTGTTCTCTCCGGCCAGCCCCAGTTGGCCGAGACGCTCAAACGCCCCAACCTCTCTCAATTGCGTCAACGCATCGCCGTCCTAGCCAACCTGAAGCCCTTGAGCGTCGCGGAAACCGCGCAATATATCGAGCACCGGCTAGGGAAGGCCGGCTGGGGCGGCCGACCGGTCTTCACACCGGACGCTGTGAAGCTGATCGGTGAACGGAGTAAGGGGATCCCTCGGGTGATTAACAATTTCTGCTTCAACGCCCTGCTTTTGGGCTACGCCGAGGGAAGCAATCCCATCGATTCCGATATTGCACGGAAAACCGTGACCAAATCGGACTGGGAGTCGCTCGTCCGCCAGCTCCCGCCTGGATCCTCTCGGCAGTGAGCATACGCCGCTAAGACCCAAACGGGGTTCCCCCTGGGGGCCAGGACAACCGTTTCAACGGGACTTATGGTGGGGGCGGTCGTGATCGAAATCGCATCTTCAAAAAGTAAACCCTGAATCGTTAACGGCGAAGTGCCGCATCGGCGTGGCGTATGAGTTCCGCCACCTCGTGGACCCAGGCAAATGGCACTCTGAGGCGATCTGACACTAGCAATTCCAGCCAAAGGAAATTTGCCCTAAGATTATGGTTATGCGGGTAGTAGGCAGCGTGTCGCTAGAGGGCGCGTGAGGAGCCTCATGGTAGTTCTGGGGGCCGACATTGAAACAGCCCTGGACGATTTGATCTCGAACGAAGAGGGGATGAGATTCCAGGGGCTTGCCGTCGTTCTTGCAAAGCAACGATGGCCGGACTTCATTGCCTGTGAGCGCAAGAAAGACCTGGGCGCAGATGCCATCGGAGTGGGAAAGGTCCTTGCTTGCTCGCTGACTGCCACGCTGGGAAAGATCAAGAGTGACGCAACCAAAATAAAAAAGCATTTCAACATCAAAACACTCGTCTTTGCAACGCCCCAGAGAGTTACGAACACCACAGCCGAAAAGTGGGCCGCCGAAATCCGCAAGGAGTTCGGCTATGACCTGGTCGTGATCCCCCGCGAGGACGTAATTACCTCCCTGCTGAATTCTTCCAATCTCGCTCTTTGCCGAACGCATCTGGGCATCCCGGTAACGCTTGAGCAGCCCGTAGAAGAATTACTCCGGAAAGTCAGGGAGGCTGCGTCGGAAGTGCTGGCCGCGTGGTCGGTTCGGGTCGCCGGTAAGCCACTCATCGAGCTGCGGGCGGTCACACTCAATCCGGACGGGAAGGCCGCGACGGATGTGTTCCAGTTGGGGGATTTTCAGCGTGCGATGACGCAAAGCCGACGCGCAGTCATTGAGGCACCGGCAGGACGAGGAAAGACAACGACACTCGTGCAACTCGCGGCTCAGCACGACGGTTCGGGGAGTTTGGCGTTCCTTATCGACCTGCCCGCATGGGTAAAGACAGGGACTGGCATCCTCCAGTACATCGCCGGAATACCTGCGTTCCAGTCTCGGTCAGTAAATGCCGAAGCACTCGCACGGCTTCAGAAGGTGGAGCATTTTTCGTTTCTCCTCAATGGATGGAATGAAGTTGCGGAATCCGATTCGGTGCGGGCTGTCCAGGCACTGAGAGAATTGGAAAGGGATTTTCCCGCCGCAGGAATTCTCGTGGCGACACGGACCCATCATATCGTTCCGCCGCTGCCGGGGGCATTGCGGGCCAGGCTTCTTCCGGTCAATCGCGCTCAACGCAAGCGATATCTAGATCAACGGCTGGGCGGCAAGGCGGATGAGCTTCGCACGAAGCTGGACAATGATCCGGTGCTGGATGAGTTGACGGAGACGCCGCTGATTCTTTCAGAAGTTGCGGTGATTTTCGAGGCAGGCGCACCCATTCCACAGACCAAAATAGGCGTTCTTGACAGCGTGATGCGCTTGCTCGAACAGTCGGAAGAGCACTCCAGCCATCTCCAATTGGAGCCGTTGAGCGGGCGCGCCAACGAATATCTTGGCGCGTTGGCAGCCGCCATGACAGAACAAGGAGCGGTGACATTGCCGGAGGACAATGCTCGCGCGATAGCCCACTCGCTTGCGTTAAAACTGCGCGACGCCGGGCAGATAGCGAGGCTGCCGGAGCCACCGACGGTTCTCAATGTGCTATGCGCGCACCATGTTTTGGAAAGAATGACCTATCCGGTCACCAGTTTCCGCTTTGCGCACCAGCAATTTCAGGAATTCTACGCGGCGCTGCTTCTGAAGCGTCAGCTCCTGGCGCTCGTTGGCAATGGGGATTCACAACACATTTCTGAATATACGAAGCGCTATGTGAACGAACCTGCGTGGTCGGAGCCGCTGCGAATGATTGCCAATGAAATCGGCGTGGCGGCGACCACGTCTGCTGCCGATGTAACGGCTCTCCGCGCCGGAGCGCTGCTCATTGAGATGGCGTTGAGGGCCGATCCTGTTTTTGCGGCGGTGCTCGCTTACCTGTGCGGTGCATCCGTGTGGAAGGAAATCGGAAGCGCGCTGGCACAATGTCTCCGCGAACTGTACAACATGCCTGACGAACACTTTCGTCAGCGGGCACTGGCGGGTATGTTCGCGAGCGGTTCGGAGGACTTCAAGGATGTCGTCCTTCCGGTTCTGACAAGTGAAAATGAGCAGGTGCGATTGGGGGCCTATCGAACATGGCCCGACTTCCATGTCTCTAGCATTGGACCGGACTGGCAAGAAACCGTGAGGGGCTGGAACGAGGAGGTCCGCGCCGACTTCGTCTCCGAGCTGCTGCACTTTGGGAACGAGCGCGAAACCATAGCGTCATTCGCGCTCGCGGACCCGAGTGTAAAAGTAAGAACGACGGCGATTTCCGCATTGGTGTGGCGCGGTTCACAGGAGGAAGTCACCAAATTGTTGGCGTCGCTGGATGATGAGACTTTCAGAGCGGCGTTGCATGAATTGCCCCTGGAAACCATTCCGGGTCCACTGCGGCCGCGGGTCCTGGCGGCATACCAGGAATCGTACCGCGAGATTACCGACCCGGTGGCACGGTTGCGGGCATTGTTGCTTATCGAAAAAGTAGGAGGCGGGAATATCGTAAGCAATCTGAAGGACGAACTGAACAAATGCCCGCCCGGCACGCTGGAGCAGCTCGGGCGGTACGTCATCAGGCCTGCGTTGGACCTGATTCACCGGAAAGAATCGGAGTGGGTAAGTCACTGGGTGGCGGAGCGAATCGTCGATGGCAGCTTGCGGGGTGAAAACTGGATTACACTAGTCTCAAGCGTTCCCGAAAAACTGAAGCAACATTTGCTGCAGAGTATCGAGAATGAAGATTTCACGCACGCCCGTCACTCGGGATTGATCTCGGTACTCGCAGCTGTTTCCGACGCAAGCATGGTGGAGCGGATGTTTGCAAGGCTCTGCACGCTGCGGGGAATAATTGCAGGTGCTCCCGACGTAAAGCACGATTTGGAATGGGCGGTTGAAAGGCAGCTGGAGGAGCTGTTTCGCTCTCTTCCCGCTAATGTAGTGGTTGCCGGCTTGTCCGCACGCCTTTCCGGAAATGTCGATCCGCTTGAATTGACAGTGATAACCCGGCTGTTTGGCAGGGTCGGCCGCAGCGAGTCCGATCTCCGTAACACGCTGCATAATGATACGAGGCAACTTCTTCGTGGCTATCTCACGAAGGGCGTTTCCGTCATGCTGCGCGAGGATGACTTCAACGGCGAGCAAAAAGCCAATCTGGCGTCTTCTCTTGCCCAGGTCGGAGAACCGGAAGATGTGCCGCTTTTGCTGGAATTGATTCAGGCCGACATTGCGAGAATGAGGAGAGGCCGGGAGGCCAGGGCACGAGGCGACCGTAGCAAACTAGGAAACGGCGCAGCTATGAACTACGCGATGTGGCATGTTCGAGCCCTCATCCAGCTCGCTCCTGGCACCGCCGACACGGTCCTTCTTGGAATATTGAAAGAGCCCGAATATGAGCGCGATTCGGCTTGGGCATTGGTTCAATTGGCCAGCACGTCCAAGGTCGAAGCGGGTTTCGGATTCGGTTTCGGATTCGGCAAGCGCACCGACTACGGAAAGATTTGGGAGGCGCGGCAGGGCCAGTTGCCGTGGAGCTTCCATGAAGAACAGCGCAAGCGTTATGCGGCGGCGATTCGCGAGCGAATCGAAAGCATCTTGCAGGAAAGTAAGGAGGCGGGACAAACGCGGCCGTATGATTTCAGGCTGAAGGAGCTGACAAAAACCCTGGCTGTCATCGACCGCGGCGGTTCAACCGAACTCATCTTAAGGGTATTGTCCGTCCAAGGCAATTGGAACGGCTGGCCCGTCGTGCAGACTCTGGAGACGCTTCTGTTCCACGGCATCGTGTTGCCGACCGACGAGACACTCAAGATATTCGATTCTCTACTGGGGCATGTGCGTTCTCACCTTTGGGACAGCCAGCAGGTTGGTCTCCTCATCCACGCCCTCTGTTTGCTGCCCTTCATTGAGAATGCAGGCGTAGGGATTGCAAAAGTCCGCGAAGTAGTTTCGGAATTGAAACTTCGCAGATATCAGCTCAGGGGCGTGACCACTGCGCTCGGACACAGTCGCTGCCCCGAGGCTGTTGGGCTGCTTCGTGAATTTGCGTCTGACGAGATTCTTGCAAAGCAGTTGGGCGAGACATGGATCAATGCGGTCGCGGCACTGGATTATCCCGAACCACGACAACTCCTAGTGAGTTTCGTGGACCCCGAGATTCCTGGATTGCCTGCCGAAGTGACGTTTGATCGGGACGACGTTCTGGCAGCTCGCTTGGCGGAACTGGCGCAGCGCGACACGGTTATTCGGCAACGTTTGTTTCAGCTCTGCGCGGTGCAACTGCCGCCGCTCAAGCGTGCGCTGCTGGCAAGGGTCGTGGGCAGGCTCGATACGACGGAGGCTATTCTGGCGGGACTGAATCTTATCGATGATGCCGCCATGCCCGCAGTGCCATACGAGATATGGAAACAACTTGAAGTGACGTTCGTCGAGCACAAGTCCGTGAGCACGGAGTCAAACGCCTATACGCCTGCGCCCCGAAGCTCGAATCCCATCCGAGGCAGGCTTTTCGAGATGGCCACGAAGGACGATCGCCGAAAGAAGGCCTCGTCTTCCTTGCTCGGCCAAATTGAAGTGTGGCGTCTGGAATACGGGAGACCCAATGGTGAGCCTCGCAATCCGGACGTTGAATGCAAGTCCTCCATGCCTGGCGGAACCGATCTCGTCGAGGGAGCACATGTGTAGCGTTAGGCGCGTGGCCCATCCTTTCGCGAGCTTGCGAAAGGGTGGGGTCTTCGCCTGACTGGTGAAAGACTCGCTTACCCCTTGAGCCGGTTGGGGTGGGAACTGGTAGGGGCGGTCCGGATCGAATTCAACCCCCAAACCATGAGTCCCAGAAGTTGCCGGCGTTGAAATCTCCCATCAAATGGCGTTCAAGATTGGAACACTCGCCTTTTGACGAAAGTTACTTCCTCATACGTCGCGCCAGATCCTCGATAGCTTTAAGAACGTCTTCGCGATTGCTGATCTCGATTTTCGGCGCTGGATCGACATCCAAGAAGACGATGACATTGGCGCCCGGCCCGACAACCGATGGGACGATCGCACCCTGCCCGCTCTTGGACATCAGGTATTGTCCCACTTCTTGGGAGACCCGCAGATCAGACAGATCGAGCGCAGCGGGTGGCGTCAAGCTGCTTGTGTAAATAGTTTGAGGGTGTGGGTTTTCCAGTCCTCATTGAAACGACTGAAAATCGCATAGATGATGCGGTCCACGCTTTCCACGTTGGTGAACACGACCATCGGCCGAGTCCTCCGCC
>WNFB01014251.1_pt1 | contig 13800 bp, 11 predicted proteins | sample 5400501 | NCBI WGS metagenome assembly WNFB01 (sample SAMN13153341, study PRJNA577476) | soil metagenome | isolation source: 200 cm saprolite under Douglas fir tree site 2 hole 1 | place: USA:California | collected 2015-04-18
CCGCGACGGAATGGTCGCGTCCGGGATGCAGGAGGGCTCCAACGAGTCGATGGAGCGACTGGCCGAGCTGCTCGAGAAGCTCTCGAACGACAAGTCCGGTCGCTAGCCAACCCAGCTTCAACGCCGCCGCTCTCGCGATTCGCGGGGCGGCGGCGCTATTTCTATAAGGACGAGCCGAAAGCGGGCACAGATCGCGTCGCGGCAGGTGATGATTTCGACGCGTGAGCTATTCCGCCGTCCACAAACCGTCTCTGATGGGAAGGCTCGGCGGCTATATCGGCACTGGAGCCGCCGCCGTCGTGATCTGGTGGTTCCTCTTCATCGGCCTGCGGAACGCTTCTACCGGGACCGAGTTTCTCTGGTTGACGGCCGGCCTCATGGTCTCTTTCGCGATCGCGATCGTCCTTCATGAGGGCGGCCATCTCGTGGCCGGGCTCGCGCTACGAGAACCAGTACGCAAGATCCGGATTGGAAGCGGCGGCACAGTCCTTGGCCTGCGTGTAAGGAGCATCGTGGTCCAGGTCTGCGTCAATCCGCTCGGCGGCGGAGCGGTCTATTTCTCCGCGCTCGGCAGCGCGTCTCGAGCCAGGCGCATGGGATCGCTGGCCGCAGGACCAGCCGTGAATCTACTCACCGCCGCGTACGCATTCGAACTGGGCAGCTTCGGTGTCACCTGGCTGACCACGTTTGGCCTTGCGAACGCGGTGTTGTTCCTCGCCAGCGCGGTGCCCGGCAGCACCACGGAGGGCGGCCGGCCGCACCCGTCGGATGGCATGCAGCTCGTCAATCTTCTTCTCAGGCCTCCGATCCGGAGCGCGTATTTCGAGGGCAATGAGATGGCTCCTGACGGGCAAGCCGTGCTGGTGCATGCGCTCGAGGAGGCGCAAATCGCTGGAGCACCTGAGGTCACCGATGACCACCTCCTCCGCGCTATGAACAAAGACGTCGCACTGGCGCAACTCTTTGCGACCGTAGACCTCAACCGCCGGCTGCCGCCTGAGGGAACGCCCGAATCATCCGACCCCCGAACACCAACTTGGTCCGCGATCTCGCACTTGATCATCGAGACGGCGTTCCGAAAAGGTCGCGACCTGGGTCTGTCACGACCAAACGCCGCGGGCTTGTGCCTTGGCTTGCTGGCGGTCGATTGTCCCGCAAGCAGTCTGCTGAAAGACGCGGGGATTACAGAGGACGCGGTCACGAAGCTGGCCTTAGTCCCGAGCGAACCTCCGAGCGGAGGACGCGCATCCAGAGTCATCACCCCTGACATGCCGCTGGAGCGTTGGGGCACGGCGGCAGACAACGTCCTTTCTCTTGCGTATCGAATCGCTGCGGCGGACCACTTGCAAATGGTCGGCACTCAGCACATCGTGGCGGCGCTGGTCGCGGATCCCCAAAGCCGCAGCGCTCGCGTCCTCGCAAGACTCGGGTTCGTGCTCGTGCGCCGCGATGAAAGGCCCTGGCAGGCTGTCGACCCGAAAGCGGAGGCTTCACTGCTGTCGCCTCAAGCGATGACCGCGATCGCCGGCGGTCTCCAGCGCTCAAGCCCTTCGGTTCCATGCGGCTCGATCGAGCTCTGCCTCGGCATCCTTGACCAGGGCGCCGGTATTGGCGCCCAGGTCCTGGCCTCGGGTGGAGTCACCATCGCGGGAATCGAGAAAACGCTGCGCCTCGTACCGCGCGATCAGAACGACCCGGCCGGGTGCACGGCCGCATCGTGGTCGATGTGGCAGATTCGCGCGAGCGCGCGGATGGGAGCAGGCCGGTGGGTGGAGGCGCGCGATGATTTCCTGGTCTCTGAACGCGCAGTCACCACCGACGAGCAGCGCGCCCTCTGCCGGAACAACGCCGCGTGGGCATCGTTGATGTCAGGCGACGCAACCCTTCACGCGCCGGCGCTCGAGCTTTCGCGCGCCGCGCTGTCAATCCAGCCCGACCGTCCCGCGTTCATCGGGACGTACGCGTTCGCCCTGCTCGAAAACGGCTCACCCGCCGAGGCGGCTGCGCTGCTCGAGCCGGTGGCGGCCAAACACCCAAGGCCGCGCGACCGGGCCAGTGATCTGTGTCTGCTGGCGATCTGCCAAGCACGCCTCGATCAGCCGGAAGCGGCCGCGAAGAATCTGCAGGCCGCCCGCGAGGCCGATCCGCGATGCGCGCTTCTTGGACGCGCCGAGGCGGAGGTGGCGCGAGCCACTCCAACTCTGTCCGCCGGCTAGCTGATCACGCCCCCCGCTTGGGCACGAACGTGAGAATCACCGTGTCGCCCGCTAGCTTGGGCTCGCCCAGCTGAAAACCAACCGGCCCGCTCGTCTCCCCGAAGAGCTTCTTGCCGGCACCGACGATTGTGGGATACACCATCAGGCGGTATTCGTCGACCAGGTCGAGCTCAAGAAGCGTACCCACCAGCCGGATGCTGCCGTTGACGAGGATGTCGCCCTTGATCTCACTCTTCAGCTTGGAGATCACTGCCTTCAGGTCACCGCCGATCACCGTCGAGTTCTTCCACGCGGGATTCGTCAGCGTCGTCGAAACCACGTACTTCGCCATGCTGTTGAACTTGTCGGAGAACGCATCGCCGCTCCGCGACGGCCAGGCCTGAGCGAAACCCTCGTACGTGACCCGGCCGAGGAGCAGTGCATCGCTTGCCATCAGCTCGTCGTACTTGAACTTGTCCCCTACTTCACCGCGACTGAACTTGAAGGCCCATCCTCCACCACGCTCGCCTTCAAAGCCGCCGGGATCCGTGGCCACGCCATCCAGGGTGATGAACTCCGATACGACAACCTTGCCCATGTCTTTCTCCTTCTTGCTATCGGGATGGTGGAAGCGCGGCCAGCAGGGTGGCCGCCGCGACGACAAACATCGCCGCTACGAGCTCGAGCCGGCGGCGGCGAATGATCACCGCCACCAGCGTCAGTGCCACGACGATGACCTTGAGCAGCAGAACGCGTCCGTAGTCTGTCGTGATCAGCGCAGCCGGAGATGCCGTGTGGGCCACGGCCAGCAGCAGCCCGCTGCCCACGGCCACGCCCAGCGTCGCCGCCGCGTAGTGCTTGAAGCGCTGGTCGGGCGCGATTAGAAACGCCGCCAGCCCTCCGACCCACATCCCCATCGCGGCTACATGGATCGCCACCAGCAGCTGCCCTGCGCCAGGTAAACCCGGAATTGCATGCGCGCTTGCTCCGTCGAGCAAGGCGATGACGCCGCCGATCGCAAGCAGCGGCCAGGACCGCCCCGTGGCGAGGAGAGTCCATGCCAGCAGCGCGGCTCCTAGGCGTAGGCCGAGCAGCCGCCCAAAGCTCGAGCCAAGCACCGCGATCGCTGTGTCACCGTCGAACGAAAGGCTTGCGAGCTGGCTTAGCAGCGCCAGTGGTTCGGCGGCGACGAGGAGGACGATGCCTGTCCCGACCAACCGATTGAAGCCTTGATTGCGCTTTGTGAGGACGCGATAGGCGACCGCGCCGAACGCCAATGCGAAACCCGCAAAGTGAACCCATCGGGCGACAGCCTGCAGCGCCAGCCCAAGCGGAGTTGCGGTTCCGATCTCAGGAGCGTCAGCCAACGCTGAATATGGATTGGCGCTGGGCTGACCGACCACGAAACCGAAAGCGCCGCGAGAAGGGTGGGTGTCGGCCGCGAAGACCTGCCAGCTGACGATGTATGTGCCGAGCTCGGTCGAGTTCAGTGGCGCCGACAGGACAGCGCGTCTGGCGGAGATCGGACCCGCCACCTGCCGCCCGCTCGGGCTGTAGACCCTGATGCCCGCGCCGGCGGGCGTCACAGGCTCGGTGAAGATCAAGGTCACCGCCGGCGGTACCGACTGATGGCGCGCGTTCGGAGCCGGGTCGGATTGGATGAGCTGCGCATGGGCGAGGGCGACTTGCGGGAGGAGCGCTACACCGACGATTACGAACGCAGCAACCGTAAGCCGCCGCGCCTGGCTCAGGAGTAGGCGGGCGCCTCTGCGCCGACCCCAATTACCGGCACGTCCAATGGGCCCGGCCGCTCGCGAGCGATGCGCAGGACAAGCCCTGCGGCCAGCAGGCAAAGCAGGCCGGAGCTCATGAATGCCAGCTGATAGTCGCCGAAGAAGGTCCTCACCGCCCCGGCGGCGAATGCGATCGATGCGGCCCCAAGCTGATGAGCCGCGAAGATCCATCCGTAAACGATGGCGAAGTTTTGCTGTCCGAAGACCTTGCGCGCGATCTGCACTGTCGGTGGAACGGTCGCAACCCAATCCAGCCCGTAGAAGACGATGAACAGGATCAGGCCGAACTGCGGGCTGCCGAAGACGTAAGGGAGCAAGAGCAGAGACAGGCCGCGTAGCCCGTAGTAAATGAAGAGCAGCCAGCGGCTGTCGAAGCGGTCGGTCAGGTATCCCGACGCGAGCGTGCCGATGACGTCGAAAACGCCGATTACGGCCAGCAGGCTGGCCGCCGTCACCTCGGCCATCCCGTGATCCATAGAAGCCGGAATCAGGTGCGTGCCGATGAGGCCGTTGGTGGAGGCTCCGCAGATGAAGAAGCTGCCCGCCAGAAGCCAAAAGTCGCGAGAGCGGACACCGATGCGGAGGCCGCGAAAAGCGTTCAAGATCGGGCTCCCGGTCGTGAGGGGTACAGAGTCGGCTTCGGTCGCGCCGTAAGCCCTGAGCCCAAGGTCGCTCGGACGGTTGCGGAGAAAGATCGCGACTATCGGAACGACTGCAAGGGCTGCGAGACCGACGCTGATCGCGGCCGCCCGCCAGCCGAGGTTTTGCGCCAGCCAACCGAGACCAGGCAGGAAGATGAGCTGCCCCGTTGCGCCCGCGGCTGTCAGCGCGCCAAGCACCAGACCTCTGCGGTGTACAAACCAGCGGCCGGCGACGGTCGCGGCGAGCACTGACGCCATGGATCCGGTGCCTAGACCGACGACCACTCCCCACAGCAGATACAACTGCCACGGCGAGTTCATCAATGTCGTCAGCAGCGCGCCGGTCGCGACTGTGATCAGCGCGCCGACGGTCACAGTTCGCAGGCCAAACCGGTCCATGAGCGCGGCGGCAAACGGACCGGTTAGGCCGAACAGGATCAAATTGATGGAGACCGCGATCGAGATGACCGCCCGGTTCCAGCCGAATTCGTTCTGGAGGGGCACGATCAGAATGCTCGGCGTGGCGCGGAACCCCGCGGCGCCCATCAGGGCGATGAAGGTGACTGCCGCAATGATCCAGGCGTAGTGGATTCGTTTCATGGCTTATCGTCCTCGTCCACTCTTCCTATAAGACGTGTGGTGTCGTAATACTTCCGGCGCCCTCAGGCGGGATCTTATCGACCGCGCCGCGCTGTAAAGAGTGCTGGCCTGGCTTCGGCATTCCGTCAGACTCCAACGGATGAACACGAGGGCAGAGCAAGTGCTGCGCGAGGTCTTTGGACTGAGCGCCTTCCGCACTGGCCAGGCCGAGGTGGTGGAAGCGATGCTCGCGGGCCGAGACGTTCTATCGGTCGCTCCCACCGGATCGGGAAAGAGCATCAGCTATTGGGTGCCGGCTCTAGTCGATGGCGGCATGACGATGGTCGTCTCGCCGCTCATAGCGCTCATGAAGGACCAGGTCGACCGCCTCGTCGCGCGGGGCGTCGCCGCGACGTTCATCAACTCGTCGGTGGAGCGGTCCGAGCAGGGCGATCGCCTGCGCAGGGCGATCGCAGGGGAATACCGGCTGCTGTTCCTGGCGCCCGAGCGACTTGGGCGTCCAGGGTTCATGGAGCGGCTTGCGGAGCTCCAGGTCCACCGTGTAGTCGTCGACGAGGCGCACTGCATCTCCACGTGGGGACACGACTTCCGGCCTGACTACCGTCTCCTTGCGGCGGCGATCGCGGCGTGCGGGCGCCCTCCGGTGGCCGGATTCACGGCGACCGCGACGCCGCCCGTTCGGGAGGACATCGCGAGGTCGCTTGACTTGAAGGATCCCTTCATCTCGGTCTCCGGATTCAACAGACCGACGCTGACACTTTCGGTACTTCGCTGTCGGGGCGAGCGCGCCAAGCGCGAGCAGCTACACCGCCTGCTTCCAGACGCAGCACAGCGTGCGCTTGTTTATGTGGGCACGGTTACGGAGGCCGAGGAGGTGGCTGCCGAATTGGGCGCCGCATGTTATCACGGACGTCAAGACGGGGCAGTCCGGCGCCGGATTCAAGAAGACTTCACTCAAGGACGCATCAGTGTTGTTGTCGCGACTTCGGCGTTCGGCATGGGCGTGGACATCGCCGACATCAGGCGCGTCATCCACTACCACCTGCCGGGCAGCCTGGAGGCGTACTACCAGGAGGCAGGCCGGGCTGGGCGCGACGGGCAGCCGGCAGAGTGCACGCTGCTCTACAGCCCCGCGGACCGCGACCTTCAGGCCTTCTTCATCGAGCAATCCGGCCTCGAGGACGGTTCGGCACTGAAGGAACATGCCTATGCGCGGTTGGCACAGATGATGGCCTACGCCGAGATGCGGGAGTGCAGGCATGCGCGAATCGCCGACTATTTTGGCGAGAGGGGCGTGGCGCGCAAGTGCAGCGCGTGCGACAACTGCCTCGCCGCACGGCCTCCGGACGAGCCTGTGGCGGTAGACGCTGTCGTCGCCGGGCTTGCTGCCGTCGCTCGCTTCAGCGGAAGGGTCGGGCTGGCCAACGTGGCCGCGGTCCTCGGCGGCCGGCGGACACGATGGTCGGCAGCGCAGCCCTGGGTCCAAGAGTTGCCCTTCCACGGCGCGCTGAAGAAATGGAGCGATGAGCAGGCAATGACGAGTGGGACCCTTCCGCGGCTGATGCTGCCGGCCTACCCGGCGACGCTCGGCGGTCAGGCCGGGGCGCCTACCGACGTCTCGGCTGAGACGCTGGATCGACTAAGGCGGTGGCGGCTGGAAACCGCACGCGCCGCTGGTGTTCCCGCATACGTCGTATTCCATGACTCCACCCTCACCGCAATTGCTGTGGCGCGACCCGCGAGCCTTTCAGCGCTCTTACGTGTACCCGGTGTCGGGGACTCGAAGCTGCGCAGGTACGGCGAAGAGGTGCTGGACGTGCTGCGAACGCCTTAGGTAAGGGAAACCCTTGCTTTGTGATCCCGCGGCGAGAGAATATCGGCCGTGATAGCCAACGCGGCCAGCCTCTGGTCGGCGGCCCGGCGGGATCTGGCGATGTTCTTCAGCTACATCGATGGGGCCGAGACGGTGCTGCGCGGGAGCGCGTTCGTCGGTCTCACGGGTGGCCCTTCGGCAGACTTCAATATGGCCCTGTTTGGCGAAGACCCGGACGATCTCGCCGTCTTCGATGACTTCGTTTCCAGGATGAGCGCAACCGGCCTGTCCGCCCTCGCGATGATGTCGAGCGTGGCCGCCCCACGCTTTGTTTCAGTGGCAAAAGCGAAAGGATTGATCGAGGCAGGCACCGCGCCGTTGATGGTCCGTTCGGGAAGGCTTCCGGAGCAGCGAGCTACGGAGTTCTTCACCAGGCGAGCCACCGAAGCGCACGAAATGTCGCTCTTCACCGATCTGGCGGCGTCCGCCTTTGCGATGGATCGGTCATGGCTGGCTCGCACGTATGCGGCACCATCGCTGCTAGACGCGCCGGCGCTGGGCTTCTATGTCGCATATCGCGGAGATGTGCCAATGAGCGGGGTCTGCACCTCTGGGGCGGGCTCAACAGTCGGAATCTGGACGATGAGCACGCCGCCAGAAAAGCAGCGCCAGGGTGCTGGTCGGGCAGTGCTGGTGGCGGCCATGCAAGACCATTTGAGGCGCGGAGCCGAAACCTTCTATCTGATCGCTACGCCCGCCGGCAAGCCCCTGTACGACAGCCTCGGGTTCAAGACCGTCGACGAGCTGTCGATCTGGTTGGTTGGGGAGTCGTCGCAATTCCCGGCCCATTGAACTGATTCGACGACGCCATCCAGGTGCCGCAACGTGGCACCGTCTGAGGCGGACTTAAAGCGAACGTGCAAGAGAACGTTAAGTAGTTCGTTGACTTAGCGGACCCGAAACCGCGTCCTGGAGGTTTTTCATGCCCCAAGTCCAGCGACTGCGCAACATCGCCCTCGTCATCGCGGCGGCATCGATTGGATTCACGAGCAGCGCCACTGCCGTGCGCGCGGACACGACGCTTGCGAACTGGGGTCAGCAGAGCCCCGCCCAAGCGCCGGCCGGCCGAGCCTACGCAGCCATGGCCTTCGACTCGCTCCGGGGGCGTACGGTCCTGTTTGGCGGGGACACATGGGAGTGGGATGGCAGCCACTGGAGCACGTTCCTCACGACCGTTTCACCACCTTCCTCGATCGGCCCTGGCATGGCCTACGACAGCGATCGCCACGTCACCGTCTTGCTCGACAACAGCGGTAATACCTGGGAGTGGAACGGGTCCAACTGGGTCCAGCGAGTCACGGCGGCATCGCCGCCGGCCCGAGTGTGGACGTCCATGGCCTACGACTCACTCCGACACCGCACTGTCCTCTTTGGAGGTAGCGCGTCGGGTGGTGTTGACCTTGGCGATACCTGGACGTACGACGGCACCAACTGGACGAAGATGGCGCCGACGAGCACGCCCTCAGCCAGGTTCGGGATGGCGATGTCATTCGACTCGGTCCGGGATGTCGTCGTGCTTTTCGGTGGGCGCGTCGCCGGACAGCGGGTGAACGACACGTGGGAATGGGATGGAGCGAACTGGACCCAGCGCACCCCGACCACGTTGCCCTTTCCGCGGTTCTGGCATTCGATGGTCTACGACGTGCAGCTCGGTTTGACAGTCATGTGGGGAGGCGATCACATCGAGCCCTTTGGCCTCGGCCCGATCAACGACACCTGGCTGTGGGACGGCACCAACTGGACCCGTGATTGGACCGCGGCCACGCCGATCTACCGCGCCGGCCAGGCCATGGCTTATGACTCGGCCCGGGGGCGGATTGTTCTCTTCGGCGGAACCGACGAGCAGTTCCCAGGCACCAACTACAACGACACGTGGGAGTTCGGGACTGGAATCGTGACCCCGGCAGGGAATCCGAGCCTGTCCTTCCCGACGAACATGATGTTCCTCGGGTCGCCAAGCGTCGGCACCACGACAGGCCCCAGCCGGCTTCGCATTTTCGGTGCTGGGACTGGCCCCACGCTTATCAGCTCGATTACGACCACCGGCGACTTTGCGGTAGCGGCCACCGACTGTCCCATTGCCCCCAATCCTCTTGCGGTAGGCGCGTTCTGCAACGTGCAAGTCACCTATACGCCAACGGTATGCGGCACCCGAACCGGGAGCCTGGTCTTCGCGGACACCGCGGCCGGGGGCTCTGAGTCGGTGGCGCTCGAGGGCGGCGTGCTGAGCGCCGGCTGCGATGGAGACCTTGGCCTGATCGCCTCGAAAGACGTCACGGTCAACGCAACCAGCCCCGCCGGGGCGACCATCTCCTACAACGGGTTGACCAACTTTGACGAGGACAGCACTCCGGGACCGATCACGTGCAGTCCCGCGCTGAACTCGACCTTTCCGATCGGGACGACCACCGTGACCTGCCAGATCACTGATAGTGACGACGTCACCAGCACCGTCAGCGCCACGTTCCGGGTGACTGTGAACGACACCGATCTAGCCTTGACCGGCGTGCCGTCCGACATCACTGTCGGCGCGGCCGGACCATCGGGGACCGCCGTCAGCTACACCGCGCCCTCTGCTGTGGATGAGGATGCGAGCACGCCGGCGGTGAGCTGCACCGCAGCGTCCGGTTCGACCTTCCCGATCGGAACCACGACAGTAACATGCGGGGCGTCAGACAGCGATGACACACCCACCTCGGTCACGGCTACGTTTCGGGTGATCGTCGGGGACAGCGACCTTGCCCTGAGCGGCATCCCGGCGAACGTCACCGTCCAGGCAACCATCGCAGGAGGAGCGGCCGTCGGTTACGTCGCGCCAAAGGCGGTGGATGAGGATGCGACCGCGCCTTCAGTGACGTGTGACCATGGCTCCGGGTCGCTGTTTCCGGTGGGGACGACGACGGTCACGTGCCAGACAACCGACGGCGACGACACGCCAAGCACAGTCACGGCGACGTTCCAGGTGACCGTGATCGATGCGGACTTGGGGCTGAGCGGGGTGCCGGCAGACATCACTGTCGACGCGGCCGTACCATCAGGTGCCGCGGTTACCTACGTGCCGCCGACTGGAGTGGATGAGGATGGGAGCGCCATCGCGGTCAGCTGCGATCACACCTCTGGATCGAACTTCCCAATCGGAACCACCACTGTCACGTGCTCGGTGTCGGACAGTGACGACACGCCCAGCACCCGTACCGCATCGTTCCGTGTGACTGTGAACGACACGGATCTTGCTCTGACAGCAGCGCCTGCAGACATCTCAGTCGTCGCGACGGGATCGTCCGGCGCGGCGGTCACCTACACGCTGCCATCCGCGATCGACGAGGACGCGACTTCACCGCCTGTCACGTGTGACCGTGCGTCGGGATCGACCTTCTCCGTTGGAACGACCACCGTGACCTGTCAGGTCGCCGACGCCGACGACACTCCAAGCACGGTCAGCGCTTCATTCCACGTGACTGTGATTCCTGACCTTCAAGTCGCCATCTCGGTGAGCCCGACCAACGCCACCGCGCACAACACCGTGACGACTTCGGCTTCCGTGACGGACATCGGAGCCGTCAACAGAAAGGTGACAGTCACCTATTCGGTCACATTCACCGATGCTTCCGGTGTGACGTCGACGGTCGCCAGCGACAAGGCGGTGGTGACGGTCGCTCCAGGGCAGACGCTGACACGCCAGTTTTCACTCCTGATCAAAAACACCACGGCAACCGGGATATACGTGGTCAACGTCACGGTTACCGACGCGACCGGGTCAGTCGGTCAATCAGCAACGTTCAATGTGACCTGACGGACTTCCAGGGCGCCGTTCCGCTGAAAACCTCGCGACGGTTGAATGGCAGCTCAGTCGTCATCAGCCGTCATCAGGCCGTCCCCGGGCCGCCTTCGCGAAGCGGGCTGCGCGACCTGTGGAACGATCGCGCATTGCGTGCCTTGACACACGCGCTTGGCTATCGGCATCACGACACGGCTGCGTTTAGGACGATGACGAAGGACGAACTGTTTGAGTTGTATCCCGGAGTTACCGGCAGGTCTGGGCCGTCGGCTTGGTCGCGGGCCTGCTCATCACACTCCTGGTATAGCAGTAGGACTTCCCGCCCAAAGCCTTGTGCATGGCCGCGGTTAGAAGCAAGGCGATCGCCCGATGCGATGGGAGTGGTGCGCGAGCGCCGCTCGCATCAGTTGCTGACGCACGTCCACGTTCCTGTCGTGTACCAGACGACCGCGTGGCTGCCCACCGGGCAGGCCGCCGTGTGCTGCTGTAGAGTCGTGGCGTTAGGCGTTAGCGCCTTCACGAGGTAGCCGCTCGTGCTGCCGAGAATAAAGGCCACGAGCAGTGCGGTGATAGCCGCCAATCTGGTAGTAGAGAACGTCGGTCTCCTCAGAGCAACTGTCGTCTGCATTGCGTCTCCTTTTGATTCCGTTTGTCCAATTTGCCTTGGACTGGTCATGCTGCAGATACGCGATCTGGCCCGGAGATAGTTCCGCTGAAATTCAGGGAACTTTTCGCCCGGGTCATCGCGTAGATGGTGCAAACGGATGACATCAACGGCAGGCGCCGACCTCATCACCAGGGCAAAGAACGGTGATCGGCTCGCCTTCGATCAGCTGATCGGGCCACTGGTGGACCAGGGGTTTCGGCTTGCGTACGGGATGCTCCACGACCGCGGGGCGGCCGAGGATGCGGTGCAGGAAGCGGCCGTTCGCTCATGGCGGAAGTTAGGCAATTTGCGCCCGGGGACCGAAATGCGGCCGTGGTTTCTGGCTATCGTCGCGAACCAGTGCCGGAACACAGCGCGAGGGCGTTGGTGGTCGGTGTTGCGACTCGAGCCGACGGTCGGATCAGTATCAGCCGGCTTCGAAGACCAGTTCGTGCGGGGCGCCGATGTGCGTGCCGCGCTTCGCAAGCTGGCGCCGGAGCACCGCGAGGTGCTGGTGCTGCATTACTACCTCGACCTTCCGCTGAACGAGGTGGCCGCGATAGCGGGCATCCCGATCGGCACCGCAAAGTCGCGCATCAACCGTGGCATCACGGCGATGCGCCCCTTTTTTGAGCCGATGGAGGCTTTCACGTAATGGACGAATTGATTCGGGATCGGATGCACGAGGCGCTCGAGGTCGAACCGCCGCCGTTCGGCCTGCGTGCGCGCGTGATCGGGTCCATCCCAATGGATGAACGGTCTGCGCAGCCTCCTCGCAGACGATCATTCCAGTGGGTCGGCCAGTGGGCGCCTAGTCTTGTGGCGATTCTTCTTGCGGTAGCGATAATCGCCAGCTTCCTTTACCTGCGCGGCGCGGTCATCATCCCGAGCCACCATGCAGGACCGCGCGCGGCACCAACCGTGCGCGTGATGGCTCCAGATGGTGTGCTGGTCACCTCAGACGGCACCGTATTCTTTTCGGACTACCTGAGCGGGTATGTCTTTCGATTGACGTCGAAGGGCAGCCTGGTGATCATCGCCGGCAGACCGCAGGCGGCCATGCTCAGCGAAGGCAGTGCCGGCGACAATGGGCCGGCCACTGGCGCTTATCTCTTTGGGCCGGCCGGCCTGGCCGCCGATCGCAATGGCAATCTCTTCGTCGCCGACGTAGTCGGGGAACGGATACGAAGGATCGATCAGCGTGGCGTCATAACCACGATCGCCGGAAGTGGACGCGCCGACATGCCTTCACCAAACTTTTCGGGCGACGGAGGACCAGCGACCACAGCCACCCTGAACCATCCGGTTGGGCTCGCCTTCGACAGTGCCGGCTCGTTGTACATCGGGGATTCGGGCAACCATAGAATCCGGCGCATCGACACCAACGGAACGATCACCAGCATCAACCTATCGTCCTGGTCGAAATCGAACGTCTGGAGTCCCCGCGGCCTCGCATTCGACAAGGCCGGCGCGCTGTATGTCGCGGACTACTTCGACTGCCAGATCGTGCGCATAAGCGCAAGCAGCGTCGTCTCGATCGTCGCGGGGACGGGAACATGCGGATACGCCGGCGATGGTGGACCGGCCGCATCAGCCCAGCTTGACGGCCCAAGCGGCATCACGTTCGACTCAGCGGGCGCTCTGTACATCGCCGACACCAACAATCACAGGATCCGGCGCGTTGACGCGCATGGCGTCGTGACGACAGTCGCAGGAACCGGCGCCCGCGGCTATGGCGGAGATGGTGGCCAGGCCACCACGGCCGAGACGGGCTACCCGAATGATGTCGTGGTCTCGCCGTTTGGCCAGTTATACATCGCCGAATCCACCTGCTCGTGCGTAGCTCCGACTTCGGCGGGCCGGCTCCGTATGGTTCGGCTTTCGAGCGGCACAATCACGACCGTGGCTTACAGCGACTCCATTATTACGTGGTAATTCGGAACCTGAAATCGATCAACGCGGGCGCGGGTGGCCGAGGAGGAAGCTCGATGGCGGGGCCGTTCATCTTCATCGCGACTAACAAGCTCAAGACTGGAAAGCTCGAAGCTGAAAGGCGGCGCGTCCCGGGGTTGGTTGACTTCATCGCGGCCAATGAACCGCGCCTCATCGCTTTCAACGAATACGCGAACGACGAGGGAACCGAGGTGGGAGTCGTACAGGTCCATCCCGATGCGGACTCTTTCGAGTTCCACATGGGTGTCGTCCGCGAGCGCGCCGCTAGCGCTTACGAAGAGACGCTAGACGCCACAACCAGCGTCCAGGTTTTCGGAGAGC
>WNFB01003526.1_pt1 | contig 13797 bp, 10 predicted proteins | sample 5400501 | NCBI WGS metagenome assembly WNFB01 (sample SAMN13153341, study PRJNA577476) | soil metagenome | isolation source: 200 cm saprolite under Douglas fir tree site 2 hole 1 | place: USA:California | collected 2015-04-18
CTTGGTAGCGTTTGAAAGTAGGATTTTGAAGTCTGACCGATGGGCTTGTTCGAGACCGGTTTCCTGACCAGCTGTACCCTGGTGAGATCTTCCACGTTCGATTGTTTTCGAGACATAGACTCGGACATGTTTACTCGTCGTTAGAATTCGAGGGTTCTTATATCATTCCAGGGCTATAGAAGTCGTAGTAGAAAGTTGGTGAACAATATTCAGTGGCTTGATTGGGGGAAAGACAGTTTTGACAAGGCCCGGTCTCTGAGCAAGCCGATACTGTTAGACATCAAAGGGTCTTGGTGCCACTGGTGCCATGTCATGGACAACACATCCTACTCTGACCCTGCAATCATTAGCATGATCAATAAGAACTTCATTCCAGTTAGGGTCGACACCGACAAAAGGCCCGACGTCAATCGCCGCTACAACATGGGTGGTTGGCCCACAACTGTGTTCCTCGATAGCGACGGGAAAATCATTACAGGCGGGACCTACATCCCGCCCGAGCAACTCAGAGAGGTCCTCCGATCTGTTCTCGACTTTTACTCTAAGAACAGAGCTAAGGTTGGTAGCAAGCTCCAGCCTGTTAGGATTCCCAAAGCCACTGGAGATCCCCTAACGGGGAAGATCATGAGAGACATTGCCACGACCATCGCAGTCAACTTCGACATAGACTACGGAGGATTCGGCTTCGAGCCGAAATTCCCACATACCGACGCTCTGGAATATGCCCTCCTACGATATCACTACCACGCAGAAAAAGAGATGCTGCCCGTGGTGACGAAAACCCTTGAGAAGATGGCGAAGGGTGGAATGTACGACCACGTCGAACAAGGATTCTTCCGGTACTCAACAACACGAGACTGGTCCATACCTCACTTTGAAAAAATGGCGGAAGACAACGCCAAGCTACTTGCAATCTACCTGAGAGCCTACCAGCTCACGGGGATTGCGCTGTTTAGGGAGATAGCGGAAGGCATCATACGCTATGTCCAAACGAAGCTATCCGATTCAGAACAGGGAGGGTTCTTTGGCAGTCAGGATGCGGATGAAGAATACTACCGGTTGGACATCGCCGAGAGAAGGAAACGGAAAACACCCAATATCGACAAGACACTTTACACCAACTACAACGCACTATTCATCTCGTCATTCCTACTTGCGAGTGAAGTCTTAGACAAGCCGGAACTTGGAAAGTTTGCACTGAAAACCTTGGATCGAATCCTGGGATTATCAGAGAGCCAGGGCGAACTGTTACACTACTGGGCCGAGAACGAAAGCAGCCCGCCAAAAAGTCTCTTGGTCGACAACGCAACAATGCTCCATGCATTGGTCGATGCTTTCGAGTATTCAGGCAAACGGAGTTACCTCGATCGAGCTCTAAGGCTTGCCGACAGTTCCCTCGAGACTTTGCAAGACAAGTCTAGTGGAGGCTTCTATGATGTCCCTCAAGTTGGAGCCGACCTGGGCGAGCTGAGACTCCGCGACAAGCCCTTGGATGAAAACTGTCTGATGGCGTCTGGACTTCTAAGACTCTCATGGCTTTCTGGGAACGAGGATTACGCGAAGGTCGCAGGCAGGTCCTTAGAGTTGTATAATGGAGACTATGAGAGGCATGGATTAATGAGTGCGGTATACGGCATTGCCCTTGACTATTACCTTAGCGGCCCGATCGGAATCGCAATAGTTGCCGCTCCAAGGAGCAAGGAATTTGGCAACTTCAAGACTCAGGCTCTGAAGCTCTACTCTCCTAGAAAATACGTCTTGTACTTAGACCCGTCCAAAGATTCTGATAGGATAACCCGTCTCGGCTACGATGGAGCAAGGGCTCCCGTAAGTTTTGTTTGCGTAGGAAAAGTGTGCGGGCCTCCGCTAAAAGATCCTTCTGAGTTGGAAGCCTCTGTGTCGTCTCTCCTAGTTTCGCAAACTGTCAATGCTTGAAATTGCGAGACCCCCTCTTTATTGAAACCCTGTAAGCAGAGACACGAACGGTCGCCTTGATAGGCCTCGATCTAATACTCTTCAATGGTCGAATCTACCCCCGACCATCAGCTCGGATCCACTTTGAGGCTATTGCAGCCTGTAAAGGAAGAGTTGCTGCCACCGGGTCTAACCAAGAAATTCTGAGACTCAGTTCTAGGTCGACCAGAACCGTCAACATTCATGGTAGGACAGTGCTTCCTGGTTTCACGGACTCACACATTCACATGCTTGGATATGGCATGCGATTGCGAAATCTCAATCTCACAGGCATTGGTTCCATCGAAGAAATCAAGACACGTGTCGCCAAGACGGCTTCCACACGACCGAAAGGCGCTTGGATATTGGGTGGCGGCTGGGACCATGAGAAACTCCAAGAGCAACGTTATCCAAACACTCACGATCTGGATGAAGCCACCTCGAATCCCGTGTTCCTAAGGCGAATCTGCGGGCATGTCGCCGTCGCAAATACTCCTGCCCTATCCACTTTCAGAATCGACCGAAACACTCCCGATCCTGAGGGTGGAGTAATTGTCAAGGACCACCATGGAGACCCAACTGGTATTCTGAAGGAGAAGGCCATCGATCATGTGCAGGAGTTCATTCCTAGAAACGAGAAAGAGACAAGAGCAGCTCTGGTCTCCGCGTCGAGGAGACTGGTACGGTTCGGTCTCACGTCCTTACAATGCATAATCGAGGACGTCGAGGAGTTCAGAGCAATTCGGAATCTCAAGGATGAAGGTAAAATCCCTCAGTCAATTTATGCGATAATGCCATCGAGTTTGGTAGATCATCTTGTTTCGTCCGGCCTCTCAACCGAAAAAGGAGGAGCCACTCTTCGAGTCGGTGGACTGAAGGTCTACCTCGACGGCTCTCTGGGAGCGCGCACTGCCGCTCTCAATGACGCCTATTCTGACGACCCAACTTCCTCCGGGATGCTTACCGTCACCCATGATCAACTGTCAGAACTGTCAATCAAGGCCCGGAAAGCCCGCTTTCAGCTTTGCATCCATGCGATTGGAGATAGGGCGGTTGAGATGGCAATCAAGATCCTGGAGGAAATTTTCGGTCCCCGGGATTGCAGACGCCTGCGCCACCGTATTGAGCATTCGTCCCTCTTATCGCCGCGACTGATCTCAAAGATGCGAAAGCTGGGCCTCGTGGCTTCAGTTCAACCGAGGTTCATTTACTCTGATAGCTGGGCTAGCCGTCGACTTGGTCTCAGTAGGGCGCGTTACCTCTATCCCTTCTCGTCTATGGTCCGAGCGGGCATACCGATTGCTGCAGGCTCCGATAGTCCGGTAGAGGATCCCAACCCTCTTGAGGGAATCTGGTCGGCGGTCGTCCGCCCTGGCTCCGCGTATCCAGAGGAACGGCTGACTGTGGATCAAGCTCTGGCTGGATATACTACAGGTGCTTCTTTCGCGTCCTTCTCCGAAGATGCAAGAGGAACGTTGGAGCCAGGAAGTGCGGCAGACATGGTAGTATTGAACAATGATCCGTTTGAATCCAGACCAGATGATCTTAGGAGGATCAGAGTTGTATGCACGATAATTGGTGGAGAGGTTGTGGCTTAGACTCTTTCAGGCGAATCTGATGGAAGTAGTACGTCATGGGGTCTTGCTTCTTCCGCACCGGAGTTGGTTATGGCAGCGAGCCGGGCCTTCTCCCACAGTTCCGGGATAGCTTGTGCCCCCGCATATCCCATGGAGGCTTGGAGCCCTGCAACCATTTCCTGAATGGCCACGCTAACCTCTCCTTTGTAAGGGACCCAGCCTTCAACGCCTTCAGGCAATCCCTTTGAGGGTTGGGCGTAGCGATCCATGGAGAATCTCTTCGCCATAGCTGAAGGGCTTCCCATTCCACGGTACTGTTTGTAGTATCTTCCGCCGATAGTGATCAGCGTTCCTGGAGCTTCCTTGCACCGAGCAAACAGGTTACCCATCATTACTGCCGAAGCGCCCAGAGAGAGAGCCACCGCAGCGTCTCCGGGCCCTCTTATCCCGCCATCAGCAATGATCGGCAACTTTGACCCGTATTTCTGGACCGCGTCAGCAACTTGGGCCGTTGCGTACACTGTGGGCGAACCCGCTTTGGTTGCTTCTAGCGTTGTACAAATAGAACCGGATCCGATTCCCACTCTGAATCCAGCTACGCCATCCAGTTTCGTGATAATATCCTCTGCTGCCTTGTAGGTACCTATGCTCCCTACGACGATGTCCGCGTCCACTTCTTGCAGCATCTTCTTGGTCGATGCGAACACATTGGCGTTATGGAAGTGGGACACATCAATTACGAGAATGTCTACGATCTCGCTGAGTTTTTTGGCCCGTTTGAGATCGAATGGTGAGACCGCTGCACCGCATAGTAGTTGGCCATTCTCGTCCCGCGCGGCATTGGGAAATCTGCCTCGCAAGAGAATGTCCTTTATCGTCATGAGCCCCTTTAGTCGTCCTTCTTTATCGATGAGGGGCAATTTCTCGACCCTGTGCTTGTGAAGAATCTCCTTCGCACCCTCGATGTTCGTGTCGGCGGGAGCCGTGATAACCCTCTTAGTCATAACGTCCTTGGTAAGAAGACTGGAGTCCGCGAAGCGAACGTCTCGACCTGTCACGATACCAACTAGTTTCTCTCCCTCTACCACCGGGAGGCCTGATATGTTGTGTTTCTGCATCAGCTCAGTTGCGTACTCTACAGTCTCAGTCGGCCCGATTGTGATGACGTCCTTAATGACCAGAGATTCAGCCCGTTTCACTTTCTTAGCCATCTCCACTTCCTCTTCCACCGTGCAGTTCCTGTGGAGGACTCCGAGTCCCCCGAGGCGCGCTAATCCGATGGCCATTTCGCTCTCGGTCACAGTGTCCATGGGGCTTGAAACAAATGGAATATTGATCGAGTGGTTCGCGGTTACTTGTGTCGATAGTCTTACCTCACTGGGCTCGACTTCGGTCCATCCGGGGAGAAGAATCAGGTCCCTGAAAGTAACTGCGACATCCGTGTCCTTGAACTTGGCCCTAAATCCTTGCTCCGACACCTAATTTCAAATTCTCCCGGCGAGTTTCAACAGAAAGCTGTGGTTTCCCTTATTATACATGCCGCCAGAACGTCTTCCGTTTTCGCGTAATCCCGCTATCTCGTAAAAGGCTGATATTCCCGGCCTGCAAGTCGTGAGACTCAATCTTGAGTATTGTGAAAGATCCTAGCCTAGCTGGGTCCGGCCGAGTCAAAATGGCTTGGGCACGCCAGAACATGCCAGTGCTGGCAAGAATCACTCGACGCTTCGTATCGAAGCGGGTTTTCAGGAGGCACCGCATCGGAATGTGTCTCCACCTGGAAGCTAAGACAGCTGTGTTAGCGGAGACCTTCTTGAAGGCTGGCGCTGAGGTTGCTATTACGGGTAGCAATCCTCTCTCAACTCAGGACGATGTTGCTGCCGCATTATCAGAAACAGGAGTCCATGTCTATGCTTGGCGAGGTGTCACCGCTAAAGAGCACGAGTCCAACCTGGGCAGAGTCCTTGATCTGAGTCCCAATATTCTGGTTGATGACGGTGCCGAGCTCTCCATTGCAGCTCACCTTAGAGGGGGCGGCTTTGTCAAGAGGATTCTTGGCGCTTGCGAGGAGACCACGACCGGGGTTCTCCGGCTAAGAGCCATGGAGAGGGAGGGCAGATTGAAGTTTCCAGTTATCGCGGTAAATGATGCGTTCACGAAGTTTCTTTTCGACAGCAGATACGGGACGGGGCAGTCTGGCCTGGAGGGGATCATGCGGGCCACAAACCTCCTTCTCGCAGGCAAGAACGTTGTAGTGGCCGGATATGGCTGGGTGGGTCGAGGAGTAGCAGAACGGGCGAAAGGGATGGGCTCCCGAGTAATAGTCACGGAAGTAAACCCTGTTAGAGCTCTGGAAGCCATGATGGAGGGATTCGATGTCATGACAATGGCCGAGGCGGCGAAGGTGGGTAACCTGTTCATCACTGCTACTGGCAACACTGATGTCATCACAGCTGCCCACTTTACTCAGATGAAGAACAGAGCAATCCTATGCAATGTCGGACACTACGATGTCGAAGTCAGCGTGGCGGACCTAGAAAGAATAGCCATTAGGAAAAGGAAAGTTAGACCCGAGGTGACTGAGTACCTGTTGAAAGGCGGAAAGCGGCTTTATCTTCTCTCCGATGGGCGACTTGTCAATCTAGCTGCCGCGGACGGTCATCCGGCTGAGGTTATGGATATGAGCTTCGCCGACCAAGCACTATCAGCCGAGTACCTAGTCAAGAATCGCTCCAAGCTAGATCCAAAGGTCCTGAAGGTTCCTGAAGAGTTGGATTTCCAAGTGGCTCAGTGGAGGCTAGACGCTTTTGGGCGTGAAATTGACAAGTTGTCGGCTGCGCAACAGAAGTATAGTCAATCCTGGCGTCTCTGACCGGTGTACAGCCTCTTGCACGGATTTGCACAGTCTTTGCCCGACCGGCCCTGGTTATCATTTGAACTCATCCGAGTCAATCCTCCCACCCGTCCAGAGGGTTCTTTCCTCGTAGCCGGTAAGCTCCGAACCCTCTAGCCGAGAGTCTGGGGTTCTTCCAGCGTAGATTTTTCGCCTGTTTTTCGTCCAAAGCTAATTAGTTCTGAAGAGAGACTTCGAACGCCCCGGAGGTTTTGGGGTGCGACATAGTCCTTTTGGCTCTAGACCGTTTCACAGGGTTCGTGAGAGGACCGCCTCCAGACTCCATCCCCCTGCCTGGGTAGTTTCCCTCATAGCAATTTTCGTGATCTGGGAAACCATCTCCTTACTTAGGCTGGTTCCAAGTGACCAACTTCCGCCGTTGCACGACGTGCTACTTACCCTAATTCAATTGGGTGGAACGCCGCTGTTCATGGGCCGCGTTGCCCAGAGTCTTGTGAATGTCACAGCAGGCATTGCTCTCGCACTCGTCTTCGTTCTTCCACTTGCTCTCTTAGTGGGAATGAGAAACCAGCTAGACGAGGCAATCACTCCAATCATAATGTTAGTGGGTGCTCTACCAGACCTTGCAATACTGACACTTCTGGTCACCGTGATAGGCAGGGGAAATGTTGCTGCCGTGGCGATCTCCGGTTTTAGCGCTTTCTTCCCAGTCTACTTCACAATACGACAAGGTGTGAAGGAGATTCCCGCTGATTACTTTCACGTAGCCTCCGTTTTCAACGCAGGAAAAATCCAGACGTTTACGAAGGTGGTTCTGCCATCTATCTTTCCTAACCTCCTTACAGGGTTGAGATTGTCCTTTGAGTTCAGCTGGAATGTTCTTCTAGCCGTTGAAATCATTGCCAGCGTAGCTGGAATCGGCACCTTCATTTCGTCCAGCCTCGGCAGTTCCGCCCATTCACTCACTTACGGGCTCGCCGCTATCATGACAGTAGGACTTCTTACCATTTCGATGGATAGGGCCTTCTTCGAGAGACTTGAAAACAGAATCAAGAGGTGGCGATAGAACACTGCACGTAGAACTCTCCAACGTGACCAAAGTCTACCCTGACCCGGTCCAAATTATCACCGCGCTAAGAGACATCTCTTTTCAGGTCAACGAGGGCGAGTTTCTCTGCATAGTCGGACCCAGCGGATGCGGGAAGTCTACGCTCCTACGGATGATCGCTGGGCTTGACCGGCCCTCCTCCGGACAGATTCGCTTCAGGGGCGATCTTCTAACATCACCACATCCAAAGATTAGCATGGTCTTCCAGACCTTCGCACTCCTTCCTTGGAGGACCGTGATCCAAAACGTGGAATTTGGGCTCGAAGTCCAAGGCTGGGCCAAAACAGAGCGAAAAACCGTGGCTTTAGATTTTCTGGAAATGGTGGGCCTGAAAGGCTCAGAGAACCTCTATCCGAAACAACTTTCCGGTGGAATGAAACAGCGGGTTGGAATAGCTAGGGCTCTAGCCATTGACCCTGAGGTTGTGTTAATGGACGAGGCGTTTAGCGCCATCGACGAATTCACCGCTGAAGCTCTGCGGACCGAGGTCGCGGAGATTCATGCTGAGACCCAGAAAACATTCCTTCTGGTGACCCACAATCTCCCGGAGGCGATTGAACTTGCTGACCGAATTCTCGTCTTGTCAGCCAGACCTGCCCAGATCAAGAGCGTAGTGCCCGTCGAACTGGAGAGACCTAGGGTTGCGACTGATTCCGAGTTTGTCAGTATTCACCGAGACATTTTCGCGCTACTCCAAGCGGAACTCGAAAACAGTATCATGCGGCACCGGCTCACCGGGTTGAAGGAGTTTCGGAAACTCAAAGATATGGAGGACGGTTGAATTTCAATGAAGTTCACACTACTCCTCACGGGAATAGTTCTTCTAATTATAGGGCTCTTAGGTTACTCCTTGATTCCTAACATCCACACAATTCCTGTTCAAACAAATCGAAGCGTTATTGATCAAAAGGCAATTTCCATCGATTCTTTCTCTCTGTTGGAAACTCCTCGAAACGTAACCATTACGCCGGGCAGACAAAACGAGCTCCGAATCAACATAACAGTCTCCCTGGAAACAGGAGAACCCTCATCGCTTCAATTCAAACTGTTTACCAAGGATAGATCCGAGAATTGCATGTCCGTCGATCAACCCAGCGGTTGCCTCATCAATCGAAGCGTTTCAAACGCCACTACCTTTACGCTTCCGATGAACGCTTCAAACACATACTATTTTGGGTTTGACAACACAGGCTCGTCAAGTACGAAGAAGGTCATTTATTCCGCATCTCTTTTCGCGAATTCAGTTCAGACCATCGTAACAAAGGATGGCAGCTTGAACTTCCTAGGCCTGGGTTTGGGCGCCATAGGTTTGTTGGTTGCTCTTTACGGTGCTTCCCGAAAAACCGTGATTCCTTGGGAATAAGCTTCTCTCTTACATGATAGTACTCTGCGGTACTGGAGAAGGCGGCGACGACTGGAGAGCGCTTTGAGCCCGCCTACCGTGTCTTCTCCGGTTGAGTGTGAAAGCCGTCGCCACCACTCCAAGTATTACTATGGCAGTTGCAGCAGTGGCCAGAGAAGGTTCGATTGTTATTCGGTATGTGGCAGTTAGAACCAAGTCTCTCACGACAGACACCGGTCGGGGGTTGGCTGTGTTTCCATCATCCCAAGCAGCAAAGGAGTTCGTTAGGCCAACCTGGATCGATGTTGAACCTAGCGAAATCGGGATTTGCGGCTGTACCAAGACCGTATGCGGACCATAGTGAACAGTCAAACGTACTTGCTTAGTCGCGTCGGACGTTAAGTTGGTCCCGTCTACTGAAACTAGTACGCCGGTCGAGGGCGTATTCACCTGCAATAAGAAGGGAGGAGCGCTGGTCCGGTCCACCGTAACTCTATACGCTGAGGGCGTCGTCGTAGTAACAATAATCTTGACAAAGTTTTCTCGATCCCAGAGCGTGTTGTTGCCAAGACACGGTGAGAAGCAAGGTCCAAAGGGCGCATTGCTCAAATCTGACCCGGGATGGGCATTGATCAATACGACACTTCCATGACCGTTCGCAATACTCTCATTTACCTTGTAAATCAGCAAGCCAGACCCCGGGTAGTTGGCCGGAAACGGAAGATACTGATCATAGGTTCCCAACTTAGCCCTCATCTCGACTAAGTAGTAGGTGAGGCTTCCACCAGAGTTTACCGCGATCGGAATCTTGATTGCTTGTATTCCTGTAGTTGGTAGTTCTAGATTTTGCACGGTTATGTTGGCGCTGTCGCCGGGCCCCACCGTTGCAATGCTAGAGTTGGACACAAATCCTAGGCTGATCTTCGACCAGGATGAATGGTGGGAAGGAAAGGTTCCTGGCTTCGGTTGAAACGGATTTCCGTTATTCGGGTTCCATTCGCCCAACGCCATGATCTCCCAGTAACCTACGAAATTGTTAACAGGGTCTATTTGGCCGGTCAGGTCGTAAAGGTCTGGTAGGCCTAGTAAATGGCCAGCTTCGTGGCAGAAAACTCCCAACGGGTCAGACTCGGAAACGACGGAGGTGGATATTTTGAAGGAGACTAGTGGAGCCGGATTGAACACGTAGCCTGGTATTGTGAAGGAGTGAATATCGGTGCTCACATGTGTCATCGCTTCGTCGCTCCCTGAATGGACTACAATTGCAAACTTGTATTGGGATAGATCAACCCCTGCATTGTACGCAGCTTTTAGTGAGTCTGTCACGAGTTGATTGTCAGCTGAGACGGTGTTTGCGCTGTAGGAACTCATGGTTTGGGGAAGTGCGTACCAGTTGGAAGCTGGAGTCGGATTGATGGTTACTTGGAACGTGATTGTCGCGTAGGAATCTTCATTGTAATAATTGTTCAATCCTACAAGCTGGCTACGGATTGTGGATGGTGATGTGCTGTTGCTCTTGTCTGGAAACCTCACCAGTATTACGATGGTAGTTTGTGGTCCGTTTACCGCTGCGAGGGGTAAATTCGTGTCAGGCGTCTGGGGAGAGCTCAAAGCGTGGGAAGGAATAGTGCCAATGACCGAGAGAAGAGTGAGAACAACAACGGTTATGACTATTCTATAGCTTGGTCGGAAAACCATCAATCACCCTTCGGCAGAGTTTCAAGAACCCGGTTCGTTTCACAAGCCAAAAGCTGACTGTAACTTGGCGGTTTGGGGACGAGTTTCAGAAGGAATGAAGAAAGAAACCTAGTTGCTCTACGAGAGAAACACTGCCCTTGCGAATCGCAGAAACTAGACTGTCACTTCCTGCGAAAACAGTCTGGGTAGTCTTAAATAGAGTAACTTGGAACTTTCGTCTTTCTAATCATAAGAGGTCTCCGGGGATTTTTAGATGAGCCATAGCAAAGCGGGAATCGTAGGCTACGGAGTGTACATTCCCTGGGAACGTATTGAAACCGAGAAGATTGTAAAAGAACGGGAGAAGAAGCGAGGAAAGGAACTTGAGAAAGTCCTAGAGAAGGTAAGGCATGGGCTGCTTCTGCGAGAGAAGGCTCTAGCTGGCCACACTGAGGACACGATTACCATCGCAACGGAGGCCGCGGAGAACGCGATCCGGATGGCGGGAATATCTCCCCAGGAGATCGGAAGTGTCACCGCGGGTTCTGAGTCGAAGCCTTACGCTGTTGGAACAATCGCCCGTCACGTAGCGTCCTTCATCGGGATTGGAGAGAATGTCTTCATCGCCGATCTTGAAGGCGCTTGCAACTCGGGTATGCAAGGGCTGAGCTTTATCGACTCTGAGATTCGAAGTGGACGAATAAAATACGGCCTGGCGATAGGCTCTGACGTGGCCCAGGCCGAGCGTGGAGACCCCCTCGAATACTCCTGCGGAGCAGGCGCAGGAGCATATGTCATAGGGAGAACGGATCTAATCGCAACGATCGAAGACATCGCACCGTATTCGAGCCTCTTCATGGACTTTTGGAGACGCGACCAAGCTGCAGTACCAAAACACTTCGGCCGAACCACGGTGGAGGCTTACAAGTCTCACATCATCGGCGCCATTGCTAACCTTTTTCGCAAACACCCAGAACTCTCTCTATCAGAATTTGATGCGATAACATTCCACCAACCCTCTGGATATCTTCCAATGAAAACATGCAATGCGCTGACCCAGGATGAGATTCCATACGTCGACGATCCTGATCTCGCCAAAAGAATGAGAATCACCGAACAGGACATTGAAAAGAAAGTCAAACCGTGGCTGAGAGTCCTCGACACCGGCAATACTTACGCCGCATCGACCCTCATATCACTCGCGTCAGTTTTTGACAATTCCGAGGCTGGAGATCAAGTGCTGGCCGTATCTTACGGCTCGGGCGCGTACGCCAATGCGACATGGTTTGAAGTCCAAGATGGAATTGAGGAAAAGCGAGGACGTACGCCTACTGTCGAGGACTACGTCAAGCGAAAGACGACGATCAAGATCGAAACCTACCAGGACCTAATTCGAGCAAAATTATCTAGGATAAAGAAGAGGCTGGAGATCCCACGACTGGTAGGAGAAGTGGAGCCGGTCAACGGAAAGAGATTCCTACTTAGCCTGTGCCACGGTTGCAGCCGAATATACTTCCCTGCCAGGCAAACGTGTCTCGACTCGGAGTGCTCAGGGCCTATGGAAGCAAAGAGCTTCCCATTCATTGCCCGTCTCAAGAGCGTTTTCAAGCTGCCCCTTAAGAAACGATTTACCTCCAACTTCGAGCTTCTCGACCAGAACAAGGTCTTGTTCGTAGATGTCAAGCTACAGGACCTCAAACCCGGAATCAAACTTGAGGGCGTCGTTCGCCGGTTGGACTATGAGGGCAAAGACGGACTCATTATGTACGGAATCGCCTACCGGCCAATATTCAAAGAGGCTTTAGCGCTAATCGCCAAGCCCCGACCTCTGGCGATAGCGCCAACGCAATACGCGTAGACCTGGGAACAACCGCCATCTTCGGATTTCGCTTAAATGACCAGCTCAGGCCTCAAACCCTCCGCAATGAGCATGTTCCTCACTAAGCAGGAGGCGCAGTTCCAAGAAAAGGCCCGATCCTTCGCGAGGAAGTACATATCGCCGATCGCTGAAAAAGTTGAAACGGGGTTCTTTCCAAGGGAGATCCTAGCAAATCTAGGTAAACAGCACCTCTTGGGCGCCGCCTTTTCCAAGTCTGATGGCGGCCTTAGTCTGGGTTGGAGCTTTGAAGTCATCGTCGCTGAGGAAGTATCGGCAGTTAGTGCCGCGACAGAGATGGCTCGCTTAGCCTCCGGCGCCCTCTACGCTGCTCCACTGGCCTACTTTGGGAACAAGTTTCAGAAGGCAGAATTTCTCCGTCCTGTCTTGGCCGGGAACAAGGTGGGGGCTCTTGCTCTGACAGAGCCTGGAGCGGGTTCCGACGCCGGGTCCATCAAGACTCGGGCTAAACGGGCGGGCCGTGAATTCGTCTTGAACGGAGAGAAACGTTTCATAACGAACGGTGGAGTCGCAGATTTTCTGTTTGTTTTCGCGGTGACGGACGAATCTAAACCGGCCAAGACTAGAGTAAGTGCTTTCGTGGTTCCCAGTGAATCCAAAGGAGTTCAGGTTGTGAAAGCCTATGGGCTATTAGGCATGAAAGGAGCCAACGTAGTTCATCTCAGACTCCGCAATGTGAGAGTTCCTGAGGAGAATCTGGTCGGCGGGTTGAACCGAGGCTTCCCAATTCTACTTGACGAGTTGGATAGAGAACGACCGGCAGTGGCCGCTGGAATGCTGGGCATAGCGCGTTCCGCGTTCGAGGCGGCCGTTCGATACTCTTCGGAGCGAGAACAGTTCGGCCGTCCCATCAGGGAGTTCGAAGGCGTCAGTTTCAAGATTGCAGAAATGGCTTTGAAACTCGAGGCGTCCCGTCTTCTTATTCTTCAAGCTGCTCGTCTTATGGACAACGGGATGAGGGCGAGGAAAGAAGGGGCCATGGCGAAACTCTTCGCTACGGAAGCTTCCTTTGAGATCGCTCATCAAGCGTTGCAGGTACATGGTGGTATTGGCTACACAACTGACTTGCCGATCGAGAGGTACTTCCGTGATTCCAGGTTCATGATGATTGGAGGGGGAACTAGTGAAATCATGAGATTCGTCATCCAAAGAGAAGCCTACAAGGAACTGGGACATAGGTCATCTTAGGTGTTACTTTGAATTTTCGCGGGAAGTTACGCGAGGCTTTAGTCAACTTGGAAGATAGGACAGGACGAACAAAGGCTCCATTGTATGTCCACGGTAGAGATCGAAAATTATCGATGGAAGTGCGAAAATTTCCTGAAAGGTTATTGTCCCGGTAAGGATTGCGACATCTGCGCAAAGATGACAAATCGCTTGCTTCTAAAGGGG
>WNFB01003528.1_pt1 | contig 13795 bp, 17 predicted proteins | sample 5400501 | NCBI WGS metagenome assembly WNFB01 (sample SAMN13153341, study PRJNA577476) | soil metagenome | isolation source: 200 cm saprolite under Douglas fir tree site 2 hole 1 | place: USA:California | collected 2015-04-18
CAGGATTCCTTTCTCAGGTCTCTAGCCTACTTATCCCACGACCAAGCCATAACTCGGCATGCTCTGCGCCGAGTGTCTACGCGACCTCCAAGACGTCGTCAAAGCCGACGACTCCAAACTCTACCTTTGCGGACTGTGCCATGAAAAAGAACAGGTTCACTGGAGAATACTATTGTCAGCGGACGTGGAAGAGCAAGCGCTTCTCGCCAGAACACTCAGGGTGATCGAGCGGGCCGACCAATCCCGCCCGAAAGACTACGGAAGACCGAAGCAGAGTTAAGATATAGTCTAGAACGGTTTGCCGCAGGACCCGCAGAACCTGGTCCCAGCCGCACTCCGCGCACCACACTTGCCGCAGACAATTCCCTGTATCTGAGGAGGCTGCTGCTGGACCATCGCGGCCACCGGCATCACCGGCGACATTCCCGCGTAGCCTGTTGAGAAGGGCGTCTGGAACCGTGAAATATTCGATCTGATAATCCCGTAAGCTTTCTCCGCATCACTATTCGGGAGATCGTTCAGATTCAACGGGTCACCACCAAACCTCAAAGTAATCTTCACCGTTGATCGAAGTATTCCCTTGTCAAGAATCGCGTTCGCAACATCCGTATAGTTGAAATCGGTAAAATCCTTTTTCAGACCAAGCTCATGCGGATGACGCAGAATAATCCGCTGCGAAGTCAAGACCACAGAGTCAATATTGATTTTGGGATGATAGATCTTCTGTTGAATGTACAGTTCAACCTGCTCACCAGGACCAAGAACACGAACGATATCAGAAGGAACATTCGCCAAATGCTAAGACCTTCCCAGCAATCCTCAGTGATAACCGGCAATATCTATTTTCCAGTACCCGACCAGAAGATCTGAGAGGATCAGGCTAGAAGACTGGCAGTGGCCTTTGTAAGCTTCCGGATCTCCTCTTCCAACGGATCCAGCTCCGCCTTCCGGTACAGGAAAGGAACACCGACCACCATGCAGAACCATTCAGCCATCTCCCTTGCGTCAGGAAAGACGAAAACAGTCCCGTCCATAGTCGTTACCGTCCAACCGTTCTCCACCTGGTCGATCTTGTAGGACAGCTTTATGCTCCTAATAGTAGAGAACTTGTCCATCCTTACTCACACTCTACCAAGGATCAATCTACGAGCCCTAGAAACAGCTCGACAGACCCGGTCGCGCTCGCCTCACGTAGGACTAACCTGGCCGGCAATATCAGAATGGTGTTCCCTAGACTATCATGGTCATCGAACCCTTTTCCGAGGCAGGGTCAGACCCTCGGACGTGTCATGCGAGACCAGAAGGTCGCTGGATTACTCGCGTAATCGTTCGACACTGACCGGTTTCAGCTTTCCCTCCAGCCAGAGACCCGCGTAGTTCTCTTCTCGTGGAACCCATTCCAATCGGATAGATCCTAGCTTCTCGATCATTTCCCTTGCCTGACTGCTCAGCTCCATTAGCCTCTCGTCTTCGACCCGCCACTCTCCATTGACCTGGTTTACTACAAGCTTTGAGTCCGAACGAACGAGCGCCTCACCGATGCTACCGGTAACTTTTCCGGTCGCCTTCTCCGCGATCAGCTCTAATGCCTTGAGTAACGCGTAGTACTCTGCCTCGTTGTTAGTTCTGTCTCCGATAGGCTGCCAGTAGATTCTGAACTTTCCGGGGTCTAATGGATCGGACTCTGCGTAGGCAATTGCAATTTTCGCCTTTCGAGGCAAGCTGTTCTGTTCGTTTCCCTGACTCTGCCCATCAACATAGAAGACTGCCATCGTGTATTCCGGCCTACGAGGATTTGGTTAGAAGGTCCAGCCGAACATCCGCATTATCCACGGCGTAACATCCGCCTCGATCAAGCCCGCAACAAAGAAGAGAGGCGCAAGCCCGACAACAACATACACGGCCAACCTTAGAGTCTTTGAAAGATACTCATCATTCCCAGGACCACCCCGAAACCTCGCCTTCCAAGCCGCGTAGCCCAGCCTAATCCCGACTGATCCCGACAGGACAAACGAGGGGATCTCAATAATACCATGCGGCAAGATCGCAGCGAGAAACATCGTCAAGCTCGGAGACAACTGCGGTGCCAAGAGCACCCCCAGAATAAACCCGTTGAACATTATCGTGATGAAGCTCGGAGCACCGAACCCCAACCCGGACAACGCGGTGGCGATGGACACTAGCCAGTTGTTGAGGAAGATGTCGATACCAAGAACAGGAAGCGCAGGAACGGGCAGTTGTGCAAGAAGACTGTTACCATGGCCCGGTTGGTAACCTAAGCTCAGAAAGAAGCTTGCAACACCATTGACAGACACGTAATATCCCATATAGATTCCGAGCGCGAACGCGAGCGCAGAGAGGGCGTGAAAGGGAAAGTTCCTCGGCCCTACTACAAATCTGAATCCTTCCGAGAGCCCGGTCTTAATCTTCACCCAAGCCGCCCGCGGCAATCGTCGGAAAACGTCCTGCCATATCGGGCTGGAAAGCTGGAAGGGCATCTCTGGAACAGAGGATCCAGCATAGTAATAGATCATCGTCTTCGTAAGATGAAGGATCGGCGTCAAAAGGAAGCTGAGAACCACCGTGATAAGCGACGTCAGCGGCAGTCCAAGGGTCCCCGCGAAGAAGACGACGAGAAGTAGTAATCCTTGGAATATTATCCGGACAAGCGAGTAGGTCAGTGTGATTCCGAGATTGTGGGATGCCACTCTAAAGCTGTGACGAATAGCTCTCAAACCAGAGACCTGATCGACTACCACCGCAGGATACGAGTATACAGTGAATACGGAAAGTATCAACGACGCAAAGAGAAGTGGTTGAAGCACGCTGATAGCGGTGAAAAAAGCAATCAACCCGGCCACGCTGTTGATGCTTGACGCAGATGCTATTATCAGCGCGTAACCTATGGCCGCTGGACCCCAAGTAATCAGATTAGACAGAAACAAAGTCCAGGCCATCGCTTTCCATCTCCGAGAACCATTTTCCAGAACCGACTTAACCGGGACGCTGTCCTTGCTCCACGCCTCGACGTAGATACCGTACTCGGAAGAATAGACATAGCCTGCTCCAACGATCGCGACAAGAACCAGTGCGACCAGCATCAACACCACGACAGGTACGATTGTCAAAGAAAACGTGGGATCTTGAACGACTCCCAGTAGCCCAGAGTTGCCGTATACGGTCAAAACCCTCGATAACGAGCCTGACAAAGCCCAACCGGTCAAAAGGAGCATTATCACAAGTGTCACGATAGATTGCAGGATAACCTGAAGGGCCGATCCCAGCATCGTTGGTATGATTATCGCGGGATGTTTTCTCCAAGTCCAGAAGGATCTCTCAAAGATCCTGTCGAAGAGTATCCTCTTCAAGCCGAAGAGCGTGTTTCTCGCCAATCTATGAAGCTCCAACATTGCGAGCGCCGGCAGCATCCGGCAAAGACCGAAGGATTTCGGGTTCGAATTGAGAGTGGAAGGCGAAATGCGGGGTTGGATCCCTCATGGATAAGTCCAACCAGACCAGGGAAAACGCGCCGACAGTCAGATAGATCAGCACGAAACTGCCCGTCGGACCGAGAGGGAGCACCGACAAGAGTTCGACCAACGAAGCAACAACCACAGCTATTCCCAAGAAATCACGTGAGTCAACAGGCGCGTGCTTGACAGAAATGCCCTGCAATCCAGCTCCTTTCATGGCCCTGTCCACGTCCTCTAGAACAAGCTCTTCCAAGCGCGTGTGTTTCGCGAAATCTCGTGAGAGGAACCATAGTGCCGCGACCAGAAAAATCCAGCCGATAATAGGAATCGAGGCAAGGAGTGCCCAGAGCACCGCGCTCCTTTCATGCTCTCCGCGCGATAGCCTGTAGAGGTCATCTTCGGCGGAGTTCAGGGGAAGCAGCGCTTCCCGGCGAGCCGTTCCGATTCTCAATTCAAGTTCACTTATTGCGGTCGATAGGAGAGCCCTTGTTCTACTAGAATGCTTATTGACCCTATTCACAAGTGTGTATACCATATAGGACGCTGCCGCTGATGCAGCCAGTCCAACGATACCCAACCCGCTAAAAACAAATGTTAGATTACTCGTTCCCAGTCCCGCGCCCGCCGCCCACCAGGCGACCAGAAATACCGCCCACAGCAGGTAGCTCGTCAGGGGCAGCATCAACAATGAAACTGGAACAGCAATATCTGTTCTTGGTCGCATCTGTACCAACGTTGAGAGATTTATCCCACGATTAGGAGTGTCAGAGAAAGTCACTCGCGCACCACAGTTCGACTAGTTCAGCTTAGCTTGGGGGCGTCGAGGGAATAGGCGATGGAGGCGGAGAGGTCGCGGAGAGTTGGGCCATGATCGTGTCTTCGATGAGCATCTGTTGTCGGAAGTGGTTGTTAGGGTCAGTTACTAGCACATAGACCCAGTATACACCGAAGATGCTCCCGGTTATCAGTGTCAGTATGAAGTAGAGAGCAAAACTCCTGTCCGGTATCGGTGGGTTTCTGTAGGGGAAGTTTATCGGCACACCTAGCGCATTAAATGTCCTAAGCATGTCATTGATGAATAGGTCCTCTCTTCTCTCATGGTTGAAAAAGTCCTTCATCAGAAAATAGCCCGTGTAAATCCAGACGATGCCCCCAACTATCGCGTACAGGGTGGCGTTTTTCTCTGTCTCCTCTAGGCGAGCTTCTCGCACGCTTCTTTCCATATTGTTGAGGAGGATGGAGACGTCGACGCCTTTCTTAGCCGCCAGTTCTCTTGCCATGTTCACCAAATCCTCTTGGAGGAGGATTTGTCGATTGAAATGGTTGTTGCGCCTGCTTACCAACTTGAAGATTAGCACAGACACTAGGATAACGACGACGAAGAAGGAAATGTAATAGACGAATATCGCTCCGAAAAAGGCCCCGACAAAACCGGTAGCAGTGGAATTTGTGAGGGTCCCCCGAGGCGCGTTCGCAACGGCGCTGACAAGGAATGCAAGGAAGAGCACGGTAGCAATTATGCCAACGATTATGGGTACTAGCGGAACAATTGCCCAGGCGCCCGACATCTGCTTGTCGCTTTCTAGCCGCGTTCGCAGATCACGCCTCAGGTTCTCTAGCGGAATGCTCAAGGTTCTGACTCTTCTGAAATCTGGCACAAGTCCATTTTTCTATTTAAGACAATGGAACTCAGCGGAATTCAGTATTCCCAAATTGATATTCAAGCTCATTGGCTTCTGGGCTTGCTCAGTCTTTAAATGACTGGAAGCTTGGGAGTTCGTTTTGTGCGGCCGTGGTCTAGCCTGGTCTATGATATCAGCCTGCCATTGCTAGGCTTAGCAGAACGCTGACGACCCGGGAAACCGCCTCAACACCGGTTCGGGAGTTCAAATCCCGGCGGCCGCACCATCAAGAAAATGGCCGACGCGAGTCCAAACCAAAGATGAATGAGACAGGCTCAATCCTATTACCCGCGATTGGACCCATGTAAGCTGGATATGTCGAATCCTCTGGTTCTGCATCATGAGAAGATGGGCGCCCAACTGGAACACGGCCGGATTCCTCTCTTCTATTCCAGTCAGGCTGAAGAGTACTGGGCCGTTCGAAACCACGCAGGTCTAGCTGACCTTTCACACCTCGGTCTACTACGAATAACCGGTAAGGACAGACTGGCCTTCCTCAACGGACTGCTGACCAACGACGTCTTGAAGCTGAACGAAGGGACAGGCATCCGCTCGGCGCTTCTCAACACAAAAGCCCGAGTCCTAGCGGACCTCTACCTCCATGCGAGAGAGGATGATCTTCTCATCGACACCGGCGACGTACCGGGAGCGAGGATCAAAGATACCTTCGACCGGTTCATCATTACCGAGGACGTTCAGGTCAAAGACATCACATCCGAATTTGTTCACCTAACAACGCAGGGGCCACAAGCCGCGGAGCATGCGAAAGAGTTGTTCGGAATTACTTTCACAGACATGAAACCGTTGCAGCACAAGATGATCGGTCCCACAATGATGGTTGTTCGCGACCGGACAGGTCAATCCGGATGCGATATGATAATTCCAAATGACGAGGCTGAAGCCGTTTGGCAGGGCTTCCTCCTCAGAGGAGTCACCCCGGTCGGGCAAGATGCTCTCGAGATTTTCAGGCTTGAAGCAGGATATCCAAGATATGGGGTTGACGTGGACGAGAACACAATAATTCTGGAGGCTGGATACAGAGACGCGATCAGCTTCACCAAAGGATGCTATCTCGGTCAAGAGGTCGTGGCCCGAGCCACTCACATTGGCCGAGTAAACAAGAACCTAGTCCAGTTCCAAACCGAATCAGATCAGGTACCTACCCCGAGGTCGAAGCTTCAGGCAAGTGGCAAAGAAGCGGGATACGTGACTAGCGCTGCATTCTCCCCTGGACTGAAAGCCGTCGTAGGTTTGGGTTATGCCCAGAGAGAGTTTGCCAAAGAAGGAACCAAGCTAGTCGTAGAATCAGCTCACGGTCCGTTGCCTACTGTAATAACCAAGCTAGTCTAGTTCTTGTTTCCCATCTGCTTGAAGCACGGGAGATGCCAGACTTCTAGTTGCGTAGACGAGGTTTTTCGAAAGACCACGGTTTGTGTGTCGAATGAGATATTCTTCCTGCATCCCACGCAGAAATTACCGGCAATGTTAGGGGTATTTGTAAAAGTCATCCGCATGTTTTCCGACTCTTGCCCCAGCTTCTGCAGCTTGCTATCAATGTAGGCTCTAAACGCAGTAACCTCGTTGTTCCGAGGATTCACTTGCAGTATCTCGTTTATCGCCTCCTCGGCATCCCCTAGAACCTTGACTATCTCTTGGAACCGCCCCAGCATCTGGTTCGTCATCGCGCCATCAACCATCAACACACCCTCCCCCAAAGGTTGAATCGGTTGCGGCGACGAGCTAAGCTCGTTGCTTATGTTGTCCGCGATCTTGTAGCAAAAATAGGATCGGAGAAATAAAAGTCCTTCAGACGCGGGATGCGCGTTCAATCCGTCGTTAACGATTTCCAATGCTCCTGCGAAGTTCGAGCTTTCAGCTTCTTTCATAGCTGGCTCAACAAAATGCTTCGTCTCTTCTGGGGTGCACTTCAAAGGAACGTTAAAGGCACCTGCAGTACCTGCCAAAGGTGAACAGCCCTTTATGACAGGCAGAACGAAAAAATGTCTTCCGTGCCTGCCCGACCAGTCCTAGAGTACTACGACCCCTGTGGACTGTCCACGAAGACTCCGTGAAGAGTCGCGAAACAGCAGCTAAGAAGATGATTTTCGAAGCTTTTCTTCGATGCTCTTGAGTTCCCCATGCTCCTTAATTCTAATCTTTACATCCATGCTGAACGCAAGCCCGAGCCGCCGGAGGAAAGAATACAACTCCTCTCCTGAGATGGGACCCTTCAGTCTTCCTTCAGCGACGAGGGCAGCTATACTTGACTCCAATCGTTCAATCTCGGCAGGATAGTATCTTCGCGCGGTCTCCATTACTTCTGCTCCCCTGCCAGCCAAGATCTTTCGAACTGCGTCCCGCGGGGATTCTACAGGCGTCCGTTCTGGAGCTGCAACTGATTTGGCCTGCGATTGTAACATCCTCCGGCGGAGCTCCAGAGCTCGCTTTTGTCTCTGAAGTTCCAAGTCCGAGGACAAGTCTAGATCATTCAAGACGGAAATTCTGAGCTGGTCTACATAAGGCTAGTTTTGTGACGAGCTTCTCCTACCTTAGTCGCTCGCTCATAGTCGTAGATCGCTCTCGCAACAACTGTCGCCGCTTCTAGACCCTGATCGTGGATTCGGTATGACTCCTCAGCTCTGGAGAGCGCTTCTTTGGAAAAGTGCCCGCTGGGAAACCCTCCTACCAATAATACGGGGTTGCGATGTTCAGTCAACTTCAAAGCCACTTCGTCCATGCGCCTAGGGATCCCTTGTGTTGTGAGCGCTATGACTTGTCCTGATATCTCGTCGACTAGATCTCCAATTGTCCCGGGTTTGATCGAAAGAAGTGGGCGTCCCGTCGGAGGAACCACCTTTTCCAGGTAGAGTTGTTCTAGCAGCGAAGTGAAACGGTCAGTATTCCTCGGCAGCCTTGCCGTCGAATCCACCCTGATGATCATGTTATCTCTTGTGTGAACGAAGCATTTCAGTCCCCCGTTCAGGCTCAGTGGTGACCCAAGTGCAAGGAGCAAGGATAGATGAGGGATGTCTGGGCGACCTCTCCCGATTCCACGTGGTCCCAGCCGCAGAATGGCCGAGTGATGATAACTCTGGTCCAAAATGGTCGCGTGAGGATCCTTTCTCTTCCTCTGCGCCCACTTCAATATCGCAGGATGGTGGACCAGTTCATTAGGCACAAGCTCTATCGATGACTCTGCGAGGATTAGTGACAGCACCAATGCAGACCAATCACACGCTCCCCAAGCTAGGTTATGAGTTTCATGGGAAATAGGCCCACGAGACGAAACTACGGAAAGATGCGATCAGCAATTGCAACGGTGGCGCATGAACGGATAGATACGCTTCTCCATCAGGCCGAGGCAATCCTTTCTCAGGATGTTGAGCTATCCAAGAGGTATGTCGGACTCGCCAAGAAGATTTCGAAGCGGACTAAGGTCAGGATTCCACAAGAGAAAAAACATTATCTCTGTAAGAAATGCGGTCAGCCCCTTGTTCCCGGGAAGAACGCGCGAATCAGACTTCGCCCTGCCAATTCAAGAATCATCTTCTCCTGTCTTGGCTGTGGTGCAATTCGAAGGTATCCATATGGAAAACCAGCGTAGGCGCGCATTTTTCGATGAAGCCTTATATTACGCTGCCCTCGCCTTCCCGACGAAAATCTAGAACCCACTGAGGACACTACCAGAATTGCCTACAGTCTTCGAAGTTCCCGTCGAGGAACTAATCAATAAGCTAGCAAAGCATCTGAAGGAAAGTGTGAGCGACATCACTCCACCACCTTGGACAGAATTCGCGAAGACGGGAGCTCACAAGGAAAGGCCCCCCCAGAACCCGGATTGGTGGTACTTCAGGTGCGCCTCGCTTCTCCGGAAAATGTATGTCCGAGGCCCAGTTGGAGTGTCCCGGTTGCGAGTCCAGTACGGAGGACGTGCGAGTCACGGAAACCGGCCGGCTCATCATGTAGCTGCGGGAGGCTCCGCCATTAGGGAACCACTGCAACAGCTTCAAAAGGCTGAACTTGTCGCCGTGGATGGGAAAAAAGGCCGAAAACTAACAAGGGAAGGAATCGCGCTCCTAAACCGCACCGCAGCTGAAGTTGCAAAGGAATTGAAAGCCCGGCCTCAAGAGGCCCCAAGTTAATGTCCAATGGAGAGTACGCGGACGAAGAGCTTGAAGCATTACGTCGACGAAGAATGGCCGAGATGCAAAGGTCAGCCTACGATGAACAACGCCGATCACAGGCTCAGCAACAAGTGGAGCGTCAAAAACAATCAATCATCCGCCAGATCCTCACGCCAGAGGCAAGGCAACGGCTTGCCAATATCCGAATGGTGAAGCCCGAGTTCGCCGAGGAATTAGAAATGCAACTCATCCAGCTCGCCCAGTCAGGGAGGCTTCAAACACAGATAACGGATGAACAACTGAAGAAAACACTGGTCCAATTACAATCGCAGAAAAAAGAGATCAAGATCAGGAGAGCATAGATGGCCCGCAACAAACCCTCGGGAAAGAAAAAGCATCTATCGCATGCCTTGAAACAGGCCCAAGCCGTTCCCTCTTGGGTGGTAGCCAAGACTGAGGGCAAAGTCAAGAGAAACCCAAAGCAGCGACACTGGCGAGAGACAAAGATCAAAGTGTAATTTAGATGACAAAAAAAGAACTCGCGCTTGAAGAGGACGTTGACGTAGAACCAGCGAGGGAGACCGGACTCGCTAAGCCCGAGGACGAAAAGGCGGAATCCACAGAAGAAGAAACAGAAGAGCTAGAATCGGAGGCGAAAGCGCCCGAAGCGCCAGAGGCTCCTGGACTCGAAGAAGGTGAAGAGGAAGAGATAGAGATCGTTGAGGAGAAATTTTACGACCTCAATCTAAGGCGCATTTGGACGGCTCCGAGAGAGAAACGAACACCCAGAGCGGTGAGATACGTTAGACAATACGCCGCCCAGAGAATGAAAACCGATAACGTCTCGTTAAGCGAGGAGACAAACAGTCTTCTCTGGAAAAGAGGAATCAGCAAACCACCTCGAAAGATTAGGATCCGCGTTGTCAAAGACAAGGAAGGCAAAGTTATCGTGTTTCCCGGTGAGGGAAAATGAACAGTGCCTATCATTCTCTCTGATATCTTCGGGGACCCGAACGTTGGGATTTTCTCATTCGCAAATGAGAAGATAGCCATATTGCCGGCCGGCATTTCTCACAAGAAGGTCAATAGCTTCCATGATATTTTGGGTGTAGAACCCTGCTCAGTGGGAATCGCAGAATCCAGACTTGTTGGAATCTATGTCACAGGTAACTCCAACGCTGTCCTAGTCCCATACATTACCACGAGAGACGAACTAAAGCGGCTCCGCTCGACAGGAGCACATATCGAGATCATAAGAGAGAAGCGAACGGCACTGGGAAACATCATACTCTGCAACGATCACGGCGCCATAATCGACCCACGACTAAAACGCAACACAGTTACAGAACTCGAAGAAACATTAGAAGTCCCTGTCAGACCTTCTACGATAGGAGGGCTTCCGCATGTTGGTGCGCTTGCGACAGCTTCAAACAAGGGAGTCTTAGTTAATCCAATAATCAGTGACAATGAGAGTAGGACCATCTCAAATGTTCTCGGCGTTCCCGTGTCAAAGGGGACCGTCAACTCAGGGGTTCCATATCCAAAAGCCGGACTTGTAGTTAACTCCAGAGGCGCGATCGTAGGGTCCCACACATTGGGCTCCGAGCTTATCACTCTAAGTAACGCTTTCCAAACGGATTAGGTTAAGTACGGCCCATTCGCGAACTCGGATATTCTAGGGCAAGGCTACCACACTGAGTCAGGTAAGACGATTCAAGATAACAGGCGAATTGCGAAAGGGCGGAGACAAACTCCCATTCACCAAAGATATCAGAGCGGTCAAGAAAGAAGACGCCCTACAACACCTCTACTCTGACATGGGAAGCCGACACAAAGCAAGAAGGTTCGAAATAACCGTCAAACAGATCGAGGAACTAACAGAGCCAGAGGCGGCTTGATGTCGATTTCGAAGAAGCGGGCCGCCCCTCGAAACCTAGATGAGGAAATGCGCCAGCTACTTGTCGAGATCAGAATGCTTGAAGGGTCTGCGAGAGTTCTCTCGTCGAGACTTGACATTGTGACAGGCGCCCTCTCCGAAACGCAGACCGCTAAGCAAACCCTTGAGGGGACGAAGGAGTCAGGAAAGGACGTTGAGATGTTGATCCCGATAGGCTCGGGCTCATTCGTCAAATCGAAGCTCGAAGATCCTCAGCATGTCATAATCGGAGTCGGCGCGGGAGTCTGCATAGAAAAAACTGTGGAGGACGCGATTAGAGATCTCAACGTGAGAGCGTCCGACATGGACAAGGCTCGCATCAATGTTACGCAACAGTTGAATCAGATCATTAATCAAACCGAGGACTATAGAGCCCGCCTAGAGGACCTAGCTCGCATGAAGGGCGGTGGGCCGGTAGAGCTTGTTTGACAAGCTCAGGGCCCAGTTTTCCAGCTTCTACGACCGTGTGACCAAAACAGAGCTTCAAGGAAAGGATCTCGACAAAGTTCTAGACGACTTCCAGCTCTCCCTAGTTGAGAATGATGTCGCTGTCTCTGTAGCAGATTACGTGGCGACAGAATTGAAGGAGAAGTTGAAAGAGGTTCAGTTTGCAAGGTTTTCAGACCCCCGAGGAAGAGTCAAAGCAATTCTGAGCGACGTACTACTATCGGTACTAGATAGAGCCGGAAGACTTGACATCTTCGAGCTTGTCGAGAAGAAGAAGAAGGCCGGAGAGCCAGCTATAATAGTATTTGTAGGCATCAACGGAACGGGAAAGACCACTAGCATTGCAAAGCTGGCGCACATTCTCCAGAGAAAAGGCATAACATGCATCCTAGCTGCGAGCGATACATACCGCTCTGGTTCAATAGAACAACTTGAGGAGCACGCGAGAAGAATCGGCGTGAGATTGATCAAACATCAATACGGAGCTGATCCAGCTGCCGTGGCATTTGACGCGGTGAACTATGCGCGAGCACATGGTATCAACGCGGTTCTAATCGACACTGCGGGACGAATGCAGACAAACCAGAATTTGTTGGAGGAGATGAGAAAGATTGTCCGAGTCACGAAACCTGATTTGACAATTCTAGTCGTCGACGCTCTCACTGGAAACGATGCTGTGGAGCAGGGCAAGGTCTTTTCACAAGCAGTCAAGATCGATGGGATAGTCTTAGCGAAACTCGACGCCGATGTCAAAGGGGGTAACGCGATATCGTTGTCTTACATAATGGGTAGGCCAGTGACTCTCGTCGGAACTGGACAGGGATACGACGATCTGGAACCGTTCCAGCCTCAGACTATCGTGAGAAACCTAGTTGGAGACTAACAAGATGTTGCATTCTGCCGATACTGATAATCGGGAGCCTCGGAGTTAGAATGTCATTACGCGGTTTCTAGCGGAATCGTAAGCTTCTGGTCGAGTTGTTTCTTGAGGTCATCCACAGTTGGGAAGCGACCTTGCTGGTGCTTCGAAAAGATCAGCTGGCCATCAAGTACTACGTCAAAAACCCCTTTGTCTGCTGGCTTCAGGGAGATCGTCAGTTTCCGGTTCAGAGGCATGCCGTAGATCGCGAGAAGTTGACTGACCATCTCCACTGCTCTTGGCTGATGTCCGCAAGGTTGGCAGTACGTAATTTCAAGGTCAACCATTTTCGTTCTATTGTCGAGGGTATGGTTAGCGAGATTTAAACCCGTTTTCAAAATCTTGAGATAGAATAGAGGGCATCACGTAGCGGGTTCTTATAAGAGAAGAATCCTCGACGGACAAATAGTCACGGAGATTTATCGAAAACCTTGGCTGTCCTGAAAGGACGAGACATTCTCTCGTTAGTCGAATTATCCCCTAAGGAAATCAATCTGATACTAAAGCGCGCATCGATTTTGGCAAAGCGAAAGAGAGTTCCACAACGGCTCAAAGGAAAAACTGTTGCCCTGATATTTCAGAAGCCGTCAACAAGGACCCGGGTTTCCTTTGAGACAGCAGTTGCCCAACTCGGGGGTCACCCCATTTATCTAAGCTGGAACGAGATGCAACTGGGACGAGGAGAAACGATTTCGGATACTGCTAAAGTTCTGGACAGATACGTTGACGCCATAATGGCACGGGTCTACTCCCACGACGACCTAGTCGTACTCGCGGAGAATGCGGATGCGCCAGTCGTCAACGGCCTCTCCGACAAGCATCACCCATGCCAGATACTTGCAGATCTTCTGACGCTGATTCAGTACAAGAAACGATTGAAGGGTCTAAAAGTAGCATATGTTGGCGATGGAAACAATGTTTGCAACAGCCTACTGATAGGATGCGCTAAGACCGGAGTCAACATTGCCGTCGCCAGGCCTCTCGGCTACGGCCCCGACCCAGAAGTGGTCAAACACGCCGAAGAAGCAGCGGCAAGATCTGGAGCATCAATTAGCATCGTGGAGGACCCTGAAGAAGCGGTAAAGGCTGCAGACGCGATTTATACGGACACGTTCGTTTCAATGGGCATGGAGAAAGAGAAAGAGACCCGACTGTCGACATTTATTCCAAAATATCAAGTCAACCGGGAGCTACTCTCGCACGCCAAACCTGGC
>WNFB01003531.1_pt1 | contig 13792 bp, 9 predicted proteins | sample 5400501 | NCBI WGS metagenome assembly WNFB01 (sample SAMN13153341, study PRJNA577476) | soil metagenome | isolation source: 200 cm saprolite under Douglas fir tree site 2 hole 1 | place: USA:California | collected 2015-04-18
CTTCCTACTATGGCGTGACAGTTTGGCACGGCTATGTAGCACAGCCGGCAAACACGTTGATTCGGACTAGTTACACCCAGTCCACATATCACCTCACAGGGTCTGGAATAACAGTGGCCGTGATTGATACCGGCGTGGATTCGACGAATCCTGTATTGCAGAACCTTCTCGTGTCCGGGTACGACTTCACGCGCAACGTCAATGGCGGCTCGGAAAAGTCCGACGTCAGCACCTCGCCGGATTTGAGCCAGGCGCAAACCGCACAGGTTAATCAAAGGACGGTGGCGGTGCTTGATCAACGCACTGTCGCGGTCCTTGATGGCTCGCAATACTCAGCGTTCGGGCATGGGACCATGACGGCAGGCATCGTGCATCTGGTGGCCCCGCAGGCGAAGATCATGCCACTTAAAGCATTTACCGCAAGCGGGTCCGGCTACGACTCCGATATTCTGCGAGCGATTTATTACGCGGTGAGGAACGGAGCCAAGGTGTTGAACATGAGCTTCGATTACCCGAGCTACTCGCCGGAGCTTGCGAACGCCATCAAGTATGCGAACAGCAACGGGGTAATCTCGGTAGCCTCGGCCGGGAACGACGGCCAGCAAGTAGTCGTTTATCCTGGCGGGCTGCCGTCGGTGATGGACGTAGCTTCTACCTCGAATTCGGATATCCAATCTGTATTCACGAATTATGGCGCACCTCCGGTCTGGATGGCCGCTCCGGGCGAAGGCGTTATGACGACTTACCCATGGGGCACTTATGCAGCTGGCTGGGGAACTTCGTTCAGCGCACCGTTCGTCAGTGGGACCGCAGCGCTGATGTTAGGGGCTAATGGGAACTGCACCAGTTCCAACGTCGCTTGGGGACTGTCGCATGCCCATTCCATCTCCGATCCCCAACTGGGATATGGACGTCTGGACACCTACCAGGCCGTGAAGGCCTGCCATTGATGGCGAGCGGGAGTGTGCATACTGCAATGATCGCGGGAGTTGCCAATCCGGTATTTGAAGATTCCGCATCGTTGAAGCTGCGCGTGAAGGAACTGGAAGAGCAGCACCTTGCATTTCGCAACTCGCTCGTCTGCGCGTTCAACCAGTTACTCGATCTCAAAGACATTAGCACGGGCGTGCACAGCACTCGTCTGGCCGAATGGGCCATCCGAGTGGCCCGAAAGCTGAATATTCCTGAAGAACATTTGTACCAAGTTGAAGTAGCAGCTCTGCTCCACGATGTGGGCAAGATCGGTGTTCCGGACGCCATTCTGAAAAAGCAGGGTCCACTCACGGCCGAGGAACGCGCCTTGATTAACCGCCATCCCGAATATAGCTGGTCGATTCTGCGCCTCTTTCCCGGGCTAGAAGAGGCAAGCCTGTACGCCCTGCATCATCACGAGAACTTCGACGGGACCGGCTATCCCGCAGGGCTGAAAGGGTACGACACCCCACTTGTGTCGCGTATTGTCTCGGTCATTGATGCTTACGACGCAATGGTGTCAAACCGCTGCTACCGAAAAGGGCTTTCTCACGCCGAGGCGATCCGTAGATTGCTCGGAAGTGCGGGGACCCAGTTCGATGCCGAGGTCGTGCACATGTTCATCCCCATTGCCGAGCAGGAAGCCGCCGACGTATTCGCCGCGGCCGGAACTAGTACGAGTGCTGCGCTCTAGCAGAACCCCGTTGCAAAATCGGCAACAATCGAAAGCCTGCGCTGGCCCATGGTCAATTGAGGATTGACGAACAGTGTTGGCAAGATACGGCGTGTAGAAGGTCTGGAAGGGGCAGGCTTTCAAGTCTGCCCCGATTACTTTCCTGATGGCTCTCCTATTTCACGATTAGCGTCGCATTCTTGATGTGAGTCAGAGTCGGCACAGCTGCGGAAGTTCCCGTGAATGTGAGCGTGGTCGTACCGCGGGGAGCGCCCTTCGGCACGGCCAAATCGACCGTAACCTTGGCCGTCTCGGACCCAGTTGTCAGCGTGACCGACGAGTGCAGAGTTGTACCCTCTCCACAACCTCAAGACCGATGCGAAGAACGCTGCTAAGTCGTTCCGCGGAACCCACGACAAGCCGCAAGATAGTCACGAAACACGCGAACAGCAACGGCGAGTGGCTCTCAGCCCAACCCAGCGCCTAGCCGAAGTAGAGCGTGCTAGAGAACAACTCCGCCAGAGCCAGGTACAGTAGACTCGCCAGGGGGTTTAGCGCCAACCCATAGCCTGGGCGGGGGGGGTACAGTAAATCCCACCTCATTTGTACTTTTACGACTCCCGCCCGAATTGCGGCACGCTGTTTGCGCAATGAGGCCGAACGATCAGCACAATTCGCAACGCAGCGGCTACGATCACAACGGCGGACCATCGTACCGCCGGCCTGCCTCAACTCCACACAACCCCGCGCAACAAGATCGTAGGATGTGAGCTTTGCCGTGCTGGTCATGATGCACTGGCGGGACTTGGGGTACCGTGAACCTTCGTCTGCTTTCGTTGTCACAATGCGAGGAGAATAGAGGTATAATTCTCGCCGGTCGGAAATAATCAATCACAGCACAGGTGTCCGGCATATCTGAAGGAGTTGCGCGCGTGTGCAGTAATGGTTCGGTTGCTGCTCCGCCTTTCTCTACTCCAATTTCTGCGCAAAGCTCAGTAAATCTGGTACAGGCGAACTCGAACCTCGTACCTGCTGGAATCGCGGAGAAGTTTTGAATATTTGTGAAGGAGGCTCATTTGAGCTGCTCTGAGTTCGGCGAACGAAAAAGTTCTACGTGTTGCTTCCGCCCCGCCGCGCGGTTTGCTCTCTTTGTTGGAATCTGCCTTGCGGCTGTATGTTGTTTTGCCGCCGATGGCGCCCTGCCCAGCATTTCCGTCAACGATAACAGGGTGCCTGCGGGCCGATTTGACTCTGCCGTCCTCACTCTGCATTTGGAGTTGCGCGAAGGGCTTTGGCATCCCGAAGCGCCAGACGGCCGAGCCATTGATGTTTATTCGTTTGCTGAAGAGGGCCACGAACCGCAGACGCCGGGGCCGCTGATCCGCGTCCCGCAAGGTACCGAACTCCGCGTCTCAGTTCACAACCTTTTGGCCGTCGCCGCCTTCATCCATGGCCTCCACCAACATCCAGGCAAGCCCGACGACTGCATGGAGCTGGCGCCTGGCGAAACCAAGGAAGTGCGGTTCTCCGCCGGTGAGCCCGGCAGCTACTTCTATTGGGCGTCCACTTCTGAGCGCGGTATCAAGAACCGACGTCGGGCATCCAGTTCCGAGGAGAATATCGAAACCCGTCGTACCGAGGAAGGCATGATGTCGGGTGCCTTTATTGTGGATGCTCCCGGTGCCAGCGCCGATGATCGCATCTTCGTGATCCAACTCTGGGCCACCCACTTGTTCGAGCGCAGCTTCGAGAACGCACTTTCAATCAACGGCAAGTCGTGGCCCTATACAGAACGGCTGCACGCACGTCTCGGCCAACCTGAGCGCTGGCGTGTTGTAAATGCCTCTAGGATCGAACACCCCATGCACCTCCACGGCTTCTACTTTCACGTGGATGCCGTCGGCGATGGAGAAGCTGAGCACAACTTCACCGCAGCAGAACGGCGCATGGCTGTGACTGAGTTATTGCGGCCAGGACATACGTTCGATATGACATGGATGCCGGAACGGGCAGGGAACTGGCTCTTCCACTGCCACATTCTGGATCACATGATGGGTGACTACAAATCTCCATGGCTCTACGGGCCCGATGGCCCTCCGCCCATGGCAGCACACGCCCAGGAAGGAAATGAGAACGCGAACATGGGCATGGGCGAATTAGTGATGGGAATAACCGTGAGCGACGACAACATCCGGCTTATTCCCGCCAAGGCAGTTATCTCGCCGCCCGCGGCCGAGCGGCACTTATTCGTTCGTGAACGCCCGGCCACCCCGTATGTGCCTGCCGGACCGGGCCTCTACCTTGAAGGCGTGAGCAAAGAGGTCGGTGCTGCTGGCCCGCCGCTGGTGATCACGCGGGGCGAACGCACGGCCATAACTGTCCACAACGAATTGAAGGAATCTACAGCCATTCACTGGCACGGGCTGGAGATCGAAAGCTATTACGATGGGGTCCCCGGATGGGACGGCACCCCACAACGTACAACTCCGTACATCGCGCCTGGCGATTGGTTTGTTGCGTATATGACACCGCCGCGCGCAGGAACGTTCATCTATCACACCCACTGGCACGACGTGAGGCAACTGACCGGTGGACTGTACGGTGCCTTGTTGGTGCTGGAGCCGGGGCAGAAATACGATCCCGAAACCGACAAGGTCTTTGTTCTCGGGCGCAGCGGCATCAATGAGATGCGCGACCCGCTAGTGCTAAACGGTAGCCCTCAACCGGGTTTGATGGTATTGCTGACCGGCCAAACCTATCGGTTCCGGTTCATTAACATCACTCCGAATGACCGCCTCCTGGACACTTCCCTGGTTACGGAGAGCCATCCGGTGAAATGGCGGGCGATTGCAAAAGACGGTGCCGATCTGCCGCCACAACAGGCAACCGTGCAAGACGCGGTGCAGACCATCAGCGTGGGCGAAACCTACGACTATGAGTTCGCTCCCAAAGCACCCGGCCAGTACGAGCTGCGGTTTTGTTCAGACTTCGGCAGCGAGGTGACACAGATGATCGCGGTTGTCCCTCCTGGCTCACCGTTTAGCGTTTTCGCCGCAAGGCGCTGAGGCTAAGCGGCAAAGAAGGCTGTGAGGAAAAAGTGCATCGCTGGACGTTCACATTTATGAAATGGTTCCGCTATCTTCCGGTCGGCAGCAGGGTTTGTCCGGATTGCTGTTGAAAAATCGCCTTCTCACCACCACTCCGAAAACCTCATTTTCGGACTGTTCACGGTCTCCGTGGTGAAATACTCACGCTCGCACCGCCGGCGCCGGCGCGCGCTTGGGCAACATCTCGCCAATGCGCCGGATCTGCGCCCCCACTCCGCGGAGCTTTTCTTCGATGTGCTCGTAGCCGCGGTCGATGTGGTACACGCGGTCGATGATGGTCTCGCCGTCGGCGAGCAGAGCCGCCAGCACCAGCGACGCTGAAGCACGCAGGTCGGAGGCCTGCACCGCTGCCGCGCTCAGCGGCGTTTTGCCGCGCACGATCGCCCGGCTGCCTTCGATTTTGATGGTTGCTCCCATGCGGACGAGTTCCTGGGCGTGCATGAAGCGGTTCTCGAAAATATTTTCCGTAATGATGGAAGTACCTTCCGCCTGAGTGGCCAGCGCCATGTACTGCGCCTGCATGTCGGTGGGGAAGCCGGGATACGCTTCCGTGACCATGTCGGCGGCGCGCAGCGGGCCGTCGCCGATCACGCGGACGGAATCCGCGTTGTGCAAGGTTTTCACGCCGGCCTCGTCCAGCTTCTGCAGCAGAGCGCCGAGATGGCGCGGCTCGCAGCCGGCCACGTTGATGTCGCCGCCGGTGAGAGCTCCAGCCACGATAAAAGTGCCAGCCTCGATACGGTCAGGAATAATGCGATGTTTGGCGCCGTGCAGCCTGGCAACACCTTGCACGTGAATGGTCGCGGTCCCGGCACCCTCGATGCGCGCGCCCATCTTGTTCAGCAGGTCAGCCAGATCGGCGACCTCGGGCTCGCGCGCGCAATTCTGCATGACAGTTTCACCGTCGGCGAGCGCCGCCGCCATGAGCAGATCTTCCGTGCCGGTCACGGTGATCTTGTCGAAAACAATCTCGGCGCCGCGCAGCCGCTCGGCTCGTGCTTCCACGTAGCCGTGCTCCTGCGTGATGTTCGCGCCCAACCGCTCCAGTCCTTTGATGTGCAGGTTGATGGGGCGCGCTCCGATAGCACAGCCTCCGGGCAGAGAGACGCGGGCGTGTCCGCAGCGCGCCAGCAACGGCCCCAGCACCAGGGTCGAGGCGCGCATGGTCTTGACCAGCTCGTAGGACGCCTCGGGCGATGCCAGATTGCGGCAGCACAGCGTGGTGCGATGATGAGCCCGGCCATAGCCTAGTTCGACCTCGGCGCCCATCTCCGCCAGCAGCTTGCGCGTGGTCTCGATGTCGCGCACCTGCGGGATGTTTTCGAGGATGACTGGTTCTTCCGTGAGCAGAGCGGCAGCCATCGCTGGCAGGGCGGCGTTCTTGGCTCCGCTGACGCGAATTGTCCCCAGCAGCGGATTCCCGCCGCGAATCACGAACTTATCCATATCTAGATAATGCCTTAGGTAAGTCCCAAGAGCACGTCCTATCTGGTGCCGTTCAATTCTATCGGTTCTATTCTAGCGAGGAATGCTGCGGATGGCGGGCAGGAATTGTTAATCGGGAGGACAAGGCCGGGTAGGGCCGGCATCCGTTCGACTCGGCCCGAGGGGAGCTCGCCCGGCTGTCCGGCGGGAGGGCAACACTACAAACTACGGGCGGCTGCGATGGCGCGGCGCACGTGGCCTTTCGCAGATTTCAGGGCGTGCCGGGCGTCCCCACGGCTGACTTTCGCCTGACGCATGACGAGCGCGACTGGGACGCTGTTTCCCGCATTTTTCAAGGCCTGCTGTGCCGCTTTTGTGGAGATGCCCGCGGCACGTTGCAGGATGCTCACTCCCCGTTCGGCCAGCTTTTCGTTCTTGAGATGGACGTTGACCATCAGGTTGCCATAAACGTAGCCCAGCCGAGTCATGGCGCCACTGGAGAGCATATTGAGTACCATCTTCTGTGCTGTACCGGCTTTCATGCGGCTCGATCCCGAAATGATCTCGGGGCCGACTTCGGTCACGATGGCCAGGCCAGCAGCCTTTTGCAGAGGAGAGTTCGGATTGCAGGTGACGGCAATGGTCTTCGCGCCGTGACGGCGGGCATACTCGACTGCAGCCACGGTGAATGGCGTCCGTCCACTGGCGGCGATTCCCACCACCACATCCTTCTTGCCGGGCTTTTTCTTTGCGATCTCGCGCTCGCCGAGTTTACGGGAATCTTCGTTGGCTTCGACCGCGGCGCTCAGCGCCTTCGGACCACCGGCAATTACAAATTGCACAGTCCTGGGATCGATGTTGAACGTGGGCGGGCACTCGGCGGCATCGAGCGCGGCGATGCGGCCGCTGGTTCCTGCACCCACGTAGATCAGCCGCCCACCGTCCTTCAGAGCGTCTGCAACCAGGTCAATGGCGCGGGCGATCTGCGGCAAAGCACGCTTTACTGCGGCCGCAACTTTGGCGTCTTCCGCATTGATGATGCGCGCCACTTCAAGCGACGACTTCAGGTCCAAATCCGCCGAAGCACGGTTGGCCTGCTCGGAAGCAAGCCGGCTGAGTTCGGCGCGCGTTTTACGAGGTGTACGTCTCAACCGCTAGCCTCTCCCTTTACTGTTGCGTGTTTTCTGTCCGGCTGCTAGCAAGAATTCGGATGTCGAAACTCAGCGCCTAAAGGCAGTTTGGATTTTGCGACGCTTGCGGCACGACTAAAGTCATGCCCTGATACGAATCGTGCATTTTCTCTAGCCTGTGAAGTCGTGAATGCCGAGTTTTTCCGCAGCTTGCTAATGGTTCAGTGTCTCCAGTGCTTCGATGACAGCGTCGTGAAATATGGGCCGGACTTCCTTGATGGCCTGATTGCTGCAGTCAGGCCACGTTCGATTCGTAAGCAAGGTTACCGAAAGCTGGCGCTCGGGGTCGATCCACAGCGAGGTTCCGGTGTAGCCGAGATGTCCGAAGGAATTCGTGGGAAAATATTTTCCCGACTGCGATGGGGAGGAAGGCGTGTCCCATCCCAGCGCGCGAGATGTGCCTGCGGGCGATGTTTCTCGCCGGGTGAACAGAGCCAGTGTCTCCGGGCGCAGGATCGGGCGTCCGCCGCCCAGCATGGCGTTGGCAAAGATGGCGACGTCTTCCGCCGTGGCAAACAGGCCGGCATGCCCTGCCACTCCGCCCAGCACGCTCGCGTTCTCATCCTGCACTTCTCCCTGGATGAGGCGCTTGCGGAAGAACTGATCATCGACCGTGGGTGGAATGGAAGAACGCCAGCCCGGCGGTGGATTGAACTCTGTGCGCGCCATCCCCAGCGGACCGAAAACTTCGCGTTGGCAGAAACGGTCGAGGGTTTCGTCGGCGATGCGCTCGAGCGCGACTCCCAGGATGATGAAACCGATATCGCTGTACTCGGCTTTAGCTCCGGGATCAGCGGCCAGTGGAGTCGCAAAGGCCGCGGAGAGAAGTTCGGCTCGCGCGCTCGCCCGCAAAAACAATTTCTCGTAAGCTGGCAATCCCGAGGAGTGCGCCAGCAGCATGCGCAAAGTCACTTCCCGGCGGCCTGGGTCGCGGTGAGAAAGCCCGTCTCCCGCAAACTCCGGCACGATGGCAACCAAGGGTGCTTCCAGATCGAGCAACCCACGCTCGTACAGGATCATCGCCATGCTGGTTGTGGCCACGACCTTGGAAACGGAAGCGAGATCGAAAATGCTGGCCGTTGTGGCTTCGGGGGAATCGGGCTCGTAGGTGAAGCGGCCGAAGGCCCTCAGAGCGATTAACTTGCCGCGGCGAGTCACGGCAACCGAAGCCGCCGGAAAAGCGCGCTCGGCGACGGCCTTGCGCAGAACGTCAAAAGCCCGGCCAAAAATGGCATCCTGCTGCTCATAGGCAGGGACAGGGAAGTGCGCGGAGGTTTTAGCGACGGTATTCAGTGGGGAAGAGCTTTCTGGCAAAGGTATAGTTTGCTCGATGTTCGGGTTATAGCAAAGTTCTGGATACGGGTAAAGGTGACATTAGCGGCCCAATGGATTCCGAGGATGTCATCCTGAGCGGTCTTCAGGCTGCGAAACAATTCGCTTCAAGTACCTCAGGGGCTAAAGCCCACATTGAAAAGTAGCCCGTTATCGCAGCGCTGAAGCGCTGCGTCACCCAAAGTCACAGTTTTTCCGCAGGGGCTAGCCGGTTCAGGATGACACGAAAGACGTCGAGACATGTGCAGCCTCTCGCCCATTGCCTGGGGCACAAACGGCACCCCCTTACTTCAGTTTCTTGAGCAATGCCACCGGGGTTGTGTAGAGTCAGAGCATCCGCACAGCAAACACAAATCCGCGGCTACGACGGTATTCATCCCGTCTCCTCACGACGCTATTGCTGGTCAGCGTCCTTTCCGCGTCCGTGCTGGCCGCGGCAACGAAGCCGGCCGGCCCGCCGAACCGCCTTGGCGTCCTTGACGCCATTGTTCAGGAAGCCATTCACGACAGGCAGATTCCGGGGGCGGTGCTGCTCGTCTGGCACGACGGCGAGGTGATTTATCGGAAGGCCTTCGGCAACCGCTGGCTCGAGCCGCGCCGTGAGCCGATGACGGTGGATACCATCTTCGATATCGCTTCGCTCACTAAAGTAGTGGCCACGACGACAGCCCTAATGCAACTGGTGCAGCGGGGCGAAGTGAGGCTGAATGACCCGGTGGCGAAATACATCCCGGAGTTCGCGCAGAACGGCAAAGAGGACGTTACCGTACGCAACTTGCTTACCCACTATTCCGGTCTGCCTGAGGATCTCGACTTGGCCCAGCCGTGGCAGGGCCGCGAAACAGCCTTCCGCATGGCCTATGCGGAGAAGCCTGTCTTCCCGCCGGGATCGCATTTTCTTTACAGTGATATCAACTTCCTTGTGTTGGGCGCGCTGGTAGAACGCGTGTCGGGCGCTACGCTGGACCAGTACTGCGAGAGAAATATTTTCACGCCACTGAAAATGATCCACACTCGCTTCCTGCCGCCCGCGGCCTGGCGTCCGAAGATTGCGCCCACTGAGTACGACGAACAGGGCAAGATGCTGCGAGGAGTGGTGCACGATCCCACGGCGCGCCGCATGGGTGGTGTGGCCGGGCACGCAGGTGTGTTCTCGACCGCTGACGATCTGTCGACGTTGGCGCGAGCTCTGCTGAACGGCAGCTCCGTCCTGCCCACGCTAATGGTGGAGAAGATGACTACCCCGCAGCAACCGCCGACCTCTCAAGTTCTGCGCGGCTTTGGCTGGGACATCGATTCGCCCTACTCCAGCAATCGCGGCGAACTGCTGCCGGTAGGATCATTTGGGCACACTGGTTTCACCGGAACCTCGCTGTGGATTGACCCAACGACCCACACTTACATCATCCTGCTCACGAATGCTGTCCATCCTCGGGGGAAGGGAACCGCGGTTGCGCTGCGCTCGAAGATTGCCACCGCTGTCGCCGCGGCTCTTTCACTCACGGTGAGCGAAAAGGAAGAACTCCGCTGGAAGAGCATCACTGGCTACAACGAGGCGCAGACTGCTGCGCGCCGGATGGTGGCTCGTAATGGATCGGTGCAAACCGGAATTGACGTTCTGGAAGCCCACAACTTCGATCTGCTGCGCGAGGCCGCAGGGAAAAAGAAAATCGGAGTGCTCACCAATCAGACCGGGGTGGATTTGCAGGGGCGCCGCACCATTGATGTATTGGCTCAGGCGCCAGGAGTTTCTCTCGAAGCGATTTTCAGTCCCGAGCATGGAGTCACCGGCACGCTGGACACCACCGAGATTGGCAACTCGCGGGACGCGGCCACCGGCGTCCCTGTGTACAGTGTGTACGGCGCAACAGACGCTGCCCGCAGGCCGCCGCTGGATGTTCTTAAGAAAATGGACGCGGTCGTGCTTGATATCCAAGATGCGGGCGCGCGCTTCTACACCTACGAAGCCACCTTGGGGTATTTCCTGGAAGCCGCGGCCAAGGCCGGAATCGAGATCATCGTGCTCGACCGTCCTGATCCGATCACGGGCTCACTTGTGCAGGGTCCTCTACCGGACCCTGGTCGTGAGAGCTTTGTGAACTACGCGGGTCTGCCCGTGCGTCACGGTATGACCTTGGGCGAGCTGGCCAAGATGTTCAATTCCGAGCGCAATATCAACGCCAAGCTGACCGTGGTGCCCATGGAAGGATGGATGCGCGGCGATTGGTACGATTCAACCGGCTTGGTGTGGGTGAACCCGTCGCCCAATCTGCGCAGTCTCACCCAAGCGACGTTGTATCCCGGCGTCGCCCTGGTCGAAGGCACAAATGTCTCCGTGGGCAGGGGCACGGATACACCGTTTGAGTTGCTCGGCGCTCCCTGGATCAAGGGAACGGAACTTGCCCAGTATCTGAATGCCAGAATCGTTTCGGGTGTCCGCTTTGTGCCGGTGAGCTTTACGCCCAGCGCCAGCGCCTACGTGGGCCAGAAGTGCGAAGGGGTCAATATCGTCCTGGTGGATCGCAACGCCTTCGACGCACCGGAACTGGGGATTGAGCTGGCGTCGGCGCTGCATAAGCTGTATCCACAGCAATTTCACATGGAGCGGATGAACGAGCTGCTGGTGAACCAGTCAGTGTATGACGCCATTTCCCAAGGACAAGATCCGCGCCGCATCGCCGACGACTGGCGGGAGGCCTTAGAAAAATTCCAGCAGCTTCGGCAGAAGTACCTGATCTACAAGTAGCTGCCGCGGCGCGACAATTCTTCACTTCCGCTAAAATGTCGTTGTGGGCAGTTCAATGAACGGATGCACACGGCGATCGCGTTGCACGCAAGATCCCTCGCAGACTTGAAGTCCGGCTCGGGATGACGCCTTTCGGAGGGTTCAGGTTGACGATGAAAGAGGCTAATTCGAATCCGCCGGCAGCCAAACCGGTTTACCGGTGTGCCGGTCCCAACTGCGGCGTAGTGAAGAGTTCCACCGACCGCTGGTGGTTGCTGTGGACGTCCTTTGCTGAGTTCAATCGGCCGGTGCTTTACTTGTGCCCTTGGGATGAGGAGATTGCGCAGCGGGAAGGCACTTTGCACGTGTGCGGCGAGCTTTGTGCCCAGCGGCTCCAGTCGCAGTTTATGGGGAGCGTGAGAGAACACCAACTCAAGCGGACCGGCGGCTAGCCTGGGAAACTTCAATTCGATCCCCACAGAGTTACACCGAATAACCTTTTCGTGCCCGCCCTGCATCTTAGTGCGCATCGGACCAGGTTTCGGCAGGCCCCTGGCTTTATACTTACAGGTGTCTATTCCCAGTTGTCCGGGGCGTGATTTTTGGGAGGTATTCTGTGCGCACGATGATGACCTTGCTCCTGCTCTCTGTGTTGGCGGCGGCTCAGGCTGGCCCGGGTACGCAGCCGAACCTTGCAGCCACGTCCACTGCCACTGCACGCGCGGGCTCTGCGAATGAGCTGACCATCCCTGCCGGGACCAAGGTTCCGCTCGCGCTGAAACATGCCATTTCGACCAAGAGCGCTCGCGAAGGCGACGCAGTTTATGCCCAGACGACTTTCCCCGTTGTGCTTAACGACCGTGTCCTGATTCCGGCCGGCACCTACGTACAGGGCAAGATCAGCCGTGTCCAGCGTGCGGGGCGAATCAAGGGGCGGGCCGAAGTCTTGATGCATTTCACGACTCTGATCTATCCGAGCGGCTATACCGTGCTACTGCCGGGTGCAGTCGAGAACGTACCCGGAGCTGATAAGACCACGATGAAGGGCGAAGAAGGGACTATCCGCCAGGACAGCCAGACGGGCCAGAAGGTGGGGACAGTGGCCGGTACCGCAGGGACGGGTGCGGTGGTTGGCGGGCTGAGCCATGGCGCAAAGGGAGCGGGGATCGGCGCCGGGGTTGGGGGCGCGGTGGGGACCGCCATCGCTCTACTCACGCGCGGTAACGATGTCAAGCTGGATGCCGGCACGACGGTGGAGATGGTGATCCAGCGCGCAGTCCCGTTGGATCCGAGCCGCATTCCAGCGCCCGTGAGGTAACGATTTGATCCAGTGCAAATCGCGCCAGCGTCATCTCAGCGTGAACATCGCGTTCACATGGGCTGTGATCACGATGTTCTGCGGGGTGAACTCCTCGGTCGGCGCCGGGGCGGCAGCTTCCATCCGCATATTCGCCATGGGACGGCCGGCCATGGGAGCCACAATACGCATGTTTTCGAAGGTGTCCACCGAGGCATAAGACAGTTCTCCCAAGCTGCGGCCACCGGCGCGGGCCACGGCAGCGGCGGATTCCCGGGCGCGACGGTACGCATCTTCCACCGCCCGGGTTTTGGCTGCATCCATGTCTTCCAGCGTGTAGCTGACCGACTGGTTTTCACTGACATCACTATCGGCGAGTTGCTGCACGATGGGCGCGATCTTGGGAAAATCCTTCAGCTTCAGGGAAACATTGGCATTCACCCGGTATCCCACCAGCTTGCGCTTGGGCGTCTTCCAGTCGTAAACCGGCTGCAGGGAGAAAAAGCCGATCTCGGCGGCCTTGGGCTCAATGCCGTTGGAGCGCAGAATCTGGCGGACCTGCTCGGCCGATTTGGAGGCGCGATCGTAGGCGGCGCGTGAGCTGTCCTCCTGGGCCGAAATATTGAATTGCAGCAGGGCGGTATCCGGATTCGCCTCAAACTTTCCGTCCGCACCTACAAAAACGGTGTTGGGCTGCGCTGCAATCGTAGGACGATCCTGCGCCGACACGAGTGTGCCGGCCAGGAACATCGGAATCAGCAATGCGATAGAAATCTTCATGATGTGTCTCCTGATAGGGACAAAGGAAATTTATACGCCTGAGCCGTCCTACTACAAAGAACGTGGCAAAACGCCGAACTTGCGGGCGGGCGTGACTGAAAAAGAAAAGGCACGGATTTGGAACCCGTGCCTCTTTCTTCGTCGGAATCGGCGCTGCGACGACAGCGCCGATCAACAAAAATTCAGCCCACCGAAACTCAGTACAAAGGTACGTGCAAAGGATGGTCGAGCCGCACCTCGAGGACAGTGCCCTTATCGAGACGAAGATTGCGGTCGGTCAGAATACCGGCA
>WNFB01003538.1_pt1 | contig 13784 bp, 14 predicted proteins | sample 5400501 | NCBI WGS metagenome assembly WNFB01 (sample SAMN13153341, study PRJNA577476) | soil metagenome | isolation source: 200 cm saprolite under Douglas fir tree site 2 hole 1 | place: USA:California | collected 2015-04-18
GAGGCTAGGTGAGGGTACCCGGCGGGGCCTAGGCTTTCGCCAGCTCCGCGCCGGGCTCGACCTCTTCCTCGATCTTTACGCCACGCCCTTTGGTGAAGGTGATCTGGCCGTTCTTGACGTCGACCACCACAGTGTCACCTTCGCCAAACCCGCCTTCCAGCACCTTCATCGCCAGTGGGTCCAGGATGCGGCGCTGGATGGTGCGCTTCAGCGGCCGGGCGCCGTATACCGGGTCGTAGCCCTCCTCGCTCAGCAGCTGCTTGGCTTTGGCGCTGAGGTTGAGCGTGATTTTGCGCTCCTGCAGGCGCTTGACGATGATCGCCAGCTGGATGTCGATGATGGCCTCGATCTGCTCCCGACCTAGGTTGCGGAAGATGATCGTCTCGTCGATGCGGTTCAGGAACTCGGGCCGGAATTGCTGTCGCAGGGCGTCCATCACGCGCTCGCGCATCTGGTCGTCGTTGATGCCGCCCAGCTCGTGGATGTAGGTGCTGCCAACGTTGCTGGTCATGATCAGTACGCTGTTCTTGAAGTCCACCGTGCGGCCCTGCCCATCGGTCAGCCGGCCATCGTCGAGGATTTGCAGCAACACGTTGAACACGTCGTTGTGGGCCTTCTCGATCTCGTCCAGCAGGATGACCGAGTAGGGCCGGCGGCGAACCGCTTCGGTGAGCTGGCCGCCCTCTTCGTAGCCGACGTAGCCGGGCGGCGCGCCGATCAGGCGGGCCACGGTGTGCCGCTCCATGTACTCCGACATGTCGATGCGGATCATCGCCTGCTCGTTGTCGAATAGGAACTCAGCCAGCGCCTTGGCCAGCTCGGTCTTGCCGACGCCTGTGGGGCCCATGAAGATGAAGCTGCCGATCGGCCGGTTTGGATCTTGCAGGCCGGCGCGGGCCCGCCGCACGGCATTGGACACCGCCGTGATGGCCTCATCCTGGCCCACCACGCGCTGCCGCAGCCGCTCTTCCATGTGGACCAGCTTCTGGATCTCGCCCTCGAGCATCTTGGACACCGGGATGCCGGTCCATTTGGCCACGATCTCGGCCACGTCCTCCTCGTCGACCTCCTCCTTGAGCATGCGCCGAACCTTCTGGAGCTCTGCCAGCTTGTCTTCCTGCTGGTGCAGCTCCTTCTCGAGCGCGGTCATGGTGCCGTACTTGAGCTCAGCGGCGCGGGCAAAATCGGACACACGCTCGGCGCGTTCGATCTCGGCGCGGGTCTGCTCGATCCGCTCCTTGACGGACCGGATCTTCTGGATGGCTTCCTTTTCCATGCTCCAATGGACGCGCATCTGCTCCGTTTGCTCCTTGAGCGAGCCCAGCTCCTGCTCCAGCCGCTCCAGACGGGCCTTGGAGGCTGCGTCTTCCTCTTTCGTCAGGGCCTGGCGCTCCACCTCGAGCTGGCGGATTTTGCGCTCGACTTCGTCCATCTCGGCCGGCATAGAGTCGATCTCCATGCGCAGCTTGGAGCCGGCCTCGTCGATGAGGTCGATGGCCTTGTCGGGAAGGAAGCGATCGGTGATGTAGCGGTCAGACAGCATCGCGGCCGCGACCAGCGCCGAGTCCTTGATCTTGATACCGTGGTGGACCTCGTAGCGCTCCTTGAGGCCGCGCAGGATCGAGATGGTGTCCGCCACGCTGGGCTGCAGCACCATCACTGGTTGGAAGCGGCGCTCCAGCGCCGCATCCTTCTCGATGTGCTTGCGATATTCGTCCAGCGTTGTGGCGCCGATGCAGTGCAGCTCGTCGATGAACAGGACGATCTGCCCGTCCGAGCTGGTGACCTCTTTCAGGACGGCCTTCAGCCGCTCTTCGAACTCACCCCGGTACTTCGAGCCGGCCACGAGGGCGCCGAGGTCGAGGGCCACGATGCGCTTGTCCTTCAACCCTTCGGGCACGTCGCCATTTACGATGCGCTGGGCCAGGCCCTCGGCAATCGCCGTCTTGCCGACGCCGGGCTCGCCGATGAGCACGGGGTTGTTCTTGGTGCGGCGCGACAGCACCTGCATGACGCGCCGGATCTCCTCGTCGCGGCCGATGACCGGGTCGATCTTGCCCTTGCGGGCGAGGTCGGTGAGGTCGCGGCCGTACTTCTCGAGGGCCTGGTATTTGCCCTCGGGGTTGGGATCCGTGACGCGCTGGTTGCCGCGCACTGAGGTCAGTGCCTCGAGGATCTTCTCGCGGGTAAGGCCCTGGCCACGCAGCAGCCGGCCGGCAGGGCTGTCGGTTTGCGGATCGGCGATGGCCAGGAACAGGTGCTCGGTCGAGACGAACTCGTCCTTGAGATTCTTGGCGACCTCTTCCGCTTTTTGGATGACTTTGCGCAGGCTGGGCGCCATGTAGACCTGGCTGGTGCCAAACGCCTTCGGCAGGCGCTCAACTTCCTGGAGGGCCAGCTGGGCCAGCTCGTCCGGGCTCTTGCCCAGCTTCTGGACGAGCTGCGGGACCACGCCGTCGGCCTGGCTCAGCAGGGCGACCAGCAAGTGCTCGACGTCAACCGTGGCGTTGTTGTGCTGCTCCGCCAGCGGCTGCGCCTCGACCACAGCGTCCTGCGCTTTCTCCGTAAACTTCAGGTTCTGCATAACGACTCTAGTATAAAACTTGAGTCAACTATTGTAAAGGTTGCAGCGGGTCCGCAGCACACAGATTTCGCAACGCGGGCGGGGCGCCTTGCAGACTTCCCTCCCGTGGCGAATGAGGTTGACGTGGAAGGCGTAGTGGTCCTTGGGCGGGATCGCTGCCTCGAGGAGCTCGGTGGCCTGGTCGGGAGTGGTGCGCGGCGGCACCAGACCAAGGCGCAGGGAAACACGATGCACGTGGGTGTCCACCGGGATGGCTGGGACGCCGGCACCGAACAAGAGCACGCAGGAGGCTGTTTTCGTGCCGACGCCGGGCAGCTTCGTGAGCAGGGCTCGGGCGCGGGAGCGGCGCATGCCGACCAGATTCGGCAGCTCGATCTTGCCGCTGCCGTTGGTCAGCGCCCGCAGGATGGCCTGGATGCGCTCTGCCTTGACGACCGCCAGACCGCCGCTGCGGATGGCCTGCTCCACTGCCGCTGCCGGCGCGTCGCGGACCGCCTTCCACGACTCGAAAGCCGCGGTCAGGCCCGCGAACGCTCGGTCGGCATTGACGTCTGAGGTGTGCTGCGAGAGCACCGTGCCGATCAGCTCGGCCAGAGGCTCATTCCGGCTCTCCCATGGCGGCCGGCCGTAGTGCGCCAGGAGCTGGCGGTGCACCCAGCGGGTAAGCGAGCGTGGCATCCTTGACTTATGAGGATATTCCTAGATACGGCCGATCTGAACGAGATTCGCGAGGTGGCCCGCTGGGGCATCCTGACCGGTGTGACCACGAACCCGACCTTGATGAGCAAGACCTCGGGCATGAACCACGAGCAGGTCATCAAGCACATCGCCGAGATCGTGGACGGGCCCATCAGTGCGGAGACCATCAGCCTGGACGCCGACGGCATGCTGGAGGAGGGCCGGCGCTTTGCCAAATGGCACCCCAACGTCGTCATCAAGGTGCCTTCCACGCCGGCCGGCTGGGAGGCCGTCAGCCGCTTCAAGAAGGAGGGCATCCGCACCAACGTCACCCTCTGCTTCTCGGCCAACCAAGCGCTGTTCGCGGCGCTGGCCGGCGCCTATATCATCAGCCCCTTCGTGGGCCGGTTGGATGACACCTCCGAAGACGGGATGCAAGTGGTGCGCGACATCGTCGAGATCTACCGCAGGCACAACCTGGACACGCTGGTGCTGGCCGCCAGCATCCGGCATCCGGTGCACATCATCGAGGCCGCCAAAGCCGGCGCCGACATTGCCACGGTGCCCTACAAAGTGCTCGAGACCGCGGCCAAGCATCCTCTGACCGATAAGGGCATCGACAGCTTCTTGAAAGACTGGGAGAAGTTCCAGACCGAGCAGCGCCAGCGCGAGCCGGTCGCCGCCGGCGGGCGCTAAGCCTCGACTCTCGCCTTTTCCTTCAGGACGATGTCCTGGATCTCGCGCACGGCGGCTTCCAGCTCGCCGGCGCGGTTGTAGACGACGTAGTCGAACTCGCCCGCATGGGCCATTTCCGCCTCCGCTTCGCGCAGCCGGCGCAGCAGCGCCTCGGGTGATTCCGTGAGGCGGCTCTCCAGGCGCTCCTTCAGCTCTTCAAAGGAGGCCGGCGCCAGGAAGATGCGGATCGCGTGCGGCATCTTGTCCTTCACCGTGTCCGCGCCCTGGACGTCGACCTTGAGCAGCACGTCCTGACCCTTGGCCAGGGGTTCCAGCACCTGGTTTTTGGGCGTGCCGTAGCACTTGCCGTAGACGTCGGCGTGCTCGAGGAAATCGTCTCGTTCGAGCATGCCCTCGAATTCGTCCTGGGACAGGAAAATATAGTCCTTGCCGGCGATTTCGTTCTCGCGGATGGGCCTGGTTGTGGCCGTCACGGCGTAGTGCATCGGGAAGCGCTGCTGCTGCATCAGCTTGATGGCGGCGTCCTTACCAACTCCTGAAGGGCCCGAAAGGATGAACAGCAGGCCCTCAGGCATGCGCTACTTCAACCGGCAGCTCCGGCGTAGTGATGCAGCGCCATGCGGGTTCGCAGGTTGGAGGGTAAAACGTGCATGGCATCACGATATTTTGCCACGGTCCGCCGCGCCAGGAAGACGCCGTCTTCCTGCAGGCGCTGCGCGATTTCCTGATCACTTAGCGGATGGACAGGGTCCTCATGCTCAATTATTTCGCGGATCGCATCCTTGATAGCGAGCGAGCCGTCAAACAGGTCGTCGAAGCTGATCACTCGCCGGTTGGGCAGGAGGATGAACTTGTTGGCGGTGGCGCGACTGACGGTGGACTCGTGCAGGTTGACGCGGAAGGCCACTTCGGAGCGGGTGAGTGGCTTCAAATAGCGGATGCCGTGATCCAAAAATTCGCGCTGGCATTCCACCAGGCACTCGGTAATTTGCCGCAGCGTATTCCAGCGCTGCTGGATGCAATCGATGAAGAACTTGGCCCGGCTGGCGCATTTCTTGACGAAGTTGCGGTCGTCGGCCGATAGATCGGCGCTGTCGCGAATGAGCTGCGGATAGAACTCGTTGATGCGCAGCTGGTAGCGCTCGGCCTCAAGCACGTCCACCACGTAGCCGTTCTCGGTGGGCCGGATGGCCACATCGGGGCGCACGTAGCCCGCGCGGCTCACGGTCACCCGCTGGCCATCGCGCCAGAAGCTCCAGGCCGGGAAGGGGGTGAGGTTCGTCTTGATGAACTCCCAGGCCTCGATCACGTGTTCCATCTTGAGGTGCAGCCGCGACGCAATCTGGTCGAATTTGTGCTCGCCCAGCTCCTCGAAGCAGCTGGTCAGGATGCGCTTGACGACTTCGTCGCCCTTGCCCTCTTCTTCCAGTTGGCGCAGCTGGATGACCAGGCACTCCTGCGCTGAGCGGGCGCCGACACCCACCGGGTCCTGGCGCTGCAGCACTGTCACCACGTCTCGGACGCGTTCGATGCTCACACCGCAAGCCTCCGCTACCTCTTCGTCGCTGACGGTCAGGTAGCCGAACTCGTCCAGACTGCCGACCAGGTAGTCGGCAATCGGGAAGTCCTGGGCGGGCAGCGCGTTGTACATCGAGCCGGTCAGGTAATCGGACAAGCTGACGTCGGAGGCCACCAACGAGATGGGGTCGTACTCCTCGTCGGTCTCGCGGTTGCGCTGCCGCTCCCGTGTCTCGATGTAGGCGGTGGCGTCGTAGTCGGTGTCGGCCGCGGAAGCAGCCTCTCCTTGCGCCGGATAGCAGTCCTGGCAGCGGCCGTCCTCGAGAGGGGCCCCGCAGATGGGGCACAGCTGCCGCTCGTCAATCTCGAGCGCGGGATTGTCCGTCATCTCCTGGCTGATCGTCTGGGACAGCTCGTCAGCCGAGAGCTGCAAGATCTTGAGTGAGGTGATCAGCTTGGCGCTGATGTTGACGTTGAGCTGTGGGAGCAGGGTTTGACTTTGTTCGAGGTCCATCTCAACGTAGCTCCAAGCCGGCTTGAATCGGCAGATCGTGCGCCGAGTCGCGCGCTTGGATCATAGTGTTCGGATCGGCCTTTTGAGGGCCTATGGGCATTGTACTCTTACCGCCGGGGGGCGCCTAAGAGGATTTTTTGTGCCAACCTCGCTAATGCGCAACTGACGTGCCAGTCAGCGCAAGAAGGGGAGGCTGCCGAGCAACTGGTCGATCGGCATTTGGAGCAGCCGCGGAACGACGCCGGCAAACCCCAAACCAAAGCCGATGCTGGCCAAGGTCCAGGCCGCGCCTGGCGGTTCCGGACTGCTGTCCGGCGCTGCCGCGCTGGATGCCCAGAAGATGGAGTATGTTGCCTGGCCCAAGCGCCACAAACCCAACGCGCCTGAGGCCAGCAGCGCAGTTTCGGCCAGGCGGCCGCTGGCCGAGCTGGCGGTCAGCAGGCCAGCCATGCCCCAGAAGCTCGCGGCCGGTGGCAGCCCCAGGCTGGCAAACACGCCGGCGCACCAGCCGAAGGTCGTCAGCGGCAGCAGCTTAGCCAGGCCGCCCAACTTATCGAGATCGATTTCGCCGTGCCGCAGCTTGGCCACCTTGGCCGCGACCAGCAGCAGTGGTTGGCTCAGGCAGCGGACCGCCAGGAAGACGAGCGCTCCAGCCCAGCCGGCCCGGCTGACGGTGGCGAAGCCGAAAGCCACCCAACTGACCTCGCGCAAGGCATTGAAGGCCAGCAGGCGGCTGACGCGGTACTGGCCAAAGGCCATGACGGATGCCAGCAGCGCGCCAGCCAGGGCGGCCGCGGCCAGCACGTCGGAAACGTGCTGGTTGGCCAGCAGCCACGGCCCATTGGCGGCGGTCCGAATGAGGTACACGAAGGCCAGGCACTGGAGCGGACCCGCCAGTGACACAGTGGCTAAGGTCGGCGCCGCGTCGAACACATCCGGGACGTAAAAGTAGAACGGTATGGCGCCAACCGCCAGGCCGAAGCCGATCACAAACAGCGCCGTGATGATTCTGGTCAGCTCGACCCGGTCCGGATTCACGGCGTAGAAGTTGGCCAGCAGCAGGGCCATCAGCAGGCAGGCGCCGGACACGACGGTCAGGATCAGGTACTTGAGGCTGGTCGCCACGTTCAGCAGCGGATGTCCGGCCAGGCCCTCGTCGTGGACCAGCAGCCCGCCTAGGATCACCAGTGCGCCGGCTTGTAGGAGCGCAATCGTCAGCAGTGGATTGACCGAGGTGAGCCCAGCCGTGGCGATGGCTGTGCTGAGCGCCGCGATAGCTGGCTCATAGCGGCCGGAGGGCAGGAACAGCGTTGCGATGATGGCTCCCGCGGCTCCGGTCCACAGCGCCGGCAGTAGCAGCTGCGCCAGCTGGTCAAAGGCCAGCCCGCCCCGCCAGCGCGGCAGCGGCTCGACCGGTGTGCTCCAGGCTAGCACCAGGCAGGCGCCCAGCGCGCAGGCGATCGCGGCCAGCAGAGGCCAGCGCCAGCGCCGCGGGCCCTCGCTGCCCGAGGAGCACGCAACCAGCACCAGGCTCAGGCCGAGCCACAGCCCGATCGGGGCGAGGGGCACTGGCTAGATCCGGGCTGTCCGGCGAAAAACCTGAGCCGCGCCGGAGGCGCGGCGCACGCGGATGCGTACCGGCCGCGCGCGGGCCATGACGAACGGCGCCTTATCCAGCAGCAGCTCCAAGCCCACGCCATGGCCGAAGTGCGACAGCCGGATGCCGGCGAGCGACACCAGCAGCGCGAGCGCGATAGGCAGCAGCTGCATTAGCAGCAGCGCCGGCCACCATTCGCCAGGCGAGGTGGCCACCACCAGCAGGTTGAGTCCGCTGGCAAAGACCACCAGTCCCAGCCCGACCTCCAGGATGTTGCCGGCCAGCACCACCATGAATGCGCCCGCCAGCCCCAGCCAGGCCCAGGCGAACGTCACCGGGCCCGACAGGCCGAAGAGCGGATGCGCCCTGGCGAACAGGGCCGCCCCGACCGCTGCGACTGCTGTGACGATCGTCTCGAACAGGTACTCCCAGGCCGGTAAGCGACCATGGACCACCAAAGGTTGTTGTATCTCTGTGAAGATCTGCTGGCCGCACAGATACAAGACACCGAGCGCGGTGGCTCCGACGACGATCTGGCAGGCCGCCAGCAGGGGACTGATGGCCATAGCCTCGATCCCCGCCACCATCAGGAACAACAGCGCCAGGCTGTACAGGCACAGCCGCCATTGGCGCAGCACTCCAACCAGCGCTGCCGTCGGCACCAGGAGAATGGCCGCGAAGGTCAGCACAGCAGGATCAGCGGATGATGACCAGGGCCGTGGCAAAGCCCAGCATGATGGTGGCCATGAGGTAGTAGCGATCCTCGATGGGCGCCAGCATGCGGCAGATAAGGTCGCCCAGGCGAATCACCCGGAAAGGGTAATCGATTCGGCTAGGCGTTCGAGACGGCTTCCAGCTCCGGCGCCACGACGGCATAGCCGGTGTCCATGTTCCGGATGTCGTCCTCGATCTGGGTGGCGATATCCGGCGACCGGCGCAGGAAGTCGCGCGCGGCCTCCCGCCCTTGGCCCAGCCGCAGCTCGTTGTAGCTCAGCCACGAGCCCGACTTTTCGACGATGCCCAGCTCCAGGCCGACGTCCAGCAGGCCACCTTCCTTGGAGATGCCTTCATTGAAGATGATGTCGAACTCAGCCAGTTTGAACGGCGGCGCCACCTTGTTCTTGACAACCTTCACCTTGACGTGGTTACCCACGATGTCGGTGCCGACCTTGATCGAATCCACACGGCGGATGTCCAGCCGCACCGAGGCGTAGAACTTGAGGGCGCGACCGCCCGGCGTGACCTCTGGGCTGCCATACATGACGCCGATCTTCTCGCGTAGCTGGTTGATGAAGATGACGGACGTGTTCGACCTGTTGATGGCGCCGGCCAGCTTCCGCAGCGCTTGCGACATGAGCCGCGCCTGCAGGCCGACGAATGAGTCGCCCATCTCGCCCTCGATCTCGGCTTTGGGCACCAGCGCCGCTACCGAGTCGACCACCACCACGTCCACGCCATTGCTGCGCACCAGCATGTCCGTGATCTCCAGCGCCTGCTCGCCTGTATCAGGCTGGGAGATGAGCAGGTCACTGACGTTGACGCCGCACTGCCCTGCATAGGCCGGGTCGAGCGCGTGCTCGGCGTCGATGATGGCGGCGATGCCTCCGGCCCGCTGAGCCTCGGCGATGATGTGCTGCGCCAGGGTCGTCTTGCCCGACGACTCGGGCCCGAAGATCTCAGTGATGCGCCCGCGCGGTACGCCGCCGACGCCCAAGGCCATGTCCAGGGCGATGGAGCCCGTGGGAATGACGTTGACGCTAGTCGAGGCGGTACGCTCGCCCAAGCGCATAATGGCGCCCTTGCCGAAGACCTTCTCGATCTGGCTGACCGCCATTTCGACCGCTCGCGCCCGGATGCTCTCCGTCTCAGCCATGGCCTTGCTCCTTTGTTCTATTTTCGCAGCTCACCATACTGCACATGTGAGCAGTTGTCAATAGTCCGCTGTCCCGTATACTGCCCGCGATGGATGCCGAGCGCACCCTTGCGTCGCGGCAGGTCTACAAGGGCCGGCTCATCAATGTGCGGGTCGACGAAGTCGAGCTCGCCAACGGGCATCGCAGCATCCGGGAAATCGTCGAGCATCCAGGCGCGGCAGCGATCCTGGCTTTTACCGACGATCGGCAGCTGGTGCTGGTACGGCAGTACCGAAAAGCCGCGGAATGCTTGACTCTTGAGATTCCAGCAGGCACCCTAGGGACGGGTGAGGATGCACTCGCGTGCGCTGTCCGCGAACTGCAGGAGGAGACCGGGTTCACAGCGCACACGTTTGCTCGGGTCTGTTCGTTTTACACCGCGGTGGGGTTTTGCACCGAGGTACTGCATCTGTTCATGGCCAAGGGCCTGCAAACGGGAGATCAAGCGGTTGAAGATGATGAGAGCATTGAGGTCGTGACCATGCCTGTGGCAGAAGCAATGGAGCGGGTGCGCGAGGGGTCGATCGTTGACGCCAAAAGCGTGGCGGGCGTGTTCTGGGCGCAGCTGTTTGAGAACGGCGACGAGCGCGCTCTGCGGCTCTGCCAGGAGCTCAGCGTATGAGAGACGCCATCATGGCCTTTACTGAATTCGTGCGCCTGGAGAAGGGCTTCAGCGAGAACACGCTGTCCGCCTACCGCAACGATCTCAATCAGTTCGTCGATTACGTGGAGTCGTGCGATGGGCAGCCTCAGACTCCGGATCGCAGCACCATCGTCAATTTCATGTCGCACCTGCGCGACCGCGAGTACGCCGCCTCGACCATCGCCCGGCGCATCGCGGCCGTGAAATCGTTCTTCCATTACCTGCGGCAACAGGGCGCAATCCACGACGATCCGACGCTCTCGCTGCGGGCGCCCAAGGTGGGGAAGAACGTCCCCAAGTCCATCTCCAAGGATGAGATCGACCGGCTCCTGCAGCAGCCCAAGCCGAACACCGCCATGGGCATGCGCGATCGGGCCATGCTGGAGCTCATCTATGCCACTGGCTTGCGCGTCACCGAGCTGGTGTCCCTCGAGGTCGGTTCGGTGGATTCCGATAGCAGCCTGGTGACGTGCTCGGGGCGAGGATCGCGTGAGCGGACCATCCCGGCCTCTCGCAGCAGCATGGCCGCGCTCGAGATCTACACGCACAAAGGCCGGCCCAGCCTGCTGCGAGGCCACGCCGATACCGACGCGCTGTTCCTGAACCACCACGGCGTGCGCATGACGCGCCAGGGCTTCTGGCTCATCATCAAGGGCTACGCGGAGAAAGCCGGCATCGAGTCGCCGATTACGCCGCATGTGCTGCGGCACTCGTTCGCCACGCACCGCCTGCGCGACGGCCAGGACCTCAAGTCAGTCCAGGAGCTGCTCGGCCACGCTAGCATCTCGACCACCCAGGTGTACGCCGAGGCCGTCAGGTAATCTTACGCGGACGGCGAGTGGCACCGCGGCTGCGGAGTACATCCGCCAGCGCTGTGACATCAAGCCCGAAATCGGGCTGATCCTGGGCTCCGGCCTCGGCGATCTGGCGAGTCGAATCAAAGACGCGACATCCATCGCCTATTCAGACATCCCCCACTTCCCGACGTCCGGCGTGGCCGGTCACGCCAACGAGCTGGTGGTCGGCACGCTTGGCCGGCGGACCGTCGCGGCCATGCGCGGCCGCGTCCACCTGTACGAGGGCTACTCGGCGGCAGAGGTTGGCTTCCCGGTGCGCGTCCTGCAAGCGCTTGGCGTGAGGGCGCTGCTGGTCAGCAACGCCGCCGGAGGCCTCAACCCCGATTTCCAGGCCGGTGACTTGATGCTCATCCGCGATCACATCTTCCTCCCTGGGCTGGCCGGCCATAACCCCCTGCGTGGCCCTAACGACGACGCTCTGGGGCCGCGCTTCCCCGACATGAGCGACGCCTACGATCCCGACCTGCGCACGCTGGCGAGGCGCACCGCCGAAGCCAAAGGCCAGCGCCTCCGCGAGGGCGTGTACGTCATGGTGGCTGGGCCGAGCTACGAGACTCCGGCGGAGTACGCTGCCCTGCGGGCACTGGGCGCCGACGCTGTAGGCATGTCAACCTGCCCAGAGGTGGTGGTGGCGCGCCATACGTCGCTGCCGGTGCTCGGGATCAGCCTGATTACGAATGTCCTCACCGGCGCCCCCGTTACCCACGAGGAGGTGCTGGCTGCCGCGGATGTGGCGGCGGGCCGCTTCTGCGACCTGGTGGAGGGAATCCTGACGGGCTGGAGGTAGCGCCTAGCCGGCGAGCAGCGTGCTTTGCAGCGCGAACGTGTGCGCCTGTTGCTGCAACGCGAACAGCGAGAAGCGCTGCACCAGCAGGGCGTTCGCCAGGTTGCTCGAAGCGTCGGCCATGTTGGTGTCGGCGATGCGTGAGCGGGCAGCCTCGGCGTTCATTTGCGCCTCGCCCGCATTGGCGGACGCGGTCGTGAGGCGGTTCTCCATGGCCCCGATGCTGCCCTGCTCGGCACTGGCGGCCTGGATGCCTTGATCGAGCTGGCCGATGGCGTTCTGAGCGCCAGCTTGGGTCGTCACGTCGAGGTTGGCCACGCCCAGCTGCTGGGTAGTGGTGGCGTTGAGGCTGCCCTGGACGGTCTGGTTCGCATTCGCGCCCACCTGGAAGGTGAGGCCAGCGGGTGCGGCCTGCTGGCCGTTGAGCAGCGGCTTGGTGTTGAAATCGGTCTGATTGGCGACGTTGTTGATGCCCTGCTGCAGCTGATCGACCTGAGCTTGAACGGCCTGTCGATCGCTGTCGGTCAAGGTGCCGTTGGCGGCCTGGAGGCCCAGCTGCCGTTCCTGCTGCAGCGCGTTCTCCTGCGAGCTCACGGCGCTGCCGGCGGTCTGGAACAGGTTGTTGGCGGTGTCGGCGTTGTCCTGCGCTTGGCCCAGCCCGTTGATCTGCGCCGTCAGCTCCTGGGCCACGCCTAGGCCGGCGGCGTCGACGGCGGCGCTGACCAGGCGGTTGCCGCTTGCCAGCTGGCTGAACAGCGTGGACTGCCGCTGCTGAAGCTGAGGCAGGATGTGGAGCGTGCTCGTAGACGAGGCAAGCGAAGACAGCGCCATACAGCAGCATTGTGCTCCCTGCTTGCCCGTCCGTCAAGCAGCCTGTTTGGAGGGATAGCCCGTGTACCCTATCCGAATGGGCTCCCGCCGCCTTGAGATACCTCCGGCGGAGCTCATCGAGCTGCTGTCCAGGCGTCTTGCTGCCCGCGCCCCGCGGGAGGCGGACGCCACGGGTTTGCGCCGCGCGGCCGTGCTGCTGCCGCTGCTGTTCCGGGATGGCGTGGCCCACGTCCTGTTCACCCAGCGCAGCGAGCATGTGCCCACCCACAAGGGCCAGATCAGCTTCCCCGGCGGAGCGCTCGAGGCGCAGGATGCCGACGCGTCCGCCGCGGCTCTGCGCGAGACCGAGGAGGAGATCGGCATTCGGCCCGACCAGGTCCGCATCCTTGGTCGGCTGGATGACTATGCCACCAGCAGCTCGGGCTTCGTGATTACCCCATTCGTGAGCGTCATCCCGGCCGGTGCGGCGCACCTGACCAGCGATCGCGAGGTGGCGCGCGTTCTGGAGGTGCCGCTGGCCTTCCTGCTGGACCCGGCCAACCGTCAGTCCGACCCGCGCACGCGGCACGGGCAGTATCCCTGGGGAGATGCCGTGATCTGGGGGGCGACCGCCCGCATCCTGAACGACTTCATCGGTATACTGGGCTCGCTTGATCGCCATCATGAGCAACCAGGCTAATTGACCGCCGCCCAACGGCTCGCCAGTCCTGCCGTTCAGGCCTGGATTGCCATCACGCTGATTGGCGTGGTGGTCCTCACGATTGCCGACATGCTGTTCGAGCCGCTGCGGCTAGCCGGCATCCTGATCATTTCAGCGGGGGCCGCGGTCGCCGGCGCCTTGGTCGGAATTGGCCCCATCAGCGAGCGCGATTTCGTGTTCCACGTCCGCAGTCGGGCGGTGGCCATCGGGCTGCTGGGCGCCGTCTGTTTCGTGCCGGTGATGGCGGCCCTGGTGTGGGGCTGCATCGCCCTCTTCAGCGGCTGGATGGGTGGACCGGGCCGCAACCTGGGCCCGCAGCCCACTCGCGAGGTGCTCTTCAACGTCGACCTCATTGGCCAGGTGGTGATGTACGCCTCCATGGCGGCGCGTATCGGCTTCCTGTCCTTCGGGCTGGCGCGGCGCGTCAGCATGTGGCGGCAGGGCCATCCGGAGGACCGCTTCCACGACT
>WNFB01006213.1_pt1 | contig 13783 bp, 9 predicted proteins | sample 5400501 | NCBI WGS metagenome assembly WNFB01 (sample SAMN13153341, study PRJNA577476) | soil metagenome | isolation source: 200 cm saprolite under Douglas fir tree site 2 hole 1 | place: USA:California | collected 2015-04-18
GCCCAACGCCGCCGTCGACCCGCTGGTCATGCCCCAGGTCACCAGCCCGCCCGCGTACTACCGCGCCGTCGATCGGTACGGCGACCCGGCGGCCGGAAGTCGGCCGGCGCACGGCGCCGATTTCGACCGGGCGAAGGCCCACCTGCTGTCGCCCGGCTGCGCCTGAGCAGGCTGGCCGTGAGCGGCGACTTCTACACTTGAATTGATGACTGAGGCGGATTTCGACGTTGTGATCCTGGGGGGCGGGATGGGCGGCTATCCAGCCGCGATCCGGGCCTCTCAGCTCGGGCTGAAGGTCGCCCTGGTGGAGTCCGACAAGCTCGGCGGCACCTGCCTCCACATCGGCTGCATTCCCACCAAGGCCCTGCTCGAATCGTCGGAGCTCTACCACCGCGTGTCCGCCCGAGGCGTCGAGTTTGGCGTTAACGCCGACAAGGTGACTTACGACTATTCGCGGATCGCCACCCGGCGCGATGCGGTCGTGAACCAGCTGTACAAGGGCGTGCAGTTCCTGATGAAGAAGAACAAGATCGAGGTGATCGCCGGCAGCGGCCGGGTCAAGGACCGCAACACGATCTCCGTCGGGGCGAACCAGGTGCGAGCGCCCCAGCTCATCGTGGCGACCGGCTCGGTCGTGAAGGCTCTGCCCGGCATCGAGTTCGACGGCGAGTACATTGTCTCGTCCGACCACGCGACGGTCGCCGCCAAGGTGCCAGAGTCGATCGTCATCATCGGCGCGGGCGCGGTCGGCGTCGAGTTCGCGACCCTCTACAACCAGCTGGGCGTCAAGGTCACGCTGCTCGAAGGCCTCGACCGCCTGGTCCCGCTCGAAGACGAGGACGTCTCCAAAGAAATGCTGGCCGCTTTCAAGAAGGCCGGCATCGACTGCCGGGTCGGGGTGAAGGTGAAAGGCGCCAAGAAAGCTCGCGATGGGGTGAGCGTCGACACCGAGCAGGGCGAGGTGTGGGCGCGCCAGCTGCTCGTCGCCGTCGGCCGCTCGCCACGCTCCAGGGACATCGGCCTCGAGCAGGTCGGAGTGACCCTGCAGCCGAACGGGTTCATCAAGGTCGACGAATGGTTGCGGACTTCGGTGGAAAACATCCATGCCATCGGGGATGTGGTCGGGGGTTATCTGCTTGCGCATGCCGCGTCCCACGAGGGCACGACCGCAGCCGAGGACATCGCGGGCCAGCGGAGCGTGCCGTTCGAGCAGGAGCTCGTCACGCGGTGCACGTACTCACATCCGCAGATAGCGTCGGTTGGATTGACGGAGAAGCAGGCCAAAGACAAGGGCATCGAGGTCAAGGTCGGCAAGTTTCCGTTCACCGCCCTCGGCCGCGCGATCATCCAAGGCGAGACCGGCGGCTTCGCGAAGATGGTCGCCGACGCCAAGACGGGCCGGCTGCTCGGCGCCCACGTCGTGGGTCCGAGCGCCACCGAGCTGATCGCCGAGCCGGCGCTCACCCAATTGTTCCAGGGCGACGCCTGGGAGCTCGGCCACAACATCCACCCTCATCCGACGCTCAGCGAGGCGGTGATGGAGGCGGCCCTGGCGGTGGACGGCAGAGCAATCCACATTTAAGTCTGATGGCCACCACGAAACCCCGCGAACAGGCCAAGCAGGAAGACCCAGGGCCCGCCTTCAAGCCCGAGTGGCGATTCCAGGAGCCCATCGCGTGGCGCGACACCGACCTCGACGAGAAAACCCTGAAAGAGTGGTTCTACTTCATGTTGCTCGGGCGGCAGATCGACTACCGCTTCCAGGTCCTCAACCGGCAGGGCCGCGCCCCGTTCATCATCTCGTGCGCCGGCCACGAGGCCGCGCAGATCGGCGTGAGCTGGCCGCTGAAGCCAAAGTACGACTGGGTGTCGCCCTACTACCGCGACGTCGTCCTTTGCATGCGCATGGGCATGTCGGCTCTCGACCTCATGCTGTCGGTGCTCGCGAAGCCCGCCGACCCGGCATCGGGCGGCAAGCAGACGCCGGGCCACTTCTCCGACACCCGGCTCAACATCATCTCGGGCGGCTCGCCCGTGGCGGCCCAGATGGTGCACGGCGCGGGCGTCGCTTACGCGCTGAAGATGGACGGCTCCGACAAGGTCGTCATGACCAACTACGGCGAAGGGGCTGGATCCGAAGGCGACACCCACGAGGCGTTCAACTTCGCCGCCGTCTACCAGCTGCCTGAGATCTTCGTCTGCGAGAACAACGGCTTCGCGATCTCGACACCGTTCAACAAGGAGTACGCGATCGAGCACGTCGCTCAGCGCGCGGCCGGTTATGGATTTCCTGGGGTGACCCTCGACGGGCGCGACCCGGTCACTTCCTACTTCGTCGCGAAAGAGGCCGTCGCCCGCGCGCGCGGGGGCCAGGGCCCGACGCTCATCGAGTGCCTCGTGGACCGCCTCGGCGCGCATTCGTCTGAGGACGACCAGCGCCGCTATCGAACCCAGGAGGAAATCGACCAGCTTGCGAAGAACGACTGCCTCGAGCGCTTCAAGAAGCGATTGCTCGACGAGGGCGTGCTCAGCGCCAAGGAGGTCGAGGCGCTCGAGGAGAAGGTCAAGGAAGAGGTCACCGAGGCAACCCGATTGGGCATGGAGTCGCCGGACGCCCCGCCTGAGAACGCGCTCACCAACGTCTATGGCGTGGACGTGCCCAAGGCAATCGACCCGCACGCGGGCGTCGAGACGGAGGAGATGAACATGGTCGCGGCGCTGCGCTCGTGCCTCGCGGAGGAGATGGAGCGAGATGAGCGCGTGATGGTCCTCGGCGAGGACGTCGGCCAGAAAGGGGGCGTGTTCCTGGTCACCGACGGGCTGCGCAAGCGATTCGGCGAGTCGCGCGTGATCGATACGCCGCTGGCCGAATCCTCAATCGCGGGCGTCAGCCTCGGGCTCGCACTGGCCGGGAAGCGGCCGGTCGCCGAGATGCAGTTCGCCGACTTCGCGCACATGGCGTTCAACCAGATCACCAACGAAATTGCCAAGTTCCGTTATCGCAGCGACGGGGACTGGTCTGTGCCGATCGTCATCCGCGCGCCGTTTGGCGGCCATGCGCATGGGGCGCTCTACCACTCACAGTCGATCGAGGCGCGCTTCGCCACGCCGGGTCTAAAGATCGTGATCCCGTCCAGCCCCTACGAGGCGAAGGGGCTGCTGCTCGCCTCGATCCGCGACCCTGACCCGGTCCTCTTCTTCGAGCACAAGCGCCTGTACCGGATGTTCAAGGAGCCTGTGCCAAAGGGCGAGTACCTCATCCCGCTCCAGGCTGCGCGCACCGTGCGCGAAGGAACCGACATCTCGGTTTTCTGTTACGGGTTGATGGTCCTTTACGCGCAGGAGGCGGCCAAGGCCCTGGAGGGCGAGGGCGTCAGCGTCGAGATCGTCGATCTGCGCACGGTCTACCCGCTCGACAAGGCGGCGATCATCGCGTCCGCCCGCAAGACAGGCAAGTGCCTGGTGCTGTACGAGGACAACTTCAGCGTGTCGGTCGGTTCCGAGGTGGCCGCGATCATCGCGGACGAGGCGTGGCGCTGGCTCGATGCGCCGGTGAAGCGGCTGGGCGGCCTCGACGTGCCGTCCATGCCGTACGCGCCCGCGATGGAGGAGGCCTTCATGCCGAACCCCGAGAAGATCGCTACCGCATTGCGCGAGCTGGCTGCCTTCTAATCATGGCCAAGACGACCCGCGTGGTCATGCCGCAGCTGGGGGAGTCGGTCCACGAGGGGACCATCGCGCGCTGGCTGGTGAAGCCCGGCGACAAGGTCGTCGAGTTCGAGCCGATGCTGGAGGTGGACACGGACAAGGTGAGCGCGGAGGTGCCTTCGCCGGTGAGCGGCATACTGCGCGAGATCCTGGCCAAGGAGGGGCAGACCGTGCAGGCCGGGGCCGAGATCGCCGTCGTCGAGGTCGGCGCGGACGGCGAGGTCACTGCAGCGCCGGACACACCGGCTCCCGCCCCGGCCCCCGCGGTGGGCCCGCAGACGGCACCTGCCGCGAAGGCCGAGCCCGCGCCGAAAGCGGTTCCCGCGTCGGCACCGACGCCGCAGCCGGTCGCCCCTGCGACCGCGCCCGTTCTCGACGGCGGCGAGCACAGGTACTCGCCCGCGGTCCAGCTGCAGGCCTCGGAGCTCGGCGTCGACCTGTCCAGGGTGCAGGGGAGCGGCATCGGCGGCCGCGTGACCAAGAAGGACGTCGAGCAGTTCGCAGCCACAGCGAAGGCGGCATCGGCCGAGAGGACGAACGCTCCCGCGCCGGCAGCGACGCCGAGCGAAGGCGACCAGGTCGTACAGCTCACCCGCGTTCGCCGGTTGATCGCCGAGAACATGGTCCGCTCGAAGACCACCATCCCGCACGCCTGGCAGACGCAGGAAGCGGATATGTCGGGAGTGGTCGCGCATCGCAACGCCAACAAGGCCGCGTTCCAGAAACAGGAAGGCTTCTCGCTCACGTATCTCCCTTACGTGATGGCCGCCACCATCTCCGCTCTGCGCGAGCACCCGGAGGTCAACTCGACCTTCAACGAAACGGAGCTGATCCTCCATCGCGACATCAACCTGGGGGTTTCGGTCGGCCTCGAGGACACGCTGGTCGTCCCCGTCGTCCGGCGCGCGGACGGGCTGTCGATCGCGGGCCTCGCGCGCGCCGTCAACGATGTGGCGACCCGTGCTCGAAACAAGCAGCTGAAGGCCGACGACCTCAGCGGCGGCACCTTCACCGTCAACAACTCCGGGACGTTCGGGACGCTGTTCAGCTACTCGGTCATCAATCCCGGCCAGGCCGGCATCCTCACCATGGAGGCCATCGTCGATAGGCCCATGGCGGTCAACGGGATGATCGGGATCAAGCCGATGATGTACCTCTGCTTCTCGTTCGACCACCGGGTGCTCGACGGGTTGAAGGCCGCTCGATTCCTCACCTCTTGCCGCAAGTGGCTCGAGGCGGTGACGCTCGACCTTCCGATCTACTGAGCGGGGTCTGTCTTGACGGCTGAGATCAAGCAACAGCCGTTCAACGACGATCCGCTCGAGCGCGCGCCGTTCAGATTCGCCGCGAGCAAGGTGGCCAGTGCCCGCGCGAGGCTGCGCGGCATGCGCCGGCCCGGTTTTCGCAAGCCAAGCCGGCGCTGGATCTGAATCGGCTGCGGGCGCCGGGCCGCGAGCCCGTAGAGCACGCCGGCGGTGACGCGCGAGATCGATTCCCAACGCCGGACCTCCGCCGGGTCGAGGTAGCCGACGGCGCTTTTTAAGCGGAGCCCGTGCGGCTCCAGGGCCGATTTCCATTCGACCGGGCCCCAGTACCGGCGATGGGCCAGCCGCGCGTCGAGATGGCGCAGGTAGCTTTCGCGCGAACGGCCGGGCAGCAGCGGTCCTCGCAGGCAGGCGTGGAATTCCGGCCCGGGTACGGTGAACACGAACTCGCCGCCGGCACGGAGCAGCCGCGCCACCTCCGCCAGCACGGGATCGATGTCGTCGATGTGTTCGAGGACCGAGTTAGAGAAAACCCAGTCAAAGCTGCCGCCGGGCTCTGGCACCTTGTCGGCGCCGACCGCATGAACGGCGGCATAGATGCCCAGCCGCTCAGCCTGCGCGGCCTCCGCGTAATCGGGATCGACTCCAACGACCTCGCGTGGGCCCGTTTCCTGCAGCAGGATGCGGGTCAGCAGACCGTCGCCGCAGCCGAGGTCGAGACCACGACCCTGCGGCAGGCCATGCTTCGCGACCTGTTCCACCTCGACTGCGCGCCACAACGCAGTGGCGGGCTGGAACGGGTACTCGTGCAGGAAGCGAACGAGCAGCTCGCGGTTCAGTGCAGCAGTGCCTCCAGCTGCTCCTCGTAGCGCGACACCATGCCGTCGGCGAACCAGCGTTCGCGGGCGACAGCGGCCACGCGTTCGCGGAATCCATCGTCGGCTGCGATGGCGGTGAGCGCCGCCTGCGTGGTCGAGTGGAGATCCTCGCTGCTCAGCGTGGTTGTGAAGACCGAGTCGCGAACGGCCGGAACGCCCGCCGCGGTCGCCTCAGAAAGAAGGGCGGGGGTGCCGCAAGCCATCGCCTCCTGGGCAGCAACCGGAAATCCCTCGCCACTGGACGGCAGCACCAGGAGGTCGGCGGCCGCGTAGTGCTCGCGCAGCCGCGCCGGGCTGAGCGGCGCGAGAACGTTCAGGTTGGGCAGGCGCCACCCCGACGGATCCACGTCTCCCGCACGGCCGATCAGCAGCCATGACCACTGCGGCGTGGCCTCGATCAGCGGCCGCAGGAGACGCACACCCTTCTTTTCGACGAAGCGGCCGACGAACAAGAGAAGCGGCTGCCGGCCGTTCGCTCCGAGCTCACCGCGGAATGCGTGCCGCTCTGCGGCTGAGGCCGGCCGGAACAGCTCCGAATCAATGCCGTTTTCGATCAGGAGCGGTGGCCTGCGAAAGCGAACCCGGGCCTCGAACCACCGGCGCACCTCCGCGCTGACGAAGACGACCTGGTCGGCCCGTGCCAGCACCGCGCGGCCGAGGCTCGCGTAAGCGACGGACTGCAGACCGCGCACCAGCGGGTTGGGGAAAGGCACCTTGGCAACGTGCTGTGTCAGCAGCACGGGCCGGTGCTCGCGGCGGGCAGCGGCAAAAGCGGCCACGTTGACCGCATACAGACAATCGTGCAGGTGCACGACCTGGGACCGCCGCACCTCATCGCGGATCCGGCCCGCGGCGAGCGGGCCTGGCAGCGGGTAGGGGAAACCGCCCAGGCGTTCGATACCGTTCCACACGCGTATCGGTACGTCGTCCGCGTGGCCATGGTGTGGGCGGCTGCGAATGTCACCCGCTATCCAGCGCACTTCGTGTCCACGACTGCGGTAGCCGGCGGCCAGGGTGGCGGATACGGTCTCGATCCCACCAACGTGCTCGGGGTAGTAGTTGCTGACGAGCAGGATGCGCACGGCGCTCAGCCGGCGGCGGTCGTGTGGAGTCGGTCGAGAACCGCGTGCTGAAGCCTCACGACCTCCAGGCCGTCGACCGCAGAAATGCCGATTGGAGCCACCCGCGTCCGGCACGCTGTCGAGAAGCGCGCCATCACCTCGTCATTGCCGTAGGCCAGCCGGCCGGAGGCGTTCAGCGCTCCCGAGCGCGCGACGCCGATCAGGTGGCTGCTGACGGCGTCCGCCGTCGTCATCAGGATGTTCCGTCCAAGGTGCTCGCTGTCGTTTCGCGTCACGACGAGGACATCACGAAACACGTCGAGCACCGCAAGGGCTCGCGAGCCCAGCACCGCCACGTGCCACTCGCTGAGCGGCGCCTGGAAGTTCATGGCGATCTGCACCGGCACCGACCCGCCCCGCATCAGGAGCGTGATCGCGGCGGGCGTGTTGCGTCCCGTCGGTCCAGGCACGAGGTGCGCCACCTCGAGCTCGGGTGTGGCGCCAAGCAGGCTGCGCACCAGGTAGAAGAAATGAGGCGACTCGTCGTAGAACAGCCCCAGCGGCAGCGAGTCATACCAATCGGGCAGCCGCCGCTGTGGGTTGGACAGCTGGGCGCCCCACAGGGCACGAACCTCGCCCAGCCGCCCGGCTGCAAGCAAGCGCTGGAGGCGAAGCGCGGACCGTGCGAACTGGAAGTTGTGCACCACCGCCAGCACCCTGCCCTCGCGCGCCGCGATGTCGCAGAGCTCGCCGGCCGCATCCACGTCGAGCGCCATGGGCTTTTCCAGCAGCACGTCCTTGCCTGCGAGCAGGTAGGCGCGCGCCAGGACGTCATGGGTGGCGGGCGGGGTCGCGATGGTGACCGCGTCGACCTCGTCGAGCCAGGGCACTCCCGCGGGGCCCTCTGCCACGGCACCATCCGGCACGCGGAACGCGGTGCGCGCCCGATCAACCCTGGCCGCGGTGTGGTCGATCACCCCCCGCACCTCGACGTCGGGGCAGCGCCGGAGCCATGGCAAGTGGCGATGGGTGCCGACCCACCCGAGACCGACGACGGCAACTCGCAACCTGCTCACTCGGGCCGGGATCGTACACCCGCGGATGACGCGGGCAGTCGAAAAATCCTGCCCAGGAGCAACCCAATCGCGTGCATAAAGCGTTAACTGTGCGAACGCGGCTGCGCCGGGTTATCAACTACCCACGCGCGGTCGCCGTTGGAGGCAAGGGGTAATGGCAGCAGCCTGGGGGGCTTCGCAGCGCCGGGCGCTGGTCGGGCTTGCAATGGCGGTGGCGATCGCCGCCAGTTGGGCGGCGCCCACCCTGGCGGCAGGACCGAAGGCGGGCGGCAACGAGATCGCCCCGGTCGGGCACCCGAACGTGGTCGTCCTGTCGCCGCAGGCCCAGAGCCCGCACGAAAAGAGCAAGAAGCCGGCCAAACCATTCCTCAGCGCCAACCCGGAGGCCCTGGCCAGGGCCAAGGCGCGGGCGGACGCCCAGGTGGCGCCGGCGACCACCACCAGCAGTCCTGGCGTGGCGCCTTCGACGCCGGCAACTGGGACGGGGCTGTTCAACGGGCTGAATCAGCCCGGCATCTCGGCCGCCGACGAGGGCTACTGCTGCACCCCGCCCGACACTACCGGTGCGGTCGGACCAAACAACTACGTGGAGTTCGTCAACACGACGATCCGCGTCAGCGACCGCAGCCTGAAGCAGCTGAGCCAGCTCGATATGGGTACTTTCGTCGCCGCCCCGGCCGGCCTCAACGTGAGCGATCCGCAAGTGCAGTGGGATCCACGGGCAGGGCGCTGGTTCTATGCCGCGATCGCTTTCGCCCCTCACAACAACTACCTCGTCTTCGGCTGGTCGAAGACATCGGATCCCAGCGATCTCAGCGGGGGTTGGTGTCGCTTCGGCGCGTTCACGGGCAACCAGCTTCCTGACTACCCGAAGCTCGGCCACGACGACAACTTCGTGCTCTTCGGGGCCAACCTCTACGACGACACCACTGGCAACTTCGTCTTCAACACCGCCGCCATCTGGGCTCTCCCGAAGCCTGCCAATGGCAGCACGGCTTGCACGGCATCCGGGTTCACCGCGTTCGCTGATGCCCAGCACCCGCTGCGCAACGCCGACGGCACGTCAGCCTTCACGCCGGTCCCGGTGAACATGTCGGACGCTTCGAGCGTGGGCTACGTTCTCGCCGGCCACAGCCCGCTCGCGCCCAAGCCCACGGACCCCAACGGTCCCCAGACCAGGTTGATGGTCTGGCATGTCGCCCTGCAGGGCGGCAACCCACGTCTCATCGCCGACGGCGACCTGACCGTAGGCAGCTTCGACGTGCCCGCCAGCGTGCCCCAGCCCGGAGGTCCCACCGTCGACAGCCTCGACGCCCGATTGACGCAGGCGGTCGGCCATGCCGACCCCGACGCGGCGGGCGCCGAGGCGTTGTGGACTCAGCACACCATCAACGGGCCGGGCGGCCGCTCGGTCCTTCGCTGGTACGAGATCCTGCCCGCCGGCAGCGCGGTTCGTCAGCAGGGCCAGGTCCAGAGCGCGACCGACTTCATCTGGAACGGCTCGATCTCGCCATCGATCGCGGGCAACGACGCGGCCGTGCTCTACAACCGCGGCGGATCCTCGCAGCTTGCGGTGGCCGCGGCGCAGTCGCGTATCTCCTCGACACCACTTTCGACCCTGAGCGGAAGCGAGGTGGTGCTCGCCAGCAGCAACACCGCGGACGTGGACTTCAGCTGCACCTCACCGTACGGCCCGCCGTGCCGCTGGGGCGACTACTCAGGCGCGAGCCCCGACCCGAACAACCCCGGGGTGGTGTGGGGCAGCAACCAGGTCAGCGGGCCGTCGTTCTTCGGCTATCCCCAGTGGGTCACCCAGAACTACGCCGTCACCACTTCGGGCACCCCGCCGCCCCCGCCGCCCCCGCCGACCCCGTGCACCGCGGTCACGTTCGCCGCCAGCCCGGCTTCGCCGCAGGCGCCGGGAGTATCGGTCAACCTGACCGGCGCCGCCACCGGGTGCCCAAACCCGGTCTACCAGTTCTGGATCCTGCCGCCCGGTGGGTCGTGGACGATCCTCCAGGCCTACAGCTCGAGCGCTGGCGCGGTGTGGAACACCACCGGCCAGCCGGCCGGCACGTACTCATTCGACATCTGGGCCAAGCAGTCCGGCTCCAGCGCGGACTGGGAGGCGCACGTCTCACCCAACCCCACATACACGCTGCAGACGCCGCCACCACCCAACACGTGTACCGCGGTGACGTGGAACCCACCGAGTCCCGCCTCGCCGCAGGTGGCGGGCGTTTCCGTGCAATTGGGCGGGACCGCCACCGGCTGCCCCAACCCGGTCTATCAATTCTGGATCCAGCCGCCGGGCGGGCAGTGGACGATCCTGCAGGCCTACAGCTCCAGCGCCGGCGTGGCCTGGAACACCACCGGCCAGGCGGCCGGCACGTATCTGTTCGACGTCTGGGCCAAGCAGTCCGGTTCGTCGGCGTCGTTTGAGGCGAACATCTCACCGAACCCGACGTACACGCTCCAGGCGCCACCGATCTGTACCGCGGTGACGTGGAACGCGCCGAGCCCCGCGTCCCCGCAGGCGCCGGGGGTCTCGGTCAACCTCGGCGGCACCGCCACCGGCTGTCCCAACCCGGTCTACCAGTTCTGGATCCAGCCGCCGGGCGGGTCGTGGACGATCCTCCAGGCCTACAGCTCCAGCTCGACCGTGACCTGGAACAGCACCGGTCTCGGAGCTGGAACGTACCTGTTCGATGTCTGGGCCAGCCGGCGACATGCACCGCGGTGACCTGGAACGCGCCGAGCCCGGCTTCGCCGCAGGCGCCGGGAGTGTCGGTCAACCTGGGCGGCACCGCCGCCGGCTGCCCCAACCCCGTCTACCAGTTCTACATCCAGCCGCCGGGTGGGTCGTGGACGATCCTCCAGGCCTACAGCCCGAGCTCCACCGTTAGCTGGAACACGGCCGGTCTGGGAGCAGGCACGTACCTGTTCGACGTCTGGGCCAAGCAGTCCGGTTCGTCGGCGTCGTACGAGGCTCACCGCACCCAGCCCGGCTTCGCCGCAGTCACCGGGAGTTTCGGTCACCTTGAGCGGCGCCGCGACCGGATGCCCCAACCCGGTCTACCAGTTCTGGATCCAGGCGCCAGGCGGGTCGTGGACGATCCTCCAGGCCTACAGCTCCAGCCGGCCAGCCGACGGGCACCTACCTGTTCGACGTCTGGGCCAGGCAGTCCGGCTCGAGCGCGTCCTGGGAGGCGCACGTCTCGCCCAACCCCACATACACGCTCCAGACGGCGCCCCCTTGCACCAGCGTGACCATGACCGCAACCCCGGCTTCGCCCCAGACGACCGGGACCTCGGTGCAGCTCAGCGCCACCTCGACAGGCTGCTCGAGCCCGCAGTACGAGTTCTGGATCCAGGGTCCAGGCGGCGCATGGACGATCGTGCAGGGCTACAGCTCGAGCTCGACCTTCAACTGGAGCACCGCCGGCCTTCCCCCTGGAACCTATAACTTCGACGTTTGGGTCAGGCAATCGGGGTCGACCGCGAGCTGGGAGGCGCATATCTCCCCCAACCCCACATACACGCTGAACCCGTGACCGGCGTGACGATGCTGACGTCGACGAGGATGTCTCCAACCGCGGCATAACCGTCGACGGCGACATCCGGGAATCGCAAATGAATGGTGTCGCTCTCGTGAAGGGCTATGGGGTCGAGGGGCACGAACAGCCACCCGGTGACGCTCTGTCCGGCGTCGATATCACCCGGCAGGTGTGTTGACCTGAGGTAATCGCCGTAGGCGACGGCCCCGCCGGCAGTCGCTACGGGCACCACCGGCCACTCCGCCTCGCCGGCGTTGTTGTTGACCACCTCCACCTCGACCCAGACAGCCTTCTCGCCAGGATCGAGGGCGACGCGGTGAACCGTGATGACCATGCCGTGCAGCTCCCCCGAAGCGGAGGTGCTCACGATTCTCAGGCCACCGCGGCCACTCCGTACAGGCCGCTGATCGCCCGGCGCGCGAAGGGTCTCGTCAACACCGTGCAGATGCCGATGGCGCAAAGTGCGGCGGCCGCCGGCAGCGCAGGGTATGCGTACCGGCCCGGGCCTGCAAACTCGAAGCCGGCCGTCGCCGGCAGCAACAGCGCCACCGCGATCAGTCCACCGACCGCCGCGATCGCGACCACCAAAGGGAGCGCTGGCTTGCGCATTCGAATAACGGCGGCGACCACCATCAAAGCCACAAGGAAGCCCAGCACTGCGAACGGAGCGCCAAGCGGCAGCGCGCCGAACGGTTCGCCGCTCCAGTACGTCACGCTGAACACCGCGAGGTCGAATGGGATGAATGGAGCCGTGAAAGGCATCGGCACGGCGTCGGAAAGCCGGCCTGCGCGCGTGCCGGGTGAGAGCACGCCGTAGAGATGAAGGTTGACCATGAACCACGGCACGAGGCACGCCACCGCAATCGCGCCGGCGCCTGCCGCTCGGGCGATCCTCTGACGCCATGAAGGACCTGGCGCCGGCCACAACATGGCGAGCGCCAGCGCTGGGATGAGACCTGCGAGCGTGAGCTTCACCATCAACCCGGCGCCGAGGAGCAGGCCGAGCAGCACGGCGCGCCGCCACGTCCAGGGTCGTCCCGCCCACCGAAGCACCAGCAGCACGGCAAGCCCACCCAACACCGCGGACAGCCCGTCGTTGCTGATGCGCGTCGCGTTGAGGTCGAGGCCGGGCAGCAGGATCGCGAACATGGCGGCCAGCGCCGCGACTTCGAGGCGGCCGGGGGCGAGGATGCGTGCGGCGGCCACCGCCATCGGGGCCAGCGCAGCGATCAGGAGCGCATTGATCACGCGGAGCGTGTAGATCGCGGCGAAAGGTCCGCCAAGCTTGTCCGCCACCAACCACACCGGAACCATCAGCAAGTAATAGCCGGGCGTCTGCACCGATTCGAATGAGAGCTGCCAGAGATGCCTTGACATCCACGCGGCGTTGGCGCTGTCTGACATCCCGGTCGGGGGCAGCCCTAGATCGGCGAGGTCCGGGGCCGGGTACGTGCCTGGCTGTGCTCCGCGGAACACACCCGTCTGCTGCATGACACGCAGGATTTCCGGCGCGATCAGCGTCTGATCGGCGACGGGGTAGACACCGTGGCTGAGCTGCAAGATGAAGTCGGCGTGCTGCGCCTCGTCGATGCGCGACCACACCGGTTGGGAAAGCGCCATCACCAGGGCGGGGACGAGGGCGGCGCCGTACGCGAGGATCAGTGGATGCCGAGCCACCGACTTGAACGTTTCAGCGCGTATCAGTTTCGGTGTCGATGCCCAGGATGCTGAGGAAGAAGCTCGCGAATATCGTCTGCACGCCGAGAGTGAGCAGCACGGTGGCGGGGATGATCTCACGCATCGTCGTCCTCGGGTCGAGCGCCCCGAAACCGACCGACTGCCACGTGATGACCGCAATGATGGTGCCGGCCACACCGAGAACGACCATCAGCGCGCCCAGCGCGAGGCCGGTCTCGAGCCGGACGTAGCGGAACATCGCCGCGTAGTTGGCGTTGGGCGGGTGAAACCCCTCACGCATGGCGAACACCTTGGTGAAGACCGCGAACACGACGAGTTGGTAGCCCATCAGGCAGCAAAAACCCGCCAGCAGCAAGGTGTGGATGTCGAAGCCGAATGGACCGATCTTCTTCGGTCCGGTCTCGAGCAACGCGCCGACGACGAGGCCGACGCCAAGCAGCGCCAGGCCGGGATAGAGGAAAAGCCATCGAGGGCTGAACAGGAGCATGAAGCGCAGGTGCCGCCAGCCGTCGCGCCAGGTGCGTAGGTGTGGAGGTCGGG
>WNFB01003539.1_pt1 | contig 13781 bp, 12 predicted proteins | sample 5400501 | NCBI WGS metagenome assembly WNFB01 (sample SAMN13153341, study PRJNA577476) | soil metagenome | isolation source: 200 cm saprolite under Douglas fir tree site 2 hole 1 | place: USA:California | collected 2015-04-18
CGGCAGGAATGACTACCAATCTCCCTACCGTGCCACGGATCGACAACAGGATGTCGCCGTCCTTGAGCCGGGAGCGCTTGAACTCTTGATCTATGGCCGGCGAGGTCTTTCGAATCGTGGTTAGGTTCAGCCTGTCATTCGGGAAGTCGGCAACGCGAACATAGGGCACTCCCTCATAGAGTTCGGGACCTGGTTTCAGAATGCCGTGGGTGATTGGGCGATCAGGTTGCACCAGATCTCGCAGAGTCACGAGACCCCATCCTTGCGGAAACATCTCTGCGGACAGGTCATGCACATCGTCAGTAGGTGGTGCGGCATTCCCCGCTCTGTGTCCACCATCTGCTTCATGCGCTTCGTGAATCTGAGCCGCCAAGTTAGCGGCGTCCACGAGACCCGGATTTTCCCCCCGCCACCCCTCCGTCAGCTTGCCGGAGGTGGCGGCGAGGACGGATTGGCGGAAGCGTTTGAGAATGGCGGGGACGCGGTCCAGGCGTTCGCGGCAGGCGTCTACCCGCGCGAGGACCGCGTCGAGCTTGTCGGCGATGCGCTTTTGTTCGTTGGGGGGGCGAGGGTGATGCCGAATGTCGCTACTCGCTTTGGTTGGGCGCGAGTCAGTGACCCGCCGACGCCAGTCACACCTTTGCAGATCAATTCGCGAAAGTCGGGGCTGCGAAAGTAATGACGCAGGAAACGCGAATCAACCCCGGGCGCTCGCATGACGATCCACTCAGAGGAAGCAATCTGACGGGCTCCAGTTGCCGGCATCACTTGCCACACGCGGTTGATGCGCGGATTGATCTTGCAGACTAGAACATCATCGGGCGCGACCAATTGCTTCGTCGATCCAATGGCGCTGCCAGTCTGCACTTCCGGCTGGTCAGACGGAAAGGACGGAACGCTGTAGAGCTCAAATCGCTCGCCTGGTGTGAGTGACGGGTCCAGCGTTCGCGATGAGAAGCTATTGAGCTCGCCGAAGAGAGCTTCGGTCCAGCCGCGAGGAAGTTCGCTCACGCCCCCACCTCCTCAACGTCCTCGCCCAACTCACCCAGAATCCCGCGCAGTTCTTCCATCGCGCCTTCCAGTTCGTCCATCGCCTCCTGCGCGAGCGTCGCGGGTTCGGGCAGTTCGTCGGCGCTACCTTCGCTTTCATCTTTGAGCCAGGCGATGTCGAGGCTGTCGCCACGTTCGGCGATCCACTCGCGAGTGAAGCGGCGGAAGCGAGCGGTATCTGGATTCCCGCTTTCGCGGGAATGACGATGTTGTGAATCGTCGCCAGCCGGATCGCCACCGAAGAATTCTTCGAACTCAGCGAAGTGCTCGCGCGTGAGCACGGTGCGCTTGCCGAACTGCGGCATGTTGGCGCGCAGGTCGTAGACCCACACTTCCTTGGTGTTGCCCTTGTCCGTCTCGCCACGAGTGAAGAAGAGCACGTTGGTCTTCACGCCCTGGGCGTAGAAGATGCCGGTGGGCAGGCGCAGGATGGTGTGCAGGCTGCATTTGTCCATGAGATCGGAGCGGATCTGCTTGCCGGTATTCCCTTCAAACAGCACGTTGTCCGGCATCACCACAGCAGCACGACCTCCGGGGAGGAGCCTACGATAGATGTGTTGCAAAAAGCAGAACTGTTTGTTGCTGGTGGAAAAGGGAAATTCACGCATGGGCGCGCCAACACCCTTCTTTGTGCCGAACGGCGGGTTGCTGAGGATGAGCGTCGCCTTCGGCAATGCCTCACCCTCGCTTGAGAGCGTATCACCGTAACGAATGCCTGCGCCTTGTGGATCAGAGTCGATTCCATGCAACATCAGATTCATTAGCGCCATGCGGTACACGTCGTGTACGTGTTCCATGCCGTAGAAAGTGTTGTAACGATACTTGTGCTGCTGCGCCTTGGTCCAGTTATGAGGGTCGCTGTGTTCACGAATATAGCGGTTAGCGGCGACGGGAAAACCGCCTGTTCCTATTGCCGGATCTTGGATCACATCAGCCAGCGTCGGCTTCATCACTGCCACCATACTGTCGATCAAAGGACGAGGGGTAAAGTATTGCCCTGCGCCTGACTTTCCTTCAGTGGCGTTCTTGGCGAGGAGTCCTTCATACAAATCGCCCAGCCCCTCCTGGTGGGCGTTATACCAATCGAGCTTATCAATCTCGTCGATCAAGGAAGAAAGCGTTTCTGTCCTTTTTATAAGAGATCTCGCGTTAGCAAAGATTTCCTTGACAAGAATGGAGTCATGCTTCCCCAAACGAGTCAGTAGTTTCTTGTAGAACCTCAGGCGATTTTCTTGCCTTTGCCCTTTCAGGTCGTCCCAGCGACAGTTTTCCGGAAGCTTCTCTTCCGTATTAGTTTCTTTGGCCATCTTGAGGAAGAGTAAGTAGGTCAGTTCAGTGACGTACTGGTGGTAGGTCACCCCATCGTCCTTGAGGATGTTACACAGGTTCCAAAGTTTGGCGACGATGTCGTGGGTGATGGTGCTCATGTGGTCAATCCTTGGCCAGCAGGCCGAGGAACTGCTCGGCGGTGATGATGGAGCGCGCAAACGTGTCGGTGAGGCTCAGCAGGTCTTTGTCGCCGGTGACGAGATGGTCGGCCTTGCCAACGATGGCAAGCTGGAGAAAAGGGATGTCGAACGGATCACGGCAGGGCGGCGTCCTGGGTGGCTTGGCGGGAATACGCACAGTGGCGCAGTAAGGCAAGTAGTCGGCGAGCAGTTCCTCCTGCTCTTCGGCCGAGAGTTTGAATTTGGGGTACCTCAAAGCACGCATCAGTTCTGCCGTGGTGGTCGTGGAGACGAGCGGGTGGCAGCGACCCTGCTGCCAAGCCTGGCGCAGTGGGGCGAGCCGGCCCTGCGCGAACACCAGTGCGGAGAGCACAACGTTCGTATCCATCACCACCCGCACCACCCGGCGCACAGCGGTCATTTGTGCGTCTTCCGTGGGGGCTGGCGCGCCCAGGCCACGGCATCGGCGACGTCCTGCTCCTGGAGATCGAGCTCGGCGAGCTTGGCGCGCACGGCGTCCGCGCGCTGGATACGCACGGGCGTGAGGATGATCTGGCCATCCCTGGCTTCCACCTCGAAATACTCGGTCGGCCCGACCGCGTTGGTCACCGCCTTGGGCAGGGTGAGCTGATTCTTGGCTGTGATCTTTGCGAGCATGGTTAGCTCCTGAATAAACAAGAAGTAAGAATTCCTTACTTTACCGTATCTCCCGCTCACGGTTCAAGCCGCAGGCCTCTGCCACAGGGCATCGAGGTCGTCGGACTCGTCCCGTGGAGCGAGCGGCGGGATGAAGGCGCCGGACTTGAATGCCGGGTTCTTGAGGGTGCAGTGGAACCAGACGCCAACTTGCCAGGTGATCTTGAGTGCCGTGAGCGCGGTGAAGAATGGCGCCTCTTCGATTCGTGGACCTCAGCCGCCCAACTCTGCTCGCATGATCTTTGCGCCGGCCACCATCGCCTCAAGCTTGCCGAAAGCAATGTCACGGGGCAGGTATTTCATGCCGCAATCGGGCGCGACGATGATGTCCTCGGCAGCGACGAAGGGAAGTGCTCTCCGGATGCGCTGCGCGACCGTTTCCGGCGTCTCGATCGTCAGGTCCAAAAGGTCGAGAACGCCGAGCATAATCTTCTTGCCCGCGAGGTGTGTCAGGACGGAGCAGTCGAGTTTCGACTGTGCCGTCTCCAGGGAAACCTGGTTACACGTGCAGGCGCTCAGCTGCGTCAGGAACGAGTACCCGCTCGGCCGCTCGTGGATGATGGCGGCGTACCCAAAACAAATGTGGACGGCCGTGGTGCCGACGATGCCCTCGAGGGCGCGATTGAGCGCGGCGAGGCCGTATTCCTCCGCCTTCGCGGGGCGCGCCTGCATGTATGGTTCGTCGATCTGCACGATATCGGCTCCGGCTGCGAAGAGATCGCGGATCTCCGCGTTCACGGCGTCGGCGTACGCCAGCGCGGCGTCAGCCTCATGGTCGTAGAAATCATTCTGTGCCTGTTGTGACATCGTAAAGGGACCGGGGACGGTCATCTTGACCAGGTGGTCGGTGTGCCGCTTCAGGAACCGCAGGTCGTCGACCACGACCGAACGCAGGCGTCGAATCGGTCCAACGATGCGCGGCACCGGATTCGGATGGCCGGAGCGATCCAAGGCCGTGCCCGGGTTGTCGATATCGATGCCGTCGAGCGTCGTTGCAAAGTGGTTCGAGTAACTCTCGCGGCGGATCTCACCATCGGTGATTATATCCAACCCGGCGTCGAGCTGGGCGCGGATCGCGAGATGTGTGGCGTCGTCCTGCGCCTCTCTGAGAAGCGGATCGGCAACGCGCCAAAGCTCGCGCGCGCGGACGCGAGGCGGAAACCTTTTCGCGAGGCCCGCGCGATCGATCAGCCATTCCGGCTGTGGACAGCTTCCAACCAATGTCGTGGGAAAGAGCATAGAGTATCTCCTCGAAGTAATGCTTCCAATAAAAACGGCAGGTTCCTCAGTTCTACGGCAGCAGTCTACTATGATCCGTGATTCCCATCACGGCCCAGCCGCATCAGCCCGCGATTCCAACTCGCTGACGCCAGGCTTTCACGTGGTCTCCGATCGCCTCCGGCTGGTCTTCCGGCACGTAGTGGATTCCCGGCCCGATGTGCTCGACCTCAAGGTTTCGGAACGTGCTGCGAGCCCAGTCGGCGAGCGCCGGGGTGATGAGGACGCCGGGATCAAAAGTGAAGAGCAGCTTCGGTACATCGCTGGTCGCGAGCCAGCGTCCGTTCGCGTCGATGATCTCCATCGTCGACGCTGGCTCGTTCACGATCGGGAGCTGCCGCGGAAAGGCGAGCACCGCGAGACGCGACTCAGGTGTCGGGAACGGCGCTCGATACGCGGCCATCTCTTCGTCCGTCAGCTTCCGAACAGTCGACCCCGGGAGCACCTGCTCGACGAAGGCATTCTCCTGGAGAATGATCTTCTCGCCGATGCTGGGCGTCCGAAATGCACGGAAGAGGTCGCTGATGACGGTATCGCTCCTGCCACTATCCAACTCTTCCCACTCGTTCGAGCGGACGATAGCCTCCATGAGGGCGATCCCCCGGCCTCTCGCCTCGTGACGCCGCGCCCAGGAGATCCCGAGCGCGGTGCCCCAGTCGGGGAGAACGAGTGTCACGCGATCGAGACCGAGCGCGTCGAACCACGCGTCGAGATAGCGCTCGTGGTCGGACAGGAGGTAGGGGATGTCCGGTCTCCCCGAGCGGCCCATGCCGATCAGGTCGGGCGCGAGGAGCCGGCCCTCTCCGGCGAGCCGCGGTATCACATTCCGCCAGAGGTAGGAGGAAGTCGGGTTTCCATGCAGGAACACGATTGGGTCCCCGGTGCTGACATCGATGTAGTGCATCTGCGATCCATAGATGTCTACATAGTGAGACTCAAACGGGAATTTCGGCGAAATGGACTGCATCGTCGACATGGATACTCTCCTTTTGCTGCAATGACCTGCTTATACGGATTCCAATTGAGGGTTATCCATAAGCGGCCGCCCTTCGACAGGCTCAGGGCGAACGGAAAAAGCCTTCTCGGAAAAGAAACCCGTTCGTGCTGAGCTTGTCGAAGTATGAACGGCGCTGAGAGCAATGTGAGCTTTGGGGTCATGAGCTTTGGGGTCAGGCTTTTGTATCTCAACTATTCAGACCAGCACAGCAGCGGTGGTTGAGTATGGGGACAGACCCACCCAGCGGGTAACGGGCAACGAGCGACAACAGGATGTGTCAGGAGTGTCAAGATTTCAAAGCCTGACCCCATCCCCTCCATTCCCTCCAACTGCCACTGTTGAAGGCGTATTGGAACCCGGCAGCGGCATCGACCGGGGATGGCTCAGAGGGGTCAGTCAGACTAATAGTGAATTCTGTTCCGTCATCCGCCGCAACCGGCGTATCGAGCACGGGAAATAGGTCAAGTCTTGTATTCATGCATGGGGCCAGTCCTTGACCAGCCGTCACCATGATGCTCGTTTGCAAGACCTGATACCAATTTGCGATCCATTGAGTAATTTTCCCATCGTTGTTGTCACCCTGAGCGAAGTGAAGGGTCTCGTCTTTTCGTGAGGTTCTTCGCCTGCGGCTCAGAATGACAACAATCGAAAGTTACTGCTTGAAATGCAACTTGGCATGACCCCTGTTCCCGCTCACGGTTAAGCATGAGCTTGTCTGACACTGTCTGTGAGATGAGAACTCGGTTTTTTACAGTGGAGCGTTCCCTCAGCGATAGCGATCCCTCCCCCTCAGCAATCCTTCACCCTTATTCCACCTTTTCGCGGGGTTGGGCAAAAACCCCAACTTTTGTTCTTCCTGCGGAGCTATACAACCACCTTTCCCGCACGCGTCTCTCCTGTGCACCGTTGCTGACAACGGCGGTTACACCATTGCCCCGCTGGGCAGCCCCACCAAGGTGCGTCCGTACGCCTCCATCGCAAACTCGAAATGTAAGGCGAAATGTTGGCTGACGGCATGCACGTCGCGCCAGATACGCTGGAGGGGGTGCTGGAGATAAATGGCATGGCCGCCGCTCAACTCAAACAGTCGATCCACTACCCGGGTGGACTGGCGCACCATGTAACTACGCCAGGCATAGTACCGCGCCCGTTCCTGCTCTGTCGGCCTCCGTTGCTCATGACTGTACAAAGCGGGGATTTCCTCGGCGCACCGTAGCATCATCCCTTCCACCGCGTCTAACGTCGTAGCAGCTTCGGCCAATGCCATCTGGGCACTGGTCATCTCTTGCTGCGGCGTTCCATTCGTTCGGTATATCGGCACGCGCGTCTGAATCCATTGTTGAAAATGCGCAATCGCCGCCTGCGCAGATCCGACGGCCGAGGGCACCAGCGCCAGACCAAGAGTGGGAACAAAAGGCAGCCGGTACAAGGGGCCCGGGTTCAGCTTTTGACCAGGAGCTTGACCGGTTCGTTCCGAGCGCTCGAGCCAGAATACCCGGTGCTGGGGCACGAACGCATTCTCGACAACAATGGTATTACTATCGGTCCCCTGCATGCCGACGACATGCCATTGATCGTCCAGATGGTAATCCGTCTTCGGCACGAAGAACATTGCCCATTCGGGGTTGCCGCCTTGTGGGGGAGCAACCCGCGCACCGACTGCGACCCAATCGCTGCACCACAGACCGCTCAAGAAGCTCCACCGACCACTGAGCCGGTAGCCTCCGGCTGTCGGCTGGACTATGCCCACGGGAGCGAACGAGTCGGCCATCAGCACGTTCGTATCCTTGCCCCAGATCTCTTGCTGCAATTCCGGCTCCACATATCCGATCCAGAAATGATGGATCCCTAAAATGCAAAACACCCAACCGGTCGAGGTATCCCCCTTGGCAATCTCAGCCGCCACTCGCACGAACGTTCGCAGGTCCATCTCATAGCCGCCCCAGTGAGATGGTTGCATAATACGGAGCAACCCCGAATCTTTCAGGGCTTGCATCAAGTCATCGGGCAGTCGGCGTTGCTGTTCGATGGCCTGCCCTCGCTCAGCCGCCATCTGCGCTATCCCCCGGGCTCGCTCGAGCAAGGCATCGACTGTGATTTGGGAAGGTTGATTCTCTCGCATGGGCTCCTCCAATTTTGGGTAGTGTTATGCTGGTTATGCTGTGGCTCTTGTGCGAGGCAGTAAAGGAGTCAGGTCTTGCAATTACACATCGCGAACAATCAGAATGTCCGCGCAGCCTCCCTCATGTTCTCCAGCTTGGCTCGCAGGACTGGCACATCGCGCGCCGCATGCCGCCCAAAGCCGCACGATGGCGACAGCCACAGGCGCTCCTCCCCAACGACGCGGGCCCAATCAGCCGCCCGCTCGCGGATCTTGTCGACTGGCTCAATCCAATAATTGGCTTCATCCACGAGGCCAGCCGCCAGTTCGATGCTGCGCGGCATTTGCCGGAATGCTTCGCGCTCTAGCCACTGCGTATAGTATTTGACCTCGAAGTGCGCCACAGCGATAACACCGTCAAGGTGTTGCAAGATCTCGACCCACGGTGCGCAGGTCAGCACGCTCGACCTCGGTCTCCCCCGCATGTTGCCGTTACACAGGGGCAGCGACCTCCGCACTGTCACTCCCTCCAAGCACGCGGCGATTATGTCGGCGGCTTCCTTGGCGGTCATGAGCCCAATGTTGACTTGTATACCAAGGGCAGGGGCATCCAGCTGCACGTGCGGGCACCCGGCGTCTGCCAGAGCGCGCAGCTCGCGATTGACGATCGTCGTGAGGTTTTTCATCTGCCGCTGGATCTCCGCCAGCTGATCGCCACCCTGAACCGTCACCTCTATGGGACCGACGACCGCGGCCTTGCCGACTCCGCCAGGCAGTTGGTTTTCTCGCTGAAACGCTTCGGCGTAGCCAAGTCCCCGTCGCGCAGCGATCTCGCCGATGATCCGCACATGCGCCATATCGTCGTAGTCGAATGGATCTTTCCGCTCCGGCGTGTCGATTTCCACGCCAGTCAATCGCTCGTGTATGTGAAAGATGAAATTACGCGTGAAATACTCCCCGCCGGTCCATTCATCGAGCCCAAGCGCTCGCTGTTCAGCGATGGCCGCAGCCGCGGCCCGATTGAGGACCGCTTCTCCTTCTGCGGCGGAAAGCTCGCCAGCATGGTAGCGCCCCAGGTCCGCCTCATGGTTGGGCAACGGCCACCACGAACCTGCGACAGTTGTACGAAGAGCCATTTGATACCTCCTACCTATCGTCAGAGAGGAATCCGACTTGTTCCGGAAATGCGGCATCACCTCTTTCGCGAACAACTCCATCGAGTTGTTCGCATTTGCGGGTGATCGAGCAATGACCTCTGAGCGCTATTTTCGGCCTCTAGCGATTACGGAAATGCGGGATGACCTCTTTGGCGTACAATTCAAGTGAATTGCGTATGTGGCGCGGGTTCATTCCGGGAGGATCGATGATAAAGATCATCTGTGTCATCGGGCAGACTTTCAGTTCCTCCTCCAACATTTTGCTGACTTCGTCTGGCGTGCCGACGTACGCGGGACCGTAGGGGCCGCGGCCCTGTTTACGCAGCTCGCCAACCGGCGGCACGGTCAGATTCCGGTCCGGGGCTATGGCTCGAACCAGGCCCTGATTTTCCGGGGCAGCCATAATCCTGGAGTAGTGGACCTGCATGTGCCAGTGCACATGCGCTTCGCACTCGTCCCAAGCTTTGTCGTGGGTCTCGGCCACATGGCCGACGTGTAATCCCGCCCGTTGGAATTTTTGCGGATCGTGGCCTGCTTTGCGCAGTGCGGCATCATAGATCTTTTGCAATGGGGCCGGAGGCGCCGCCGCCAGGTGATAGCCGTTCGCGCCCGCCTCTTCCACTGCTTTCGGCCCCATTGCTGCTGCCCAGAGCGGTAACGGCTTCTGGACGGGTTTGGGGGTCATCCGCACGTTGCTGAACTCCCAGTATTTGCCACTGAAGCTGAATTCCTCCTCCTCGAGACAGCGCCGGATGATTTGCAGCCCTTCGTGCATGCGCGACCGGCGTTGCTTCATCGGCACGCCGAAGGTGGCGTAGTCAGTGGGATCTGATCCGGGACCGACCGCTAGGTCGAAACGGCCATTCGAGATGATGTCGACGGTCGCTGCGTCTTCGGCCACCCGAATGGGATTGTGAAAGGGAAGCAGCAGCACAAAGGTGCCGATACGGATGCGCTTTGTCCGCGCGGCGATCGCGGCGAGGATGGGCAGCTGTGACGGCGACCAGCCGTCATCGAGGAAGTGATGCTCACTGGTCCAGAGATGGTCAAACCCGAGTTCTTCCGCCAACACACAGAGATCGAGAAGATCCCGATAGACCTCCTGAATGGGACGACGCCGTGGTGGCGGGTTGCGGAACATCATCAGTGCGCCAAATTCCATACTTTGACCTCCTTCTTTGTTTACCTATTCGCAGGAGCACACAGCAGTGTGCCCCTACCGGCATCTCGTCCGGGATGGGAAAGCCTCAGCCAAAAGTTTTCTCCCGCCGGATGTCGACAGGGTAGTCAAACGGCTCACCTTTTGGGGGCTCGGGCACCAGAATCGTCATGTGCTTCTCGACCCCTGGGCCCTCGTTCCAGTTCCGGTGCACGATGCCTGCCGGGAGGACGACAACAGAAAGTCGGGGTCAGGTCTTGAAACATAAGGTTTGCGACAAGTTTCTTCCGTCGAACTCACGTCCAAGTTAAGCCGAAGTTGTGTGAGGCAACCACAATAGGGAATGTTCAGAAGGAGATTCGTTGTCAATCGCGAGAGGCGACGGCAGATCATGATCCATTAAGAAAAATGACCATATTCACAACGGGAAGCAGAACCATCAATGCACGGTACTTCATTTGCCACTATAATCTCATAAGAATAGCATTACTTGTATAACACTACCGAATCGTCAGCCCGCGGTGACAGGCGCGATCTCCTTCAGCCGGGGCAGCACCTCCTTCGCGAAGAGTTTGATGCCCTTCTCGGCCTCGGCATGCGTCATAAATCCCGACCGCCCGATCATCACCAGATGGCCAAGGCCGCCGACCTTGCCGTAGAAATCCATGATCTGCTGGTAGACGGTGTCGGGGCTGCCAGCGAACAGGATTCCCCGCTCCATGGCTTGCGTCGCGTTTATGCTGGTGAGCCCCCCGACGTTTAGGATAGCCGGTGCGACGGGCTTCTCCGCGTCCGCCACCCCCGCACGGTTGCCGCCAGCCTCCCCCTCGGCACGGGCATTCGGCTTGGGTACGGTGCGGTAGACCTGCGGCGCGAATTGTGACGGCACCGCACCAGGAAGAAACTGCGCATACTGCGGCGCCATCTTGAGGCTCGTGTTGAGGAACCACAGCAGCTTGCTGCCAATCTGGACACCCTCCTCGTGCGTGTCGCCGACATAGACCAACGCCGCATAGGCAAAGTGGTCGGTCATGACCTTGGGGAGCCCGGCCTCCGTTCGCGCCTGGCGATACGCGGCCCAGGCGCGCTTGGTCCCCTCCTCGCCGCGTAGGACCAGCACGTTGACCATACCCCGCCGGCCAACCTCGCTCGCCGTCTCCGGGTCGCCAGTCGCCGCCCACAGCGGCGGATGCGGCTGCTGCCACGGGCGCGGCCAAATGTTGACGTGCCGGTGCGTGTAGTGCTTTCCCTCCCAGCTGAACGGCCCCTCCTGAGAGGTCAGCGCCTTGGTGACGAGATCGATCGCTTCCCAGTAACGCTCGATGTTGTTGACCGGGTTGGCGTTGTTGGACGCCATCTCGCTGGCGCCCGACTTCACGAAACCGATATCCAAACGCCCGCGGGAAATGACATCCGCCGTGGCATACTCCTCCGCTACCCGGACCGGATCCGGCCGCAGCGAGATCAGCGTCCCCATGCTAAGGATGCGAACCTTCCGCGTCTGACGGGCCAGGATACCAAGGATCAGTGGGTTAGCCCCGAAGAGGGAATTGATCCCGGCATGATGCTCAATGGCGACGACATTCACCCCCAGGTCGTCGCAGAGCATGAACTCGTCTAGGGTCTCCTCGAACAGGTCGGCAGCGATCTGCGGATCACAATACTTGTTCGGCAGGCTGGCGCGGACGGAATCCGCGCGGTCGAGCACCTCTTGCGGCACGAAGGGATATGGGTTCTCGTTGTGATACCAAACGTCCATGGCCTCTTCCCTCCTCAGTCCAGCGAGTGACTAGTGTTCCAAGAACGCAACGATGCGGTCAACAAAGGCATCGGGCTGCTCGATCTCAGGATGGTGTCCCGCCTCGGCAATGAGCTCGAAGCGCGAGCCGGGGATCAACGCGCTGTAGGCCCGTCCTACGGACGGCTTCACGATCCCGTCGCTCGCGCCCCAGAGCAAGAGCGTCGGCCGCGTGATCCGGCGGAGCCAGCGCTTGAGCTGGGGGTTGTACATGTAGGGATACCAGCCGTAGAGGCACAGCGCGTCCCAGTTCCGGGCGCGGACCACAATTTCGTCGTCCGACATAGCGTTAAAGTCTGGTCCCCACTTCCCGGGATCGTGCCAGCTCCGCCGCTGCACCTCCTGGGGTGAGGTGTTGAAGACGTCCAGGATGTCGGGCGTCTCACGATCGCTGATCTTGATGCCGAACGCATCCACCAGAACGAGACGGTCGATGCGGTGGCAGCACTTTATTGCGATTTCCGCTGCGAGCCAGCCGCCGAAGGACAATCCCACGAGTGTTACCCTCTCGTAGGGCAGTGCGTCGAGGACCTCTAGATAGAGGTGTACCAGGTCGTACACCGTGTCAAAATCCGCCGGGCGCGCCGAGTGGCCAAAGCCGGGGTGCGAGGGGGCGATAATCTCCGCCCGCTTGCCGAGCAGATCGAGAAAGCGCGCCCGCGGATCGACGTTCTGCATGCCATGCAGGAGCAGGACTGGCCGGCCCGTGCCCCGGCGTATCACTTCGAGCTCAATGTCACCGACCGACAACCACTCCTCGGCCGAGGCCCCAATGTCATTCATCATGGCTTCCCCTGTCTCTATGCGTCCGGCGATAGTCCCATAGCGACTGATATCACTCCTGGAGAGGGCCGCAGCTGCAACGTGCGTTCGCTCAGGAGGGCCGTTCTGGAAGGTGCAGCTCGCGTTTTGGCGATTGCCGGCTTAGCGAGAACGACGACGAACCGGGCGAAAGGATGTTTTCCTCTGCGACCCTCCGCACAGTTCGTAACTGACGGTCACGCCGCGCTCGGCTATCAGCTCTTCGACATCCCAGAAGCTGAGGCAAAAGCGAGGATAGCGCCACACGGCTAGGCTACGCCGCCCGCAGCGGATTCTTGATCTTGTAGCCCAACCGCTCGATGTCGTCGATGGTCCACCTGCGCGTGCGATCGAGCGACGGCTGCGCCATCAGCGTCTTGCCGTCGGGCCGGATGTAGCCGAAATGACGGATCACCTCAGCCAGGCTCCAGCCCTCGAACTTCTCATAGAAGTGGACGTAGCCCTGGTACCGCTGCGGCTCCAGGCCAAAGATCCACTCGCACGCCTCTGAGCAGAACGCAAACTTACGGCCGTTGTACTCCTTGACCCTCGCCGCAGAGATGTCCGGTCGCGGATAAATACAGGGGAAGAGACAGACCTGACAGGTCGGCGGCATGCTGGGCAAGAGACTCAACGGCAACGCGCCGTTGGCGGGGTCGGTCATGCGTTTGTATTCTGCCCAGAACTTGCCATAGTACGCGGACCAACCTGAATAATGGCGCTCGAACCACTCGATGTCGCGCTCATTAGGGGGATCGAAGCGCCAGAACATCAGCGGCCAACTGGCATAGAGAAACATAGCCGTGGTGTGACCCATCCAGAAGGAGTTTTGATACCCGAGGTCGAGCCAGCGCGGCGGCTTGAGGCCAAACTTCTCCAGGCGTCCGATGTAGCTTTGCACCCAGTCATCGATGATCCAGTGCTTCCACATCTGCTTGTAAGGCTCAATCTTGTTGACGGTGAAGTATTCGGTGAGCAGCGCCACGGCGGAGTCCACAAACATGGAGATCCGCCAGAAATTCTTGTCGATCGCTTCCTGGATAAGCGGCACGTTGCGGTCATCGCCCAGCAGCGTCACCAAAGTGGCGTAGCCGTTGGCCATGTGGCGACTCTCATCCGACTGGATGCTGAGGAACACTGAGGGAACGGCGTGATCACCGTTCGCGGCTGCGGCCTTGGGAAGGCTCACGAAGACCGGATTGGTAAAGGTCGTCTCGCCCACCACCTGCAGGCTGATCTCCCCTTCAATCGGGTCAGCCGCGATGAACGTCTCAACTGCGGCGCGCACGGCAGTGG
>WNFB01003540.1_pt1 | contig 13778 bp, 12 predicted proteins | sample 5400501 | NCBI WGS metagenome assembly WNFB01 (sample SAMN13153341, study PRJNA577476) | soil metagenome | isolation source: 200 cm saprolite under Douglas fir tree site 2 hole 1 | place: USA:California | collected 2015-04-18
CCGTCCGGGCCGCCGCGGTAACTACCGGCAGCCGGGACCGAGCCGCCGACCAGCCCGGTGTTGCCGCCCTGCGGCACCAGCGCGGCCGCGTGCCGGGCGCAGCACCGCACCACCTCGGCGACCTCGGCCGCCGAGCCGGGGCGGACTACGCAGCGGGCCGTCCCGTGATACCGGCGCGTCCAGTCGGTGGTGTAACCGGCCAGCACCGCGGGATCGGTCAGCAGATGCGGCTCGCCGACGGCACCGGCGAGATCCCGCAGCAGGCTGTTCATGATCCAAGCCTCACATGTCCCCCGGCGGCCGGAACCATCCGGGTCGGGCGTGCGTCCAACCGGGCATGATGATGAACATGCTTCGGGCCGGGACCGGCGCACGGTCCATCCTGATCGCCGCGGCCTGCGCGGCCGTTCTCAGCGGGTGCGGCAGCACGCACGCCACCGGCGGGACGGCGGCAGCCGCCCGCCCCGCCAAGGTCTCTCTTGTCATCCGGGTGGCGGCCAGGCCAGGCGCCAAAATGCAGCACTGGACGCTGCGCTGCGACCCGGCCGGCGGCACCCACCCGGATCCGCAGGCGGCCTGCCGTGTCCTGCTGCACGCGAAGAGCCCGTTCGCGCCGCTGCCCCGCAACGAGATGTGCCCGATGATCGTGGCCGGCACGAAGACGGCGACTATCCAGGGCACCTGGTTCGGCAAGCACGTCAGCAGCAGCTTCAATCAGCGCGGATGCGGCAACATGCGGTGGGCCAAGATCGGCCAGATTTTCAACTGACGGAGCTTCCCGGCCGGGTCCCGCTCACCCGGCCGGGAACGCAGGCCTCACGAGCCACCGCTGCCACTGCCGCTGCGCCAGCCCGGTGGCCGTCAGGTTTTGGCTCTGGCCCAAATCTCGCGATGGTAACGACCAGGGCAGCTCCTAGCTGCACTGGGCCGCCGCCCCCCGGGCTGGTTGCACCAGGTGATGCCACCGGACGGCGAAGATCAAATCGTAACCTTCACGTTATGTGGGCCAGAACCCAGGTTTTCAACTGACGGAGCTCCCGGCCGGGTCCCGCTCACCCGGCCGGGAAGCCATGCCCCTGAACTGCCCCGGCCGCCGGGCCAGCCCGGTGGCCGCGCCGTTGCCGGCGAGTCCGCTCCCGGACGCGAGGCAGGATTCCCTGGGCCGGCCGCCTGCGAAGGCCGGGCTCGCCCGGCATGGCTACTTGAGCAGCCGGGACATCCGGCGGTCAGCCAGCGGCTTGCCGCCGGTCTGGCAGGTCGGGCAGTATTGCAGCGCGGAGTCGGCGAACGACACCTCCCGGACCGTGTCGCCGCACACCGGGCACGGCTGCCCGGCCCGGCCGTGCACCCGGAGCCCGGCCTTCTTCTCTGCCTTCAGGTCCCCCGCCGCCAGGCCCGCCGATCTCGCCACGGCTTCCTGCAGGGTGCCGACGATCACCGCGTGCAACTCGGCCACGTCCTCGCTGGAGAGGCTGGCGGCCAGCCGGAACGGCGACATCCTCGCGGCGTGCAGCACCTCGTCGGAGTAGGCATTGCCGATGCCGGCGATGATCTTCTGGTCCCGCAGGACGCCCTTGATCTGCGTCCGCCGCCCGGCCAGGATCTGGGCCAGCGTGGCGGCCGTGAAGGACGGATCGAGCGGATCAGGCCCGAGTGCCGCGATGCCGGGGACGGCCATCGGGTCGGCGACCAGGTAGACCGCCAGGCGCTTGCGGGTTCCGGCCTCGGTGAGGTCGAACCCGGCTCCGTCGGCGAACCTGACCCGCAGCGCCAGCGGGCCTTTGCCCGGCCGCGGCGGCTCATCCGGCAGCTTGTCCCGCCATCGCAGCCAGCCGGCCCGGGCCAGGTGCGTGATGAGGTGCAGCACCGGGCCGCCGCCGGGATCGCGCTCCCGCACCAGGCCGCCGCCCGGATCGCGCTCCCGCACCGGGCCGCCGCCGGGATCGCGCTCCGTCACCAGGTCGAGGAACTTGCCGTATCGCGCGGTCGCCGTGATCGTCCGGCCGTGCAGTGCGGTCAGCGCCGGATCGTAGGTCTTCAGCACCGCGAACTCCGCGACATCGGCGCGCTCGACGACACGGCCCGCCGCGCGCTCTCGCAGATCGGCGGCGAGTGCCTCTACCTCTGGAAGTTCCGGCACGCATCCAATTCTGCCTTGCGCCGGGCGGTCAGCGGGCCGGCCGGCTGGCCGGCCCGCTGGCGGCAGGTAAAATCCGCTGGCCATTGACCGGGGTGCCAGTGACAGGGAACCTGCGGGCGCTTAGGCTGCGGGCCAGCGCACCTTGCGGGCGAGGGAGGAGGAGGGGATCAGGCTACGAGGTGTGGGCGAGGAGGGATTTGAACCCTCACGTCCTTTCGGACACACGGACCTGAACCGTGCGCGTCTGCCGTTCCGCCACCCGCCCTGGGCGAGGCAGTCAGGTTAGCACGTCCTCAAACTGCCCCACGCCGCCGATACGATCGGATGGAAGCACGAAAGGAGGTGCCCCGGTGGGAGTTCTGCAACGCTTCGAGCACAGGCTCGAGGGGATGGTCGAGGGTGCCTTCGCGCGGGCGTTCAGATCCGAGCTGCAGCCGGTGGAGGTGGCCAGCGCGGTGCAGCGCGAGATGGATGACCGCGCAGCGATCGTCGCGCAGGGCCGGACGCTGGTGCCGAACGACTTCGTCGTGGAGCTTGCGGACACTGATCACGGCCGCCTCGAGGTCTACGCCGACAGTCTCGGCATCGAGCTTGCCACGCTGGCCCGCGAGCACGCCAGGGAGCAGGGATACTCCTTCGTCGGGCCGGTCCGGATGCGGTTCGAGGGAGTGCCCGACCTGACGACCGGTACCTTCCGGATTCGCTCGGGCGTGATCAGGGGCACGACGGTCGAAGACGGCGAGATCCGCAGGCCTGCCAGCGATCTTCCGCACCCGCCGGGTAGCTTCGCCGGCGCCCCCCGGCTGCTTGTCTCCGGGCCGGAGCCGGGCGCGGACGGGAACATGCAGCGCACCTACGAGCTCACCGCGCCACTCACCATCCTCGGCCGCGGCACGGACTGTGACCTGCGGCTGGTCGATCCGGGGGTGTCGCGCCACCATGCCGAGCTGCGCGTCGAAGACGGCGAGGTCGTGCTGGTCGACCTGGGTTCGACGAACGGCACCTTCGTGAACGGCCAGCCGGTGCGGCGGGTTTCCCTGACGGACGGAACCCGTGTCACGCTGGGCCGGACGACTCTCGTTTTCCGCCGGGATGGCATTTACTGATACCGCGGCAAGTCCATGACCCATCCGGCGCCGTGGCGCCTGTGACGAGCAGAGGCAGCAACGGCCACCGAGGACAATGACCAGATGAATGCGCTCACCCTCACCCTCATCAGGCTGGCGTTCCTCGCCGTCCTCTGGCTTTTCGTCATCGCCGCGGTGGGTGTCGTGCGCACAGACCTATTCGGGCCTTCCGGTGGCGGCCGCCGGGCGGGCCGCAAGCGCCAGCAGCCGCGGGGCAGGCCCGCTCAGCCCGCCAAGCCGCCCAAGCCATCCCGGCCCGGCCGGGCCAGCCATGCGGTGCCGCAGCAGTTGCTGGTGACCGGCGGCGACCTGGCCGGAACGAGCATGGGCCTCGCAGATGAGCAAATCACTATCGGTCGGGCGAATGATGCCACGCTCGTGCTGACGGATGACTACGCTTCGAGCCGACATGCCCGGCTATTCCCGCAGGATGGTCAGTGGATTGTCGAGGACCTCGGCTCTACCAACGGCACCTATCTTGATCGCCAGAAGGTGACCCAGCCGACCCCGGTGCCGGTCGGCGTGCCAATCCGTATCGGCAAAACCGTTCTGGAACTGCGCAGATGACCCTTGCACTCCGCTACGCGGTCCGCTCAGACGTCGGTCTCCTCAGGGAGGGGAACGAGGATTCGGCGTATGCGGGCCCGCGGCTGCTTGCCATTGCCGATGGCATGGGCGGGCATGCCGCCGGCGAGGTGGCCAGTGCGGTGGCCATCTCCGCCCTTGCCGGGCTCGACCAGGTGCCGCCTGGCGGTGACCTGCTTGACCCGCTCGCCGCGGCGGTGGCCGCAGCCAACGCCACCTTGCACGAGATGAGTGCGGCCGATCCGGCGGTCGAGGGGATGGGCACGACGCTCACCGCCATGCTCTGGCAGAACGCGCACGTCGCGCTCTGCCACATCGGCGACTCACGGGCTTACCTGCTGCGCGACGGTGACTTTTTCCAGATCACCCGCGATCACACGCTGGTCCAGTCGCTCGTCGATGACGGCAGGCTGACCCCGGAGGCGGCCGCCACCCATCCGCAGCGCTCGCTGCTGCTCCGCGCGCTCGACGGGCGGACCGAGGCGGAGCCCGACCTGTCGGTCCGCGAGGTCCGGGCGGGTGACCGCTACCTGCTCTGCTCCGACGGGCTATCCGATGTTGTCACCGAGCAAACCCTGCACAGGACCCTGGTGACCATCACCGACCCGGACGACGCGGTCACCCAGCTGATCGAGCTCGCCATCCGCAGCGGCGGCCCGGACAACATCACCTGCATCGTGGCCGACGTCGTCGATACCGCAGCAGGCTCCGCGGCGCCCAGCCAGGTATCGGTCATCGTCGGCGCCGCATCGAGCAGCGATGGCCGCCCGCCGGTGCGCACGGACAGCCCGGCCGGGCGGGCGCACCAGCTCACTCAGGTCTCGTCGCAGCCAGCGGCCGAGTTCAGCGAGGCCGCGGTGCAGGCGGCGCTGGCTGGCGATAACGAAGACGACGGGGGCGAGGACGAGGACTACGGGAGGTGGGCGCGTCCGCGCTGGCCGGTCGTCACGTCCATCCTGGTGGTCCTGGTGCTGCTGATCGCCGGCGGCGGATACGCTGCCTGGCGCTATACCCAGGGCCAGTACTACGTCGGCTCGGCCGGCGGCCAGGTGGTGATCTTCCGCGGCGTCAACGAGCGGGTCGCCGGCCTGAGCCTGTCCAGCGTGTACGTCAGGACCGGCATCCCGATGTCGGGCGTGCCAGCCAATGACGTCCGGCAGATCCAGACGACGATCACGGCATCCGGCCTGGCTGATGCCCGCCGCATCGTGCTGAACATCCGGCATGGCTACCTGTGCCAGCAGGCCGCCGCCGCCGTCGCGAAATGGCAGGCGGGCAAGCCAAGGCCGCGCAAGGTCAAGAAACGGGTGCACGGCAAGACGGTGGTGCATACGGTCTACCCGCCCTACCGCCCGAAGCCGCCAGTGCCCGGCTACTGCCCGCAGCAAGGGGCGTCCTGATGACCGCCGTCACGGCCCACTCCGGTGCCGGGGCACAGCAAGTGCCCGGCGGGCCGGCCCCGATGCCCCGCGGCAGGCGCAGCACCGAGCTGCTCATGCTCATCTTCGCGATGGGCGTCGTGCTGGCTGCCTACGCCAGCGCCGGCCTCGGCCTGAACGGCAAGCTGCCCGCCGGGCTGATCGAGTACGGCGCTGCATTCGCCGTGCTCGTCTTCGCCGCCCATGTCGCCGTCCGGAGGTTCGCGCCGTGGGCTGACCCGCTGATGCTGCCGCTCGCCGCGCTGCTGAATGGCCTGGGCATCGTCATGATCTACCGCCTCCAGGAGTCAGGACGCGGCGGGAACCCCGGCAACAAGATCAGCACCATCAGCTCGTCGACGACCGCCTACCAGGTGGTGTGGAGCGCGGTCGGAATCGCCGCCTTCGTCGTGGTTCTCGCGGTGATCAGGGAGCCGCGGATCCTGCAGCGCTACACGTATACCCTCGGCGCGCTCGGCCTCGCGCTGCTGGCCATCCCAGCCGTGCTGCCCGCCAGCATCAGCGCCGTGAACGGCGCCAAGGTCTGGATCATCGTCGGCGGGTTCTCGATTCAGCCAGGCGAGTTCGCCAAGCTCGCGCTGGCCGTCTTCTTCGCCGGCTACCTCGTGGCCAAGCGCGACGTGCTCGCCCTGGCCGGCCGCCGGGTGCTCGGCGTCGACCTGCCGCGGGCCCGTGACCTTGGCCCGGTGCTGATCGCCTGGGCGGCAAGCCTGCTTATCCTGGTCTTCGAGTCGGACATCGGCACGTCCGCGCTGTTCTTCGGCTTGTTCGTGGGGATGATCTACGTCGCTACGCAGCGCACCTCGTGGCTGCTGATCGGGATCGCCCTGTTCGGGTTCGGCACCTTCGTGGCCAGCCAGCTGTTCGGCCACGTCGGTGCCCGTTTCACTGCCTGGCTGCATCCGTTCACCCAGGCCAACGTGTTCTGCAACCCGGCCGTGCAGACCCACTGTGTCTCGTCCTACCAGCTCGCCCAGGGCCTCTACGGGATGGGCTTTGGCGGCATCCTGGGCACCGGGCTTGGTCACGGCGAGCCGTTCTTCACGCCGCTGGCGCAGAGCGACTTCATCATCACCGCGTTCGGCGAGGAACTTGGCCTGACCGGGCTGATGGCGATCCTGCTGATTTTCGGGCTGATCGTCCAGCGGGGCCTGCGGGCCGCCATCCAGGTCCGCGACCCCTTCGCCAAGCTGCTGGCGGGCGGTTTCTCGTTCGTGCTGGCGCTGCAGGTCTTCGTGATCGCCGGCGGGGTGACTGGCCTGATCCCGCTCACCGGCGTTACCACGCCGTTCATGTCGCAAGGCGGCTCATCGCTGGTCGCAAGCTGGGCCATGATCGGGCTGCTGATGCGGGTCAGCGACACCGCCAGGCGGCCTGCCCCGCAGCCGATCCAGGACGAGGGCATGACGCAGATCGTGCGGGCCGGCTGATGGCCGCGAGGATGCTCCGGGGCAGGGGCGGCCAGCGGGCGGGCGCCCGGTGAACCGCGCGCTGCTCCGGCTCTCCCTGGCCTGCCTGGGGATGTTCGCGCTGCTCCTGATCAACGTGAACTACGTACAGGCGTTCGAGTCCACCAGCCTCGCCTCCAAGCCGGGGAACGTACGCGTCTTCGACCAGCAGTTCCAGTACAAGCGCGGCTCGATCGTGGCGGCCGGCGGGACCAACGGGGCCGGCGGGACCACGATCGCCTTCTCCCGGCTGACCAAGGGCGGTAACACCTACCAGCGGTCTTACCCGGACGGCCCGCTCTACGCTCCGGTGACTGGCTACGACTCGATTTTCGGTGCGACCGGCATCGAGGGCGCGGAAGACAAGCTCCTAGCCGGCACCGACCCCCGGCTGGCCGTGCACAACCTGATCGATCTCGTGACCGGGAAACCCCGGCTGGGTGCCACCGTTTACCTCACTATCGATCCCAAGGCTCAGCAGGCCGCCTATGCGGGGCTGAAGTCCCTGGGCCGGCCGAGCGGGCTCGTCGCGATCGACCCGGCAACCGGCGCGATCCTGGCCATGGCTTCCTACCCGACCTTTGACCCCAACCGGTACGCCACGCTCAGCGGCGCCCGGCTCGACAGGATCGACAAGCAGTACCGGCACGATCCCCGCCAGCCACTGCTCAACCGGGCCATCAACGAGACATTCCCGCCGGGCTCCAGTTTCAAGGTGGTGACCGGCTCGACGTGGCTGTCAGGAAGCACGGGCCGCAGCCCGGCCTCGACAGTTTTCGCCCCCCCGGCGCTGAAGCTGCCGAACGGCAACCTGCTGCATAACGACGCCAACGAGTTGTGCGGAAACGGCAACCCGCCGCTGATCCAGGCCTTCTACATCTCCTGCAACAGCGCGTTCGGCAATCTCGGCATCAAGGTCGGCGCTGCGGCGCTGCGGCGCCAGGCCAACTTGTTCGGCTTTAACAGCGCGAACCTGGCGATCCCGCTGCCCGTCTCGGCCAGCACGTACCCGCTGGAGCCGGATCCCTCCCTGCGGGCAATTTCCGCGATCGGTCAGCTCAACGACCAGGTGACGCCGATGCAGGAGGCCATGCTCTCGGCGGCCATCGCCAATCACGGCACGCTGATGACCCCGTACCTGGTGCAGTCGGTGCAAGCGCCAGACCTCAGCATCATCCAGCGGGCCAGGCCGTCGGTCCTGTCCCGTCCGGTGAGCCCGCAGGTGGCAACCGAGATGCAGACGATGATGATCCAGGTGGTGCAGAACCCGGCCGGGACCGCGCACAACATCTACCTGCCCAACCTTCAGATTGCGGGCAAGACCGGCACGGCGCAGAACAGCTCGACGCTGGATGACTCGGTGTTCACCTGCTACACGCCAGCGGGCCTCAACAACCGGAGGATAGCTATCGGCGTCATAGTCAAAGGCGGTGGCTTCGGCGCCGCCGCGGCCGCGCCGATCGCTCAGCAGGTCATCAAGGCGTACCTGAGGATTCCGTGACCGTGTGCCAGGCTGCCGCGATCACCGCGGCAGGCAGAAACCAGGACCGGGCTGGCGGTACCGTGGCGTACCCGGCCGCGAACGACGACGCAGGACGGTAACTTCAGGTGCGAGACATGACCCAGCCCCGGCTGCTCGGCGGCCGCTACGAACTCGACGGGATCGTCGGTCGCGGCGGCATGGCCGAGGTCTACCGTGCGAGAGACATCCGTCTCGATCGCATCGTCGCGGTGAAGACGCTCCGCGAAGACCTGGCCAGGGATCAGACCTTCCAGGCCAGGTTCCGCCGCGAGGCCCAGTCCGCCGCGTCGCTGAACCACCCGTCGATCGTCGCCGTCTACGACACCGGCGAGGACATGATCGGCCCCACGCCGGTCCCCTACATCGTGATGGAGTACGTCGACGGCCGTACCCTGCGGGACCTGCTGAGGGAGGACCGCAGGCTGCTGCCGGAACGGGCGATGGAGATCAGCGACGGCGTCCTGCGGGCGCTTGACTACAGCCACCGCAACGGCATCGTGCACAGGGACATCAAGCCGGGCAACGTGATGCTGACCCGGGCCGGCGACGTGAAGGTGATGGACTTCGGCATCGCCAGGGCGGTCAGCGACTCGCAGGCCACGATGACGCAGACCGCCCAGGTGATCGGCACCGCGCAGTACCTGTCACCGGAACAGGCCAGGGGCGAGCGGGTGGATGCCCGCAGCGACCTCTATTCCGCCGGGTGCCTGCTCTATGAGCTGCTCACCGGGCGGCCGCCGTTCACCGGCGACTCGCCGGTGGCGATCGCCTACCAGCATGTCAGGGAGAACCCCATCCCGCCGTCGCAGGTGGATCCCGAGATACCGGGCTGGGCCGACGCGATCGTGCTCAAGGCGATGGCCAAGGACCCGGCCGACCGGTATCAGTCCGCCGGGGATATGCGCAATGACATCCAGCGTGCGCTGTCCGGCATGCCGGTCTCCGCGCCGACCCGCACGGAGCTGTACCAGGGCACCCGGCGGATGGGGCAGGGCACCATGCTGGCGGGTCCCACCAGCGCGATCCCCGCCTACCGCTACGGCCCCGAGGACCAGCCGCCACCAGGTAAGCGCCGCCGGGTCTGGCTCTGGATCGCGATCAGCCTCGTCGCGCTGCTGATCCTGGGAGGGGCGGGCTATGCGCTGCACTACGCGGCCGCCGGCGGCGGGAAGATCTCGGTACCGAGCGTCGTCGGCCTCAGCCGGAATGCGGCGGAGAAGAAGATTGCCGATGCAAAGCTGCAGTCCACGGTCGTGCTGCAGCCGTCACTCACGACGCCGCGCGGGAAAGTGATCAAGACCAGCCCGTCGTTCGGGTCCCTGGTGCCCGCCCACAGTACGGTCAAGCTCTATGTCTCGTCCGGGCCGCCGAAGAAGGCCGTCCCTCATGTCATCGGGAAGAAGGAACTCAACGCCGAGAACATCCTCACGAACGCCGGCTTCAGGGTCGCCCCGCCGAAGACCAATCCCAATTCGACCCAGCCCCAGGGAACCGTGATCGACCAGAGCCCCCCGGGCGGCAAGCTGGCCAGGCCAGGGACGACGGTCACGATCACGGTCTCCGGCGGCGGCGTCACTGTGCCGAACGTGATCGGCCAGTCGCTGCAGACCGCGGAGGGCACCCTGACGGCCCACAACCTGAGCTATCAGATCAAGTTTGAGCCCGCCGGACCCGGCACCACTCCCGGCACGGTGGTCTTGCAGAACCCGGCGCCCGGCCGGGTGGTGGCGCCAGGGACCCAGGTAACGCTGAGAGTGGCGCAGCAGCAGACGACCAGCCCGAGTCCGACTCCGACGCCCACTACCACGTCGCCGACTCCCACGCCGTCAGGGACACCAGGCCAGTAGTCCCTGGCCAGCGGCGGCGAGGAGGGCTTGCACCGCTCGGGGGCGACGGCGCAAGCCCTCACCTTGCTAGTCGTCTGCCGGCTCGCCGTCGTTACGCGTTGTCGTGACCCACCTACCGTGCGCAAAGCAACCGGCCCGAGGCTAGAGCGCACCCGCCCACTGCAAACCGGCGCCACGCCGAAACCTGGTCTCGCTACTTGACCGACGCTCTAGCAGCCCGGGCCGCATGCACTCGCTTGACCAACTACGCTTACGGCCAGAGGCTCGGATGGCTGCTGAACGCTCCGCAGCAGCGCGCAGCCCCGGGTGGCGAGACCGACCAGGAGACGACCGTGCCCAAGTCCCGCGTCAGAAGCAAGGCGGTCTACACGCCGCCGCCAAGGTCAGCAAAAGCCCAGGTCAGTCCGCGCTGGCTGGTACCGGCAATGCTCGGCAGCCTGCTGGTCGGGCTGGCCTGGATCGCATTGTTCTACGTCACCAGTGGCAACAATGCCGCGCAGAGCGCCATCGGCAGCTGGAACCTGGTGATCGGGTTCGGGTTCATCATCGCGGGCGTCGCGCTCGCCACGAAGTGGCGCTGACGGGGCGTGGCCACGAAGGTGCCGGCCCCGGCTGACTCGAAGAATGCCTTGTGCGCCCCCGGCGCCCTTCGGTAGCCGAGGTCAGCCGAGCGCGTTTGCTGCCAGCTGGTGATCCCTGACCAGCACAGCGACGACAAGCACCGCGACGATGACGGCCGTGGCTCCGGCCTGCGCTAGCACTCGCGACTGACGGACCTTCGGCGCATAGACGTAGGCAGCGGTGAGTGCCGCGCCGACGACGAGACCGCCGACATGCGCCTGCCAGGCGATACCGGGAACGGCGAAGCTGATCACCAGGTTGAGGACGATCAGCGTGACGATCTGCCTGTTATCGAGCCGCAGCCGCCTGGACACGACGAACCATGCGCCGAACAAGCCGAAGATCGCGCCAGATGCGCCAAGCGCCTCGACGTTCGTGGGACCGAAGAGATAGTAGAGCACTGAACCGCCGAACGCGCTCACCAGGTACACGGTGAGGAAGCGCAGGCGGCCGAGCAGGTGCTCAAGCGCAGGACCGACAAAGATCAGCGCCCACATGTTGAACAGGATGTGCGCCGGGCCGAAGCCGGACCACCCGGGCTCATGCAGGAACGCGGACGTGATGAGCCGGTACCACTGGCCGTCGGCGACGCCGATGAGCGGACCGGCGTTCGTCAGCGGGGCGTTCCCGATCATCGACAGGTCGACGACGATCTTCGGGTAGATCCACTCGGTCAGGTAGAAGGCGACGTTGATGCCGACGAGAGTCCATGTGACGAGGGCAGTTGCCGCCACGCGGCCACCAAAGACGGTGCGTGGCTGCCGGATGCTCCGGTTACCTTCCCTGATGCACTCGACGCACTGCTGGCCGACCGCAGCCGAGCGCAGGCAGTCCGGGCAGGCGGGCCTGCCGCATCGCACGCAGGACACGTAGGTCTCACGGCCAGGGTGCCGGAAGCAGGTTGGCGTCCCGGTCTGGTTGCTGGTGCCAGGGCCGGGGGGGACGGCCACGGCCCTATCCCGCGGATCCCGGTGCGTCGCCGTGGCGCTCGATCAGGACCGACTCGAGGACGACATCGTTGACCGGGCGGTTGTTGCGTCCTGTCGCCGTCTTGCTGATCTGCTCGACGACGTCGCTGCCCTCGATGACCTCGCCGAAAATGGTGTGCTTGCGGTTGAGGTGAGGCGTCGGCACGGTGGTGATGAAGAACTGCGATCCGTTCGTGCCCGGACCCGCGTTGGCCATCGCGAGCAGGTACGGACGGTCGAACGCGAGATCAGGGTGGAACTCGTCGGCGAACTTGTAGCCAGGGCCGCCAGTTCCCGTGCCGAGCGGGTCCCCGCCCTGGATCATGAAATCCGGGATCACCCGGTGGAAGATCGTCCCGTTGTAGAGCTTCCCGCCTGCCTGCCGGGTGCGCGGATCAGTCCATTCGCGGGACCCCTCGGCGAGATCGACGAAGTTCCGGACGGTCTTCGGCGCATGATCGGGGAAGAGGCGGACGACAACCGTTCCCTGGTTCGTCCGCAGCGTTGCAGTGAGCATGTTCGTCATGAAAAGAATCCTCGCACGGCCAGACTAGTGCGGCGGCCACTACGCCGCCATGGCCGGTCGTCGCGGGTTCTCCCACGTCCGGACCGCTGGGGTGAGACCGGGCCGGATGATTGACTGCGCCAGTCCGGGGAAGTGTGACAGGCGGAAATACTCTCGGAGAAGGTAGCCATGTCACTACTGAGAAAGAAGAACGGCCCCGCGGCCACCGCCAGGGCCAGGGCGCGCAGTGCCAGGGCAACCGCGCGCATGAAGGCGTCGCAGGCCGCACCGCTGGCGAAGTCCGCTGGAGCGGCGGTCAGGCAGGGCGCTGATGAAGTCGCCGCCCGGGCCAGGCCGCGGGTGCGGCGCGCGCGCGCCTGGGCTGCGCCCCGCGTCGACCGGACCGGCAAGGCAGTACAGGAGAAGGTCGCGCCGCAGGTCTCGGACATGCTGGCCAAGGCCGCACGCCGGCTGGACCCGGCACCGGAGCCCCGGCGCCGCTCGCGGCGGGCCCGCAGGATCACGCTGTTCACCGCGGCGGCCAGCGCCCTCGCCGTGCTCGGGCTGCTGCGCAAGCGAGTTCGGCTGCCCGGCATCAACGGGGCGGGCACGACGGCCGAGGAGGCGACGTCAGGCGCCAGCGACCAGGCCGGCCCGCCCGCCGCGGACGCCGCCAAGGTCGATGTCAACGGGCAGGTTCGCACCGGCTGACAGCGCACGGCACGACGGGCAGGACCGGCCGTCCCGGGCGGTCCTGCCCGCTCAGTTCTGCGTGATCACCAGGTCCGTGTGCTGTGCCGAGTCCGCCGACGTGAACGGCTGCTCCGTGACCACGTTCGTGAATCTCATCACCGGCAGGACGACGGGCGGCGGGCTCGCCGGGGTAAAGGTCACCGGCACGCCCAGCAGGTCACCGGAGATCTGCGTCGTGTAGAGCGTCACGTTCCCGCTGAGGTCAAGCGTGGAGGTACTGGTGATGATGGTGCGCCCGTCCTGCGTGACAGCGAGCTGGGTGCCGCCTGACAGGAAGAGCGAGCTCATGCTGAATTCCAGCATCTGCACCTGGCCATTCGCCGTCCGCACGCTGGCCACGCCATCGAAGGACAGCCCGGAGAACAGCGCCGAGCCGGCCGTGAGGGTGGCTGGCGCGGCGGATACCGTGACTGGCGGCGCTGCCGCGGCCGCCGCATGACGCTTATGCGGCGATGTCCTCTTGTTCGGCACCGGAAGCGGGCGGGGGGCGGGGGGCCCAGGACTCGGCCCAGGGCTTGTCGACGGTGTCGGGCTTGGCGAGGAAGTGGGGCTTGGCGAGGAAGTCGGGCTCGCTGACGGCGTCGGGCTTGGCGAAGGAAACTGGCTGACCGTGACGGCCGGCCTGGGCTCGGGCCGGGCACCGGGTACCCCGTCGCGCCCGGTTGCGGGCGCGCCGTGGATCAGCCCGAGTAGCATCGCGAACGCGACGGGCACGACCGGGATAGCCAGCAGAGTGCCGCCAGCCCTACCCGGGCTTCCCCGCCCGTCACCGCCATCCGGCGCGTTTTCCTCGGCCGGCTCGCTACCGTCTCCGCGCGCGTTT
>WNFB01003542.1_pt1 | contig 13771 bp, 11 predicted proteins | sample 5400501 | NCBI WGS metagenome assembly WNFB01 (sample SAMN13153341, study PRJNA577476) | soil metagenome | isolation source: 200 cm saprolite under Douglas fir tree site 2 hole 1 | place: USA:California | collected 2015-04-18
CAGGGACGGACGGTGGGGGGCCTGGCGTACGCGCTTGCCGCGGTCGCGGAGGTCGGCTACCCGGCGATCATCCGCCCGTCGTACACGCTGGGGGGCACCGGTGGGGGCATTGCCTACAACCGCGCCGAATTCGAGGAACAGGTCGAGCGCGCGCTCGACCTCTCGCCGGTTCACACCACGCTCATCGAGCGCAGTGTGCTCGGCTGGAAGGAGTTCGAGCTGGAGGTGATGCGCGACGGGCGCGACAACGTCGTGATCGTTTGCTCGATCGAGAACTTCGACCCGATGGGCGTGCACACCGGCGATTCGATCACCGTCGCGCCGGCGATGACCCTCACGGACCGCGAGTATCAAACGATGCGGGACGCGGCGATCGCAATCATCCGCGAGATCGGCGTGGCAGCGGGCGGCTGCAACATCCAGTTCGCCGTGAACCCGGCCGACGGCCAGATGCTGGTCATCGAGATGAATCCGCGCGTCTCGCGTTCCTCGGCCCTCGCCTCCAAGGCGACGGGCTTCCCGATCGCGCGGATCGGCGCCAAGCTCGCGGTGGGGTACACCCTCGACGAGCTCCCCAACGACATCACGCGCAGCACGCCCGCCTCGTTCGAGCCGGTGCTCGACTACGTCGTCGTGAAGGTGCCGCGGTTCGCCTTCGAGAAATTCCCCACCGCCGACTACCGCCTCACGACGCAAATGAAGTCGGTGGGGGAGGCGATGGCGATCGGACGGACCTTCAAGGAGGCGTTCCAGAAGGGGCTGCGCGCGCTCGAGGTTGGCCGTCCCGGGTGGGTGACGGGGGCGAGCCTCGCTGACGACCGCCTGACCAGCGACTCGCCCGAGGATCTGCGGGTCGCGCTCCGCACTCCGACGCCCGAGCGAATCTTTCAGATCAAGCGCGCCCTGCTCGCGGGGCTCTCCGTCGAGACGATCGCGCAGGCCTCGGGGATCGATCCCTGGTTCCTCTATCAGCTGGACGAGCTGCTCACCGCGGAGCGGTGGTTCGCCGCACTGCCGGAGACCGAAGCCGGAGAGGCCGACGCGCTGCGCCGCATGAAGCGGCTCGGCTTCAGCGACCACCAGCTCGCGCAGCTGCGGGGTGCCGGCACGACCGAGGCGACCATCCGCGAGCGCCGCTGGGCGCTCGACGTGCATCCGGCCTACAAGACGGTGGACACGTGTGCCGGCGAGTTCCCGTCCACGACCCCCTACCTCTACTCGTCCTACGACGAGGAGAACGAATCCGACCCGCTGGGGGCGCGGGGGATCGTGATTCTGGGGAGCGGCCCCAACCGCATTGGGCAGGGCGTCGAGTTCGACTACTGCTGTGTCCGCGCCGGCCTCGCGTTCCGGGAGCTCGGCTACCAGACCATCATGATCAACTCCAACCCCGAGACCGTCTCCACCGACTTCGACATCTCGGACAAGCTCTACTTCGAGCCCCTGACGCTCGAGGACGTGCTGGAAATCGTTCAATGGGAGCGGCCCAAGGGTGTCGTCGTGCAGCTCGGCGGCCAGACGCCGCTGCGGCTCACCAAAGCGCTCGAAGCGGCAGGCGTGCCGATCCTCGGGACGACGCCCGATGCCATCGACAGCGCCGAAGATCGCCAGCGCTTCGAGAAGCTCGCTCGACGGCTCGGCGTGAACCAGCCGCCCAACGGGACGGCGCGCTCGGTCGATGAAGCGGTCCGGGTGGCAGAACGGATCGGCTATCCCGTGCTCATCCGGCCCTCCTACGTGCTGGGCGGGCGGGCGATGGAGATCGTATATGATGAAGGCACCCTCCGGGAGTTTTTCGAAAAGGCGGCGCGCGTCGCGCCCGAGTACCCGGTCCTGATCGACCGCTTCCTCGAAGACGCTTTCGAGGCGGATGTCGATGCCATCGCTGATGGCGTGCGCTGCGTGATCGGCGGGGTCATGCAGCACATCGAGGATGCCGGGGTCCATTCGGGGGACTCGGCGTGCGTGATCCCCCCCTACCTCATCGGGGGCCGTCAGGTGGAGGAGATGAAACGCCACACCATGGCCTTCGCGCAGGCCCTGGGCGTCGTGGGGCTGATCAACGTCCAATTCGCCATCAAGGACGGGGTTGTCTACGTTCTGGAGGTGAACCCCCGGGCCTCCCGGACGGTGCCGTTCGTGAGCAAGGCCACCGGGGTCCCCCTGGCCAAGCTCGCGGCCGCCGTCATGGTGGGGCACCGCCTGGACAGCCTGGGGGTTCCGGACGACCTGCCCCTGCCTGGGGTGGCGGTCAAGGAGGCGGTCTTCCCCTTCACCAAACTGCCCGGCGTAGATACCGTTTTGGGCCCCGAGATGCGGTCCACGGGGGAGGCGATGGGCTTCGCCGACAGCTTTGGCATGGCGTTCGCCAAAGCGCAGATCGCGGCCGACGGCGGCCTGCCACTGACGGGCGCGGTGTTCGTGACGGTGAACGACTCGGACAAGCCCACGGTGGTGCCGATCGCCCGGCGTTTGCACGAGCTCGGGTTCAGGATTCTGGCCACCGAGGGGACCGCGCAGCACCTCCGGGCGCGGGGGATCCCCGCCGAGCGCGTGGCCAAAGTGCATGAAGGGCGGCCCAATGCGATCGACCTCATCGTTTCCGGCGAGGTCCATCTGTTGATCAACACGCCGCTCGGGAAGTTCACGCAGCAGGACGATTACGCCATCCGGCGCGCCGCGCTGGTGCACCGGGTGCCATACACCACGACCATGTCGGCGGCGAGCGCGGCATGCGATGCGATCATCGCGTTGCGCAGCCGCACTGGGAGTGTGAGGAGTCTCCAAGAATGGCACGAAAAGACGACCATGGGAAATCCGGCGCCCGAGGAGGGAAAGTCGTTCGCCCCAAGCCGCGAGCCCCGGCCCGTCAAAGCCTAGCCAAGGGTGCTGGCGCCGGTGGGGCGAAGCCTGCGGCGAAGGCCGCCGCGCCCCCGCAGCCGCCCAAGGTCAAGTTCCACGGGAAAGTGCTCGAGCAGGAGCCGCTCTCGCGCTACACCACGTGGCGGCTCGGCGGGCCCGCGCGCTACCTCGTGCTCCCAGCCGACGTGGAAGACGTGGTGCGCGCCCTTGAGATGGCGCGTGATCGCGGCCTGCCGTGGCTCGTGCTGGGCCTGGGATCCAATGTCCTGGTGAAGGACAGCGGCTTCCCCGGCGTCGTCATCCGGCCGGGGAAGGGGATGGACCGCTTCGAGATGAAGGGTGCCACGGCTATCGTCGGCGCGGGGCTGCCCACCCCGCTCCTGGCGCGTCGCACCGCGGAGCTCGGCTTCGTGGGTGTCGAGCGGTTCATTGGGATCCCCGGCACGGTGGGCGGCGGCATCTACATGAACGCCGGCTGCCACGGCGCCGAATTCGCCGAAGTCCTCACGGACGTCACGGTGATGGACGAGCGGGGGAAGGTGAAGCAGCTCGGCCGGCGCCAGATCTCGTTCAAGTACCGCGCGAGCAACCTCGGCCCGGTGGTGATCCTTGAGGCCAAGCTCGGCCTCGGCGAGGAGTCGCCGGCCAAGCTCAAGGAACTGCAGGGCCGGCTGTTCCGCTGGCGCAAGGCGGGCACGCCGTTCGACTTGCCGTGCGCCGGCTCGACCTTCAAGAACCCCAGCGGCCCCAAGTCGGCGGGGATGCTGATCGATGAGGTCGGCCTCAAAGGCTTTGTCGTGGGCGGCATCCAGGTCTCACCGCTGCACGCCAACTATTTCGTGAATCTTGGGACTGGGACCGCCGCCGACGCTCTCAAGCTGATCGACCACGTGCGCAAGACAGTGCAGAAGAAGACCGGTGTCGAGCTGGAGCTCGAGGTCAAGGTGATCGGGTAGATGCCGGATTATTTCGTGCACGAGTCCAGCTACGTCGACGAGGGGGCGCGCATCGGCCGGGGCTCCAAGGTCTGGCACTTTTCCCACGTGATGCCCGGCGCGGTCATCGGGGAACGGTGCAACCTGGGGCAGAACGTAGTCGTGATGCCTGGGACCCGGATCGGCAACAACGTCAAGATCCAGAACAACGTCTCGATCTACGAGGGCGTCGAGTTGGAGGACGACGTGTTCTGCGGCCCAGCTTGCGTCTTCACCAACGTGCTGAACCCCCGTAGCCATGTGTCCCGCAAGCACGAGTACCAGCGGACGCTGGTGCGCCGCGGCACGTCTATCGGCGCCAATGCCACGATCGTGTGCGGCGTCACCCTCGGGGAGTACTCCTTTATCGGCGCCGGCGCGGTGGTCACGTCCGACGTGCCGGCGTTCGCGCTGATGGTGGGCGTGCCCGCGCGGCGTGTCGGCTGGATGTGCCAGTGCGGGGAGCGCCTGCCGCTGGCCGATCACCGCGCGACCTGCGCCGTGTGCGGGGCCGCCTACCAGGAAACGGATGGCCAGATGCGGATGACCGCACCTCCGAAGGGTGGGACCTCGTCGTGAACGTGCCGCTGCTCGACCTCAGGGCGCAACACGTGACGATCAAAGACGAGGTCCTGCCCGCCATCACGGGCGTGATCGAGTCTCAGCAGTTCATTATGGGACCGCCCGTCGCCCAGCTGGAGGTGGCGCTGGCCCGGCTTTGCGGCGCTCGCCACGGCATCGGGTGTGCCAGTGGGACTGATGCGCTGCTCCTCCCCCTGAAAACGCTCGATTTGCGGCCCGGGGATGAGGTCATCACCACCGCGTTCACCTTCTTTGCCTCCGGGGGAACGATCCACAACGCGGGTGGGACGCCGGTTTTCGTCGACATCGAGCCGGATACTCTGAACATCGATCCCGCGGCCGTCGAGGCTGCCGTGACGCCCCGGACTCGCGCCCTCCTGCCGGTACATCTGTACGGGCAGATGGCGAAGGTGGAACGCCTGCTGGAAATCGCCGCCAAGCGCGGCGTTCCCCTCATCGAGGACGCCTGCCAGGCGATCGGGGCTCGGCGCCAGGTCGCCGGTGCCTGGCGCATGGCGGGGGAGCTGGGCTGGGTCGGCGCGTATTCCTTCTTTCCCAGCAAGAACCTTGGCGGTTGGGGGGATGGGGGCATGATCGTCACCTCCGACGCCACCACGGCCGAGCGGCTGCGCAAGCTCCGACTGCACGGCGGTGCCAAGCAGTACCACCACGACGAGGTCGGCACGAACTCGCGCCTCGACACGCTGCAGGCCGCCGTGTTGCTGGCCAAGCTGCCGCACCTCGCGGCCTGGTCCGCCAAGCGCCGGGAGCACGCGGCGTACTACACCCAGGCGTTGACGGGCCTGCCGGCCGTGCGGCCGCTGGTCGTGGCCGCGGGTAACGAGCACATCTTCCACCAGTACACGGTGCGGGTGGAGCGGCGGGATGCGTTGCAGGCGCACCTCAAGGCCAAGGGCATTGGCCACGCGGTGTATTATCCCGTGCCCCTGCACCGCCAGCCGTGCTTCGCCTCGCTGGGATATCGAGAGGGGAGCCTGCCGGTCACGGAGCGAGCCGCACGCGAGGTGATCTCGCTGCCGATCTACCCCGAACTCACGCGAGCGCAGCTCGACGCTGTCGTCGCCGCGATCCGCGAGTTCTACCGTTGAGTCGGCTCAAGATCGGTGTCATCGGGGCGGGCGCGTGGGGAAGGAACCATGTCCGCATGGTCGCCGGTCTGGCGGATGCCGAACTGGCGGCGGTGTGCGACACGGACGCGGCGACGCGCCAGCGGATTGCGCGGCAGTACCCGGCGGCGCTGGTGACCGGGGATATCGCCGAGGTGCTGGGCCGCGTGGACGCCGTCGTCGTCGCCTCGCCGGCGGCAACGCATGCCGCAGTGGCGTTACGGTGCATCGAGGCGGGCAAGCCGTGCCTCATCGAGAAGCCGTTCGCCCTGCGCTTGCGGGACGCCGAGGCGGTGGCCGAGGCGGCCGAGCGGGCCCGGGTCCCGGTCCTCGCCGGACACCTGCTGGTCTACCATCCCGTGGTCGAGCAGCTGCAGGTGTTGGTGCAAGGTGGCGCGTTGGGACAGGTGTACTATCTGTACGGGCAGCGGGTGAACCTGGGGCAGGTGCGCACCGACGAGAACGCCTTGTGGAGCTTCGGCCCGCATGACGTCGCGGTCGCGCTGTTCCTCCTTGGCGCGGCGCCGCAGCGGGTCGCCGCGCAGGGTCGCTGTTATCTCCAGCCCAAAGTGGAAGACGTCGTCTTTCTCACGATGGACTTTGCCAGCGGGGCGCTGGCGCACGTCCAGCTTTCCTGGCTCGACCCCCACAAGGTACGCCAATTGACGATCGTCGGCTCGAAGCAGATGGCCGTGTTCGATGATATGGAGCCGCGCGAGAAGTTGCGGCTGTACGACAAAGGTGTGGACCGGCCTCCCGACTATGCCTCGTACGGAGAGAGCCTCACAATCCGCGAGGGCGACATTTTCATCCCCAAGATCCCTAACATCGAGCCGCTCGCCGCCGAGCTCGGGCACTTCGTGCGTGTGGCGCGCGGCGCGGAGACCCCTCGCGCCGGAGCGGCGGACGGTGTGCGGGTGGTAGGTGTGCTGGAAGCCGCGTCGCGCTCGATCGCGGCCGGCGGGACGCCGGTGAGTCTGTGACCGCTCCTGCCGACGCGCTGCTCGCCAAGGCGCGCGACCGCTCGGCCGTGTTCGGCATCGTGGGCCTGGGTTACGTCGGTCTGCCGCTGGCCATCGAGCTGACCCGGGCGGGCTACCGGGTGCTGGGCCTCGATGTCAATCAGGCCGTGGTCGATCAGCTGGCGGCCGGCGGCTCGCACATCCAGGACGTGCCCGCCGAGATCGTTGCTCAGGCCGTCAAGCAAGGCCGGTTCTCCGCCACCACGGATCTGGCCCGCCTCGCTGAGCCGGACGTGATCTCGATCTGCGTCCCCACGCCGCTCTCCAAGACGAAGGACCCCGACGTGAGCTTCGTGCTCGCGGCGACGGAATCGGTCAAGCGCACGCTGCGCCGGGGCCAGCTGATCATCCTCGAGTCCACGACGTATCCGGGGACGACGCGGGAGCTGATGCTCCCCGCACTGGAAAGCACCGGGTTGAAGGTCGGGGAGGACTTTTTCCTCGCGTTCTCACCCGAGCGCGTGGATCCCGGCAACCACAAATGGAACACCCGAAACACCCCCAAGATCGTCGGCGGGATTACCGAGACGTGCCGGCGCCTCGCCGTGGCGCTTTACCAGCCGGCGATCGAGACGCTCGTCCCGGTGTCGTCCCCGGAAGCGGCGGAGCTGGTCAAGATCCTGGAGAACACCTTCCGCAGCGTGAACATCGGGCTCGTCAACGAGATGGCCATCGTGTGCGACAAGCTCGGCGTGGATGTCTGGGAGGTGATTGACGCCGCGGCCACGAAGCCGTTCGGCTTCATGAAGTTCACGCCCGGACCTGGAGTTGGCGGGCACTGTATCCCGCTCGACCCGCACTACCTGGCGTGGAAGATGCGCACCTTGAACTACCGCACCCGCTTCATCGAGCTCGCGGGGGAGATCAACGCGGAGATGCCGGAGTACTGGGTGGCGCAGGTCGTGGACCGCCTGAACGAGCAGGGCAAGGCCGCCCGTGGCAGTACGGTGCTGGTCGTGGGCGTCGCCTACAAGAAGGACATCGAAGACATCCGGGAGAGCCCGGCGATCGACATCATCCAGCTGTTGCAGCAGCGGGGCGCGACGATCGTGTATCACGACCCGTTCGTGTCGCATCTGGAGGAGGACAGCGTGGACCTGCGCTCCGTGCCCCTCACCCACGCCCAGCTCGCGGCGGCCGATTGTGTCATCATCGTCACCGACCACTCCGCGGTGGACTACCCCCTCGTGGCCCGGCACGCGCGCCGGGTAGTAGATACGCGGCATGTGCTGCCGCGGCCCTCGACATGAAGGTCGCCATCGTCGGGACCGGATACGTCGGTCTCGTGGTCGGCGCTTGTCTGGCGGAGACCGGCAATGATGTGATCTGCGCGGATGTCGACTCGGCGAAGATCGCCGGGCTGCGGGAGAACCGTCTGCCGATCTACGAGCCGGGCTTGGAGCCGCTGGTCGGTCGGAATCAGCGCGAGGGGCGCTTGCAATTCACCACCGACGTGGGTGACGCGGTGGAGCGCTCGGACATCGTGTTCATCGCCGTGGGCACGCCCCCGGACGAGGACGGCTCGACCGATCTGCAGCACGTGCTCGACGTGGCGCGGACCATCGGCCGCCACATGAATCGCCCCAAGATCGTCACTACCAAGAGCACGGTGCCCGTGGGGACTGCCGAGCAGGTGCGGGCCGAGATCGCGAAGCAGACCAAGACCGCGTTTCACGTGTGCTCCAACCCTGAGTTCCTCAAGGAGGGCGCTGCGGTCGAGGACTTCATGAAGCCCGACCGTGTCATCGTGGGGGTGGATTCGGAGGACGCGACGCGGGTGCTCGAGGAGCTGTACGCGCCGTTCGTGCGCACCGGGAATCCGCTCATCTTCATGGACATCCCGTCGGCCGAGATGACGAAGTATGCGGCGAACGCTATGCTCGCCACGCGTATCTCCTTCATGAATCAGATCGCGCGGCTGTGCGAGGTGGTGGGGGCGGACGTCACGCTAGTGCGCAAGGGCATCGGGACCGACCGCCGCATCGGGTCGGCGTTCCTATTTCCCGGCCCGGGCTACGGCGGATCCTGCTTCCCGAAGGACGTCAAGGCGCTGATCCATACGAGCGAGGCGCGGGGCGTGCCGCTCGATATCCTGGCGGCCGTCGAGGCCGCGAACGAGCGGCAGAAGCGGGTGCTCTTCGACAAACTCGCCCGTCACTTCGAGGGCCGGCTCCGGGGCACGACCGTGGCCGTGTGGGGGCTCGCCTTCAAGGCCGAAACGGATGACGTGCGGGAGAGTCCCGCGCTGGTGCTGGTGGAGGCGCTGCTCGGCGCGGGTGCGACGGTGCGGGTGCATGACCCGGCTGCGCTCCAGACGGCGCGGCGCCACCTCGGGGACCGGGTGGTCTATGCCGCGCACGCCTATGACGCGCTCGAGGGCGCCGCCGCGCTGGCGATCCTGACCGAATGGCGCGAGTACCGCAACCCGGACTTCGACCGGATCAAACGGCTGCTCACGCGGCCGCTGATCGTGGACGGCCGCAATCTGTACGACCCGGAGCGGCTCGCGCGCCTCGGATTCACCTACGACAGCCTCGGGCGACGCCTGGCGTGCGCGTCCTCGTAACCGGGGCCGCGGGGTTCCTGGGCTCGCACCTGTGCGACCGGCTGCTCGCGCAGGGGCACCGCGTGATCGGGATGGACAACCTCATCACGGGCAAATCCACGAACGTCGCCCACCTGAAGAGCCACACCAGCTTTCAGTTCGTCCAGCACGACGTGACCAACTTCATCGAGCTCCAGGGCCCGCTCGACGGCGTGCTCCATTTCGCGAGCCCGGCGAGTCCGGTCGACTACCTCGAGTTCCCGATCCAGACATTGAAGGTCGGTTCGCTTGGCACCCACAAGGCGCTCGGCCTCTCGAAGGCGAAAGGCGCCCGTTTCCTGCTCGCATCGACCTCCGAGGTGTACGGTGATCCGCTCGTGCACCCCCAACCGGAGAGCTACTGGGGCAACGTGAATCCGGTCGGTCCCCGGGGCGTGTACGACGAGGCGAAGCGCTTCGCCGAAGCGATGACGATGGCCTACCACCGCTACCACAAGCTCGACACGCGAATCGTCCGGATTTTCAATACCTACGGCCCGCGCATGCGGCCGAACGATGGCCGCGTCGTGTCCAACTTCATCGTGCAGGCGCTCAAGCACGAGCCGCTGACGATGTACGGGGACGGCTCGCAGACCCGCTCGTTCTGCTACGTGGACGACCTGATCGACGGCATCGTGCGGTTGTTCGAGGGCACCGATGCTGAGCCCACGAACGTCGGGAACCCCGTTGAGTTCACCGTGCGCGAGCTTGCCGAGCGCGTGCTCGCGCTCACCGGCAGCCGCAGCCGCGTCGTGGAATGCCCGCTCCCCGTGGACGACCCGAAAGTACGCCAGCCTGACATCACCCGCGCGCGCGCGAGGCTGGGGTGGGAGCCCCGCGTGCCGCTCGACGAAGGGCTGCGCCGTACGATTGCCTACTTCCGCGAGCTGGTTGGGGGGGGGCGGTGACCGAGCGGATTCTGGTGACGGGGGCGGCCGGCTTCATCGGTTCCCACCTGTGTGAGGCCTTGGTGGCGCAGGGCCACGAGGTGGTCGGGGTCGACAACTTCGATCCCCTGTACGACCCCGCTGTCAAAGAGGCAAACCTGGCGGGGCTGCGCGGACAGTTGCGTTTCCGGCTCGAGCGACTCGATATCGTCGCCGACGATCTGCCGCTCGCCGGCGCAGCCGCGGCGATCCATCTCGCCGCCAAACCCGGCGTGCGTCCCTCGCTGGAGGATCCCGCGGCGTACATGCAGGCGAACGTTGCCGGCACCGCCCGGGTGTTCGACGCCGCGCGCCGCGCGGGTGTGCGGCGGATCGTGTTTGGGTCGTCGTCCTCGGTGTACGGCGAGACGACGCCCGCGCCGTTCGCCGAAGGCGCCCCGGCGGTGGAGCCGATCTCACCATACGCCGCGAGCAAGCGGGCGGGCGAGCTGCTGGCGTTCACGTTCGCGCACCTGTACGGCGTCCGGATCGCCTGCCTGCGATTCTTCACCGTGTACGGGCCGCGGCAGCGTCCGGACCTCGCCATCCACCGCTTCACCGCGCGCATCGCGCGCGGGCTCCCGATCCAGATGCACGGCGACGGTTCGAGCGAACGCGACTATACCTATATTAGGGACGCGGTTGACGGGACACTGAGCGCGCTCGCGTGGACAGACGCGGCGGCCGCCGGCACCTGCGAGACGTTTAACATAGGCGGGGGCAGCCGGGTCCGGCTCGACCAGCTGGTTCGCCTGATCGGAAAGACGTTGCGGCGCACCCCCATCATCGAGCGGTGCCCCGATCAGCCGGGGGACGTACCGCTCACCGCTGCCGACTTGAGCCGCTCCGCGGCCGTCCTGGGCTTCCGACCCACGGTCGGCATCGACGAGGGCATCCCGCTGTTCGTCCGTTGGTATGAGGCGACCTATGGACGTCAGTCCTGAGCATCTAGTCGAGCAGGCTCGCGAGCGGTTCCAGCTGCAGGACTACTACGGGGCGATTCACCTCCTGGAGGAAGTGATCGCGTCGGGCCGGGCGTTCGCCGACGCGCACCAGCTGCTCGGTCTCGCCTACGCGCTGGCGGGCCAGCCCGACAAGGCTCTCACCGAGTTCGACCAGGCCCTGGCCCTGAACCCGAACTATGTCGAGGCGCTGATTCATCGCGCCATCGTGCTCAACGAGCTCGGGCGCGAGGAGGAGGCGGACGCGGCGCTGCGGCGGGCCGGCCGGCTCAGCGGGGAGACGCGGCACGGCTTCCCCGCCCATGTGGCGGCCAAGCTGGCCAATCTGCGTGCGGCTCTGGGGGACGCCTACGCCGAGGCGGGAGACCTGCCCGAAGCGATCACCCAGTACCAGGCGGCCCTCACGCTCGGACCCAGCTTCCAGGACTTGCGGTATAAGCTGGGCCGGCTGCTGCTCGACTCCGGCCGGGCGCTGCAGGCACGCGAGCAGTTCGAAATGATTGTGCGCGAGCGACCCAACTTCATGGACGCCGCGGCCATGCTCGGGCTCGCCTGCTATCTCGCAGGCGACGGGCTGTCGGCCCGGGCCGTGTGGGAGGACTGCCGCGAGCGTCGTCCCGAGGACCCGCGAGTGGAGGCTTACCTAGCCATGCTCGGCCGCAGTGACGTCTCCCCGCCTAAGGCTCCCCGCGCGCAACCGGCCCGAGAGGGGGGCGGGGGGCGGGGGGGAGCGGCAGGGGCGGGCGGCGGGAAGCGGAAGAAACCGTGACGCGTGCCGGCTTAGCGATCCTCGCCCTCGCCCTGGGGTGGGGGGGGGGCGGGGGCTGAGCTCCGAGCGCCGCCGACCACGAGCAGCTGGGCGATCGGCTGTACGCCGCGACGCAGTACCCGGACGCTCTGGCCGAGTACGAGCTCGGGCTCAAGGCCAGCCCGGGGCGCGCCCCGCTGCTGGCCAAGGCGGCAGCGGCGGCCATGCACACAGAGGACTTTACGCTGGCGGCGGCCGAATACCGCGCGCTGGCGACGTCTGACCGCTCGCGCAGTGACGAGGCGGCCGACGGGCTCGAGCGGGTCGTGCGCGCCGCCCTCACCACCAACGACCGGTCTGCCCTCGCGGTGGCGCTCGGCGGCATCCGGGAGATCGCCCCGAACCGGCCGCTCGGCCGCTACGCACGCCTCGTCGCCCTCGACGCCGCTGACCGCGGCAACCCGGGAGACGCGCTGGCGTTCCTGCCCACTGCCATCGCCGCGGCCGCCGACGGGCGCAGCGCGGACTCGCTGCTGTACGTGCTCGGCCTGGCCGCGCTTCGCGCGCGCGACTGCAGCACCGCGGTCGTGGTGTTCGAGGCCGTGCTCCGCCGGGCGCGGGAGCCGGCCGTCCTGGACCCCGCGCGTGAGGGCCTGGGCATGTGCTCGCTCATCCGCGGCCAGGACGCCCTCGATCACGGACGCCCGACCGATGCCGAAGACTGGTTCCGCCGCGCTACGGCGCCGGGGGCGACGGTGGAGGTGACCCGCGGCGCCTACCTGGGCCTCGGAGACGTGCGACTGTCGCAAGGGGATGTCGCGGCGGCCGTCGAGGCTTATCACCAGGCGCTGGTAGGCGGGACCCCGGGAGACTCGTTGACGCAGAAGGTGCGGCAGAAACTCAACGCACTGGGGAAAGCGGACTCGACGTGAGACCCAGGCGCGGACTGTGTTTGCTCGGGTGGCTCGCGATCGCCGCGTGCCACCAAGCGCCGGTGCGCATCGCGCCCACTCCGGACCAAGAGCTGGTTGCGGCGCGGGCGGCTTCCCGCCGAGGCGATTTCAGCAAGGCGCTGCAGTTCTACCAGCGCCTCGTCTTCGAGGTCGGGCCGAACGACTCGCTCGCGCCGGAAGTGCATTACTCCCTCGCTGAGTCCTACTTCCAGACGGGTGATCACGTGCAGGCCGCGCACGAATTCCGGCAGGTGGCCGACCAGTTCCCGACAAGCGCCTATGCGAGCGCCGCCCTGCTGCGCGCCGGCGACGCCAACCTACGCATGTGGCGACGGCCCGACCTCGACCCCACGTACGGCGAGGCGGCGCTGGCCATCTACCAGGAGCTCACCGGGCGCTATCCCGACAGCCAGGCCGCGCGGCGCGCCCAGCTCCACGTGCGCCAGCTCCGGGAATGGTTCGCTGACAAGGGCTACAGAAACGGCATGTTTTACTTCAGGCGCAAGGCGTGGGATTCGGCGATCATCTATTTCAAGGACGTGTACGCCACCTACCCCGAGACACCCCAGGCGGCCGACGCGCTGTTCCGCCTGGCCGACAGCTACCAGGCCATCAATTACCACGAAGAGCTGCGCGAGGTCTGCAACACGCTGCAGCGCTACCACCGGGACCACCCCGGGCTGGCGCGCCGTTGCCCTGTGGCCCCCGCGGCCGTCGCCCCGTCGCCCACCCCCTGAGCGTCGTGGACGCGCTGTTCGGCGGCTCCTTCGACCCGGTGCACCTGGGGCACCTGATCGTGGCCGAGACGGTGGCCGATGCCCTGGGCGCCCGCGTCCACTTTCTGCCAGCCCGCGAGCAGCCGTTCAAGGGCGCGGCCCATGTGGCTACGCCGGAGCAGCGGGCCGAGATGCTGGGGCTCGCGGTGGCGGGGAACGCGCGCTTCGGCGTGGAGCGGATCGAGCTCGGACTGCCGGTGCCATCCTACACCGTTCGCACGTTGCGGGCCCTTGCCGAGCGGGAGTCGGGGAGGG
>WNFB01003544.1_pt1 | contig 13764 bp, 12 predicted proteins | sample 5400501 | NCBI WGS metagenome assembly WNFB01 (sample SAMN13153341, study PRJNA577476) | soil metagenome | isolation source: 200 cm saprolite under Douglas fir tree site 2 hole 1 | place: USA:California | collected 2015-04-18
CCCGGAGTTCACCCATCGTTTCCAATCGCTTCAACCGGGCAAGCGGACAATGCTTCCCGGCAGGCAGCGCGCTCGCTTTCGTTCTCCGGTTGTTTGCTGACGTAGGAATAGGCGTGCTTGAAAGAGCGCGTGAAGTTCTCAGGAGCCGCGTCGCGGCAGACGTCACAGTCGATGCAGGTGCTGTCAACGTAGAAAGCGCCGGGAGCGTTTTCTTCTACGCGATCGTTTCCGTCAGCCAATGAATTCTCCGATGACCAATGAAGTCGTCTGTGCGATGGCCAAGCGCGAGCCTATTGGAAGCCGGACCTTTAAGCGCGCGAACTATGCAAACCCGCTGAATCAAAAAGCAAGCAGAGAAGGCTTTCACGCGGAAGTGAGATGTTTGTTTCTCGAAGCGTGCGTCAACTAAACTGTTCGCCGCGACTACAAAATCTACTTTCCGTTATGAACACGCTCAGTAAGCTTTCTATGAACGCAAGAGATCACGAAACTGGTGATGCTAATAAGGTCATTCAAGGTTTGTGGATCGGTCCTGAACTTTCCGTCATGGAACAGTTGTCGATCATATCATTCCTGCGAAACGGGCATGAGTATCATTTATATGTGTACGATACCGTGAAGAACATTCCTGCCGGAACCGTTATCAAAAATGGCAATGACATACTACCGTCCTCGCGCATATTCCAGTATACGGACCGTCCAACTTATTCGGGGTTCGCCAACTTCTTTCGCTATAGGCTGTTATTCGAGCGCGGCGGGTGGTGGGCCGATGTTGACACCATCTGTCTTAAGCCATTTGATTTTTCCGAGCAGTACGTTTTCGCCAGCGAGATGGATCAGGAACTTGAAGTTATTAACAACACCATCATTAAAGTTCCCGCCGGAAGTGAAATAATGAACTACGCGTATGGAGTTTGCCAGACGAAAAACCCAAAGCGCCTGGTTTTTGGGGAGACTGGTCCCAGGTTATTGAGCCAAGCAGTCAGAACGTACGGCTTGGAGAATTATAAACAGCCTTATTACGTTTTTTGCCCGATTGATTATCCCGAATGGCATAAGGTGCTGGAACCGTACGTTGCGGCAGTGCACGAACATGCTTACGCCATTCATCTCTGGAACGAAATGTGGCGACTCGCAAACCAGAACAAGAATGCCACATATAATCAGAATTGCATCTACGAGCAACTCAAGAGAAGGTATTTGAGCGACACTCGCTGTCAATGATCCTGGCCGGCGACCATCCAGGTAACGACTTGTGATGGTGTCCGGGCTTGCCAGTTCAAACATGGCTTGATATCGGAAGTGTTAGTGGATAAGCTAAGCAGACTCAGAAGCTTAAATGCATGACTCGAACCGATGTAACAATCGTCGTTGTACCGCGCCAACGTTTCAACCAGACAATTCGTTCCCTTGAAAGTATTTACGCTCAGACGCACCGGCCGTTCAAGCTAATCTATGTTGACGGAGCATCGCCGTCGCGAGTAGGGCGCTACTTGCGGAGGCAGGCAAAACTCAGGGGTTTCACCCTTGTCCGCAGCAACCATTTCTTATCACCGAACGAATCACGCAACCTGTCGCTTACGCACGTCCAGACGAAGTATGTCGTGTTTCTGGAAAACGAGGTCGTGGTTTGGCCGGGATGGCTCGACGCACTCGTCGAGTGTGCGGAAGAAACTGGAGCATGGGCCGTCGGCGCGCTTTGTCTGGTAGGTCCGCCCGGCCATGAGTTGGTGCATTATGCCGGCGCCGCTAACCACGTTCGAGAGGTGGACGGACGAAGACTCTTCATTGACGAACGCCCGTTCTTTCACACCGCATTTAAGAACCTTCCACAGCTTCGACGGACGCGGTCCGAGTTGGCAGAATTCCATTGCTTGCTAGCACGCACCGAATGCTTCGATCGCGTAGGAAAGTTAGACGAGCAACTTCTGAGCTATTTCCCCGACAAAGATTTCGGGATGACGGTATGTGAAGCGGGAGGGGAAATTTACTTCGAACCGCGAGCAGTTGTCAGCTTCACCGCGACGCAACCAGTCGCCTGGTCAGATGTGCCGTTCTTCGCCTTGCGCTGGAGCGATTTGTGGAACGACATGAGCCTCCGGCGATTCCACGAGAAGTGGCGTCTGGCCCCCGACGATCCGGCGTCAACCACTTGTCACGCCTGGGGGACTGAAGTTCGCCAATCTTTTCTCTGGCGGATACGCCCCGTAATTGATCGGTTGACCGCGGGAAGGTCTTTTTGGATCGAGCAACGCATTCTGGCGCCGTTGGAAAGGCGGATCACCGGATGGATGGCGCGCAGGGTAACTGAGAAACGAAGACACGACGTTGAGGTTTTCGAAGTCGGACCAAAGAAGGCGAGCGAATCTTTACCTATGACGCGATGACAAGGAGCACGCGACGACCAACGTGTGAAACAATAGCCGACAGAGTCATGCCAGCCGTAAGCGTCATTATACCCACATACAACCGGGCCGTTTTCTTGGCGGGGGCAATAGAGAGCGCCAGGCAAGCAGGTTCAGATTTGGAAATAATCGTCGTCGACGATGCTTCCACCGACGACACTCGCGAAGTTTGCCAAAAGCTGTCGGGCATTCGCTACATAAGATTGCCGCGCAATCGAGGGTTGGCCGCGGCGCGCAACGCCGGGGTGCTCGCAAGTTCCGCCGAATTCGTTGCGTTTCTGGATGATGACGACTTGCGACTGCCAAACACGATAGATTTACAGATTCGCTCGTTGGAAGTCGATCCTAAGGCAGTCCTGGTCTACGGCCGGGTCCTAATCGCAGACGCGCGCCGCCGCCTTCCGACCGGGCACATAGTGCCTGAGGATTGTCCGCGAGGAGACGTGTTCTGGAAACTCCTCACCGGTAATTTCATTCCCGTGCTGTCGGTGTTGGCGCGTCGCCGGCAGCTTGTCGAAGCAGGAGGCTTTCGAACTGATCTTCGCGTGCTTGAGGACTGGGACTTGTGGCTTCGTTTGAGCGAGCGCTTTCCTTTTAGAACTGTGGAAGAAGTCGTTGCGATGTACCGCGTTAGTAATTCCTCATCAAGCCAGATGAGTTCAGATCGCGTGTTTATGATTCAAGAAATGATGCGCATGCAAGAGACAGCAATGCAATGTGGTCGCGCGCGCGCGGCCTCCTGGTCACAGCGTCGCAAGTGCCGACGGGAACTCCGTCGCTCGACTTATAACTCGCTGGTTTACGACGCAGCTTCCGCGCTCGCTGAAGACGACCGGCTCAGGGCTGGCAATTATTTGCGATTTGCTTTGCGGCTATGCCCTTTTAGACTAGCCGCCTTCTGGTGGTTGATTCGTTTCGCCTTCACGCGCCAACATTTCGCGACGGTGGAATCGAGGACGGTGGAAAAAGTCCAGACTCATTAATCCAGACAGGCTCTTATTCGATGATGAAAATCGCACTCTGCAAGAGTCATTTCGCCGGACCGGTAAGCGGGGCCGACGAAATCATGTTGAATTACGCTGTGCACCTCCACCGGGCAGGATATGAAGTAACGGTCGTGTTGCTTTACCCTCCGAGTGCCGACGATCCATATTTGCGCCGCCTGCAACGCAATGGTGTCCCGGTCACCTGTGTTATTTCGCGGTCGTTTCTCTTCGCGTTTTTGCGCGTGCTGCGGAACCTGTTCTCTAGCGCCTTCTTCTTTCTTTTCCTGCTGAAACGCGCGCCAGAGCGGCTACGCAAAATCTGGCAAGGCGCGCTCAGCCTCATCACGCGTCTTCACTATCGCGAGTGTCGTGCTTATTTCGCTGCGACCCGGCCGGATCTTCTGCATGTGTTCACGCCGGACACTGGTGCCGCATTGATGATCCGCGCCGGCCATGGACTGGGTATTCCCGTTCTGTATCACGAAATGGGAACTCCCCATCACATGCCAATGCTCGAAGATTATTATCGCCGTCTGGAAAAGGTGCTGCCGTTTTGTGCCGAGGTCGCGGCTTTGTCGCCGCGGCTGGCGGCCGAATGGTCAGTGCGATTCCCGTTCCTCGGATCGGTTTCAGTGCTCCCGTTGATAATGGCCAGCTGCGACCCACTCAATTTTGTGCCGCAGATCCGGCCGAAAGAAATTATATTCGGCTTTGCCGCTCGCCTTGAGGAAGGCAAAGGGCCGCTGGTGCTGGTGACCGCGCTCGCCCGATTGAATCGAGAGCGATCTTTGGGGATCGCGAGGATAGCTGGAATCGGGCCTCAACTTGTGGAGGTCAAAGCACGTGCGCGCCAGTTGGAGCTCGGCGACGCGTGCGAGTTAGTCGGCTACTACACCGATCCACTCGGTCGCAGCAGCTTCATGAGCAGTCTTGACGTGTTTATTCTTCCGTCGCTCGCCGAAGGTACACCGAACAGTGTCATCGAGGCGATGGCCCACGGACTGCCGGTGATCGCATCGGAAGTTGGCGGCATTCCCGACCTGGTCTCGGAAGATTCGGGAATTCTGGTGCCGCCGGGAAACGATGAAGACCTGGCCGCAGCTATGCGGCGATTAGCAAACGATCCCGAGCTGCGTGCGAAAATGGGCGCGGCGGCCCGCGAAAGATACCTCAAACTTTTCTCGCCCGATGCAGTCCTTCCGGTTCTGCAGAGCACATACCATCGGGTTGCATCGAAACAGGCGTCTCAGTTCACGGCCATGCGGACGACCAGGGTTGCGCACCCCTGGGAGGTTATAGCGGAATTCTAGCGGCGCGCGATGTAGCGCAATTTGTTAATTTGCGATCGCAAGGTTAGCAAGGGTCGGGCATCGAATCCGCAGACTACCACAATCCACAAATACTCACTCCTTACTGATCATCGTGTTCCGCAAAACTGCTCCCGCTGCGCGCGCGATGATCGAACGCGGCACCAGACGCCCTGATTCGATCATGAAAAAGTTTGTCCAGCCCGAAATGACATGACTCTTGCCGCGCTTGAGGCCGCGGAGCGCCGCGTCGACCACGTCCTCTGCTGTCTGGGAAATGCGGCCCGGCGGCTTTTGCATGTGCGCCGCGGCGAAAAAGTTTGTATCGGTCACGCCCGGACACAGCGCCGTCACCTTGATTCCGTAAGACCGGTTCTCTTCCCACAACGCTTCGGAAAACGAAAGTACGAACGCTTTCGTCGCCGCGTATGTGGCCATGAACGGGACCGGCTGAAATCCGGCAGTCGAAGCGACGTTGATAATCGCACCGTTCTTCCGCTCGCGCATCGGCACCAGGAATCGATTTGTCAGCTCGACGAGCACTCGGACGTTTAGATCAATCATGTTCAGTTCGCGCTCGAGATCGAGTTTCGCGAAGTCTCCCAAAGATCCAAAGCCAGCGTTGTTGATAAGCAGATCAATCTCAAGGTCGCGCTTCAGCGCCTCTTCAAACAAACGCGCCGGCGCATCCGGTTGCGAAAGGTCCATGGCGACATACTGCGCGCGAGTGCTCTTGATTCGTCCCAGTTCATTGCAGAGATTGATCAGCTTGTCTTCCGAACGCGCGACGAGCAAAAGGTTATGCCCGCGCGCCGCCAGCTTGCGAGCAAACGCTTCGCCTATTCCAGAAGACGCGCCGGTGATGAGTGTGGTGTTCATTATTGAAGCGTCAACAAATCTAATTCGATGATGTCGTCGTTGCCGGCGCGCAGACGATCGAGCGTCTCGCGCGACGGCGCTTTGTCCAGATTGATTCGCGCGACGGCGGCTTCGGCGCCTTCGAAGACGATGTTCTCCATCTCCTGTACGTTGATCTGTTCGGCCTTGATCGCGTCGAGCACCTGCGCCAAAACGCCGGGCCGATCGCGATGGCGCACGACCAGACGATGCGTCGCCGGCGTGCGTTGCGCCAGGTTCACCACGTTCGGCACCTGGCCGGTTTCCTTGAATGATTGAATTATGCGGACAGTCTCAGCAGCGATGGCTTCCTGTGCTTGATCTGTCGAAGCACCGATGTGGTGCGTGCCGTAGACACTCCGTTCATTCGCGATCGGATCGGTGAATTCCGCCACGGCCGAAGTCGGCTCAATCGCGAACACATCGAGCCCGGCGCGAATTCCTTTAGAGTGAATTGCCTCGACCAGCGCCGCCTGATCGACAACTTCACCGCGCGAAGTGTTGATGAGACAGGCGCCCGCGCGCATCTCTTTGAAGAAGTCCGCGCCAATCAACATTCGCGTGTCAGGCTTGAGGGCCACATGCACGCTGACAATGTCCGCGGCGCGCGCGACGTCGAGCGGCGTTTCCCTTCTTTCGACACCCAACTCAGCGGCCTTTTCATTGGTCAGACTGCGGCTCCAGGCCACGATCGGCATGCCAAACGCTCTGGCGCGCGGAATCATCTCCTGAGCGATTTTTCCCAAACCCACTAGTCCTAGAACACGCCCAAACAATCCACGCGCCTTGGAAAATTCTTTCTTGTTCCACTCTCCTGCGCGCAAAGCGATCACGTTGTCGGCGATGCGCCGATCGAGCGCGAGAATCAGCGCGAACGCCAACTCGGCAACCGCGATCGAGTTTTTTCCCGGACAATTGGAAACGTAAATGCCTCGACGAGACGCGGCCGTCACATCGATCGTATTATAGCCGGCGCCCGCGCGCACGATCAGCTTCAAGGGTCCCGCCGCCAACATCGGTTCGGTGACTTTCGTCCCGCGCACTACCAGCACGTCGGGCTTCTCTCTGCCGATTGCTTCAACCAGGGCGTCGTCTTTCAGATCGGGTTGAAAGGAAACGTCACAGCCGATCGCCTGCAGGCCGTCACGGCCCGACTGTTCGAATTTGTCTGCGATTAGGACGTGCATTTTTTCATCTCAAATTTCAGATCGTAAACTCGCTTGCTGCTTTGGCGCTCACCAGGACCCGCCCGCTACCGCAAGCGGTTCTGTACCATCACTCCTGATCAAACACGCTCAGAAGATCGTCCGGCTGCGCGGGCGCAATGCGCGCGAGCTCCAGATTCTCTTCGACGTGCGCGCGTTGGCTCATGCCCACCAGCGCGGTCGTGATTCCCGGCGCCGAGCGCACAAATTGAATACCGGATTGCGCGTCTGTGGCAAGTGAGCCCAGCGGTTCGCGAATCGCTTCCAGCAATCCGCGCGCGACCTGGCCCTGCAAAAGCGACCCACTGGCAATTACGGTGATCCCGAGCGCCCTCGCAGCTTCCACTACGCTCTCGTACTCATCGCCCAGTTTCTGATTTTGAAAGAACAGTGCTTCGGGCATGGCCAGATTGAACGGCAGCTGAATGAACCGAAAGTGGTGCTCGACGCCGGCGACTTCGTTCGCGATGTCCGACATCTGCTCCAGCGAGTGATACCCGTCCGCGTCCGGCTCGGCGCGAAAGCCGTTCCACGTTGCCACCCCGTAGTTTCTTATCTTTCCATTCGCGACGCTTTGCTCGAGAGACTCAAACGCGGCCCGCAAACGTTTCCAAAACTCTTCCGCTGAGACCGCCGATAACTGCGACTCAGGGTTATGCACGTAGTAAACATCGACGCAGTCGAGACCCATGTTGGCGAGCGACTGACTAAGCTGGCTCTGTAGATATCGTGGTGTCATGCAGTGCGCGCCGGCGGCGATATCCGCGAGACTCGCTAGCCCTGGTTTGACGAAAGTGTCTTCGACATACTGCCGCACATCGCGCGGTGGCGCGCCGTCAAAGGGCAGGTAACCACCTTTCGTGCAAACCACAATCTCCTCGCGGGTAAATCCTCGCGTGGTTAATTCTGGCAGCGCGGCGCCGATCGATCGTTCGCTTCTTTGAAAGCGATAATTCGCGGCCGTGTCTATGACGTTCGCGCCCAACTCAACCGCGCGCACGATTGCTTCGGTGTAGCGCTTGTCAGTTTCTTCATTAGCATCGCCCAGATAAGTGCCCACGCCAATCGATGAGAGCCATCGGTTCTGCGCCAGACGAAAATGATCTTCCGCCGCGACTCTCTGAAAACGTTCGCGATAGCGCGCCGTGCCTTCCAAAGTAGCGCAGCCATTAAGTGACATCTGGAATTTCCCTGAGCCCGTCGTTGGATTAGATAAGAGCGCGTTGACTATACGCGGCGCGCCGCGCGGCCTGCAAGCGCGCCTTCGATCAGTAAGACGCATGTGTTAGCGTGTACAGAATCTTCGGTAATGGACATGAAGAAATCAGCTTACGAACACGAAATACAAGTAGCGACAGAGCTCGCGCGCGCGGCCGGTGCGGTGCTGCTCAAGCACTACTACAGCCCGTTCCTGGTCGAGCAAAAAATCAACGCCCTGGATGAGATCGAGGAAGTTACCGCCGCCGATCGCGAGGCGAATGAGCTAATCGTTACCAGACTGCAAAAGGAATTTCCCGATGACGGAATTTTGGCTGAAGAGTCGACCGACAGCGATCATCGTCTGGAAAAAGATCGGGTCTGGTTAATTGATCCGATGGATGGAACGAAGAACTTCATCGCGCGAGATGGAGATTTCGCGGTGCAAATCGGACTCGCGATCGGCGGAGAGAGCGTCGTCGGCGTAGTCTATCAACCAGTGCGCGGAGTTCTTTACCGCGCGGCCCGCGATCGTGGCGCGTGGATGGAAGAGGAGGATAGACCGGCTGCACGAATGTCAGTCTCGAGCCAAACCAAACCTAGTGAAATGGTTTTGGCCTCCAGCCGTTCACACCGCAGCCCGCGGATGGAGCGCGTCGTAAGTGAGTTTGGCTTCAAGAATGAAACGCGGCGCGGTTCGGTGGGCGTGAAGATTGGTTTGATTGCCGAACGGCAAGCCGATCTCTACCTTCATCTTTCACCCAGCACAAAACAGTGGGACACCTGCGGACCCGAAGCAATCCTGGCGGAGGCGGGCGGCCGCTTGACTGATCTATTCGGTCAGCCGCTGCGTTACAACGGTCTTCGCATCGACAATCGTAACGGCATCGTCGCTACCAACGGCGCCGCGCATGAAATGGTGATCCGGAATCTGGCTCCGCTACTCGAAGAGTTTGGCCGCACGCGGGTGTGAGGTTTTGCAGTGCGGCGACTTGTCGCCGATTTCGAAACGATTTTCCAGCCCGATCAAAAAGCGCTGACAAGTCAGCGCACTCCAAATCAGCTACAACGCTTTCTTCAACATCGCAATCTGTCCGGCGTGATAGAGATCGTGATGAATAACTCCATGCAGCGTGACATAAACCGTGGACATGCCTTCGAAGATCGGCTGGTCTAAGCGCGATTCCGGAACACGTTCTATAGCTTCGCGCAAAGCCTTATGGCCGCGATCCAGTGCGGCTTTCGCCTGTTCCCACGCTGCCTCGCTCGTATCATCTGCCGGCGGCCAATCCTCAGGTGAAGAGATATCTATCTGCGCGCGATCGCCTTCCAGCCGTCGACGCCCGACGCTTTCCCAAACCGCAATGTGATGAACCAGTTCCCGGATACTGTGCGCATTTGCGAGTGGTCGCGCATGGGCCTGGTCCGCCGTAACGCCCGCGAGTGCTTCGCGCACTGACGGCCCGTGCCAGGCGTCGCCTTCGTAAGCGCGTTTCAGTTGATCCAGAATTCGTTCGAGCTCAGTCATCGGTTTTCCCTTCTGATTCTTCGAGCTGCGCTTTGATCTGTTCGCGTTCGGCGTAGAGCGCGGCCAGGTGCGAAGGTAACGCTACATTTTCTGCCTGCGCGGGATCGAATCCACGAGCGAGCATCTCACGATCAAATTCAGCATCGAGGGCGCGGAGTTTCTTGTTGAGTTCGTCAGTTGAGGACATTGTGAGCATTGTAAGCTTGCGGCTCTGCCGCCGCACAGTGCGGAAAGCCTATGGCTTTCCGGGAATATGATCTCTTGATTCCGAGGCTACGCCTCGGCTTTGCAAAATCACCCACGTCGCAGTTAGTCTTATCTGCGCTTATTATTTTCAAATTCTTTCAGGAGAACGCGTGGCCATCATTCGTCCTTTCAATGCCCTTCGTCCGCAGGCAGATCGCGCGGCGCAGGTCGCGGCAGTGCCTTATGACGTAGTTAACACCGAAGAAGCGCGCGCCCTGGCCTCGGGTAATCCCTGGAGTTTCCTGCATGTGTCGCGTCCGGAGATCGATTTGCCCGACGGTACGCCTATCTACAGCGATCAGGTGTACGCGAAAGCGCTCGCCAATTTCGAAAAGCTTACAAAAGAATGCCCGCTCGAGTCTGAAGAAACACCGAGCCTTTATCTCTATCGCTCGATCTTGGGCAAGCACGAGCAGATTGGAGTGGTGGCCTGCTGTTCGGTCGATGAGTACGACCGCGATGTGATTCGCAAACACGAACGCACGCGGCGCGACAAAGAAGACGATCGCACGCGCCACATGATGGTGCTGCGCGCCCAGACCGGACCCGTGTTCCTGACTTATCGGGCGCAGCCGCAGATTGATTCTCTGGTGGCGGACGCGCTCAGCAATAATCCGCCGCTGTATGACTTTGTGGCCAACGACGACATCCGTCACACAATCTGGCGCGTGCCAAACTATCATCCGCTGGTAGAAGCTTTCGGCGAAGTTCCTTACCTCTACATCGCCGATGGTCATCACCGCGCGGCCAGTGCCAGCCGGGCCCGCGCGGAAATGAAGGAAAGCGGCTTTTCGTTTATTGGCAACGAAGAATACAACTTCTTTCAGTGCGTCCTGTTTCCCGATAGACAGTTGCAGATCCTTCCTTATAACCGCGTCGTGCGCGATTTGAACGGACTATCGCAGGATGAGTTTCTCGCCCGCGTGCGCGAGAGTTTTGTGGTCACAGAGAATGGAGAACCTTCGCCCGCAGAGCGCTGCCGATGGAGCATGTACCTTGACGGCCGCTGGTACGGGCTGGCGCTGCCGAGCGATGCCACAAGACCATCTGGCGTGGTTGATTCCCTTGATGTCAGTATTTTGCAGGACCGTCTACTCGATCCAATTCTGGGTATCAAGGACGTGCGCACCGACAAGCGGATTGATTTCGTGGGCGGAATCCGCGGGACCGAGGAGCTGGAAAACTTGGTTAAGGAAGGTAAAGCGGCGGTCGCATTCTCTCTCTATCCGACGACGATCGAAGATCTGCTGCGCGTCTCTGATGCCGGCGAGATCATGCCGCCGAAATCAACCTGGTTCGAGCCCAAGCTGCGCGACGGGTTGCTGAGCCATCAGATTTAGAAGTGGAGCGCAGGCATCCTTGCCTGCGGTACGCCGCTCCACCCTCACGCCAGCGTGGCGAAAACTTCATTCGACAGCAGCGCACCGCGCTTAGTCAGATGCATCGAACTTTCATCGATCTCGATTAATCCGGCATCGACCAGGCGATTAAGATCCGCATCGTACCGATCTCGTAAATCGAAACCGAAGCGCGTCCGGTAGTCATCCAAATCCAAACCTCGCATTAGACGCAGGCCGAGGAATATCGATTCGGAACGCGCGTCCTCTTCCTTCAGATCGGTGCGCTCGGCGACTGGCGACCGTTGGGTCTCGATCAAGTCAACGTACTTCGCGACGTCACGTTCATTCGCCCAGCGCCGCCGCCCCCCATCATATGAATGCGCGGAGCAACCAAACCCATAGTAAGGTGCGCTGTTCCAGTACTTCGTGTTGTGCCGCGATCCAAATCCTGGCAGACAAAAGTTAGAGATCTCGTAATGCTGATAGCCGGCAGCGCCGACTTCGTCCAACATGAGTTGGTACATTTCTCCTGCGAGATCGTCGTCGGGCTGGGGTCGCATCCGTCGGCGAATTTGATCGGCGAGCGGCGTGCCTTCATGCACGTCCAGCAGATAAAGCGATAGATGGTCGGGTCGCAGCTTCAAAGCCTCGTCGAGATTTCGTTTCCAACCTGACAGTGTTTGACTTGGCAGTCCGGCGATCAGATCAAAGTTGATGTTTTCGAATCCAGCTTCGCGTAAGTGTCGAAAGGTCGAAGGAATATCTGCTGAAGTATGCGTGCGACCGAGTTGCTTCAGCTCGCGATCGTCGAAGGTCTGCGCGCCAAAGCTGGCGCGATTGACGCCCAGGCGGCGAAACTCAAGCAGCTTCTGCAAAGACAATTCGGTTTCGTTGTTTCTCTGCGCAACCTCTGCGACGCTTGCGTCTCTGCGGTGAATGTTTGTTTGCCGAAGCGCCACACTCGCAGGATTCATCTCCATTGTGACTTCCGCGCCGTCGAGCACATCAAAGCGTTGGTGCACCGCCTCCAGAATTCGTTCGATCTGTGCCGACACGAGTAACGACGGCGTACCTCCGCCCAGATAAATCGTATCGACCGCAACTGGACTTTCGATCTCGCTCCATTTCAGGATCTCGCTGGCCACAGCTTGCACATAACGCTCGGCCAGATCGCTCTCGTACATCCCGGTCGCGAAGTCGCAATACGAACATCGCGAACGACAGAACGGAATGTGTATGTAAACTCCTGCTTGCTCCATAAGATTCATCCACAGATTACGCAGATGATGCAGATTCAGTTAACTCGCAAAGGAGGCAGTTACCTTTAGCTCGCAGGTGCTTCTTCGCGACCTAGCCCTCTTTTCTTTTTGCCCTTCTGCGTAATCTGCGGATTCTCACTTGTTAATCCGTCGAGTACTCCCGCCGCCACTGATCGAACGGCTCATCTTGCGCGACACGAGTTCAGCCTGAGCAAAGACGCGCAGAAAGTTCTCACCGAGGATTTTGCGTATGTCCTGCTCGCTGTAACCGCGCTTCAATAATTCATAAGTAATGTTCGGAAACATCGAAACGTCGCGCGCGCCTTCGGGAAAATCGTTGGCGCCGTCGAAATCCGGTCCTAAGCCGACGTGATCGATGCCCGCAACTTTCACGACGTGATCGATGTGATCGATGAGCTTTGCCAGCGGCAAGGGCGGCAAAGGATTTGCGGCTTCCAGCTTGTCGCTCTCTTCAGCCAGGCGTTCCGGATCGTCCGCGTATTTTGCGCTGAGCGCCTCTTGCTGTGCCTTCAAGCGCTGGTCACGCTCGTCGCTTTGCGGCGCCACGGTCTTCTGGTCGACGAAGAGGCTATAGAAGTTTATCTGCACTACGCCGCCGTTCTTTGCGATGCGGCGCAGCAGATCGTCGGGAATATTTCGCGGCACGTTGCTGAGCGCCCGCGCCGAAGAATGCGAAGCAATGACCGGCGCTTTCGAAACATCCAGCGCGTCGCTCATCGTCTTGTCCGATACATGCGAGACATCGACGAGCATGCCCAGACGATTCATCTCGCGCACGACTTCTTTGCCAAAGTCGCTGAGGCCATTGTGCTTCTTCTCTCCCCGGCCCGCATCCGCCCAGTCGTTTGTGTTGTTCCACGTCAGCGTCATGTAACGCACGCCGAGCCGGTAGAACTCTCGCAACGTCGGCAACGAGTTCTCGATCGCGTGCCCGCCTTCGATGCCCATCAGGCAAGCGATCTTGCCCTGCGCTTTGGCGCGGCGAATGTCGGTGGAGGTCGTGGCAAACATTAGATCGTTCGGGTGGCGTTCGACCGCGCGATAGACCGAATCGATCATGTCGAGCGTGCGCCGCGCCGCGCCGCCGTGCGTGACGTACCAGGGCTTTATGTACAGCGAAAAGAATTCCGCCGTCTGCCCGCCTTGCTTCATTCTCGCAATGTTCGTGCGATAAGGAGTCGGCGGCGTCCCTCCAAGATCATAATCATCATTCGTCATCGGCGTGGTGACGTCGTTGTGCGTGTCGATGACGATCGAGCGCCGATGAATGGCCAGCACTTTTTGCCAGAGCGCTTCATCGCGGATTGAGCGAGTCGAAGTCTTTCGCTGCGCCGGTTGGGTCGTGCGCTGCGCGCCGATAGGAATTGCTGATG
>WNFB01004320.1_pt1 | contig 13764 bp, 9 predicted proteins | sample 5400501 | NCBI WGS metagenome assembly WNFB01 (sample SAMN13153341, study PRJNA577476) | soil metagenome | isolation source: 200 cm saprolite under Douglas fir tree site 2 hole 1 | place: USA:California | collected 2015-04-18
GCAAAGCGATCGACCGCGCGGCGTTGTTCGCCAATGACCAGAGCGGCTATTTCCGCGAACAGGGGACGCGTCCGCAGACCATTGGCTATCCACTTGCTGACTCGGCCGCGGGCCAGGCGCTGTGGATCTACGAGAAGTTCCAGGCGTGGACCGATAACCACGGCAATCCTGAAGATGGGCTCTCCGTCGATGCGATGCTCGACGATATCAGTCTCTACTGGTTCACCGACACCGCCGCGTCGTCGGCCCGCATCTACTGGGAGAACACCCGCGCCGGCAGGGCGGGCCTGTCCGGCGGACCGATCGAACTGCCAATGGCGGCGTCGGTCTTTCCGCACGAGATATTCTGCCCGCCAAAGGCCTGGGCTGAGGTGCTGTGGCCCAACCTGTTCTACTGGAATGAGGTCGACAGGGGCGGGCACTTCGCCGCGTTCGAGCAGCCAAAGCTCTTCACCGAGGAGCTGCGGAAGGCCTTCAGGTCACGGCGAGGTTAGGGATCAACCCGGGCATGTCGATGGTGAGTTCCTACCCCTCATCTGTGTCGCGCCTCACACAAGCGGCGTTGGCCGGCGTGCTGTTCTCATCTGTCCTTTGGATGACAGCAGCAGAGGCCGGGCCGTTGTCTATTGCACTTCCGGGAGAGCGGGCGTTTCCAGAGAGCATCACCTCGGCGCGCGATGGGACCCTGTTCGTCGGTCGGCTCGGTGAGGGCGGCGTCGTCCGCGCCGATCCACGGACCGGGGCGGCCGCGCTATTCGTCGCGCCGGGCGCAGCCGGCTCGCGGTCGATCACCGGCGTTTTCGCCGACGAGGCCTCCGGGACCCTCTGGGCCTGCTCCAACGATCTGAGCGCCCTGGGCGGCCCCTCGGGGGGGCGCGATCGGGGCGCCGCCCTGAAGGCCTTCGATCTGCGAACCGGCGCCGCCAAGCGCAGCGTGCCGCTGCCGGAGCCGCACCCCTTCTGCAATGACATCGCCGTCGATGCGGGCGGCGCGGTCTATGTGACCGACAGCGCCAACCCGACTGTTCTGCGGCTCCCCGCGGGGGCCTCTACGTTTGAGGTCTTCGCCACGAACCCGCAGTTCGCGCCGCCGCAGCCGAACAGCGCCGGGCTGGACGGGATCGCCTTCGGCGGCGACGGCGCCCTCTATGTGACGACCTACGCCGCGGGCGGCTTCTTTCGCATCGCGGTCGAAAAGGGGCGGGCGGGCGGCGTGATCAAGCTGCAGGGGCGGGCCCTCGGCCTGCCGGACGGGCTTCGCCCGCTGGGTCGCAAGAGCTTCCTGCTGGTCGAGGGCGCTGGGACCTTGGACCGGGTCGACGGGTGGGGTCCGTCGTCTGGGTCAGCGAAGGCCAGATGCCGCTCTTCTTCGACCCCGCCCGCAAGGGCCAGTCACCCGCCCTGCCGTTCCGGATCTACGCCGTCCCCTTGAACAAAGGACAGTCCCAATGAAGCTTGATCGTACGTCCTACCTGCGAGCCTTCGGCGCGCTGTCCGCGGCCCTGCTCTCCACCCAGCCGGCCCTCGCGGCGGTAGGACCGATAAGCGTGCCTCTGTCCACTCGCGGAGCCTCCTCGACTCATGCTACTTCACTGTCTGGACCGACACCGCCGCGTCCTCTGCGCGCCTCTATTTTGAGAGCTGGGGCAAGGATTTCGACCGCATGCCCATCGACCTACCAGTTGCCGTGAGCATCTTCAAGGGTGACTTCTTTACGCCGCCGAAGGTGTGGGGCGACGAGACCTATTCGAAACTCTTCTATTGGAACGAGGTTCCGAAGGGCGCTCACTTCGCTGCTTTCGAGCAACCTGAGCTGTTCGTTGCGGAACTGCGCAAGAGCTTCGCCCAGCTGCGTCGACTGCGGGACGCTTTGGCAACAAGACCAGGAAGGAAAACGAATGTCGGGAAGACTTGAAGGAAAGACCGCGCTTGTCACAGGCGGCACGGCCGGAATCGGCCTTGCCACTGCGCAGCGTTTCGTCAAGGAAGGAGCGTACGTCTTCGTTACCGGTCGGAGACAGGCCGAGCTGGATTCAGCCGCGAAGCTTATGAGGGGCCACGTCACGGCGGTCAAAGCCGACTCCTCGAATCTCGATGATCTGGACAATCTTTTCGCACAAATCAAACGCGACAAAGGCCGGCTCGACATCGTCTACGCGAAATACCCGCTCGCGACGAAGGACTTCGCGCCGTTGCTTCGGGAGGCAGGTTTCGACGAACCCCGACATCTTGTTCCTGTGCTCGTACCTCTCGGACTCGATCGGCCTCGTGCGTGCCATCAACGAGGTCGGCTTCGAGCCAAAGATGGTCGGCGGCGCCATGATCGGTCCGCAGAGCAGCTCGGTCCAGACGGCGCTCGGCCCGCTCCTGAACGGCCTGGTCAACTACGAGTACTGGCTTCCGGTCCCGAAGATGATGTCGCCGGGAGTCGGCGAGTTGATCGCGCGATATCAGGCGAGGGCCGCGATACTTGGCGCTGACGCGTCGGGGTACTACGTGGCCCCGCTCGCGTACGCGCAGATGCAGGTCGTCGAGCAAGCCGTCTCGGCGACGCAGACGCTCGAGGACGCTGCGCTGGTGGCCTACACGCGCAACGCGTCGTTCGCAACCTCGATCGGCGACGTGAAATTCGCGAACGGAGGCGAATGGAGCGCTGCTCGGGTTCTACAGGTTCAATTCCGGAACATCCGCACCAACGACGTCGCCGAGTTCAAGGATGCGCGGACGCGGGTTGTCGTCTCGCCCGACGCGTTCGCCTCCGGCGAGTTGATCTACCCGTACGCGGACGCGAAGAGAGCGCGATGAGGATCGTCGGCGTGTCGGTGCCCGTGCTGACTGCGGACATCGAGTCGGCGATCGCACGGTACGAGGCGCTCTTGCGCGAGAAGATCAAGGCTCGGTTCGTCATCCCGGAGCGCGGACTGACGATCGCGCTCCTCGGAGAGGTGACACTCATCGGCGGGGCCGAGCGAGACCTCGCTCCTCTGAAGGAGGTGCGGGCCACATTCACGGTCGACTCCCTCGCGGAGTTCGAGGCCCATCTTCGAGCCTCGGGCGCAACGATTCTGCAGCCTCCGGCGCCCACGCCCGCGGGCAGAAACATGGTCGTGAGAGACGTCGAGGGTGTGGTGTTCGAGCTCGTGGAGCCACGGTCGCCGCACTGACTACCGGCTCGCGTCGACGAAGGTGGCAAAGCAGATGGCGAATGACGATGAGAGGATGAATGACATGCCAGACGCGATGGAGCTGCTGCACAACAACCTGCATGAGGTCTTTTCCGAGCGGGACTCTGAACGCCGATGGGCGGCCATCGAGCGCACCTATACGGAAGACGTGACGTTCATCGATCCAGAAGGAGCATTTGTCGGGCGACAAGCGCTGAGCGACCAGGCTCAGAAGCTGCTCGATGGCGTCTTGGCGGGCTTCGCGCTCGAGGAGGACGGGCCGCAGTACATCGGGACCGATATCGCGGCCTTGGCATGGCGTTTCGGGCCTCACGGTCACCCGGTCGCCCGCGGGATCGATATCCTTACGATCCGTGATGGCCGCGTGAGCGTGGTGCGCACGTTGATCGCGCCTTGAATGGATGCGTGATCAGCCCCCGGCTGCTTGCCCTGGTTTTCGCTGGTCGTGTTTGCGCGAGGTAACCAACTCGGTGGCCGCGCACTACGCCCGCGAACCAGAGCGCCCGAATCCCAGGGAGGATCATGCGTTCGCCGCGGATCGAAAGCGCGCAATTCGGGCGCTTCCGAGAGTGAGCTTCGGGACAAGATCTGGACACGGTCGCACGCGGACGCCAGCCATCAAGCATCTAAGATGCTGGCATTGGCAGGGAATAATGGTGAGCAAGAATCCGCGACCTTCGGGTTGCAACCACGACGGACAAAAGAGGCGGCCCCATCGCTAATAGCCGATGGGGCCGATGGAAATTGGTTGCGGGGGCAGGATTTGAACCTGCGACCTTCGGGTTATGAGGGCGGTTCCACCCAACCGGCAGACGGGCGTCGCCCCTCATGTTTCCAGTCGTCCCGAGTAGTTGACTCAAGCGCGGAGTCCACAAAGGTCCACGCAGGGATCCGCGGGTCCCTACCTGTTTGGACAAGATCTGGTCAAAGTTTCGGCGAGCCACTTCGAATCGGCGACCGTCGCCTTGGCAACGAACCCTTCCGGTATGCACGAACCTTCCGGATGTTCCCCGAATCGGCACGGCCCTGCGATTTCATTAGGATCTGCCGCCACCACGGAAAGGCTCAGCCGGTATGTCGGTTCTCACGAGGTAGGGACCCCCTCGTGAGGTTTTTCTCACGAGCATTCCCCCCTCCGGGCTGATTTTTCTCAGCACCTTTCCCCCCTCCCAGCGCGCGTGGCCTTGGCCTACGACTCTCCCTGCCCCGGTGGGCGAGGAGGGTCGATGGCCTATCGCGAGGTCACGATGCTGGAGCTCAAAGAGGTGTTGAGGCTGTGGCTGGCAAGGGCCGGCAAGAAACCGATCGCTGCGCAGCTCGGCCTCGACGTCAAGACGGTGCGCCGGTATCTGCGCGCCGCCGAGGAGTGCGGGCTGAAGCCAGGACCGCAGCTGTTGACCGATGAGCAGCTCGCGCAGGTCATCGCCGCGCTGCGCTCGCCGGCGGAGCGACCACATGGAGAGACGTGGGAGCTGTGCCTGCGCGAGCGCGAGTTCATCGCGCAGCACCTGGCGCAGCACCTCAAGCTCAGCAAGGTGCAGAGACTGCTGGCGCGCAGAGGCGTCGCGGTGCCGTACCCGACGCTGCACCGATTCGCCGTCGCCGAGCTGGAGTTCGGACGGGCGGCGACGACGGTGCCGGTCGCTGACTGCGAGCCCGGCGAGGAGGTGCAGCTCGACACTGGCTGGATGACGCTGCTGGAGCCGGACCTGTTCGGCAAGCGGCGCCGCTTCCGCGCCTGGATCTTCACCGCCGTCCGCTCGCGCCATCGCTTCGTCTACGTCTGCTTCGAGGAGACGACACGCACGGCGATCGCCGCCTGCGAGGCGGCGTGGGAGCTCTTCGGCGGCGTCTTCCGCGTGCTGGTCGTCGACAACACCAAGAGCATCGTGCAGACGGCGGACCCGCTCGCGCCGCGCATCACGCCCGCCTTCCTCGAGTACGCGCAGGCGCGCGGCTTCCACATCGACACCGCCCGTGTGCGCAGTCCGCGCGACAAAGCCCGCGTCGAGCGCGCGGTGCAGCCGGTGCGCGATGACTGCTTCGCCGGCGAGCGGCTCTACTCGCTCGAGCAGGCGCAAGAGCGCGCGCAGCGCTGGTGCATCGAGGAGTACGGTCGCCGCCGGCACACGCGCACGCAGCGCATGCCGCTCGAGCAGTTCCAGGCGGAGGAGCGACCGGCGCTGCTGCCGGCGCCGCATGAGTGCTACGACGTGCCGCTCTGGTGCGAGCCGCTGATCGCCCGCGATCAGTGCGCCCAGGTGGCCAAGGCGCTCTACTCCTTGCCCACGCGCTTCGTCGGCAAGCGTCTGCGGGCGCGTGCCGACCGGAGCACGGTGCGCTTCTACGATGGCGCGGTCCTCGTCAAGACCCATGCGCGCCAGCTCCCCGGCGGCAAGTCGATCGACGCCAGCGACTACCCCGAGCACAAGACCGCCTACGCGCTGCGCGACGTCGTCTTCCTCGAGCAGCAGGCGCGCAAGCACGGCGAGGCCGTCGGCCGCTTCGCCCATGCGCTCCTCGAAGGACCGCTGCCCTGGACCCGCATGCGCCGGGTGTACCGCCTGCTCGGACTGGCCAAGCGCTACGGCGACGCACGCCTCGAAACGGCCTGCGCCACCGCGCTCGCGGTCGAGATGATCGACGTACACCGCCTCGAGCGCATGCTCCAGCTCTCGCCGCCGCCGACACCGACGCCGCCGCGGGCCTCTCCCAAGGTGATCCCGCTCGCGCGCTTTTTGCGCCCGCCGAGCCAATACGCGCTTCCGCTCGCATCCCGCGAAGCGGAGAAACCAGAGGAGAAGACGTGACCACCGAAACGATCTCACCCGATCTCAGGACCGTCCTGCGGAGGCTCAAGCTCTCGCGCATGCTCGACACGCTCCCCGAGCGATTCGTCCTCGCCCGCCAGCAGAAGATGCCTCACCAGGACTTCCTCCAGCTCGTTCTCGCCGACGAGGCCTCGCGGCGCGATGGCCTGGCGAGCACGCTGCGCGCGCAGCGCGCTCGCCTCGATCCGGCGATGCAGTTCGAAGCGTGGGACGACTCCTCCAAGGTGACGCTGGACAAGATGCTGCTCAACGAGCTCGTCTCGCTGCGCTTCCTCGACTCGCATCATCACGTCGCCATCGTCGGCCCCGTCGGCGTGGGAAAGACGTTTCTCGCACACGCGCTCGGTCACGTCGCCTGCCGGCGCGGTCATTCGGTGCTCGCGCTGCGCGCGGACAACATGCTCAAGACCCTCAGGCACGCGCGCCTGGACAACTCGCACGAGCTGGAGCTGCGCAAGCTGATCGCCGCCGACCTGCTCATCGTCGACGACTTCTGCCTCGACGCCATGGATGCGCAGGAGAGCCGCGACACTTACGAGATCCTCACCGAGCGGCACCGGGCAGGCTCGATGATCGTCACCTCCAACCGCGGCCCCGACGAGTGGCTCGCCACCTTTGCCGATCCGGTGCGGGCGCAGAGCGCGATCGATCGCTTCACCAGCAACTCCTACGACCTGGTCATCGACGGCGAGTCGTACCGCCGGCGGCTCAAGCCCGACGCCAGAACTGGACAGCGCAAGGCCAAGTGATCAACCCTCCGGTCGCGCGCGCCCCGGGGGGAATGCTTCTGAGAAACCGGGGTCCATAGGTGCTGAGAGCCGACAGCCGGTACCCCGGCGTCTCACCGTTTCCGCTGGCGCTGCTCGACTACCAGCTCGGACTGACGTGGATGAACGAGGGCCGACTGGAGGATGCACGGAGGTCATTCGAAGCTGCACGGCGCCTGGTGCCCGCCTTCGCGCCGGCGCAGGGCCATCTCGCCGAGGCCGAAGCGGAAGCGGGTGAGTGCGATTCCGCCGTTGCCCGCCTGCGGCCCCTGGCTTTGTCCTCGGACGATCCCGATTACGCTGCGCAGCTCGCGCGCATTCTCGGGACCGCCGGCCACGACGACGAATCGCGCCACTGGCGCCGGCTGGCTGCGGCCCGCTTCGACGAGCCTGATCGCGAGTCACCCGGCGGCCTTCGCCGACCACGCCGCCGAATTCTGGCTCGCCGCGGGCGCCGATCCGGTCAAAGAGGCTCCGGCTGGCGAGGATGAACGTCGAGGTTCGCAAGCCCCCGCGCTCCCGCCGCCTGCTGATACAGGCCGCTCTTGCGAACGCTGGCCACTGACTCCTGCGTCTCACGACCAGTCTGGCAGAGCGCGGCGGTGGCGGACTACACTCCGCCCGCGCGGAGGCTGGAGGCCCTGGCCCGAGCTCAGCAGCGCGAGGAGGACGCGCGGACGTGGTCGACCAGAGAACACGACCATCCACGCGCAGGTCGCGAAGCGCCGCGTTGGCGGCGCTGATGCTCCTCTGCTCGAGCAACGCCTTCGCCCTCGATCCATCACTGGACGTCAGCCAGTACGCGCACACGGCCTGGAAGATTCGCGACGGGTTTACAGAGGGCCCGATCCAAGCGATCGCACAGACGCCCGACGGCTATCTCTGGCTGGGCACGGAGACCGGATTGCTTCGCTTCGACGGCGTCCGAGCCGTGCCGTGGCAACCTCCGGGGGAGCACCTTCCCAGCAACCACGTCACCTCTCTCATGGTTGCGCATGATGGCACTCTGCTCATCGGCACGTTGAAGGGACTGGCCACCTGGAAGGACAGCAGGCTCACGCACTATCCGGAAGTTGCCGGGCAGAGGATTTTGATGTTTCGGCAGGATCGCCACGGAACCGTCTGGTTTGGAGAGGTCGGGTCCGGTCGGCTCTGCGCCGTTCAAGCAGCCAAGGTCCAGTGCGAGCGGGACGAGCGTTTTGGCCGCTGGGTTCTCGCGATGTACGAAGATCGCGCGGGCAACCTTTGGATCACCACCCAGACGGGATTGTGGCGCTGGAAGCCTGGCCCTCCCGAGCGCTATGCCTATCCCCCTCTCACGACCGAGGCGAACGACCTGATCGAGGACGACAGCGGCCGGATTCTGCTCGCTGCCAACGGAGGCAGCGTACCGCGGCTGCAGGGCGACAAACTCGAGCGTCATCCGGTGCCGGGGATCAATCCGGCATCGAGGCCCAGTCGGTTTCTGCGCACCAGCGACGGCAGCCTGTGGATTTCGACTTATGACGGCCTCGTGCATCTCCACCAGGGCAAGGCAGACGTCTTCGGGCTGGCGGACGGTCTCTCGGGGAATCCCTACCTGATCTTCGAGGACCGCGAAGGCAGCGTGTGGGTCAGCACGAGCGGCGGCCTCGACCGGTTCCGCGAGTACACGTTTCCGCTCGTCTCGACGAAGCAGGGTCTTTCCAACCCGTTGGCCTGGGGCATCCTGGCGACGGCGGATGGAAGCATCTGGGTCGCCACGGCCAACGGGCTCAACCGCTGGCACGACGGGCGGATCACCTACTATGGCAAGAGTCCCGTGCCGCCCCACGACCGGCGAACTTCCGTGCCGCTCCTCGAGACGGTCGCCCGGTCGCTGGGGGTGGACGATCGAGGTCGGCCATGGGCGGCGATCACCGACGGTGTGGTCTACTTCGAGGGCGGCCGATTCATACGCGTCCCGGGCTTACCGGGCGGAAATGTCTGGGCCTTCGCTCCGGATGGCTTTGGAAACATGTGGGTCAGTCTCCACGACGTGGCCCTCTTCTACCGGGCGGCGGGCGGCGCCGTTGAACGGTTCCCCTGGAACCAGCTCGGCCAGCAGCACTATGCCGCCTCCGCCTTGTTGCCGGATCGCTCGCAGCGCGGCGTCTGGATCGGTTTCGGGGCCGGCGGCGTGGGTTATTTCAAGGACGGCCGGATCCTCGCTTCATACACCGCGGCCGACGGGCTCGGCGGCGGTGCCGTCACCGATCTTCGATTCGGCGAGCAGGGCGCGGTGTGGGCCGCGACCGAAGGCGGGTTGAGCCGGATTCAAGGCGGGCGCGTCGTCACGCTCAACGCCAAGAATGGCCTGCCGTGCGATCCCGTGCACTGGTCGATGGAGGACGAAGATCGCTCCGTCTGGCTCATCACGCCGTGCGGTCTCGTGCGCCTCGCCCGGTCGGAGCTGGATGCATGGCTGAACGATCCGATGCGGACGATCCGGGTGACCGTGTTCGACGCTTCCGACGGCGTCGCGAAAATGGCGACCATCGGCTGGTATGGCCCGCACGTGACCAGGACCGCCGACGGGAAGCTCTGGTTCGCGACTCGCGACGGAATCACCCGGATCGATCCGCGGCGCCTGCCGCACAACGACCTGCCGCCGCCCGTGCACATCGAGCAGATCACCGCGGACGGAAAGGTCTACGACGCGGGCAGCAGGGCGCTGCGGCTGCCTGCACGCGTGCGCGATCTCGCGATCGACTACACCGCCCTGAGCCTTGTCGCACCGGAAAAGGTGCGCTTCCGCATCAAGCTCGAGGGCCAGGACAAGGACTGGCGCGAGCTGGTCAACGAGCGCCACGTGCGCTACACGAATCTGCCGCCCAAGGATTACCGGTTCGTCGTGAAGGCCAGCAACAACAGCGGCGTCTGGAACGAGGATGGCGCATCCCTCGCGTTCAGCATCCCGCCGGCCTTCCATGAGACGACCTGGTTCCGTGCCCTCTGTGTCGCCGTTGCGGCGGCACTGCTCTGGACCGCCTACCGCATCCGCGTCGGAGTTCTCGAGCGGAATCAGCGACTGATGGAGCGGCACCAGGCGGAGATCACGGCGCTGAACGAACGGCTGATGAAGGCGCAGGAGGAGGAGCGGACCCGCATCGCCGGAGAGCTGCACGACGGCGTCCTCCAGCAGCTCACTACGGTGGCCCTCAATCTCGGGGCGGTCAAATACCAGGTTCCACCTGGCTCTCCGGCGAACACCGAGATCGACGGCGTGCAGGACAAACTGATCGAGATCGGAACGGGCATCCGCCAGCTCTCTCACGACCTGCACCCCGCCTCGCTGCACGAAGCGGGGCTGCCCAAGGCGCTCTCCTCCTATTGCGGAGAGTTCAGCAAGACCCGCGGCATTCCAGTGTCCTGCGAGGCGGACTCCGACGTGAAGGAGTTGTCGCCGGGAGCCGCGCTGGCCCTCTACCGCATTGCGCAGGAAGCGCTCGGCAACGTCGCGAAGCATTCAAAGGCGAAACAGGTTCGCGTCCGGCTCATGCGCGCCGACGGCGTCGTTCGCCTGACCGTCTCCGACGACGGCATCGGCTTCGTCCCTGGCCGCGGTGGCGATTTCGGAGGCGTGGGCCTCGTCAACATGCGCGAGCGCGTTCGCCAGCTCGACGGCACGCTCGAGCTCGAAAGCGAACCCGGCCGCGGCACCATCGTTCGCGCGGAAGTTCCCTTCCGCCCCGCGTAGATCCCCCTCCGGTGGTGCCGGGCACCTTCCCTCTTGCGCCCTGGATTCATTGCGCTATAGCGGGCGCTGGGGGAGCGGATGGACTTCCGGTTTCGGCGCTTCATCCTGGTCTGTTCGCTGGCGATCTCGGGAGCCGCGTTGGGCGAGACGCCGCCGGATGCCAGCTCCACGCGACAGCAAGCCGAGGAGGAGGTCGTCGTCACCGGCTCGCGCGTACCGCGCAAGGACCTGACGTCGCCCGCGCCGGTCGTCATCTACAGCCGCGAGGAGATCGCCGCCAGCGGCGTGGCGACGCTCGGCGACTTCCTGCAGCTCATCCCGTGGAGCGGCGGCGGCGTGAACAGCAAGTTCAACACCGGCTCCGACGGCACGACGCAGGTGTCGCTGCGCAACCTCGGCCCGCGCCACACGCTGGTGCTGGTCGACGGCAAGCGGTGGGTCAACGGCGGGCTCGGCGCGGGCAGCGGGTACGTGCCCGCTTTCGACCTGAACACCATCTCCACCGCGGTCATCGAGCGCGTCGAGGTGCTCAAGGACGGCGCCTCGGCGGTGTACGGCTCGGACGCCGTCGCTGGCGTGGTGAACATCATCACGCGGCGCCGGATGAACGGGGTCAACGTCGAAGGGTACGCCGGCGCCTCCCCGCATGGCGACGCATTCCAGGGCCAGCTGAACGGCACTGCGGGGATCTCCGGCGATCGGGGAGGCTTCCTCCTGTCGCTGGGTGCGTTCCGGCAGTCGTCGATGCTCGCCGCCAACCGCCAGTGGGCCGAGCGTGCCCTCAGCTACAACTTTCCCGCCAGGCGCATCGATCCGTCCGGGTCGAGCATCATCCCCGCCGGCCGCGCTCACGTCGATCCCGCGAAGTGCCCGACGCAGCTCTGCCAGCGGCTCAACGCCGCGTACCCCGGCGCCGGCGCCGTCGACTGGATCGCCGATGGCAACGCCGCGATGGGCGAACCGGTGGTGACCGACCCGGCCACCGGCCTGAGCTGGCGCAAGTACATCGACAGCGGGCCAGTCAACGACCGCTACAACTTCCAGGCCGTCAACTACCTCATTACGCCCAACGATCGCCTGTCTCTCTTCGCCAGCGGCGACTACCGCCTCGTGGACTTCGCCACCGCGCGACTGCAGGCGGCGTGGGTCGACAGCCGTTCGGCATACCAGGCCGCGCCCGAGCCATTCCAGACGATCTTCGCCCAGACGCCCCTCGACCCGACCAACCCGTACAACCCGTTCGGCGTCCCGATTGCCAACGCAGCGAAGCGCCTTCTGGAGACGGGGCCGCGACAACGTGAGAGCGATGCGCAAACAATCCAGCTGAACGGCAGCCTCGACGGCACCATCGAGCGCACCGACTGGTCGCTGTCCTTCGGCTATGGCCGCACGTCCAGCTCCTCCCACGGCCTGGGATCGCTCCAGACGACGACCCTCGGCGCCGGCATCGGCCCGGCATTCCAGGACGCCAGCGGAGTCTGGCGCTGCGGAACGCCGGCCGCGCCGATCGCGAACTGCACACCTGTGAATCTGTTCGGGGTGGGCAGCGTCACCCCGGCGATGGCGCAGTCGCTCGGCGCGTACACCGCCCTCAACGACGGTTGGTCGCAGCTCGCCGTCGTCAATGCCGACCTGAGCCGCGATCTGTTCACCATCGCCGCCGACCGGCCTGCCGGCATCGCCCTCGGGTACCAGTTCCGGCGCGAGTACGGGGGCGTCCAGCCCGACGCGATCGCGGTCGCGACCCATTCCCTCGACTTCATCGGGCAGCCCACCAAGGGTTCGTTCAACACCAACGAAGCGTATGCCGAGCTGGTGCTGCCGGTCGTGAGCGGCGTTCCGTTCGCGGACGACGTCGAGCTGCAGGCGGCTGGACGCGTGTTCCACTACTCGTCGTACGGCACGAACTTCACCTACAAGCTCGGCGCCCGCTGGCGACCCGTCCGGGGGTTCACGCTCCGCGGTACCTGGTCGACCGCATTCAAGGCGCCCACCCTCGACGACCTCTATCTCGGCCAAGTCAACACGGTGGAGCTGGCCACCGATCCCTGCGCTCGCATCCAGGCCTCGAACGCGGGGCTCCGCGCGCAGTGCGCGGCCGGGCCGGGCGGGGCGAGCGCGGTGAACAACGGCGACACGAGTTTCGTGCTCCCGTCCATCTTCGGCGGCAACCCGGATCTGCAGCCCGAGACGGCGACCTCCGCGACCGCGGGCGCCGTCATCGAGCCACCCCAGATCAAGGGCCTCTCGATCACGGCCGATTACTACCGCATCAAGCTCAACGACGCGATCGCGAGGTTCATCGGGACCGCGAACGTCCTCGCCGCCTGCTATCCCGCCTCGACGGGATCCAGCGCGCCACCAGACCCGAGACAGTGCAGCCTGATCACGCGCGACCCTTCCAGCGGGATGATCCAGAACGTGCTGGACATCGCGCAGAACGCCGGATCGGTGCTCACCAGCGGAGTGGACCTGGCGCTGCGGTACGCGCTGCCGACGACCGCCGGCCGTTTCCGGCTGCTCTTCGACGGCACGTACCTGATCAAGCAGGACCTCGTGCTGCCGAACGGGAAGAAGGTGCAAGGCGCCGGCAACTACGACGTCAGCTCCTTCTTCCAGCCGCTGGGCGTGACGCCGCGGGTGCGGTTCAACACGGGCGTCGATTACGACCGCGGTGCTTTCTCCGGCGGCGTACGGGCGAGGTACACTGGTGGTTTCGACGAGTGCGCCCCTCCGTCGGGAACGAGCGCCACTGGCGCGGGCCTGTGCGCCGATCAGAACAAGGACCCGACGACCGGCGTTCCGTACCCGGCCCATCACGTCTCGTACAACATGACGTTCGACCTCTACGCGGCCTACGCGCTAGGGGGCTCGATCGGCGGCGCGACCTCGTTCTCCGCGGGCGTGCGCAACGTCTTCGACTCGAATCCGCCCAGGGTCTTCAACTCGTTTCTGACGTACGCCGACCCCTCCTACGACTTCGTCGGCCGCTACGTCTGGGGTCGCATCGCGCAGAAGTTCTGATGAGCAGCGAACCGGCCGCGCAGGGATGAACCGGAGCAGACCAGCCCGCGGCCGTGCCAGGCACCGGCCTCGCAGGGTGAATTCAAGGCGTAGGGAACGAGAGAGGACCAGTGTCCGCTCTCAGCGCAGCGACTGCTGCAGCACGGGCACGTCGTCCTGCCAGGTCTCCTCGACCGGTCCAGCGATGAAGCGGGCGGGCGCGAGAGGTGGCCCGGTGGACGGCAGCCCGAGATGGTCGA
>WNFB01003547.1_pt1 | contig 13761 bp, 13 predicted proteins | sample 5400501 | NCBI WGS metagenome assembly WNFB01 (sample SAMN13153341, study PRJNA577476) | soil metagenome | isolation source: 200 cm saprolite under Douglas fir tree site 2 hole 1 | place: USA:California | collected 2015-04-18
GCGATGCTCTTCATCATCTTCGACGTGGAGGCCATCTTCTTCTACCCCTGGGCGGTGGCGCTCCGCCAGCTGGGCTGGTACGGGGTGATCGAGATGTTCGTCTTCATCGCCATCCTCCTGGTCGCGCTGGCGCACATCTGGCGGAAGGGAGGCCTGGATTGGGAGTAGAGGCCCTGGCCGAGGCCCTCGGCCAGAACGTGCTCACGACCACGCTGGGCAAGCTGATCGGCTGGGGCCGGGGCAACTCCGTCTGGCCGGTGCAGTTCGGGCTCGCCTGCTGCGCGATCGAGATGATCCACACCGCGACCGCCCAGGTCGACATCGCCCGCTTCGGCTCGGAGGCCATGCGCGCCTCGCCCCGGCAGGCGGACCTGATGATCGTCGCCGGCCGCGTCTCCCAGAAGATGGCGCCGGTCCTGCGCACGATCTACGACCAGATGCCGGAGCCGAAGTGGGTGATCTCGATGGGCGCCTGCGCCTCCACCGGCGGCGTCTTCAACAACTACGCGCTGCTGCAGGGCGTGGACAAGGTGGTGCCGGTCGACGTCTACGTGCCCGGCTGCCCGCCCCGGCCGGAGGACCTCCTCAACGCCCTGATGATCCTGCAGGAGCGGATCAAGGCTCAGGGCATCACGCCACGCTGGTGAAGACCCGAGCCCGCTCCAGAGGCGGCTACCAGAAGCTGGTCCTGGAGCGGGGAGTCAGCGCCGGCGACGAGTGGCTGCGGGTGGCTCCGGAGTCGATCCGCGAGGTCCTGAAGGGCTTGCAAGCCGAGGGCTACGAGGTCCTGCTGTTCCTGACCTGTGTGGACCACCTGGCCACGCCCGCCGCGCCGGCGCCGGCGCGCTTCGAGCTCGTCTACCAGCTGCGCGACATGGACCGGCGGCGCCTGGTCCGCGTGCGCACGTTCCTGGACGGCGAGGACCCTGAGATCGCGTCCGTGCATGACATCTTCCCCCCCGCCGACTGGGACGAGCGCGAGACCTGGGACCTCTTCGGGGTGCGCTTTGTGGGTCACCCCGGCCTCACCCGCATCCTGATGCCGGACGACTGGGTCGGCCATCCGCTGCGCCGCGACTACCCCGTCGGCGGGGAGCCAGTCGACTTCTCCGAAGAGCACGAGCGATGGCAGACAGCCCCGCCCCAGGGGTGACCATCACCCGCGAGGACGCGGGTGAGCACCCGGCCTTCGGCGGCGAGATCCTGACCGTCAACTTCGGGCCGCAGCATCCGTCCACGCACGGGGTCCTGCGCCTGGTCGTCGACCTCGACGGTGAGGTGATCCGCCGGGTGAAGCCGGTCATCGGCTACCTGCACACCGGCATCGAGAAGCAGATGGAGGCGCTGCGCTGGCAGCAGGGCGTGGTCGTCACCGACCGCCATGACTACCTCTCGCCCCCCATCAACAACCTGGCCTACGCGCTGGCCGTGGAGAGGCTGCTGGGCCTCGAGGCCCCGCCCCGGGCCCAGGCGCTGCGCGTGATCATGTGCGAGCTCACGCGGCTCAGCTCGCACCTGGTCTGGCTGGGCACCAGCGGCATCGAGCTGGGCGCCATGAGCATGCTGATGTACTGCTTCCGGGAACGAGACGAGATCCTGAACCTGAACGAGGAGATCTCCGGCTTTCGGATGCACACGTCGTACATCCGACCGGGGGGCGTGATGGCCGACGCGACCGAGCGCTTCGGGGAGCTGCTGGACCGGTTCATCGAAACCATGCCGGCCCACATCGACGAGTACGAGGACCTCCTGACCGAGAACCCGATCTTCAAGGCGCGCACGATCGGCATCGGCCACCTCTCGGGGACCGACGCCCGCCGGCTGGGGGCGACCGGCCCCATGCTGCGGGGCTCCGGCGTCGAGTGGGACCTCCGCAAGGTGCACCCCTACAGCGGCTACGAGAAGTACGACTTCGAGCTGGCCCTGGAGCAGGAGGGCGACTGCTACGCCCGCTACCAGGTGCGCATGAAGGAGATGCGGGAATCGGTCAAGATCCTGCGCCAGGCCCTGGACCGGCTGCCGGAAGGGCCGGTCAACGTCGACGACCGCAAGATCCTGCCTCCGCCCCGGGAGGAGCTGGAGACCTCCATGGAGGCGGTCATCCACCACTTCAAGCTCTTCACCGAGGGGTACTCGGTGCCGCCCGGCGACGTCTACGTGGCGGTGGAGTCAGGGCGGGGCGAGAACGGCTGCTACATCGTCTCCGACGGCACCCACAAGCCGCGGCGGGTGAAGTTTCGTTCCGCCTCCTTCGTGAACCTGCAGGCGCTGGAGCGGATGGCGCTCGGCCACATGGTGGCGGACATGATCGCCATCATCGGCACCGCCGACACCGTGCTCGGCGACGTCGATCGATGAGCGCCCTCAGCGAGCACGTATTGAAAGAGATCGCGGAGCTGCCGGCTCGCTACCCCCAGCCACGCTCGGCCGTCATGCCGGCGCTCGACCTCGCCCAGGAGGAGCTCGGGCACCTGACCCCGGAGGCGATGAGCGAGGTGGCGGCTGCGCTCAAGCTCGACCCCGGCTACGTGGAGGGAGTGGCCACCTTCTACACGCTCTTCCACCTGGAGCCGGTCGGCAAGCACCACTTCTACGTCTGCACCAACCTGTCCTGCGCCCTCCGTGGCGCCAACCAGCTGGTGGAGCACCTGAGGTCCCGGATCGGCGTGCACGAGGCCGGCCAGGTCTCCGCTGACCGGCTCTTCTCCTACGAGGAGGTCGAGTGCCTGGGCGCCTGTGAGTACGCGCCCATGGCGCGGGTGGACCGCCGCTTCCACTACGACCTGACGCCCGAGAAGATCGACCAGCTGGTTGAACAGCGGCGTGGCTGAACCGCAGCTGCGAGGCAGCTACGGTCCAGGCGAAGGCCGCATCCTGACCGAGCACTTCGGCACCCGGGACCTCCACACGCTGAAGGTCTACGAGTCGGTCGGCGGCTACGGCGCCATGCGCAAGGCGATGACCGCGATGAAGCCGGAGCAGGTCCAGGAGGAGGTCAAGGTCTCCGGGCTGCGCGGCCGAGGCGGCGCCGGCTTCTCCACCGCCGCCAAGTGGAGCTTCGTCCCCCGCGACATCCCCGGCCCCCGCTACATCGTCTGCAACGCCGACGAGTCGGAGCCGGGGACGGCCAAGGACCGCTACCTCTTGGAGAACTGCCCGCATCTGCTGGTGGAGGGGATCGGCATCGCCAGCTACGCGATCGGCGCCCACCAGGCCTGGGTCTACATCCGGGGCGAGTACGACCTGCCCTACGAGATGCTGACCGCGGCGATCGCCGAAGCCCACCAGAAGCAGTACCTGGGCGACGACCCCTTCGGGACCGGCTACTCGCTCGACGTCCGCCTCTACCGCGGCCACGGGGCCTACATCTGCGGCGAGGAGACGGCGCTCCTGGAGTCGCTGGAAGGCAAGCGCGCCCAGCCCCGGTCCCGTCCCCCCTTCCCCGCCGTCAAGGGGGCCTGGGGCCGCCCGACGGCGCTCAACAACGTGGAGACGCTATCCACCCTGCCCTGGATCATCAGCCACGGGGGGGCCGAGTACGCGAAGCTGGGTACCGACCGCAGCAAGGGCACCCGCCTGTTCACCGTCAGCGGCCACGTGCAGCGGCCGGGCAACTACGAGATGGAGCTGGGCAAGCCCTTCCGGCACCTGATCATGGACCTGGCCGGCGGGCCCCTTCCCGGGCGCCGGATCAAAGTCTTCTGGCCGGGCGGCTCCTCGGCGCCGGTGCTCCCGGAGTCGATGCTGGACACCGCCACCGACCTGGAGTCGCTGGCCGCGGCCGGCTCCATGGGCGGCTCGGGCGGCGTGATCGTGATGGACGATTCCTACTGCCTGGTCGAGGGCGCCTACCGCCTGCTCCGCTTCTACGCGCACGAGTCCTGCGGGAAGTGCACGCCGTGCCGGGTGGGCGGCGACTGGGCCGTGCGCACCTACGAGCGCATCCTCTCCGGCGAGGGCGACCCCCACGACCTCGAGATCCTGGACCGCGTCCAGGCCGGCCTGCAGCAGGGCCGCTGCCTCTGCGGGCTGGGCGACTCGGCGGGCTGGGTGATCGAGTCGACCATGAAGCACTTTCGCGACGAGTACGAGGAGCACTGCCTGCGGAATGAGTGCTCAGCTGCGAAGCTGAAGGCGGCCAGTGCCTGACGCGCCGCCGGCCAAAGACCCGAACAGTGTCAGCCTGACCATCGACGGGCACCCGGTCACGGTGCCCAAGGGCACGCTGCTGGTGGAAGCCGCCAAGCGGGTCGGGATCGAGATCCCGGTCTTCTGCTATCACCACAAGCTGGACCCGGTGGGCGCCTGCCGGCTCTGCCTGGTCGACATGACCCCCGGCCCGCCCCGGCCCCAGACCGCCTGCACCACGCCGGCCGCCGAGGGCATGGTCGTGCGGACCCAGTCGGCCTCCGCGGTCGCCGCCCGCGCCGACATCCTGGAGTTCGAGCTGGTCAACCACCCGCTCGACTGCCCCATCTGCGACAAGGGCGGTGAGTGCCCGCTGCAGGATTACACCTTCCGCCACGGCTACCCGACCAGCCGCATCGACGCGCCGCGGCTGCACTTCAAGAAACCGATCCAGCTGTCGGAGAAGATCGCACTCGACCGCGAGCGCTGCGTCCTCTGCTACCGCTGCACCCGCTACTACGACGAGGTGGCCTGGGAGCAGGAGCTGACCACCGCCCAGCGCGGCGTGCACTCCTACATCGCCAGCGAGTTCGGCCGCCCGCTGCAGTCGATCTTCAGCGGCAACATCATCGACCTCTGCCCGGTGGGCGCCCTCACGTCGCGGGTCTGGCGCTTCGAGTCCAGGCCCTGGGATATGCAGCACACGGCCTCGGTCTGCTCGAAGTGCTCGGTCGGCTGCAACGTCACCCTCTGGGAGCGCCGCGGGCAGCTCGTGCGGGTGACCTCGCACGAGAACGACGAGGTGGACGACGGCTGGATCTGCGACCGCGGCCGGTTCGACTACACCGAGGCCAACGACCCCCGGCGGCTGCGGGTCCCGCAGCTGAAGGGGAGCCCGGCCGGCTGGGAGGCGGCGATGGACGCCCTGGCCGGTGGCCTGCGCGGTCGCGGCTCGCGGCTGGGCGTCTCCATCCCCCAGGACATCACCAACGAGGACGCCTTCCTGCTGACGCGGCTCCTGGCCGGCCCGCTGCAGGGCGCCCGGGTGGCGATGCAGCGCCGGACCTCGCTCCCGCCGCCGGACGGCCAGACCCTGAAGATCAGCGAGCTGGAGGAGGCGAAGGCCATCGTCGTGATCGCCTCCGACACCCGGGACGACGTGCCCGTGATCAACCTCCGGATCAAGAAGGCGGTCTCCAGGCGGGGGGCCGGCCTGCTGGTCGTGCATCCCGAGGACGTCGACCTGGACCGCCACCCGGGCGTGCACCACGTCTACTACGAGCTGGGCCACGCCGCCGAGGCGGTGCGCGGATTGAGCAGCAGCGAGGCGGGCGCAGCCGCGCTCCAGCAGGGCCCGGTCGCCATCCTCTACGGCGACGGCCGCGGGGCCGAGGACGCGAACGCGCTGGCGGCGGCGGTGGCGGAGCTGGCCCAGGGCAAGGACGCCCGGCTGCTTCCTCTCTACCGCGGCACCAACGAGCGCGGCGCCCTGGCCCTGGGCCTGGCGGTCAAGCCTGACGACCTGGCCGGCGTCGAGGCCCTGCTCTGCTGGGGACCGCCCGCGGTGCCGGTGCCGAAGAGCGTGAAATTCCTCGCCGTCTGGGACAGCCTGCTCCGGCCGGAGCACGGCCGGCCCCAGGTGCTCCTGCCCGACCAGAGCTTCGCCCAGCGCCAGGGCACCTACACCTCGGTCGAGGGGCGCGTCCAGTTCCTCCGCCCGCCGATCCCGTCCGAGCCACCGCTGCGGGAGAGCTGGGAGGTGCTCTGCGACCTGGCCGACCGCCTGGGGACGCCGCTCGGATTCGCCGGCGTCTTCCAGCTCCAGAAGGAGGCCGCCGCCATGGTGCCGGCGCTGGCCGCGCTGGCCTCGCCGCCCCCGGCGCCGCCCGAGCCCACGCCCGTCCTCTACGGGCCCTCCCGCCCATGACGCTGCCGCCGCAGGACGTGGTCTGGCACTGGGCGATCGTCCTGCTCGGCATGGTGCTGCTGCTCTTCTTCCTGCTGACCGCGGCCGCCTACACCGTCTTCTACGAGCGGGTCGCGCTGGGCTGGATCCAGCGCCGGCCGGGACCCAACCGAGTGGGACCGGTCGGGCTCCTGCAGATGGCGGCCGACGGCGTGAAGCTGGCCTTCAAGGAGAGCTTCATCCCCCGCGACACCGACCGCGTCATCTTCGTCATCGCGCCTGCGATCGCGGTGGCGGCCGCCTTCGCGACCTGGGCGGTGATTCCGATCGCGCTCTGGTACGGCGCGCGCTACTGGGTGGCCGACGTCAACGTCGGCATCCTTTTCATCCTGGCCGTCACCTCGCTGAACGTCTACGCGATCGTGCTCGGCGGCTGGGCGTCGAACAACAAGTACTCGCTGCTGGGCGGGCTGCGCTCGGCGGCGCAGCTGATCAGCTACGAGATGGCGCTCGGCCTCTCGCTGGTCCCCGTCTTCATGATCGCCGGCTCGCTGCGCCTGCGCGACATCGTCGATTACCCGGTGCCGCTGATCCTGCTGGCGCCGGTCAGCTTCGTCATCTACCTGATCTCGGCCGTGGCCGAGACCAACCGCGCCCCCTTCGACCTGCCGGAGGCGGAGCAGGAGCTGATCGGCGGCTTCCTGACCGAGTACTCGGGGCTGAAGTTCGTCGCCTTCTACCTGGCCGAGTACCTGAACATGATCACCGTCTCTACGCTGGCGGCGCTGATCTTCTTCGCCGGCTGGCGGCCCGACCTGCCCTGGTTCCCGGGCGTGTTCTCGCTGCTGATCAAGGTCCTTTTCTTCCTCTTCCTGTACATCTGGATCCGGGGCACGCTGCCGCGGCTGCGCTACGACATGCTCATGCGGCTGGGCTGGAAGGTGCTGCTTCCGCTGTCGTTGGTGAACGTGATCGTGACCGCGGTGGTGCTGGTGGCGGTGCAGGGTTGAGAGCGTGAAGGAGAAGAAGCGCCGGAAGGCGAACCCGGTCGACGACGTCAAGGCGCTGGCCGTGGGCATGAAGACAACGCTGGGCGAGTTCTTCTCGCCGCACGTCACGCTCGAGTACCCGGAGGAGAAGTCGGTGCGCTCGGAGCGCTACCGCGGGCGCCACTACCTGCGCCGCTACGAGAACGGGCTCGAGCGCTGCATCGGCTGCGAGCTCTGCGCGGCCGCCTGCCCGGTGGGCTGCATCCTGGTCATCGCCGCCGAGAACACGGAGGAGAACCGGGTCTCCCCCGGCGAGCGCTACGCCAAGGTCTACGAGATCAACATGCTGCGCTGCATCTTCTGCGGCTACTGCGAGGAGGCCTGCCCGGTCCAGGCGATCGTGCTGGGGCCGGAGTACGAGCTGTCGGACACCAGCCGCGAGAAGTTCATCTACACCAAGGAGAAGCTGCTGGAGCCGCCGCCACCGGAGGTGGAAGCGCGGCTCAATCCCGACCCTACGGGTTCCCAGTAGTGGCGACGGCCGTCTTCGTCGTGGCCGCCGCGCTGGCGCTGCTCGGCGGCCTGGGCGTGGTCCTCTCCCGGGAGCCCATCCGGAGCGTGCTCAGCCTGGTGCTGGTCATGGTCGCGCTCTCCGTCCTCTTCCTGCTGCTGAGCGCGCAGTTCGTGTTCGTGGTGCAGGTGATCGTCTACGCAGGCGCGGTGATGGTCCTCTTCGTGTTCGTGATCGCGCTGCTGGGCCCCGCCCGCGAGGGCGCCGTCGGCCGGCTGCGTTTCCAGTGGCCGCTGTCCCTGCTGTTCGTGGCGGCCCTGCTGGGCCTGATCTGGACCATGTTGCAGCGCGTCCACTACCGCGCGCCGGACCGGGTCGACCTGGCCCTGTTCGGCACCGTCAAGGACATCGCGTTCGGCCTCTTCGGCCGCTATCTCTACCCCTTCGAGCTGACCTCGCTGCTGCTGCTGGTGGCCGCCGTCGGCGCCATCTACCTGTCCAGGCGCGAGCCGGAGCCGTGATCCTGGACGCGAGCATCATCACCATCGGCTCCGAGCAGCTGGACGTCTCCTGGTTCCTGCTCCTGGCCGCGGGGCTCTTCGCGCTCGGGACCCTGGGCGTGCTGGTCCGGCGCAACCCGCTCGTGATCCTGATCTGCATCGAGCTGCAGCTGAACGCGGTCAACCTGACCCTGGTCGCCTTCGCGCGCCAGCTGCAGAACCTGGAGGGCCAGCTCTTCGCGCTGATGACGATGGTGGTCGCCGCCGCCGAGGCGGTGGTCGGGCTGGCGATCCTGGTCGACATCTTCAAGTCGCGGGAGCTGGACGACGTGGACGAGCTCTCGGAGCTGAAGGGATGAGCTCGCAGGCCCTGGCCTTCCTGGTGCTGGCCCTCCCGGCGGCGGGCGCGCTCCTGCTGGCCGGGCGCGGCTGGCGCTGGCCCCGGCTCCTGACGCAGCTGGTGGGGCCGGGTGTGGTCTGGCTGTCGTTCGCCAGCGTGGTCTGGCTCTTCGTCACCGACCAGCACGGCGAGTTCACCTACTGGACCTGGGCCCGAAGCGGCGATTTCGACGTGCCCTTCAACCTGCTGGTCGACCACCTGTCGCTCTTCATGGGCCTGGTGATCACGGGTGTGGGCGGCCTGATCATCACCTACGCGGTCGGCTACATGGAGCACGAGACCGACCCCAGCTACGCGCGCTTCTTCTGCTACATGGACGTCTTCGTCCTCTCGATGCTGCTGCTGGTCTTCGCCGGCAACTTCGTGTTCCTGATCGTGGGCTGGGCGGGGGTCGGCGTCTCGAGCTACTTCCTGATCGGCTTCTACTACTGGCGCCCCTCGGCCGTGGTCGCCGCGCGCAAGGCGTTCGTCATGAACGTGATCGGCGACGTGGGGATGATCCTGGGCACCTTCGTCCTCTTCGTGAACTATCACGCCGCCACCTACACGGCGGTTTTCCACGCCTTGCCGAAGAACGACAACCAAAGCCTGGAGCTGGCGGCCTTCCTGTTCCTGGCCGGCGCCGTGGCCAAGTCGGCGCAGCTGCCGCTGCACACCTGGCTGCCCGACGCCATGGAAGGTCCGACCCCGGTGAGCGCGCTCATCCACGCGGCCACCATGGTGACCGCCGGGGTCTACCTGGTCGGGCGCCTGGCGCCCATCTACAACCTGGCCCAGTACGCGCACGACGCGGTGGCGCTGGTCGGCGCGGCGACCGCGCTCTTCGCCGCCTCCATCGCCCTGGTCCAGGTCGACATCAAGCGCGTCCTCGCCTACTCGACCATGAGCCAGATCGGCTACATGTTCCTGGCCGTCGGCGTGGGCGCCTACGCGGCCGGCTTCTTCCACCTGCTCGCCCACGCGTTCTTCAAGGCCCTGCTCTTCATGGCCGCCGGCAACGTCATCCACGCCCTGCACGACGAGCAGGACATGCGCAGGTTCGGTGGGCTCTGGAACCAGATGCGGGCGACCTCGGTGTTCATGCTGGTGGGGGCTCTCTCGCTGGCCGGCATCATCCCCTTCGTCGGCTTCTGGTCCAAGGAGCTGGTGCTGGGGGACGCCTTCAGCAAGTTCGAGCCGGTGGCCATGGTCTGCTGGTCGATCGGGTTCGTGACCGCGCTGCTGACCGGCTTCTACACCGGCCGCATGTGGTGGCTCGCATTCACCGGCCGGCCCTCGCCCGAGCGGCCGGTCGAGCACCCGCACGAAGCGCCGCCGGTGATGCTGGTGCCGGTCGCCATCCTCGCGGTCCTCTCCACCATCGGCGGCGTCGTCCAGGTCAACGCCGGCTTCCACCCGGGCTGGAAGCTGGTGGAGGACTACCTGGCCTCGGTGGTCGGTCCGCTGCCCTGGGAGCCGCGTGACCTCGAGTACCTGCCCACGGCGGCCACCGTGCTGCTGGCCGGGTTCACCTTCTTCCTGGCCGCCTCGTTCTACGGGGCACGGGCGCGCTACGACCCCGCCGCCTGGCGCCACCGCCTGGCCTGGCTGCAGGCCGCGCTGGAGCGCAAGTACTGGTTCGACGAGGTCTACGACCAGCTGTTCGTGCGGCCGCTGGACTGGACCGCGGCGGCCAGCGAGCGCTACGTCGACCGGCCGCTGATAGACGGCGCGGTGATCGGCGTCGCCCACACCACCGAGGGTGCCGCCGGCGGGCTCTCGCTGACCCAGAGCGGCTACCTGCGCAACTACGTGCTGGTCATCGTCGGCGGCGCGCTGGTGGCGGCCGCCGTGATCCTCTGGCGGGCGTACGGATGAGCGCGATTCCCATGAGCCTGACCGCCGTCTGGCTGGTGCCGGCCCTGGGCGGGGTCGCGGTCACGCTGCTGCCGCGCCGCTTCGGCCGCTGGCTGGGCGTCCTGGTCGCGCTGGCCGCCCTCGCCTACAGCCTCTACCTGGCCTATCTCTTCGACCCCGGCCACCACGGCTACCAGTTCGCGGAACGCGTGGCCTGGGTGCCGCACTACCACGTCAGCTACCGGCTGGGCGTGGACGGCATCAGCCTCTGGCTCCTGGTCCTGAACGCCTTCCTGACCCTGATCGCGGTGCTGGCGACGCCCCTCGACCTTCCCGGCGAGAGCCGCTTCATCGGCCTCCTCCTGCTGATGGCAGGCGGCATGGCGGGCGTCTTCCTGGCCGTCGACCTGGTCCTCTTCTACGTCTTCTGGGAGGCGATGCTGATCCCCGCCTACTTCTTGCTCTGGCGCTGGGGCACGGCGGAACGGCCGGGCCGGGCGGCGCTGAAGTTCGTCCTCTTCACGCTCTTCGGATCGCTGCTGATGCTGGTCGGGGTGGTGGCCGAGTACGCCTACACGGGCCAGCGCTCCTTCGACCTGACCTACCTGCTGCAGAACCCGCCCGCGCCCACGATCCAGTTCGGCCTCTTCTTCCTGTTCGCGATCGCCTTCGCGATCAAGACCCCTGTGTTCCCCTTCCACAGCTGGCTCCCCGATGCCTACCTCTCGGCGCCGGTGCCGCTCCTGGTCACCTTCGCCGGCGTGATGGGCAAGACCGGCGCCTACGCGATGCTGCGCATCCTGGTCCCGCTCTTCCGCCACCCGGTCGGCTGGTGGGACTGGAACGCCGTGCTGCCGGTGTTGGCGGTGGCCGGGATCGTCTGGGGCGCGCTGCTGGCGCTCACGCAGCGCGACCTGAAGGCGCTGATCGCCTACTCCTCGATCAGCCACCTGGGCTTCATCGTGCTGGGCATCTTCGCCCTGAACGTGCAGGGCCAGCAGGGCGCCGTGGTGCAGATGGTCAACCACGGCCTGATCGTGCCCGCCCTCTTCCTGATCGTGGGCTGGCTGGAGGTCCGGCTGGGGAGCCGGGACCGCGGCCGCCTGGGCGGGCTGGCGCCGCGGATGCCGGTGCTGGCGGGCGTCTTCATGGTGGTCACCCTGGCCGCCCTCGGCCTGCCCGGCCTGAACAGCTTCGTGGGCGAGTTCATGATCCTGCTCGGAGCCTGGCAGCTCTCGCCGTCCCTGGCGGTCGCCGCCTGCGCCGGGCTGGTGCTGGCCCCCGTCTACATGCTCCGTCTCTTCCAGGGCGCGATGCAGGGCGAGAGCGTGCGGGCGCAGGAGAGCCAGCCCCGGCTCGACCTCCGGGGGTCGGAGCTGGCCCTGCTGGCGCCCCTGGTGGGGCTGATGTTCGTGCTCGGCCTTTACCCGTACGTGATCACCCGCGCCCTGGACGCCGTGGCGCACCCGCCGTGGCAGTGACGCTGGCGGCGCCCTTCAGCTACAGCGCCGGCCAGGCGCTGGCCGACCTGGACCAGGTCGCGCCGCTGGTGGCGGTGGTCGTCACCCTGGTGCTCGCGATCCTGATCGACCTGCTCCTGCCGCCCCGCGCCCGGGGCCAGGCGGTGGCGGTGGTGGCGGCGGCCGGGCTGACCGTGGCCGCCGGCGTCGCCATCTTCCGCTGGTTCGGACCCGCCGGCCACTCCGCCTACTTCGGCTTCGCCACCGGAGACAAGTTCGCCATCTTCTTCGAGGGGCTCTTCGCCGTGCTGGGCGTGCTGACGGTGGCCGCGGCCCACACCTACCTGCGCCGGCGCCGCTTCCTGGAGGCCGAGTTCCACGTCCTCACGCTGGCGGCGGTGGCCGGCATGATGGTGATGGGTTCGGCCACCTCGCTGGTGACCGTCTTCCTGGGCCTGGAGCTGCTCTCGATCGCGCTCTACGTGATGTGCGGCTGGGACCGCCGCGCCCGGTCCTCGCAGGAGGCGGCGGCCAAGTACCTGCTGGTGGGTGGCTTCGCCTCCGCGTTCGTACTCTACGGGATGGCGCTCGTCTACGGCGCCACCGGCTCTACCCTCCTCCACCAGATCGCCCAGCGGGCCACCGCCGCCGAGGCCGCCAACCCCCTGGTCCTGCTCGGGATCCTGCTGATGGGCGTGGGATTCGCCTTCAAGGTCTCGGCGGCGCCCTTCCACATGTGGACGCCGGACGTCTACCAGGGGGCGCCGCTGCCGGTCACCGCCTTCATGTCCACCGGCACCAAGGCGGCCGCCTTCGCCATGATCATCCGCGTCTTCGCCGAGGGGCTGCCTCAGCAGGGCACCGAGTGGCAGGCCCTGCTCGCCTTCGTGGCCGCCACCAGCATGGTGGTCGGCAACCTGATGGCGATCGCGCAGTCCAGCCTGAAGCGGCTCCTGGCCTACTCAGGGGTCGCCCACGCCGGCTACATCTTGATCGGGGTCCTGGCCGGCGGCCGGGCCGGGCTGGCCGCCGTTCTCTTCTACCTGGGCGCCTATCTCTTCATGAACTTCGGCGCCTTCGGGGTGGCGATGGCGGTCAGCGGCCCCGAGGGCGACCGCGACCTCCTCTCCGACCTCGACGGCCTGGGCCGCCGGCAGCCGCTGCTGGCTGTCCTCATGAGCGTCTTCATGTTCTCGCTGGCCGGCTTCCCCCCCACGGTCGGCTTCATGGGCAAGCTGTTCCTGTTCGCGGCCGGGGTCAGCGCCGGCTACACCTGGCTGGTGGTGCTGGCCGTGCTGATGAGCGCGGTCTCGGCCTACTACTACATCTGGCGGGTGCTGAGCCACGTCTGGGCGCCGGAGCCGGCGGCGGCCCACCTGCCCTCGCGGCACAGCGCGCTGGCGGTGGTCACGCTGGCCGGGCTGGTCTCGCTGGGCCTCTTCGTCTATCCGACCTTCCTTCTGATCGCCGGCCAGTGGGGCGCCGGCGCGGTGCTGGCGGCAGGCCGCTAGTGGTGTGTCGCTTAAATAGTGATCTGTCGCTGTGTGGGTGGGATGGTGGCTGCGGCTGGGGCTTTGGAGATGACGGGTGGGCAGCGGGTTGAGCTGGAGGGGTTTGCTCGTTCGCACACCGCGCCGGCTCGGGAGGTGCGCCAGGCCAAGGCGTTGTTGTGGGCCGCCGCGGAGGGAACCGCTGCGGTGGGGCGCGCAAGAGCCGCGAACCAGGGCTCCATGATGCGGCCGGCTCGGGCTAGCAAGCCCGATGGCTACCTTCTCGGCTCGTACCGCATCGCCACTGCCCCCGAGCCGAACTCCAGCCGGCTCACGAGCTTCAAGTCGACATGCTTCGATAGCCCCGCGAACAACGTCGGCCCGTGGCCCGCGAGCCTGGGATGCACCACGAACTCGTACTCATCGATCAATCCCAGCTCCGTCAACGCCAGTGGGAGCTTCACACCTCCCACGAACAGTCCCTTGCCCGACTCCCGCTTGAGTTGCTGAACGGCCTTGCCCAGATCCCCGCGCACGAGTT
>WNFB01006014.1_pt1 | contig 13760 bp, 15 predicted proteins | sample 5400501 | NCBI WGS metagenome assembly WNFB01 (sample SAMN13153341, study PRJNA577476) | soil metagenome | isolation source: 200 cm saprolite under Douglas fir tree site 2 hole 1 | place: USA:California | collected 2015-04-18
CCGGGCTTACGGTCGGTGGGCGCGGTTCTGCTGTCGAGCGGCACCGGTTTGGCCGGCACGCCACCATCCTTGTCATCGGCCCTGGCTCCGATGGCGCCGGTAATCTCGGAAGAGCCCAGCACGTCCTGGATCCAGGACTGCCCGCGCGGCGCGACGGCCGCCGGCTGCCCGCCGGCCTGCGCATTGCCCTCGGCGGCGAGGTTATCACCCTTCGGTCCGGGCGCCGCCGGCGCCGGTTCGATCGCGCCCTGCGCCTGCGCCTGCCTGGGGCTTCCGAGCGAATAATTGCCGGCCATCAGAAGGCCGAGCGCCTTGAGCGCAAGCAGGCTCGCCGCCGCAAGGATCACGAGCGGCACGAGGCGCAGGCGGGGCGCCCGCCCGATCATGCGGCCGCGCCGGTCCGCGGCAGGCGCGCGCGCTTGGCGAAAGCCTGGGCCGCCGCTGCGATCGCCCTCGTCTCGGGCGCAATCGCCACGGCGACGGAAGACGGTCGCGCCGACCGCGCCGCCAGCACGATCTGGGCCACCCGCTCCACCACGTCCTCCCCCTCTTCGAGTTGGCGGGCGATCTCTTCCGACAACTGCCTCGCTATCCGCACGCGCGCGCCGAGCGTCTGGTCGCATTCGCCCACGGTGAGCTTCAGCCCGGCGATCGCGCGTTCGGCGATTTCCGTCGCGGTGATGAGCTCGGAGATCATCGCCTTGAGCGCCTGCTCGTCGCCCTTGAGCGTTTTGAGCCGCCGGTTGAGCAGGACGCAGTACCCGATCGTGAACGCGAGCAGGATCGCGACCAGGCTCTCGATCACGAGTCCAATGGCGTTGCTCACGGGGCCTCCATTCGTTTAGAGGACGCGTCCGCCATCTCGAACATGGCGAACGTGGTGCTCGGCTTGCGCAGCGGCTTGGCGACCCGCACCGCGACGCGATTGCCGACCCGGCCCATGCGTCCCTCGGTCAGCGCGACGTCGCCGCAGCGCAAGGTGACGAAGGCGTCCGCCTTGAGATCGAGCGTGAGCGTGTCGCCCACGTCGAGCGACACGAGTTGGCGCAGCGGCAACCTCGCCTCGTAGAGGACCGCCTCCACGGCGATCTCCGCCTGCCCGATTTCGGTCGCGAGGTGGCCCTCCCAGATCGGGTCGCGGCCGAACTTCTCGCCCATGAACATTTGCAGCAGCACGTCGCGGATCGGCTCGATCGTCGCGTAGGGCAGCAGCAGCTCGATGGTGCCGCCGCGGTCCTCCATGTCGATGCGCAGGCGTACCAGGATCGCGGCATTGGCCGGCCGCGTGATCGCCGCAAATCGCGGATTGGTCTCCAGGCGGTCGATGGTGAACTTGGCCGGCGACAACGGGCGAAACGCCTGCTCGCCGTCGCTCAGCACGACCTCGATCATGCGCTTGACGAGGCCGATCTCGATCGTCGTATAGGGCCGGCCTTCGATGCGGATCGCGCTTTGGCCGCGCCGGCCGCCGAGCAGCACGTCGATGATCGAATAGATCAGGTTGGAATCGACCGTGCACAGTCCGAAATTGTCCCACTCCTCGGCCCGGAAGACCGCGAGGATCGCCGGCAACGGGATGGAATTGAGATAATCGCCGAACCTGACCGATGTGATGCGGTCGAGCGAGACCTCGACGTTGTCGGAGGTGAAATTGCGCAAGGAGGCGGTCATCAACCGGACCAGCCGGTCGAAGACGATTTCGAGCATCGGCAGGCGTTCGTAGGAGACCATCGCCGAGTCGATGATCGCCCGGATGCCCGAGTTTTCGCCCAGGCTGCTTTCGGCAAACTTGAAGCCGAGAAGCGTGTCGATCTCTTCCTGATTGAGGACGCGGTCGGCGCCGGTCTTGGCCAGGGCGAATTGGCCGCCGTCCTCGATCATGGCCGCCCAGCGCGCGGCCATTTCGACATTCATGTTGCTGGCGGAGGAGCGGACCGTCGCTGCCTGGCCGGGATCGTCGGCGTCCGGGCCTACCGGAAGGCCCCAGTCGGCCGCCGCATCCTGTTCGACAGTATCCGCAGGCGGCATGGACCTGATCCGCTATTGAAGAACGACTTCTTTGAACAACACGGCATTGATTCGATTGGGCGCCAGGACCGCGTTGACGCGGCGCGTCAGCTCGTCGCGCAGGCGGTACAGACCGGCGGAGCCTTCGAGGTCGGCGGGCCGCAATTCGCGCAAATAGGTCTGGAACGTGTCCATGACCCGCGGCATGACCGGCTGGACCTGCGCGACGACGGTCTGGTCCGACAGTTCGAGGACGATCTTGAGCTTGAGATATTGGACCCGCTCGCCGCCCGGGCCGGAGAGGTTGATGAGAACTTCGGGCAGGTCGAGGAAGGAGACCGGGTGGGAAACCGCCTTGTCGTCCTTCTTGCCGCCGAAAACGACGTAGGCGGCCACCCCGCCCCCGCCCAGGAGCAGCAGTCCGGCCGCCGCGATGGCGATGAGCTTGAGCGGAAGCTTCCGTTTGGGCTGACCGGATCCCTCTTCGCCGTCCTCGGTTTCGTCCGTCGCCTCCGGGTCGGGTTTTTTGTTCGCCTTCGCCGCCATGATTTCCGCCTCGGATCACGCCTGGGCGAACACCCAAGCCCCCGCCGAGACCGAAGCTATGGCCCGAATGGTTAATGATTGCTTTCCGGCGATTGGAGGCTGGGAAAATTTTGCCGGGCTGATGCCGCAAACGGCCGTTGTTGCCGGCTCTCCGGTCTCGCCCCGGCGCGTTAACGCTTTGATATCCTTAATCATTCCTTTCTGGCACGGCCCCTGCAACAGACGCGACGGTCGCCGGCTTGGGAGAGCCGCGCGAGCAACGGCGCGGGCGCTGCCTGGGAGGGCAGGTCCGGTGCCGGAAGGGGAGCATGCGGCCATGGAAAATGCGCAACTCATCGGTCTGTCGCGGCAGATGGCGCTGCAGCGCGAACTCGATGTCGTCGCCAACAACATCGCCAACCTGAACACGACCGGCTTCAAGGCCGACGGCGTCGTGTTCCAGGAAATGCTGATGCCGGGCGCCAGCGCCAACCAGTTCATGCGGCCCGACCGGCGCCTGAGCTACGTCCAGGACCGGGCGACCTGGCTCGATCTCGGCCAGGGATCGACGCAGCAGACCGGCAATCCGCTCGACCTCGCGATCGACGGCAACGGCTTCATCGCGGTGCAGACGCCGCGCGGCGAGCGTTACACCCGCAACGGCGCCTTGCAGATCAACGCCGGCGGCGAGCTGGTGACGTCGGAGGGCTACCAGGTGCTCGGCGAGACCGGCCCGCTCGTGTTCCAGGCGCAGGACCAGAACATCGCGATCAGCGGCGACGGCACGGTCTCGGTGCGCCAGGGCGCGCTCGCGACCACCGACGCGCGGCGCGGCAAGATCCGCATCGTCAGCTTCGCGCAGCCGCAGCTTCTGCAGAAGGACGGATCGAGCACCTTCGCGGCGCCGGACGGCGTGCAGCCGCAGGCCGCGCCGGCGAGCGTGCGCCTCGTCCAGGGCGCGCTGGAGAAATCGAACGTGCGCAGCGTGATGGAGATGACGCGCATGATCGAGGTGACGCGCGCCTACACGCAGATGGCCGCGATGCTGCAGAGCCAGAGCGACCAGCGCAAGACGGCGATCCAGCAACTCGCCGACGTCCCGACCTCATAAGGTTTCGCAAGGATCAACGCCATGCGCGCACTTCACACCGCAGCGACCGGGATGGCGGCCCAGGAACTCAACGTCCAGGTCATCTCCAACAACATCGCCAACATGCGCACCACCGGCTACAAGCGCCAGCGTGCCGAATTCCAGGACCTGCTCTATCAGCAGCTGCGCCGCGTCGGCACCCAGACCTCGGACCAGGGCAACATCCTGCCCGCCGGCATCGAGCTGGGGGCCGGGGTGAAGACCGTCGGCACGCCCCGCCTGATGACGCAAGGCGCGCTGACGCAGACCGGCAAGGACTTCGACGTGGCGATCCGCGGCGAAGGCTTCTTCCGCATCCTGCTGCCCGACGGCCGCCTCGCCCATACCCGCGACGGCTCGTTCGAGCTCGACGCGCAGGGCCGGCTGGTGACGGCGAACGGCAACCTGGTGCAGCCGACCATCACCGTGCCGCAGAACGCGACCTCGGTCACCATCAACGCGCAGGGCCAGGTCTCCGTGACGGTGCCGGGCAACACCACGCCCAACACGCTCGGCCAGCTGGAGATCACGCGGTTCGTCAACAAGGCCGGCTTGCAGGCGGTCGGCGACAACCTGTTCCTGGAAACGCCGGCCTCCGGTCCGCCGCAGGACGGCCTGCCGCAGGCCGACGGGTTCGGCGACCTGCTGCAGCGCAACCTGGAGCAGGCCAATGTCGAAGCGGTGAGCGAAATCTCCGACCTGATCGCGGCGCAGCGCGCCTACGAGATGAACTCGAAGGTGATCTCCGCCTCCGACCAGATGCTGCAGGCAGCCTCGAACCTGATGCGCTGAAGGGACCGCCGCCATGATCCGCTTCGCTCTCGTCGCGCTCGCCGCCGTCCTCGCCGCGACCTCCGCCGGCGCGCAAAGCGCGGGCGGCGCCGTCGCCAGGCTCAAGGCCGAGGCGACCGTGACCGGCGAACTCGTGCGCATCGGCGATCTCGTGGACAATGCCGGGGCGACCGCCAGCATTCCGATCTTCCGCGCGCCCGATCTCGGCGAGACCGGCAGCGTGCCGGCCGCGCGGGTGATCGAGGCGGCGATGCTGCATGGGCTCGTCGCGGTCGACGGTTACGGGGTGAGCGACGTGGTGGTCCGGCGCGCCAGCCGGACCATCCCGATCCGCGAGGTGGAAGCGCGCATCGCCCGCGCGCTCGCGGTCCGTTACGGCCTCGGCGACGGCAGCAACATCGCCGTCACCTTCGACCGCGAAGTGCGGCCGATCCAGCTCGAGCCGTCGGTGACCGGGGCCTTGCAGCCGACCCGCGTCGCCTACGACCAGCGAAGCGGCCGGTTCGACGCGACCTTCGAGATCGCCGACGGCGCCGGCCCCCGCGTCACCATGCGCTATTCCGGCGCGGCCGCCGAGACGCTCGAAGCGGCCGTGCCGGTGCGCCCGCTCGCGCGCGGCGAGATCCTGAAGGCCTCCGACATCGTCGTGGAGCGCCGGCCCAAGGCGGAGATCGCCGCCGACACCGTGCGCGATGCCGGCAATGCCGTCGGGCTTGCCGCGCGGCGTCCGCTGCGCCCGGGACAGCCGCTGCATGCCGCCGACCTGATGAAGCCCGAGATCGTCCAGCGCAACGAGCCGGTCACCCTGGTTTATCAGGCGCCCGGCCTCGTGCTGACGATCCACGGCAAGGCGCTCGAAGCGGGCACCGAAGGCGACCTCGTCAACGTGCTCAACACCCAATCGAAACGCACCGTGCAGGGCACGGTTGTCGGTCCGGGCCGCGTCGCCGTCGGCCTCGCTCCCGGGCGCCTCGCCGCCAGCGCAACTCCACCCGCATCCGCAACCCCCGACGGCGCTCCGCGCCGCGGCACCGAGTGAGCGTCATGCCGATCAAGTTCCGTTTGCCGCGCCTGTTGTCCACCGTCAGCCTCATCGCGCTTGCGGCGCTCAACGCGGGCTGCGCCGCCATCGACCGCATCAAGAACATCGGCGAGTCGCCGAAGCTCTCCTCGATCGACAATCCGACCCAGCAGCCGGGCTACAAGCCGGTGCAGATGCCGATGCCCAACCCGCAGCCCGCCTCGTACAATCCGAACTCGCTGTGGCGGAACGGCTCGCGCGCGTTCTTCAAGGACCAGCGCGCGCACCAGGTGGGCGACATCCTCACCGTCTCGGTCAACATCACCGACAAGGCGAAATTCGCCAACGAAACACTGGTCAGCCGCACCGGCAGCATCGATTCCGGCATCGCCAATTTCTTCGGCCAGCAGAAGGTTCTCAACACGGCGATTCCCGGCCGGCTGCTCACCGCCGACGGCGCCAACAGCAACGACGGCAAGGGCACGGTCGATCGCCAGGAGGCGTTGCAGACCAACGTCGCCGCCGTGGTCACCCAGGTGCTGCCGAACGGCAATCTCGTGGTCGAGGGCAAGCAGGAAATCCGCGTCAACTACGAGATGCGCGAGCTGATCGTCGCCGGCATCGTGCGTCCCGAGGACATCCAGAGCGACAACACCATCGACTCGACCAAGATCGCCCAGGCGCGCATCGCCTATGGCGGCCGCGGCCAGATCACCGACGTGCAGCAACCGCGCTACGGCCAGCAGGTGTTCGACGTGCTGCTGCCATTCTGATGACAGATGACGGATGACAGAGATCAGATGATAAGTGAGGTTCCTTTTCTGACATCTGACATCTGACATCCGACATCTGAACCGCTCCCCGCCGTTCCGCATCCCGGGTGGGAACGGCGCAACGACGCGGCCTCCGGCAGCTCCCCGCCGGAGGCCGCGTGCATTTCAGAGGACGGATGTCAGATGACAGATGTCAGATGAAGAGACATCTGACCGCGCCTCAATCGTCCCGGTACACGCGCTCGCGGCGCTCGTGGCGCTCCTGCGCCTCGATCGACAGGGTGGCGATCGGGCGAGCTTCGAGGCGGCGCAGCGAGATCGGCTCGCCGGTTTCCTCGCAATAGCCGTAGGTGCCGTCCTCGATGCGCTGCAGCGCCGCGTCGATCTTGGCGATCAGCTTGCGCTGGCGGTCGCGCGCGCGCAGCTCGATCGCCCGGTCGGTCTCCGAGGATGCCCGATCGGCGAGATCGGGATGGTTCTGGTTCTCGTCCTGCAGGTGCTGGAGCGTCTCGCGCGCCTCCCTCAGGATCTCGTCGCGCCAGACGAGCAACCTCTGGCGGAAATAGTCCCGCTGGCGCTCGTTCATGAAAGGCTCTCGATCGGACGGCCGGTAGTTTTTCTCTTTCTCCCGGGGCATGCACCGCGGCTCCGCGCACTCGTTATGGGCTGGAAGGTCTCCCTCGCGGCGCGCTTATATAGGGGGAGCCGGCGGCAAACAACTGGGTTTAGCTGTTGATAAATCAGGCTTCGGGCGGAAAGCGCCCGGATCGCCGCGGCGCCGGTACCCCGTACCAGCCGCCCCCCGGTCTAGTCGTGCCGGTTTGGCCCGGTGGGCGGCATACCGAACTTGGCGAGCTCGACCTCGGCCCGCAGCTCGATCTCGGCGAGCACGTTGTCGAGGTCCGGCTCCCCGGTGCGGTCGGCAAGCTCCGCCGCCGCCGACTTGAGCGCGGCGAGCGCGCCGGCGTTGAACGTCCCGGCCAGCAGCGCAAGCTTGAGGGCGTCGAGCGCATCGAGCGCGCTGCGGCCGCGCCCGACCGCCCGCCGGCGCCGCTCGGCGGGGTTTTCCACGCCCTGGAGCGCGAGCAGAGTGTCGATGCCGCCGATGACCCGCGGCGCGGTGGCGGACGGCGCGGCGCGGGCCGCCTTGTCACCCTCGATGCTGAACGTGCCGGCGGCCGACCGCCGCATCGGCGCGGCGGGCGCCGCCACGCTCGTTCCGTTCGGTCCGTAGACGCGCATGGGCTGCCGGCCTGCGGCCGCTCCGAATCCCGTAAGGCCGAGCCTCGCCGCCGCATGGTTAACGGCCGGTAAATTGCCGGCAAGATTTGCCGGGCCCGGCAAGGGCTACCCGACGGCCGTCCGCGCTCCTTAAGAAATAATCAGCAAGTTCAAATGGTTATCGATAGGGGCGGCTGGCACGAAGCTGGCATCGGAGAACCCGCTGGGCCGGGGCGGCCGCGCGAGCGCCGGGGCCGGGTCAGCGGGGAGCAAGCCATGACTTCGACGGTGAAGGGCGGCCTGGCCGCGCTCGCGGCGGTATTGGTCCTTGCGGGCGGCACGCCGGCCGGCGCCGCCTCGCGCATCAAGGACCTCGCCAATGTCGAGGGCGTGCGGCAGAACCAGCTGATCGGCTACGGCCTGGTGGTCGGGCTCGCCGGCACCGGCGACACGCTCAACAACACGCCGTTCTCCAAGCAGTCCCTGCAGGCGATGTTGGAGCGCCTCGGCGTCAACATCCGCGGCCAGACCATCCGCACCGCGAACTTCGCCGCCGTGATGGTGACCGCCAACCTGCCGGCGTTCGGCACCCAGGGCACCCGCTTCGACGTCACCGTCTCGGCGCTCGGCGACGCCAAGAGCCTGCAGGGCGGCACCCTCCTGGTCACGCCGCTGCTCGGCGCCGACGGCAACGTCTATGCGGTGGCGCAGGGCTCGCTCGCCATCAACGGATTCCAGGCCGAGGGCGACGCCGCCAAGATCGTGCGCGGGGTGCCCACCGTCGGGCGCATCGCCAACGGCGCCATCATCGAGCGCGAGATCGAGTTCGCGCTCAATCGCCTGCCCAACCTGCGGCTGGCGTTGCGCAATCCCGACTTCACCACCGCCACCCGCATCGCCGCGGCGGTCAACGATTTCATCGGCGGCCCGACCGCCGAGCCGCTCGACCCCTCGACCGTGCAGATCAGCGTGCCGGCCCAATACAAGGGCAACGTGGTGTCGCTCCTGACCGAGATCGAGCAGCTGCAGATCGAGCCCGACCTCGGCGCCCGCATCGTCATCGACGAGCGCTCCGGCGTCATCGTGATGGGGCGCGACGTGCGCGTGTCCACCGTGGCGGTGGCGCAGGGCAACCTCACCGTCACCATCAGCGAGACGCCGCAGGTGAGCCAGCCGGCGCCGTTCTCGCGCGGCCAGACCCGGGTGGTGCCGCGCACCCGCATCGGCATCCAGGAGGAGGGCCGCAAGCTCGCCCTGGTGCGCGAAGGCGTGTCGCTGCAGCAACTGGTCGACGGCCTCAATGCGCTCGGCATCGGGCCGCGCGACATGATCGCGATCCTCCAGGCGATCAAGGCCGCCGGCGCGATCCAGGCCGACATCGAGATGATGTGAGATGACGCCGCTCTCCGCCATCGCCGGCGACCCTGCGGCGCGCATCGGCGATCCCGCCGCGCTGCTGCGCGGGGCGGACGCGAACGGCAAGATGAAGGCGAAAGCCGCCGCGCAGGATTTCGAGGCCGTATTCCTCAACTCGATGTTCCAGCACATGTTCACCGGCGTCGACGGCGAAGGCCCGGTCGGCGGCGGCGCGGCCGTCGGGGTATGGCGCTCGTTCCTCACCGACGAATACGCCAAGGCATTTGCCAAGTCGGGCGGCATCGGCCTTGCGGATCACGTCTACCGCTCCCTGATCGCCCAGCAGGAGGCCAGTGTCCGCTGAGCGGGCGGCCTACGCCATCGATCGAGCCCAGCCATGAGCCAATCCAGCGCCAGCCTCGCCGCCGCCGAACCGATCCAGTCGCCGGCCGAAGCCGAACGGTTGATCGGCCACATTTCGGAGGTGATGGCGCTGCTGTTGCAGCTCCTCGAGGAGGAGACCGAGCTGGTGCGCGCCGGGCGGTTGAGCGAGGTTGCGCAACTCGAGCCCAGGAAGGCCGAGCTGGCGCGGCTCTATCTCGCCGACGCGGCGCTCGTCAAAGCCAACGGGACGTTCCTCGCGCGCGCCCTGCCGCAAAGGTTCGCCGAGCTGCGGCAGGGCCATGACGCCTTCCACGCGCTGTTGCAGATCAACCTCGCCGTCCTCGCCACCGCGCACGCGGTCTCCGAGGGGATCATCCGCGGGGTGGCCGGCGAGATGGCCCGCATGGCGGCGCCGCAAACCTACGGGATCACCGGCCGAACGGGGACGCCCGCCACGTCCGTCGCGCCGCCGATCACGCTCTCGCGGAGGCTCTGACGACGATGCCGGCCTGAGAAGGATCGGGAGCGCTTCGAGATGTCGATCGGACTTTCAGGGCAACGCTTCACGGTCAAGTCCGATATCGTCGACGTGCTGTGCAGCCGCGGCGTGGCTTTGGGCAAACTCGATCGTCACGCCGAGGCCCTTGCCAGCTTCGAGCAGGCACTGGCGATCAGCCCCGCCTGCGTGCCGGCGCTCTACAATCGCGGCGTGATGCTCGCAAACCTCGACCGCCATGCCGAAGCCGTCGAAAGCTACGACCGGGCGCTGAAGATCGATCCGGCCCATGCCAAGGCGCTCAACAACCGCGGCGTCGCGCTCGCAAGCCTCGACCGATACGAGGACTCGATCGCGAGCTTCGACCGGGCGCTGGCGCTCCGGCCGGACTTTGCCGAAGCGTTGCTCAATCGCGGCCTCACCCTCGCGGACCTGGGTCGCTTCGAGGACGCCATTCTCGATTATGGCCGGGCCCTGACGATCGACCCCGGCTATGCCGAAGCCCTGTTCAACCGGGGGACGGCCCTGGCGAGCCTCAACTGTCACGCCGAGGGGCTGGCCGAATTCGACAAGGCGATCGCGATCGCGCCCCGCTACGCCGACGCAATCTGCAATCGCGGCGTCGTGCTGGAGCAGCTCGATCGTCACGCGGAGGCGATTGCCGCGTTCCGCCAGGCGACCGCGGTCGAGGCCCGGCATCGGGAGGCCAACTGGAACGAAGGTCTGGCCCTGCTGCGCCAGGGCAACTTCCGGGACGGCTGGGCGAAATACGAGTGGCGATGGGCCTCCAAGGAGCTTGCTTCGCAGCGACGCGAATTTGCCCAGCCCCTGTGGCTCGGCGGGGAGGACCTGCCCGGCAAGACAATTCTTCTCCATGCCGAACAGGGGTTCGGCGACACCATTCAGTTCGTCCGCTATGCGCCGCTCGTTGCCCGGCTCGGGGCGCGCGTCGTCCTGCAAGTCCAGGCATCGCTCCAACAACTTCTCGCGCGAACCGCCGGCGTTTCCCAAATCCTCGGCAAGACGGACCCACTGCCGGAATTCGATGTCCATTGTCCGCTGCTGAGCCTGCCGCTCGCGTTTCGCACCGAGGTCGATACGATCCCCGCGCACGTGCCCTACGTCGCCGCCCCGCAAGCGCATGTGGCGAAATGGCGGGACCGGCTGGGTCACCCGTTCGTGAGCATTCAGAAGGACATCGGCGAAAACGAACGCCGGATTCTTCGCGACGCGACCCATGCCATCCATCTCGGCGACCAGCTCGCAGACTTCGCCGACACCGCCGCGGCGATCTCGTGCCTCGATCTCGTCATCTCGGCGGACACCGCGGTCGCGCATCTTGCCGGGGCCATGGGCAGACCGGTCTGGATCCTGGTGCCGTTCGCTCCGGACTTTCGCTGGATGCTCGATCGCAACGACAGCCCCTGGTACCCGACCGCGAGATTGTTCCGGCAGCCGCGCATCGGCGACTGGGACAGCGTGCTCGGGCGCCTGCGGCAAGAGCTGTCCGGGTGGGTGGAAGTGGCTGGCCGGCGCTGCAGCCCGGCGTCGCACGAAGATTCGTTAAAGTTGTAATTAGTCCATTTTGATCGTTTTCTCTAACGAAGGGATAAAGCCGCTCTGCTAACCTGCTGCACGACCCGTGAAGGGTCTGGCGCGGTGGAGAATTGCCAGGAGGCTCGAATGGATGCCGGCCTGACCGTACGGCCGATCGATGGCGGCGCTCAGACCGCCTTTGCGCAGCCGAGTTCCGCCCCGGTTCCCCAAGCCGTGGCGACCGACCTTGCGCCTTCGCAGGCCGTGGCGGCGGCGGCCAGTGCCGTCGGGACGCGCAACGATCCGCGCGCCGGCACCTCGGGCGGGGCGACGAGGGTGGACATCGCGGTCGACAAGCGAACCCACGAGGTCGTCTACCGCATCGTCGACGCGCAGACCGGCCGCCTGATCGTGCAGGTGCCGGAACAGGCGCACACCGATATCACTATCTGAGCAATTTTTTTATCAAACCGCATCGGCCCGGCTTGACGCGGCCCGCGGCCGCCGCCCGGTTTCCGCCCGCCGGCGTATCTGCGCGAGGAGCTGATCTTTCGCCATCGGGCGCGCGAACAGATAGCCCTGCCCCACCTCGCATCGCATGCCGACCAGAACCTTCAGCTGCCGCGTCGTTTCGATGCCTTCCGCCACCGGCGTCGCCCCCAGCTCGCGCGCCAAGTCGACATAGGTCTGGCAGACATCGGCGGCCAGTATGTCGGTGGCGCAGGCCGCGACGAAGCTGCGGTCGATCTTCAGCTCGCAGAACGGCGGCCGGTGCAAGCGGGCCAGCGAGTCGTAGCCCAGGCCGCAATCGTCGACCGCCAAGCCGATCTTCAGCGACGCAAATTCCTTCGCGACGTCCTGTACCAGGGAGGCGGCCTCGATGGCGTCGTCCTCCTTGATCTCCACGATGATCCCGGGCCAGCTCGACTGTTTTGGTCGGTTGCTCTTGACGATCGCCGCGATCGGCAGCTTGACCAGCGAGGCGACGGGAATATTGACGGCAATCTTGATCTCCGGGCAGAGGTCGGCAAAATCACGCCAGTCCCGCAGGGCCGTCGCGAGCATGTAGCTTGTCAGGGTCAGGAGATCGGTTTCGCTCGCGTTGGCGAGGACGCGTCCGAGCTCCACCATGCCGTGTTCCGGATGGCGCACCCGCACGAAAACCTCGGCACCGACCAGACATCTTCGGTAAAGATCGATCTTCGGCTGGTACCAGGCCTCGAGCCAATTCTTTGCAAGCGCGTCTTCGAGCTTCAGGCGCTGCGTCGACGAGAAGTCGCGGGTAAGGCTCAAGTCGTTGACGACTTGTCTTACGGCGTCATCGCCGAAGGGCTCGTAGAGAACCGGCAGCATGTTCAGGCCTTCGCGCCGGCCCTTGCGGCGAACCTCCTCGACAAGCGCGGGACTGAGCTTGCTCATCAATTGAATTGGGCAGCTCAGCTTCGAGGCGATCAGCGCATCGATGACGGTTGCGCCGGAGGCATCCGGGTCGAAATCGATGAAGATGACGTCGGGTTGGCGACGCCGGGCCGCCTCGAGCATGTTGCCGATATCGTCAAATCCCTGCAGCCGCAGGCCGAGCTCGCCGAGCGACGACACCATCTGGACGGTTCTCGAATCCTGGCCGACGATGAAGCAGACCGGCTGCCGATCGGTCTTGCCGGCCGGCGCCTTCTTGCGGGCGGACTCGGGTGCCCGCGCCTGCGACGAACTCGATTGTGCGGATTCGCTCATTGCTCTACGCCGACCGATGCCATGAATTTCAACCGCCGATTCTTCGGCGCGCCGCCGGAAGGCCGCTGCATGGGGACCTGACGGATCATCGTTTCTGAATCCAGAACTGGTACATGCTGCTGAACGTCGCCGGGTTCTCGCTCTCGAAAATGTGCCACAGCTCGAGGTCGGTCACCGGCTTGGCAACGGAGAAGCGCTTTCGGCACTTGTCGACGGTTTGCGCATTGAGCTCGAACCCGAGAAATTCCAGATCGTTTTCCTTGAGGAAGGCGTTGATGACGGGAAGCGTCAGCCGGTGCTCCTGCACGTGGAACAGGAGGTCGCGGCATGCGCTGGTGCTGAAAAAATCGCTGAATCCCGCAACCAGCTTCAAGGGCGTGCCGTCGTCGAAGGCCAGCAATTCCTGCCGGCAACGTCGAATGTCCTGCGCGCTTCGGCCGTAGCCGCGCTCGGCGATGAAGGTGCGCGCCGCGACGATGTTTGACCGCCCCAGCTCGCTGTAGAACCCGAGGTGCATGACCCCGCCCGGCCGCAGCAGCGACAGCAACACCCGCCACCCCTCCATCGGATCGACCAGGTGGTGCAACACGCCGCTCGCTTCGATGACGTCGAAGGTGCGGCCGATCGATCCCAATTTGAGAATATCGGCCTGGGCGTATTCGAGATTGGTCAAGCCGGTAGCGCGGCTCTTGCGCTGCGCATAGCTCAGGCTCGCGAGGCTGAGGTCGACGGCGAGCACCCGCGCACCGCTGAACAGCTGCGCGGTTTCGATCGGGTGCTGGCCGG
>WNFB01003550.1_pt1 | contig 13751 bp, 10 predicted proteins | sample 5400501 | NCBI WGS metagenome assembly WNFB01 (sample SAMN13153341, study PRJNA577476) | soil metagenome | isolation source: 200 cm saprolite under Douglas fir tree site 2 hole 1 | place: USA:California | collected 2015-04-18
GGGTCCATCTTCTGCAGCGTGACGCGGAAGCCCCGCGCTTCCAGGAGTGACCCGATCGAGGCGGCCGCGAGGCCCTTGCCCAACGACGACACGACGCCTCCGGTCACGAAGATGTATTTCGTGGCCACCTCAGCCTCCTTTCGTCAGCCGCTGTCGGACCTCGGCGACTTCCATCGCGCGGTCCGTGATGCGCCCGTCCAGGCGCCCGTCCCGGAGCTCGGCGAGCACCCGCGCGACTGCCGGCCCGCGCGGGACCCCGAGTGCCACGACCTCGTCGCCGGAGAGCGCGACGAGCGCGCGGTCGAGCCCGAGGTACCAGTCGAGGACGGCGCGTGGGCGGCCGTCGCCCACGAGCCAGAGCCACGCGAGCACCACGGGTGCCTGCTCGCGGAGTACGCGCGCGCGGGCGCTCGGAGCGTTCGCATCGCGCAGCCGCGCGACGAGCGCGCGCCCCTCGGCGAGGGCGTGACGGAGACGCGCGAGCGGCTCGCCCGAGAACGCCAGCCGCTCGAGCGCCGCCGTCGCGATCGCGTGTGGCTGGTCGCCGGTGAGGGCCAGCGCGCCGAGCTCGACCGGATCGACGCCGAGGCCGCGCGCCCGCACCCACGCGAGCGCCCCGGGCAGCTCGGCGACGAGGTGCGCGGTCGAGGCGGTGAAGCGGTAACGCGGGTCCAGGAGGCGGAAGGCGCCGCCCCTTCCGAGCCGCGAGAGCGTCAGCTCGGCGCGCGGCTCGGCGAGGATCCGCTCGAGCTCGGCGGCGAGCCGCTGCCCCGAGAGCGCCGCGTACGGCACGAGCCGGAGCGCGAGCGCCCGGGCCCGGGCGGTGGCCGCGTCTTGGGCGAAGCCGAAGCGCGTCGCGTAACGTGCGGCCCTGAACACGCGCGTCGGATCCTCGACGTACGACAGCGGGTGGAGCACGCGCAGGCGCCGGCGCACGAGGGCGGCGCGCCCGCCGAGGGGATCGAGCAGGCCGAAGGCGCCCGAGTGGAGCTCGATGGCCATCGCGTTGATCGTGAAGTCGCGCCGCCTCAAGTCCTGGTCGATCCCCGCCGGCATCACCCGCGGCAGCGCACCCCGGGACTCGTAGCGTTCGCTCCGCGCGGTCGTCACGTCGATCCGTCCGGTACCGGGCGCCTCGACGGACGCCGTGAGGAAGCGTCGATGCTCGCGGACGGAGCCGCCCAGCGCGCGCGCGAGCTCGCGCGCCACGGCCAGACCGTCGCCCTCGACGACGACGTCGAGGTCGCCGGACGTCATCTCCGCGTCACGCCAGAGGTCGCGGACCATTCCTCCGACCAGGAATGCGCGCGCGCCCCGCGCCGCCGCGAGACGTCCGATCGACTCGAGCAGCGCCCGCGTGTCGGAGGACAGGCGGTCCGCCACACGGCGCGCCGTGGGCAGGGTCGCCGTCGTGGCGCCCCGGGCCGCGACGGCGCCCACCGGGCCCCGTCGGTCGCGCACGACCACGAGCGGCGCGCCCTCGGCGAGGAGCCGGCGCACCGTCACCTCGCCCGCCCCCGCATCCACGCACGGGAGATCGCGCGCGACGGCGGTGGACGCGAGGTCGTCGAGGCCGAGGAGGCTCGCCCGGACGAGGTCCTCCCGCAGCGCGCATCGCCCGTCCACCACGACCATCGCCGCGTCGCGCTTCCGCGCCAGGCGCAAGGCGGCGCCGATCGCGATCGGCGCGGGGGCCTGCGTCACCGCGGTGTTCACGAGGTCGACCGCCACGAGGCTCACCTGAGGGTAGGCATGGGCGCGCTTCGCCACGGTCATGCTCTCGGGTGGAATTGTCGGTACATCCGCTTGAGCGCGGCGCTCGGCAGGTGGGTGTACACCTGCGTCGTCGCGATGTCGGCGTGGCCGAGCATCGCCTGCACGGAGCGCAGGTCGGCGCCGCCCTCGAGCAGATGACTCGCGAAGGAGTGGCGCAACACGTGGGGCGACACCCGGACGCGGAGGCCCGCGCGCGCCGCGGCCCGGCGGACGAGGATCCAGAGCGATTGGCGAGAGAGCCGGCCCCCGCGCGGGTTCACGAAGAGGCGGCCGCTATCGCGCCCGCGCGTGTCGCGCGGCCGCACCCCCTTCAGGTAGCGCGTGACCCACGCGGCCGCCTCCGCGCCGACCGGCACGAGCCGCTGCTTCCGACCCTTGCCCGTGCAGATGACATAGCCGGCCTGGAGGTTGAGGTCCTCCAGCCTGAGGTCGAGGCACTCCGAGGCGCGCATCCCCGTCGCATAGAGGAGCTCGAGGATCGCGCGGTCGCGCACGCCGTGCGGCTCGGTCGTGTCCGGCGCTTCCACGAGCGCCGTGGCCGCGTCGCGCGACAGCGTCCGCGGCAGCGAGCGCCCGCGCCGCGGGACCTCGACGTGCTCCGTGGGATCGCGGTCGAGCGCCCCTTCACGCAGCAGGTGACGATAGAGTCCGCGCACGGCGGACATTCGGCGCGCGACGCTCGAGGGGCGGAGGCCCCGCTTCCGCAGGCCTTCCAGATAGACGACGAGGTCGTCGGGAGCGAGGTACGGAAGCGCGCGACGCTGGCGGCGGAGGAACTCGGCAAAGTCGGTGAGATCGTGGCGGTAGGCGGCGAGAGTATTTCGGGACGCCCCCTGCTCCGTCTGCAGGGCCCCGAGATACTCAACGACCGCCGAGGTCATAGTGTGACCACGTCGAATCTTACCACGGCGCTGGAGAATCACGAAACCCGCGCGGCACGGATCGTTCGAGCGAGACGGGAACGCGAGCAGCGGGGGGCCGTGACTCAGGCGCCGACGCCTTCCCGGGGCTCGGCGCGCGGAAACATCCGGAGGAGTGCGGTGCGCTCCGATAGGCCAAGGACCACACTGGCCCCCCAGTAGAGGGCGACACCACCCCCGATCGCGCCCCCGAGCCACACGATGTTCACCGGGAGCGAGCGCGACGCGGGCCACAGTGCGAGGACCAGCGCGCACCACCCGATCAACGGGATCGACGCCGCGAGCGTCCGGGCGGCGCTGGCGGCGAGCGCGCGGCCGCCGAGCGGCCCGAGACGTCGCCGGGCGACGTAGAGGAGTGCCAGGAGGTTGACGTACGCGCCGACGGAGGATGCGCCGGCGAGCCCGGCGTGGCCCAGCGGTCCCATCATCAGGAGCGCGGCGAGCACGTTCGCGCCTACCGCGACGATGCCGAGGCGCACGGCCGTGCCCGACTGGCCGAGCGCGTAGAACACCTGCGCGGCGATCCGCGAGCCCGCGAAGCCGACGAGGCCGATCGCGTACCACGCGAGCGCGTCGGCGGTCGCCCCCGTCTCGGCGGGCCCGAACTTGCCTCGCTCGAAGAGCACGCGGACGATCGGCGCGCGGAGGATCACGAGCCCGATCATCGCCGGCAGGGAGGCGTACAGGGCGAGGCGGAGCGAGAAACCGAGGGTCTCGGTCAGGGCCCGCGTCTCGCCCGCCGCGGCCTGCCGGGCCATCACGGGCAGCGAGGCCGAAGCGAGGGCGATCCCGAAGACGCCGAGCGGGAACTCCATGACCCGGTCGGCGTAGTAGAGATAGGAGATCGAGCCGGGGCGCAGCAGCGAGGCGAGGAGCGTGTTGACGAAGACCATCACCTGCACCGCGGCGAGACCGAACACCGCGGGCAGGAGCAGGCGGACGAGGCGCGCGAGCGCCGGGTGACGGAACTCGGCCGCCGGCAGGACGAGGAGCCCGCACCGGCGAAGGCTCGGCAGCTGGATCACGACCTGGCCGACCCCACCGACCAGCACGCCGATCGCGAGCGACAGGATCGGCGGGTCCACGCGCGACGCCAGGAGCGGGATGGCCGCGATCATCGCCACATTCTGGACGGCGGGGCCGAGCGCGCTCGCGAAGAACCGCCCCTGCGCGTTCAATGCGCCCGTGGCGAGCGCCGCAAGTCCGACCAGCACGACGTAGGGGAACATCACGCGCGTCAGGAGCACCGCGAGCCCGGCCCGTGCGGGGTCGTCGGCGAAGCCCGGCGCGATCACCTTCAGGATCCACGGCGCCGTCGCGACGCCGAGCAGCGCCGTTACACCGAGGGCGACGAGCGCCAGCGCGAGGACCGCGCGGAGCATCCGGAGGACCTCGGGCCACGACCGCGTCACGAAATACTCCGAGAAGACCGGGATCATTGCCGTGGCCAAGGCACCCTCCGCGAGGAGACGGCGCAGGACGTTCGGGATCCGGAACGCGACGAAGAACGCGTCGGTCACCGGCCCGGCGCCGAATGCGAGCGCCACGACGACGTCGCGGACAAAGCCGGCCACGCGACTCAGAGCCGTAGCGCTGCCGATGGAGCCGAGTGCCTTGACGATCTGCCGTTCGGTCGAGCTCACCTTGAAATCGTCTCGCCGTTCGGGCATGATGCAGCGCGTGCGACGCGCCGCGCCGCCGGCCTCTCCGCCGCCGCGCATGGCAACGGGTCCTCGACGAAAGGAGCGTTCGCGTGGCGACCACGAAGTCGGCGATGAAGCGCATCCGCCAAAACGAGCGACGGCGGCTCCGAAACCGGACCGTGCGGTCGCGGGTGCGCACCCTGGTCAAGGCGGCGCGCGCCGCGGACGGCCAGGCCGGATCCGCGGCGGTCCTCGAGGCGATCCGCGCTGTCGACAAGGCCGTGTCGAAGGGCGTGCTTCACCGTAACACCGCGGCCCGCAAAAAGTCCGCTCTCGCCCGCCGTCTCTCCGCTCATCGCTGATCTCGGCCGGCGAGCTCTTGGAGTAGCTCCGACGCCGCGCGCGTGAGGCGTGTGCCCCCCTCCGGCCCGTACAGGCTTGCGCACGCGACGTACGCGGTCCGGTCGTAGTCCTCGGTCGTGAGGAAATAACCCAGGTAGTCGTTCGACACGCCGGCGACGAAGGCGGACACGCCGGCGGCCTGCCCCGCCTCCTTCACCGTGCGTCCGAGCCGGGCCTGGAGCTCGCCGGGGATCGTCACCCACGCCGTGGCACCGAGCGCGCCGGCGATCAGCTCGGTCTCCCGGGGCAGCCCACGCCCGAGGGGCACCGTCAGCGCCCTCGGTACCCAGGGCCGGGTGCAGTTGCGGAGCGAGAGGGACGGTGCGGGCAACCGCACTCGCGCGGTCCTGATAGCGAGCGAACCCACCGGAGCGGGGACCGCGCGCCCCCACGCCTCTTCGACGGCGGTGGCGAGTGTCCGGCCCTCGGCGAGCACCGCGGCCGGGCCGTGGTGCCTGGGGCTCACGTCGCCGACGGCGCCGTTCACGAAGAGCGCCGGGACCCGGAGGCGCCGCTCGAGCTCGCGCGAGGCGACGCCCATGACGTCGCCGGAGTACTTGAGGTTGCGTGGGCCGAGCATCGTCCCGTGGATCGCGTAGTTCCACAGGAGCGCGATCGGCACGCCCGCGGGCGACGCGAGCCGGAGCACGACGAGCTCCGAATCCACCGGCTGGTCGAGGCGGCTCGCCGTCAGCGCGGGTCCGTCCACGCGCGCCGCGCCGACGCGCGCCGGCGCTCTCCCCGTCTCGGCGCGCTGCACAGCCTCGACGACGGTGTCCGCGAACGCCCGCAGCACCTCGCCGTCGAAGCGGTCGGCCGCCAGGATCCCCATCAGCCACGAGTCGAGGAAGGCGCCGGGACCGGAGTGGGTGTGCGACGCTGAGACGACAAGCGTCCCGGGCCGTGACCCTGCGTCCTCGAGCCGCTGCCGCAGGGTGTCCACGAACGACCGGTCCACGGCGACGAGATCCACCGTCACCCACGTGAGCCTGGCCGTCGCCGTCTCGAGCACGAGCGCCCGCGCGGCGGGCGCGTCGAGCTCGCCCTCGGCCGGCTTGAACCAGAAGGCGTGCGGGTGGAGACCGAGGAGGTCCGGCACCAGCAGGCGGCGTCGGCTGCTCCCATAGCCGGCGAGCGGCGTGCCCGGCGGGACGCGCAGGGGGACCATCGCCGCGCCGGCCTGCAGGGTCTCGGGCGGAGCCCCGCGCGCCTTTGGCAGGCCGCCGGCGGCGGAGGCGACCGCGGCCCACCCGATACAGAGGATGAAAGCGAGCGCGCGGACGTTCACCTCTCGGCACACAGGTCGGCGACGAGCACCGTCAGCTCCGCACGCGGCTCGCCGCTCGACTTGACCCGCCGCTCGACGTCCCAGCACCGTGCGAGCTTCTCCGCCAGGCGCGCAGCCGGATCTCCGCGGCCGAGCGTCTCGACCACCGCCGGCGGCAGTCGGAGGGCGCGCGCGATCTCCGCGGGCGACTGGCCCTGTTCCGTGAGCGTCCGCACCGTCCACGCCATGCGGAGATCGCGCGCCAGGAGCGCCAGCATGCGCATCGGCTCCTCGGTGGTGAGCAGCCGCTCGAGCGTCTTGAGGGCGAGTACGAGGTCCCGACGCTGCACCGCGCGGGTGAGCTCGAAGACGTCGGCGAGCCGGCGTTCCCCGACGATCGCACCGACCTCGTTCACCCCGACGCTTCGGTTGTCGGCGCCGCCTGCGAGCGCCGCCTTGCGGACCTCGCCGAGCAGCACTGCTCCGTCCTCTCCCACCCACTCGACCAGGAGCCTCGTGGCTTCCTCGCTGACCTGGAGCCCTTCGGCCGCGGCGCGCTGGCGGAGCCACCCTCCGAGCTCGCGGCCCTGGCGGGCCGGGAGGTCCACGATTGCTCCTGCCGGTAAGGCCTGGACGAGCCAGTGATCGGCGCGCCGGTCGCGCGAGGTGCGCAGGCTCTCGTCGCCGAGGAGCACGAGGCGCGTCGTGGGGTTCGGGTCGCGCGCGTACGCGCCGAGCGCCTCGGCGTGCCGCTGGCCGAGCGCCTGGGCGTGCCGGACGACGACCAGCCGCACGCCGCCCAGCAGCGGGAGCGTCATCGCCGAGGTGACGACGGTCTGGGCGTCCGTCTCGCGCCCGTCGAGGACCTCGCGGCCGAACGCGGCGCTCGCCGTGTCGGGGAAGAGGCGGTCGGCGACGAGAGCGAGCGCGTCGTCGAGGAGCTGGGCGTCCGGCCCGTGGAGCAGGAGCACCGGAGGCAGCTCCCCGCGCTCGACGAGTCGCAGGAAGCTCGTGGAGTCCAACGATCAGAAGCGGTCGATCGCGAGGCTCACGATCGCCCGCCCGATATCCACCGCCGCCGCTTGCAGCGCGGTCTCCTCGCGGGAGATCGTCTGTGAGACCGCGCCGAACACCCGGAAATCGGACTTCTCCTGGAACCGCGGCTGCTCGAAGAGCAGCGTGTTGCTCCGCACGTCGCGCATGCGGAGGTTCATGGTGACGACGAGCCGGTACTGCTGGATGTTGGCGCGCGGGTCGAATGCGAGCGCCTGGATCTGGTAATCCACGACCTCGCCCTCGAGGATCGCGTCCGCCTGCTCCGGCTTGACGACCCGGAGGCGCCCGTTGGTCGAGAACGCCTGGACGACCGCCTGGGTGAGAATGTTCTCCACCGCCGGCTCGGACGTCCGGTTCATGAACACCGGGACGGCGACGCTCCTGATGTGACCCGGGAGGTTGCCACGGAGCGAGTAGCCGCAGCCGGCGAGGGCTACGGCCATGAGCGCCAGGGCCCGCAGCGTCACGCGCGCGTCACGATGTTGACGAGCCGGTTCGGCACGACGACGATCTTCTCCACCCGGCGCGAGGCCACCCACGGGCTCACCCGTTCATCGTTCAATGCCAGCTGGCGGAGGCGCTCCTCGGCGGCATCCACGTCCACGAGGAGCCGCCCACGCACCCTGCCGTCCACCTGCACGACCACCGTGACCTCCTTTTTCTTGAGCGCGTCGGGGTCGGCGGTCGGCCAACGCTGCGCGAAGACGCTCTCCCGCTGGCCGAGCCGCGACCAGAGCTCCTCGGCAATGTGGGGGCAGAACGGCCCGAGCAGCAGGGTGATCGTCTCGACCGCTTCCCGGAGCAATGCCGCGCGCTCGGCGGGCTCGACGGTTCCCGCCGAGGTTGCTTCGAACCCGTGCAGGGCGTTCACGAGCTCCATGATCGCGGCGACCGCCGTGTTGAAGTGGAACTCCCGCTCGATGTCGTCGGTCACGCGCTGGATCGTCTCGTGGATCAGCCGCCGAAACGTCCGGGCCGTGTCCGACGCCGGCGCCACGCGGCCCGGGGTCGGCGTGCGCAGCTCGTCCAGGTGGGCGAGCGTGAAGCGCCACACACGGTTGAGGAAGCGAAAGGCTCCTTCGATACCCTGGTCGTTCCACTCGAGGTCCTTCTCGGGAGGCGCGGCGAAGAGCTCGAAGAGCCGCCCGGTGTCCGCCCCGTACTTCTCGCGGATGTAGTCGTCGGACACCACGTTGCCTTTGGACTTCGACATCTTCGCGCCGTCCTTGATCACCATCCCCTGGGAGAGGAGCGCGGTGAACGGCTCGTCGACCTTCACGAGCCCCAGGTCGCGGAGGACCTTCGTGTAGAAGCGCGCGTAGAGGAGGTGGAGCACGGCGTGCTCGATCCCGCCGATGTACTGGTCCACGGGCATCCAGTACTCGGCCGCCGCCCGCTCGAACATGCCGCCCTCGTACCGCGGCGAGCAGTAGCGCAGGAAGTACCACGACGACTCGACGAACGTGTCCATCGTGTCCGTGTCTCGCCGCGCGCGGCCACCGCACCGGGGGCACCGGGCGTTCACGAAGCTCGCGACGTTGGCGAGCGGCGAGCCGCCCTTGCCGCTGATCTGGACGTCCCGCGGCAGCTCGACGGGAAGATTCTCCTCGGCCTCGGGGACCATCCCGCACCGATCGCAGTAGAGGATGGGGATCGGCGCTCCCCAGTACCGTTGGCGGCTGATTCCCCAGTCGCGAAGGCGGTAGTTCACCTTCGCCTCGCCGAGGCCGCGCGCCACGAGCCAGTCCGTCGCCCGGCGCTTGGCTTCGGCGACCGTGAGGCCGTCGAGGAACCCGGAGTGGATCTTCACGCCGTCGCCCGTGTACGCCTGGCCGGCCCACCCGTCGGGACGCCTGACGGTCTCGATGATCGGCAGGCCGTGCTGCGTGGCGAAGTCCCAGTCGCGCTGGTCCTCGCCCGGCACCGCCATGATCGCGCCCGTGCCGTAGCCCATGAGCACGTAGTTGGCGATGAAGAGCGGGATCTCGGCGCCGTTGAACGGGTTCACCACCCGTGCCGTCAGACGGAGGCCGCGTTTGGGCCGGTCGGCGGCGAGCCGCTCGATTTCGGACTCTCGCGACACTTCTTCCCGGAACGCCTCGACGGCCGCGCGCTCGGCGTCGCTCGCCACCAGTCGATCGACGAGCGGATGCTCCGGGGCGAGGACCGCGTACGTCATGCCGAACGCGGTATCCGGCCGCGTCGTGAACACCCGGATCTTGAGCTCCGGACGTCCCGCGACGGCGAGGTCGAACTCCGCGCCCTCGCTCTTGCCGATCCAGTTGCGCTGCATCGTCAGCACGCGCTCTGGCCACCCCGGGAGCCGGTCGCACCAGGCCAGCAGCTCCTCCGCGTACGCCGTGATCTTGAAGAACCATCCCTCGATCTCCCGCGGCATCACCTCGGAGTCGCAGCGCCAACATCGTCCGGCCTCGACCTGCTCGTTGGCGAGAACCGTCTGGCACGACGGGCACCAATTGACGGTGGAGCGCCGCCGGTACGCCAGCCCGCGCTCGAACATCTTGATGAAGATGAGCTGCTCCCACTTGTAGTACGACGGGTCGCAGGTGGCAATCTCGCGCTCCCAGTCGTAGGACAGGCCCATTTTCTTGAGCTGTGCGCGCATGTAGTCGATGTTCTCGTACGTCCAGATGGCGGGATGGACGCCGTGCTCGATCGCGGCGTTCTCGGCGGGCAGACCGAAAGCATCCCAGCCCATCGGGTGGAGCACGTTGAGACCGCGCATCGACTTGTAGCGGGCGAGCAGATCGCCGATCGCGTAGTTGCGTACGTGTCCCATGTGAATGCGGCCGGAGGGATACGGGAACATCTCGAGGCAGTAGAACTTCGGGCGACGCGGGTCCTCGGTCACGCGGAACTGCTTTCGGTCCTCCCAGATCCGCTGCCACTTGGCCTCGATCTCCAGGAACGGATATCGGTCGCTCGCCATAATTGGTCCAGAGTTTTACATACTTAGCCGACAGGAGCAAGAACCGCCGAGGGCTCCGCCGGGTCAACGGCCTCGTCTGTGGGTGAGGGCGGGAAACGGAGGGAGGGGGCGGGGCTCCGAGCGAGTGTCGTTCCGAGCGTAGGAGCCCCGCCCCCTCCCGACGAGACTACTGCTTCACACCGAGCAGCCCGAGGGCTTCGTTCGCCTCCGTGACGGAGTCCGCGTGCTTCCCTTCCTTGTGTAGCGCCTCGGCCTTGTCCAGCATGGACGCGGCCTTCTTCACCTTGTCGCTGTTGGCGTCCATCTTCGCCGCCGCGTCGCGCCCCTGCTTGATGAGCGAGGGGCACTGGAACGCCATCGCGGTGCCAGCCGTGAACGCCAGACCCACGACGACCGCGGTCGCTGCCATGAGCGTCTTCATCCGAGCGTCACCCCCCAGCGTGCCCGGTTGGCTCCAATCTTACTAACCGGCCGCCCCCCGCTCAGGTTCCGCGGATTCCGCCGGGTGAAAATGGTCGAAGATGCGCTGCGCGAGCTTCGGCGTCACCTTGGGGACCGCGGCGAGTTCGGCGACTGACGAACCGCGCACGCGCCGGGCCGAGCCGAGCGTCTTGAGCAGGCTCGTGCGGATCGTCGGCCCGACGCCGGGGATCGTGTCCAGCACCGACTGGAGGGTCCGCTTCGACCGGAGCTTCTTGTGGTACGTGATCGCGAATCGATGAGCCTCGTCCCGGATCTTCTGGAGCGTGTGGAGCGCCGGCGACGTCGGGTCGAGCACGAGCGGGTGGAGGCTCTCGCCGACGTAGACTTCCTCCTGCTGCTTCGCGAGGGCGACGACGGGGAGGTAGTCGAGGCCGAGGTCCTGCAGGACCTTCAGCCCCACGTTGAGCTGGCCGCGGCCGCCGTCGATCAGGACCAGGTCCGGCAGCGGCGTCCCCTGCTCCAGTGCCCTCGCGAACCGCCGCGTGAGAACCTCGCCGAGCGCGGCAAAGTCGTCCGCGCCGGCCACGGTCTTGATGCGGAAGCGCTTGTAGTCCTCCTTCTTCATGCTCCCGTTTTCCCACACGACCAGGGAGCCGACCTGCTCGCTGCCCTGGACGTGAGAGATGTCGTAGCCTTCGATCCGGTTGGGCAGCCCGGGCAGGGTGAGCGCGCGACGCAGCTCCTCGAGCACGACCTGCTGGCGGTCGTCGCGGGAGAGGAGGTGATTCTGGAGCGCGATCGCCGCGTTCGCCTCCGCCATTGCGACGAACTCACGCCTCGGCCCCCGCTGGGGCACCACGATCTGGACCCGTCGGCCCGCGAGCGTGCTCAGCCACTCCGTCGTGAGCTCCGCCTCCGGCAGATCCTCGGAGACGAGGATCTCCGGCGCGGGCGCGACCGCCTTGCCGTAGAACTGCCGGACGAAGGCCGAGAGGATCTCGCCGTCCGCCCAGCCCGCGACTCTGTCGAAGAAGAACGCCTCCTGGCCGACGAGCCGGCCCTTGCGGACGAAGAAGAACTCGACGCAGGCGTCGCTCCCCTGCCGCACGACGCCGATCACGTCCTGGTCCACCTCGTCCGTCGAGATGATCTTCTGGCGCTCGCGCACCTTGTTGAGGGCCTGGATCTGGTTGCGCAGCACGGCCGCGCGCTCGAACTTCGTCTCGACCGCGGCCTCCTCCATCTCCCGCGTGAGCCGGAGCGCCAGGTCCTCGTCCCGGCCCTCCAGGAACTGCGTCACGTCTCGGACGGTCTTGGCGTACCCCTCGCGAGTCTCCCACCCCGTGCACGGCGCGTTGCACCGGTGGATCGAGTACTGGATGCAGGGGCGCTCGAGCGTGCCATCGATCGTGATCGAGCAGGTCCGCAGCGGGAAGAGCTGGCGGGTGAGCTTGAGCGTCTCGCGCATCGCCGTCGCGGGATAGAAGGGCCCATAATACGTCGCGCCATCGTTCTGGACCCGCCGCGCGACCAGGAGGCGCGGGAACTCCTCGTTCGTGGTGAGCTTCAGGAACGGGTAGTGCTTGTCGTCGCGCAGGATGATGTTGTACCTGGGTCGGTGCTTGCGGACGAGGTTTGCCTCCAGCATCAGCGCCTCGAGCTCGTTGTCGGTCACCACGTACTCGAGGTCGCGGATCTGGCGCACGAGCGCGTCGGTCTTCGGGTCACGCGGTCGGGACTCCTGGAAGTACGAGCGCACGCGGCTCCGGAGCGAGGCGGCCTTGCCCACGTAGAGGACCTGGGCCTTGGCGTCCCGGTAGATGTAGATGCCCGGGCGGTCGGGCAGTCGGGCGAGCTTTTCCTCGAGAGTCACAGGAGCTCCGCTCGCCGGAGCGCCTTGATCCGGTCGCGGAGCTCGGCGGCCTGCTCGAAGTCGAGCCGCCGCGCCGCCTCCTTCATCCGTGCCTCCAGCTCTGCGATTCGCCTCGCGAGCGCCGCGGGCGACTCGAACTTCTCCTCGGCGGGCGCCTCCACCTCGACCGTGTAGTAGTCCCGCTCGTAGATCGTCTGGAGGAGTTCGCGGATCGCCGACCGGATCGTCTCGGGCGTGATGCCGTGCTCCCGGTTGTAGGCAGCCTGGAGCTCGCGGCGCCGTTCCGTCTCGCGGATCGTCGCCGCCATCGAGTCCGTGACGTGATCGGCGTACATGATGACTTCGCCGTTGACGTTCCGGGCGGCGCGCCCGGCCGTCTGGATGAGCGAGGTCCCGGACCGGAGGTAGCCCTCCTTGTCGGCGTCGAGGATCGCGACCAGCGACACTTCCGGGATATCGAGCCCCTCGCGGAGGAGGTTGATGCCGATCAGCGCGTCAAACTTGCCCAGGCGCAGGTCCCGGATGATCGCCACTCGGTCGAGCGTGTCGATGTCGGAGTGCAGGTACCGCACCCGGAGCCCGACCTGCTGGTAGTATTCGGTGAGATCCTCCGCCATGCGCTTGGTCAGCGTCGTGACCAGCACGCGCGCGTTGCGCTCGGCCCGCGCGCGGATCTCGGCGAGCAGGTCGTCCACCTGGTCCTTGGCGGGCCGCACCGTGATCTTCGGGTCCATGAGGCCGGTCGGGCGGATGACCTGTTCGGCGACGGCGTCGCCGGCCAGCTCGAGCTCGTACGGCCCCGGCGTCGCCGAGACGTAGATCGTCTGGCCCGTCGCCCGCGTGAACTCTTCGGCGGTGAGGGGACGGTTGTCGAACGCCGACGGCAGGCGGAAGCCGTACTCGACCAGCGCTTCCTTCCGGGATCGATCGCCGTAGTACATGCCGCGGATCTGCGGGACGGCCACGTGGCTCTCGTCGATGATGATCAGCGCGTCCTTCGCGAGGTAGTCGATGAGCGTTGGCGGCGGCTCGCCCGGCCGCCGACCCGTCAGGTGGCGCGAGTAGTTCTCGATCCCGTGACAATAGCCGAGCTCGCGCAGCATCTCCATGTCGAAAAGGGTGCGCTGCTCGAGTCGCTGCGCTTCGAGGAGCCGGTTGCGTGGCTTGAGGAAGGCCAGGCGCTCCCCGAGCTCGTCCTGGACCGTCTGGATCGCGCGCTCGAGCTGGCCCGCTTCGGTCACGTAGTGGCTCGCCGGATAGACATGGACCGCGTCCGCGCGCTCGAGCACGGAGCCCTTGAGGGGATCGATCCGGTAGAGGGCGTCCACGACGTCGCCAAACAGCTCGACGCGGAGAGCCACCGACTCCTCGCTGGCCGGGAAGATCTCCACGACATCCCCCCGCACCCGGAACGTGCCGCGGTGGAAGTCGTAGTCGTTCC
>WNFB01004611.1_pt1 | contig 13745 bp, 11 predicted proteins | sample 5400501 | NCBI WGS metagenome assembly WNFB01 (sample SAMN13153341, study PRJNA577476) | soil metagenome | isolation source: 200 cm saprolite under Douglas fir tree site 2 hole 1 | place: USA:California | collected 2015-04-18
TATGCCTGGCAAGAGGCCGATGTAGTTGACAGCCAGGGCAACGTCCTGCAGCAGCTTTTCCAGAATACCACCAACGATCAGACCTGGATTCAGATGACCTTTGACCTGTCGTCCTACGCGGGACAAACTATCGGCATCCAGTTCCTGGATCACGAGAATTCCGGCGGCGGCCCATATTACAACTACATGTACGTTGATGATGTGTCGTTGAATGTGAGCTAGCATTTTCAGATCAGACATGCCAGATATTCACTGAGAAAGCGCAACAGTTTGGGCGTTTGACAAAGTCAAACGCCCAAACTGTTGCGCTTTCTCAGTGAATATCTAGGATGACTCACATCTATTGAATAACTTTTATATAGAAGCGGCAATCCCCTTAATCAAATATGCCAGCGTCCTCATGTCTCCAACCAGAAACGTCTCCTTGACCCTCCCCGGGCGGCCATGCCCCTGCCGATTCACCCACACTGTCGTATATCCCAACTTCTTGGCAGGCACAATATCATATTTAAACCCAAATCCCGCGTGCCAGATCTCCGACTTCGGCAATCCGAGCCGCTCTCGCGCCAGGAGAAAGCCTTTGTGGCTCGGCTTATAAGCACTCGCTTGCTCCGCAGTGATGATATCATCGAACTTCACACCTATCGTCCGTTCCGTTTGCGCGATAATGGCATCGTCCGTATTGGTAATAAGCACGACCTTTACCAATTTCTGCAACTCTAAAATGGCATCTTGGGTATCTGGAAATGGTTTCCAATAGCCCATAGAATCAGCAAACTCTTCGGCTTCCTCATTAGTAGTGGGAATAGCATAGTTATTGAAGACCATTCTCAGGGTATCGCGAAGCACCTGACGATAGGGGCGATATTGTTCCTGGATGTAATGAAATTGGATTTCTTCCCATTCTTCTTGCAGTGTTCGTGGGGCAACGTTCCCAAATCCCTTAGCGTCCAAACTCTCCGCGAAGAACCGCTGAATTTCACTTTCCCAATCGATCAAAGTCCCATAACAATCAAATGTGATGGCCTTTGGAAGCGTATGCATGTGCTCTCCTTTGTCTGACTAACCAGTAGCAACACTATACCAGACCTTCGTCAATAATGAAAGAATAAGGTGAGGTTCACATGATGAGTACGTATCTATCGCCGCGGCGATAGATACGTACTCATCATGTGAACCTCACCCCGGAGATACGAAAAAAGAAAAGTCAGGCATTCTTAAGGTAATTGGGGTAGCCATATTCGAGGAAATGGGTTATAATGGACGCCGGTACAACAATCAATACTAGCGGAAACATGACATTCTAGGCAGTCAGGAAAAGGATAGTGGCAATGAGATGCCCAAAGTGCGGTAATGAGGTAAGTCAGAACGAAGCGTTCTGTGGGCAGTGTGGTACACCAGTAACACCAGCAGGACAAGCAACAGAAATGATGCAAGCACCGCGTAGTGGGCTACTTAATACTAATAACCCAAACAAGCCTTCCATACCCCCCTTGTCACAGGCACCGCATAATGGATACAACTCTGGTATGTTGTCTCCGGCACCGGATGGCTCTATGGCACCACCAAATCAACCCGTAAGGCCACCTGGCCCGCAACAACAAACGAACTTCTACCAGGACGCCACGGAGGCTATGTCCTCGTTACCAAATAATAATCAAGGCTATCCCCCCAATTACCCTCAGCAGGGCTTTGCGGGAACACCCGCGCAGGGAGGATATGCTGGCTCAGGGCAATATGGAGCTGGCTCACAAGTGCAGCCCTTCCAGGCAGGAAGTTATACCCAACATGGCTATCCACAGATGGCCCCGTACCAGGCGGGACAGAGCTATGCTGGCTACCCGCCACAGCCCAGGCTCACTCCGCCCTTCCCACCACCACAAAAACGCCAGAACAATACAGTGCTGATCATTGCCATCGTTTTGCTGGCACTGGCGTTGATAGCTGTGATTGCTTTTGGCACACTCTATTTCTTGCGCGGCCATTCTTCACCCAAACCATCTATCACGCCAACGCCGGTGCCAACCAGTGCTCCTACACCAACGCCGACTCCCAGCCCAACGGCGACGGCTACTCCTATCCCAACAGCAACACCCATACCCACACCGGCACCTGACCCCAACTTCGCCTGGTGTGGTACGGCATGTACCAGCAATGGTTTCATTGTTGAGTATCCCAACGGCTGGAATCAAGGTCAGACAGGCGATAAAGCGGGCGTACAGTTCTTGAATCCCGCCCAACAGGACGAATACGCGGCGTTCAAGACTCCTGGCCCAACGTCGAGTAATGCCAGTGACCTGGTATCTCTTGATTTACAAACAAACTATAGCACACAGCCTGGCTATGTTCCCCCAACGACTATGTTAAGCACCACCATTGGTGGATACAATTGGACCTATGCGATAGCATATTATACGTTGAACAGCCAGAAAGAACAGGTGCGCGTCTTTGCCACAGTACACCAGGGGAAAGCCTATATCATCGAGTTACAGGCGATGGACAGCCAGTTTGACAGCGCAAATACACAATACTTTGCCTTTATGATTGGCAGATTTCAGTTTGAGCAGAGTACACCCTAGTATAGACGGAGCAACTGGTGAGATTTTTTCTAATCATACTGGTCTTCGTCAGTGGCATGACCAGCCTCGCCCTTGAAATGTGCGCTTCACGCCTGCTGGCGGCATATTTTGGTACCTCACTTTTTATCTGGGCCAGTGTGATTGGGTTGATCCTGATCTACCTGACTATCGGCTACTTCATCGGTGGGCGCCTGGCCGATCGTTATCCTTCTGAGCAGGTGCTCTGCACGATTACGGCGATGGCCGCGCTCTCCATCTCGATCCTTCCCTTTGTCAGTCAGATCATACTGACGTGGTCGATTACAGGACTTGAACAGGTCTCTGTCAGCATCTTCTTCAGTTCACTGCTGGGGACTATTCTCCTCTTTGCCGTGCCGGTAACCTTACTTGGCCTGGTCTCGCCATTTGCCATCCGTCTCGTAAACAAGGAAGTTGGGAAAAGCGGTAGAGTGAGTGGCTCCCTTTATGCCATTTCGACCTGTGGCAGTATCCTGGGGGCATTCCTACCGGTGCTCTGGCTCATACCTACCTTTGGCGTGCGCCGCACGCTGCTGATCTTCGGGGTGCTGCTTTTCGCCGCCTCGCTGTGGGGACTGCGAATGCGCTGGCGTCCCGCGTTTTCCCTGGTGCTGATCGCGCTGGTCTTGCCGCTGGGGCCACTCAAAGACATTCCCAACTTGATTTACGAACAGGAATCGCTCTACAACTACATACAGGTCACACAGCTTGCCGATGGCACCAGGGAGCTGATCCTCAACGAGGGGCAGGCGATACACTCGATCTACTACCCCGATCCCAATACCGTTTTAATAGGCTGGTATTGGGATTATTTTCTGGCTGCCCCCTATTTTAATGCAGGTTTCACGCCACAAAAATTGCACCGTGTCGGTATTATTGGTCTGGCCGCCGGCACGATTGCTCACCAGTTTACGAAGGTATACGGGCCGGTGCCGATTGATGGAGTAGAGATTGACCCGGCTATTGTCGATGTGGGTCGCAAATACTTCGGCATGAATGAGGCAAATCTACAGGTACATGTGCAGGATGGCCGAACCTTTTTAGAGACTACCTCAGCCCAATACGATGTGGTAGCCATCGATGCGTTTCAGCAGCCATACATCCCATTTCAACTCACAACTCGCGAATTTTTTACAACGATCCGTTCGCATCTGTCTTCAACTGGTGTGGTGGCCCTGAACACAGCGCATACTACCCACGACTACAGATTAGTCCAGGCGTTCATTAACACGATGAGCGTGATTTTTCCAAGTGTCTATGTGTTCAACGTTCCAGGAACGTTCAACACCGAAATCATGGCAACCGTCCAACCTACCTCTATTTCGACCTTTCGTGCCAACCTGGCCCAATTTGCTCCCACCAGCATCATGGGCCAGGTTGCAAACGAGGTGTCGCCAGTCGTTATGCAGGGACACAGCGATGGAGGCATCGTCTTTACCGACGATCGTGCCCCTATCGAACAAATCACCGACCAGCTATTGTTGAATTATATTCAACAACGCTAGGAATATCGAGCCAACAGACCGAAAAGGCAGAAGGGACATCATCATGACTGTCGTTGCAGTTATCGGAGCCCAATGGGGAGACGAGGGTAAAGGGAAGATTGTAGATGAATTATCAACACACGTAGAGTATGTTGTGCGCTACCAGGGAGGCAGCAACGCAGGACATAGGGTGGTGCATGATAAGGGCGAATTTGCATTTCGTCTCGTCCCCTCAGGCATCCTCTATCCCAACACCACCTGCATCATTGGCAATGGCGTCGTAGTTGACCCGAAGGGCCTCATCTCAGAGATGGACGAGCTGCGGCACCTGGGGGTAGATGTCTCTCACCTGTATATCAGCGAGCGAGCCCATGTCGTCATGCCCTACCACTTTTTACTTGATCGACTTGAAGAAGATGCGCGAGGAGCAGACAAGATCGACAGTACCCAGAGGGGCATTGGTCCCGCCTATGTCGACAAACACGCCCGCATCGGTATTCGTATGGCTGATCTGCTTGATGTCGATACCTTCCGAGCGAAGCTATCCACCATCCTGCAACAAAAGAACCGCATGATTACTCAAATCTACGGCCAGCCCCCGCTCTCGCTTGAGGAGATCCACGGCGAGTATTTCGGCTATGGTCTGCAACTACGCCCCCACATTACTGATACACAGTTAATGCTGCATGAAGCTCTCTTTGAACGCAAGACGATCCTGCTGGAAGGTGCGCAGGGTGCCCTCCTCGATATTGATTTTGGCACCTACCCCTACGTCACTTCGTCCTCAACTATGGCCGCCAACGCCGCCGGTGGTGCCGGAATCTCTCCCCGCTCGATTGATCGCGTGCTTGGAGTATACAAAGCCTATATTACCCGCGTTGGGAGCGGCCCTATGCCCACCGAACTCTTTGATGCCAACGGGCGCGAGCTTCGTGATCGCGGGCGTGAATATGGTACGAACACCGGCAGGGAGCGGCGGTGCGGCTGGTTTGATGCCGTAGCCGGACGCTTTGTCGCACAGCTCAATGGGTTGGATGCCGCCGTTATCACCAAACTCGATGTACTCGACACCTTCCCCACCATCAAAATCTGTACCGCCTACCAGCTCCACGGCAAAACAGTCCACAGCCTGCCGGCCAGCATGAGTGACCTGGCCGCCTGCGAGCCGGTCTATGAAGAGGTTGAAGGCTGGCTTTGCGATACAACAGGCATCTGCACCTACGATAACTTGCCAACGGCAGCGAAAAACTACCTGAAACGCCTGGAAGAGCTGCTAGAGACACCCATTGCCATGATCTCGGTTAGCCCGCAGCGCGGCAGGACCATCCAGGTGTTGGATATCCTGGCTATGCAGGAACACGATTCCCGCTTTCCCCGGAACGCCATGAGATGAGATCATGATTAATCTGAAATTTGGAGAGAGGGAAAGCGGTAGTTCAGGCGCAAGCCGTTGGCTTGCGCCTGAACTACCGCTTTCCCTCTCTCCAAATTTCAGATTCTATTCTATCCACCACATCTTTCGCCTCCTTCAATCCTACCCCTTTCACTTCTCGGTAGCGTTTAATGGCATTAATCTTGTTGCCAGTTCGCAATAAATTTCGTATCTCAACATTCAGTGTATCGGAAGCGTAGTTGCTACTTCCTCCAAAGCCATCTTGCATTCCATCGCTATCCACTGAATGCTCCTCATTAAAATCGAAATCGTTTTGACGATTTGGTAAAGGTATCCCCACCGCCATCCTATCTACAGCATCTTTCGCTTCTTTCAATCCCACGCCATTCTCCTGGCGGTAACGTTTGATCGCCTCGATTTTGCGGCCCTCTCGCAACAGTTCCTGTACGCTTTTACTCTCTACCGGGGGCATGTTCCCTGCCGAAGACATAGTTAAATTGGCAAAAGGATCTGAAGATTGTTTGTTTCTATTTATTACTCGTCCAATCAGCAATCCGACAAGGAACGTTGCAATGACTACTACCCCTAAAATTATCCAGATGTTCATATTGACCCTTTCCGCGCTACCAATACACGCTCATGACAGCCAGTACAAACCCAACTATCATGCTATATGATTATACCCCCAGAAACCTGCTCATAGCCCATCGTCTGTGGCGGCATCTGCGAAAGAGCAACCAATCGTGCAATAACCTGCCCAAATTGCTCTGTTGCACGATAAGCGTTGCTATCCTCTTCGCTCTCCCACTCGTGTACCTCGGTAAAACGCTGTGGATTGGCCACGTCACGCCACAATCGCCCCTGGATATAGCCGGGCTGGCGTCTCACTATCGCTGACGCCCATTCCCAGAAAGCATACATCTCGGCTTCTTGGCCCTCTGAAATCGAGATTGTCACTGTACGGATAAACATAGATTGTCCCTTCCATATCTTGATTTGGAGCTATTGATTATCTCTGTCATTCAGTAGTGGTCAGGTCCCCGGTTCTTTCCCAGGTCGCAACTCTTTTTCATAGAGGTAGCGAAGCTGCGTAACATGCATACCTGCCCGCTCGTAGAGGCGCGTCGCTCCCGTGGGATTCAGTGTGTCTACCATGAGCTTGACGGTGCGCGTCCCACGTCGATAAAACTCGGCAAAGCTGTGGTGCAGCAAAGCAAGGCCGAGGCCCTTCCGACGCCAGGAATGGCCAACTCCCAGCGTGCCGACAAAGCCATCGCTGACCCAGTAGTTACAGAGACATATCCCTGCAACTGTCTTCCCTTCACATGCCAGGAACCACAGGGAGGGGTCAAAGCCCTCTTGCTTGACATGGAAGTGTTCCCACGTCTCAAAACTGGGCTGTGTATATCCCCGGTGCTCTGCAAAGGCATCTAGTTGTGTTTCAAAGATCGCATGGGTATCTTGTTCTGGAATACAAGGACGCACAGAGACACCTTCAGGCCAGACAGCAAGAGGAGGAGCTTCATACATTTCGATTTCCATACGCCATTGTCCACGCTCCCGGTGGTAACCCGCTTGTGCAAGCAACTGTTGATCAGCTATGTTGACATCAGCGATCCCTGTGCCCAGCGTAACACGGGTACCTGCCGGGGCCTCAGCCAGATACTGCTGTGCGCGTCTCTCAACGAGATCAAGTAACCGAGCCTTAATATGCAAATGGTTATACTCGGAAAGTACAGTGAAATACGTGTAGATACGTACATGCTGCTGGTGCCACACGCTTGCATAGCCAATCATTTGCCCATCATGGGTCGTCACCACCCAGGCATCTGTTGCCATATTGAAGTCAGGGGCCTGCCAGAAGTTTCGGATGTGTTCTTCGGTCATGTCCACTTCACTATACTCTGCCTGGTTACGTGCAAGCATCAGGGTGAAAACTGCGGAAACATCGTTCATCGTTGGGCGGCGCACCCGAACCTCTTCAGGGAAGGTCATCATCATATATCTGCTCCTTTTGCTTCAATTTCTCTGAGGAAAGGATACGTGATATGACAGAAAAATACATCGGCCCTTTGGACGATGCGTTCAGCTTGACAGATATGCTACGATGAAAGTGTAGAAGATCCCTATAGATTGCTCCCAGGCTCCCTGATGAGATAATTCCTCGCTTTGTTTTTTCCTGTTGCTGCACGATCACAAGGTACACAGCAAGCACATCGTCGCCAGTTAATGCAAACTCGTGCCAAACCACATAGCGCTGTCAGGCAAATGGTTTCTTTGCCATAACCGCCCCGCTGCGTGGATACTGCGCAGGGCAGAGCTTCTGCTGCTCCCAGACTAGCAGGCGTCGACCATCGGTAAGGCCGGGAAACGTGACAGCAATATCAGCCTTCAACATCGATCCGACCGCTCTAGCAGCACGTTTTCCCTGAGCCAATTCCTCCTCAAGTGCTCCTTTCTTGAGCAGAATCACCTGTCCACCAACACGACAAAACGGCGCGGCATATTCTAAGAGGGTGGGAATTGAGGCAACGGCACGCGCTGTGATAACATCAAATGCCGCCCGGTATTGCTCTTTATGCGCCAGCTCTTCAGCGCGACCATGCACGGCAACCACACCCTGTAGCTGTAGGGTCTCGATCATATGCTGCAAGAACGTCACTTTCTTGCCCGTCGCCTCTAACAGCGTGACCTGCCACTGAGGGCGTACCATCTTGAGAGGAAGACCAGGGAAACCCGCGCCTGAACCGATATCAAGCAGGCGGGCCTGGGGTTTAGCGTAGACGCTCAGCACAGACAATGAATCGAGGAAATGTTTAATCAACACTTCCTCTGGATCGGTAATCGCGGTGAGATTCACGCGAGTATTCCAGTCCAGCAATTCCTGGCGATAAAGCAGGAATTGCTCAATTAACTGGTCAGGTACGCATGGAGACCGCGAGACACCCTGTCCCTTGGACAGGGTGTCTCGCGGTCTCCATGTATCCTTGACAAACTGTTGCAAGCCCTCCGTGAAAAGAGCTAGCGTGTCTTTCTGCATCTACGAAACAAACTTTCGCTTGCTGTTCAGGTAATCGACCAGCAGGTATTCACCCAGGTTGTTCTTATCGGCGTAGAAGGTGCGCCCATTGTTGATCTGTGACATCTGATTGACGAAAGCAATCATCCAGCTATCGTCCTCCAACATGAAGGTGTTGATGGTGATGCCTTCGCGGGTACAGCGCTTCACCTCCAGCAGCGTTTGCTGCTCCGCCAGGTGATTGTAAGGCCAGTTGAAAAGCCATTCACCATCTTCATACCAGACGGTTGGGCCACCGTCGGTAATCATGATGATCTGCTTGTTCACGCCGCGATGGCGGGCTAAGAGCTGGCGTGAGAGCATCAGGCCATGGGCCATATTGGTGCCCTGCTGATTATCCAGGGTACTCAACTCGATCAGCTCGTTGGGCTTAAATTCCTGGGCGATACGTGAGAACCCCACGATATAGAGATTGTCACGCGGAAACTGCGAGCGGATCAAGCTTTCTAAGGCAACAGCCACCTTCTTCGCCGCGGGTTGACAGCCATTGTAGACCATACTCAGGCTCATATCAATCATCAGCACCGTTGATGACTGGGTAGTGAACTCGGTACGATAGACTTCAAAATCATCTTTTTCCAATCCAACGGGCGTACCTGTGCCGCGCCGGTGCAGGGCATTCATCAACGTCTTTTCCAGGTCGAGCAGGAAGGGGTCGCCGAATTGATAGGGCTTGCTCTCGTCGGTGCGTTCGCCTCCCACGCCACGGAAAGGGCTGACATGTCGGCCAAAGCCATCGCGCTTGAGCTTGTTGAAGATGTCCTGGAGAGCCTTCTGACCGATCTTGCGAATGCCACGGGCGGTTAACTCCCAACGGTTGCCCCGTTTCTGGATATAGCCCGCCTCCTCCAGCATCTTCATCAGCTCTTTCAGTTGCTCAACCGACTGGTATTCTTCGTCGCCAAGCAGCTCTTTGACCTTCTCGCTATCGATAGCCTCCAGGTTGTCCATGCGGCGGGCTTCGGTAAACTGATCTTCCAGGCCCTCCATCTGCTGCAAGCGGCTCATCATGCGCATGGCTTCGTTGAAGGGCAGAGATTCATTGCCGCGGAAGTTGAAGCGCGTGCGCATCCCCTCCATTGGAGCTACGGCCTCAAGGTTCTGTGCCAGTTCCATCATATCCACGCGGATACGGTCATCGCCCATCAGTTGTTCCATGAGGTCTTGCAGCTCCTGTCGCTGCTCAGGCGAGAGGTTATCCATGATACCCTGCATGGCAGCCATCTGCTGCTGCATCTGCTCGATCAGATCATCCAGCGAATTGACGCCGGGGAAATACTCACCGTGCTTCTGCATAAACGCGTCAAAATCGGGCTCCTTGCCTTCCTGTCGCTCGCGCAGCATTTTGTTCAGGTCGCGAATCATTTCGCGCATTTTCGCAATATCTTCAGGAGTCATATTCTGTAACGATTGCTGCATCCCCTGGAAGAACTGCTGCATCATCTGCTGTTGCAGGCTATCCATCAGTTCCTTGAATTTTTCTCGCGCCTCGTCGTCCATGAAGTCGTATTCAGAAAGCCCCTTGATCTGGCCGGGAACATCAGCAGGCAGCTTATCAAGGTAGTCCTGCTTGCGTTTGGCAATCATCTCCAGCATCTTGCGCTTTTGCTCGGGCGTGAGATCATCGCCACCGTCACCACTGCCGGATTGGCCCTGCTGGCCCTCTTGCCCATCCTGACTTTGACTTCCAGGGGATTGTTGCTGGCCCTGCTGGTCTTGCTGTCCATCAGGTGACTGCTGTTGCCCCTGTGAATCGGGTTGTTGCTGTGAATCGTCTGGCTCGCCATCCAGGCGACGCTGGATGCCTTCGCGTTCAAGCTGCTTGATCTCTTCAAGCTTCTCGCGCAAGTCATCCATCACGCCGGAGGCCATATTGTAGCGATTGAGCTGCTGGTTGCGCTGATCGCGCATGCGCTCCATCAACTCGCGCAGGCCCATGGTGCGGCGGCCTTCGTCGCCACGGATGCCATCCTGCATCAGGCGTTTGAGTGCCTGTTGCAGGTTGCCTTTCTCCAGGTAATCATCTGAAAGAGCCTTCAAGATTTCATCAGCGTCGAGTCCCTCTATGCGCTGCGAGCCATCCCAGCGCGAATACCCGTAGCGGTTCTTAAAAAATCGTTCGAACATGGTGGTGTTCCTCTATCGCCTGTAGCGTATCTTACCTCTGACTTCATCCTTATTAAGACGGCGGTTCAGATGGAGGCCTTCGAGAATAAACTCGATACTCGACGCAATACTGGCCGGGCTACCACGCCCACTCAATTTATCGATGGCTTTGCTCAGACCACCAACTTTCGAGAGCTGGTTGACGTATTCCATGGATGGCATATCGTCACCCACCTGCACGCTCAAGCCGCGCTCGAAGCCTGCGACAAGCTGTTCAAATTCGCGGGTCTCAAAGTACTCGCCAAAGACGCTGAGTACCGCCGCATTCATGAGCTTTTGTACCACGCGGTCTTCCTTGATATCGCCAACGGTATCCAGCTCTATCTTGCCGCAGGTCGAAGCCATGATAGCCGATAGATCGCTTATGCGCGGCGCGACATGTCGCTCTTTGAGCCGTAGAGCGCGGCGACTGGCACTGCTGAGGACATTTTCAAAGTTCGAGACGGAGACACGCACGCTGACACCGGAACGCTGGCTGATATCGTTGCTGCGCCGCGCCAACTGGGTAATCTCGGCAATTACCTCTTTCATAAACTGCGGGAAGATGATATCAAGTCCATCAGTAATAAAGTGGTTGCTTTCCGATTCCATGATCTGAATCTCGTGCTCGATAGTACGCGGATAGTGAGTACGGATCTCGGAGCCAACACGGTCTTTCAACGGGGTAATGATACGCCCGCGATTGGTATAGTCTTCGGGGTTGGCGCTGGCGACGACATAGACATCCAATGGCAGGCGAATCTTGTATCCGCGTATCTGCACATCCCGCTCTTCCATGATATTCAACAGACCCACCTGAATACGTTCAGCCAGGTCTGGCAGTTCGTTAATACAGAAAATGCCGCGGTTGGTGCGTGGAATCATGCCATAGTGGATGGTGAGTTCGTCCGAGAGATAGCGGCCCTCGGCGACGCGCACGGGGTCTACCTCGCCCACCAGGTCGGAGATGGTGATATCAGGGGTCGCCAGTTTTTCACCATAGCGTTTATCGCGAGGCAGCCAGTCAACCTCTACTTCATCGCCCAGCTCCTCTATCTTATCGCGACAAGCTTTACAGATAGGCTCATAGGGATTATCGTTTATCTCACAGCCGGCAATCACCGGCACCACTTCATCGAGCAAGTTCACGAGATTACGCGCCATACGGGTCTTCGCCTGACCACGTTCGCCAAGGAAGATGATGTCCTGGCCGGAGAGAATGGCATTTTCGATCTGAGGGATAACCGTCTCTTCGTAGCCGATAATTCCTGGGAACAACTCTTCCCCTTTGCGAATCTTCTGGATGAGATTTTTCCGCAACTCTTCCTTAACAGGAAGCAACCTATATCCACTTTCACGCAGCTCAGCGATAGTGCGTGGTCGAGTAATAATGGTCATTCAGTTTTGTGCTACCTTTCTTGGGGCCTGGCTTCGTGGAATGCATGTCTGGGATAGGGGGCAATTGACCAATCCTCCTGCATGATCCCCACTGCACCATAAACAGGTGGAACCATCCTGATTTTACCGCCTGATGCGAGAAAACGCAAGGGTTACCAGGCTCTTTTCATGCAGTCTCTTGACCGATGGGAACGTCGACATCGGCCCAGATGACAGACTCTGGGTATTGATTAGCGCGAGAACCGCCTGGTAAAACCTGCCGGCCAACCAGCTCCAGGGCTTTGCGCCGCTCTTCCAGCGACAGACCGGGCGTCACTTTCATCGGATCTTCCATCACCCAGGGTGAGATAGCCAGAATATCTCCCTTCATATCCTTGCCCGTCACGGTATGGACGAATCCAGCATTGCCTACAAAATTGCAGCATGGGTCTGGCTCGGCATCGCTTTTCCTGGTGATCGTGGATTGCCCATCAAAGGTGACATCAAAAAAATTCCCCACCTGCATCGGGCAAATATTAAAATAGAGGTGAGGATAGTCGTCTTGCACAGAGCCAAGCACAGCATTGAGCCATTCCTGCGGCTGCCAATCACAGGTTTTCGAGGGACTGGCCCAGGGCTGATCATTGGCGTCATTCTGGACCACGATGGTTGCGCCTAGACTATCTAATCTGTGGAGATACTCTGGTGTGAAGGCATCCAGGCTAATCGCTATGCCAACTCTGCCGAACTCCGTTTCAAACGACTGTACGCTCTCCAATTCCCCTGGTGTCAGGTCGAGCGTGGCTTTTTCACTCTCCGTCAGAAATACTTTATCCGTGGTACCGATCAGCTTGCCATCTGGCCCCCACAAAAAACCTGTATTATAGACTCCTGGGCCATCAGGAAGATAGACTTTGCCGGAATGCCGCCGTCCAAAACGACTGATATCCGCCGTAGATGTGGAACACTGGACATGCGGCGTCACGGTCGTCGCCGATAGATAGACGGAATGCTCGGCAGCAAGCCGGCTGAGCGTGAATACAAAGGGGCGATACATGACATCCGCCAGCGAAAGCAGCAGCGCACGAACCAGCGATATACCTGGGTAGAGACGGCGATAATGAATCATGCGCCGCCCATATCCTAACGCCAGCATACTTATGGCTACATTCGAGGTATGCATGTGGCGCGATAAGTACCCTCGCTTTCCGGTCAGGGCAAGTGGTAGACCCAGGTCTTCTCCCAGCACAACCAGGTTGGGGCGATCACTGGCTAAATGTGGCACCGCCATGCCAACGATACGTTCTAATTCTGCTGAAAAACTATGCTCCGAAGCCGCTGCCTGCAAGTTTATCCGATTACCTACCGCGATTAAACGCGCCGGTCGCGTTTCAGTGTAACGCTGATCTTGACTGGTATCCATGAAAAACTCCTATAAAAATGTTCAGGGGTTTTCATACCACACCCATACCACCGAACAGAATACCTGAAGAATAGTCTATCATATCTGGCAATACAGTTAAGAAGCGAAAGGCAACTGAGTATGCATCCCTGGCTCTGCCAGGGATGCATACTCAGTTGCCTTTCGCTGCTTAACTGCCAGTCCTGGGCCGATCATGTAGATGCTGAGGGATATTCGTGACAACGATGCCAGGGCGGAAAAGCAGAGC